>Ga0315907_10002703_pt1 | contig 21940 bp, 44 predicted proteins | sample LakEriMetagenome_3_FD_203525 | JGI IMG/M metagenome (GOLD analysis project Ga0315907, IMG submission 203525) | Freshwater fungal communities from buoy surface, Lake Erie, Ohio, United States - Buoy 12 MA123 | ecosystem: Environmental > Aquatic > Freshwater > Lake > Lake biofilm | place: USA...
TGGTCAAAAAAGGTATTAAGATTGAAAAAACAAAAAGTGGCTTTAAATTTAAAAGCAAAGATAATAGAAATTCATTCCTTAATACTATAAGACAAGCTGGTTATAAAGCTATAATAGAAGAGGGTAGCGGGGATATTGTTGTTGAATTATACGACAGCACTGGAGTTGATTACATGCACATAGGTGCTGGCGTAGGCATATTCGCTTTAAATAAAAAATCTATTTTAGAAAATGCACCATTATTTGATGCTAAGTTAGATTATGTATTACGCTTAACACCAAGCGGCTTAGACGTTACAATGCGTTTGTTCCCTAAATTAAAAAGCGGTAATGAAATAGATAATGCTTTAGATTTAGAAAATCCATCTAAAATAAAAGAATTTTTAGAAGAAGTTGTAAATAACGAGGCAAGAATAAAAGAAAGCGCTTTAATAGATGAAAAATTCAATCAAATAATTGAAGAAACTACGGGTGTTGAAGCTTATAAAGAGTTTTCAGCAATAGTTGGTAAGCGTCGAGGAGCTAGCAAAGGTAAATACAGATTATTTATTCCACCTGGAGCAGAAGACTTTACAGGTTTACTTTATGATTTAATGGGTAAAGGTAAAAAAGGAGAAGAACATAAAGAGTTTTTTATGAAACATCTTGTAGAACCTTATACTTTTGGAGTAAACCAAATAATGCGTACAAAAAATGCTATACGCCGTGAGTACACACAGCTTATGAAGGTGTTCCCTAAAGTGAAATCTAAACTTGAAAAACAAATACCAAGTAAAGACTTTACTTATGATCAAGCAATACGTGTATATTTATGGGATAAAGGTGGTGTTGAAATACCTGGGTTAACACAAAGAGACCAAATTAAGTTAGTTGATCTTATTAAGAATGATCCGGAGCTTGAACAATTCTCAGGTTTATTATCGCAGATAAGCAGACAACCAGAAGGTTGGTTAAAACCTGGTAATCATTGGGATGTTGATACTATATTGTCTGATTTAAACAATACAACAGAAGGATCAAATAGAAAAGAATTCTTAAGTGAATTTGTTGAAAACTCCAAGGAAATGTTCTCTGATAAAAACAAGAACAAACTTAGAGCGGTGTTTGGCAACAATTGGGTAGACGCAATGGAAGACGCCTTATTCCGTATGACTAATGGTACAAATAGAGTTATAGGCACAAATAAAGTTGTCAATGCGTGGAATAACTGGGTAAACAATTCAACAGGAGCAATCATGTTCTTTAACAGAAGATCAGCTATATTGCAGTTGTTATCTACATTCAACTATATTAACTGGAGCGATAATAATCCTCTTAACGCCGCAGCCGCATTTGCAAACCAAAAACAATATTGGTCTGACTTTGCAATGATCTTTAATTCACCCATGATGAAAGAAAGACGTGGTGGATTACAGATGGAAGTATCTGAAGCTGAAATCGCTAATGCTGCCGCAAATAGCAAGAACAAAGCAAAAGCTGTTATGTCTTATCTATTAAAGATAGGTTTTATACCAACACAAATGGCTGATAGTTTTGCAATCGCTAGCGGGGGTGCTTCAATGTATAGAAACAGGGTTAATACCTATTTAAAAGAAGTTGACGATCAAGGTAATAAAAAATACAACCAGAAAGAAGCGGAAGATAAAGCATTTGAGGATTTTGCAAGAACAACGAATGAATCACAGCAGTCTGCCGATCCAATGTTAATCTCCCAAGAGCAAGCGGGTCCATTAGGACGCCTTGTATTAGCTTTTCAGAATACAACGCAACAATATATGCGTTTGAGTAAAAAGTCTCTTAGAGACCTTATAAATGGCCGTGGTGACTGGAAAGTACACGTAAGTAAGATTGTTTATTATACAACAATACAAAATATCATATTTAATGCGTTACAAGCTGGTGTATTTGCTTTAATTCCTGGCTTTGGCGATGAAGATGATGAAGAATTTGATGAAAAAGGCAAGAAGCTTACTGCTAAAGAAATTGCTGAAAGAAAACAAAAACAGCAAGAGGAAAAAGAAGGTGACATGCTTAATGGATTTGTTGACGGTATCCTACGAGGAGCTGGATTATATGGAGCAATCGCAGCAACAACTAAAAATGTATTATTAAAGTACCAAGAAGTTGAAGCTAAGGAAAAAGGAATGAAAGATTATACTCCTGTTGTACTTAATGCTGTTAGTATATCGCCTCCAATTGGATCTAAAGTAAGAAAACTTAATCAAGCAATGAAAGGTAGGGATTACAACCGAGAAGTAATCGCGAATAGAGGATATAGTGTAACTTATGATGGTAAACTTAATCTTAGTCCAGCTTGGTTAGCTACTGGACAAGCTGTTTCTGCTGTTACTAACTTCCCAATGGATCGAATGTACGATGAAACAAATTCAATGATCGAAGCTTTTGACACAAGGAATACTGGTTTGCAAAGAACTGCATTAGCATTAGGCTGGAAAGATTGGACTGTTGGAGCTACAAATGAAGAAAATGATTTGATTAGATCAACAGCTAAGAAAGAGAAGAAAGACGCTAAAGCAAAAGAAGAAAAATCCGAGAGTAACGTTAGAAAACGAAGAATACGTAAACGTAAAATTAGAAGGTAAAAAAAATGGGGACTCAATTAAGAATCCCCTTTTTTTTATTTAAGTATAATACTATCCGTCACAAGATACACAGTCAACCATTGCTTTTGCAGCAATATCGCCTCGTAACACAGACTCAGTACGCATATAATATAAAGTCTTTATTTTATTACGCCATGCCGCCATGTGTACTTGATTGATCCATTTTGGAGTAGCTTCACTTGGGAAAGCTAAATTTAAACTAACAGATTGATCAATATATTGCTGTCTTATACCAGCTTGATTGATTAACTCTAATTGGTTAATCTCTTTAAACGTTTTAAATACATCTTTAACAGGTATATCTTCAAAGTTGCCAAAGAATTTATTATCTAATTCATTAATATTTTGAACTGATCCACCATCTTCCAATATCTGATTCCATATTGCTGGCGTATCTAATTCAAATTTACGCAATACTTTTTCTAGTGTTGGGTTCTTTCTAATGAATGTGCCTTTAGCTGTTTGTTCTGTAAATACGTTTGCCGCCCAAGGCTCTATTCCTGGAGATACGTTACCAGATAATTTACTATTTGAGACAGTAGGTGCAATAGCCCTAAGATGAGTATTACGCATGCCAGTATCACGACACCAGAGAGGTTCACCATAAGTTCTAGCAAGGTCTTGACTCGCTCTTTCAGATTCAATTTTAATTTGGGAAAATATTTTTCTAGTTTCATATTGTGCTAATAATCCTTCAAACGGCAAACCTCTTTCTTGTAAATAAGTATGCCAACCTAAAACTCCTAATCCTAATGCTCTACCTTTTTCAGCAGATCTAACAGCATTTTCAAATCCTTTCAATCCTTTTGCTTTTTGAATAAACTCCTCAAGGATTCCGTCTAAGAACCATATTGCGTCGTAAATAAGATTTGTGTCTTTCCACTCTTGGTATTTAGCCAAGTTTAAAGAAGATAAACAGCAAACAAAACTGTGAGCTTCATCTGTATGTAATACAATTTCAGAACATATATTAGTCATGTGTACCTTTAATCCGTTCTTTTTATACGCTTCAGGATTATACTTATTTGTATTGCCTTTAAATAAGACGTATGGTTCACCTGTAGCTTTTCTTTTCTGCAACACTTTACCCCATCTTCTTCTAGCTTCTTGATCTCCATCTTCTAGTCTACGCATAAACTTATCACCAACAACTACACATTGATGTAAATTTAAAGATTGTCTATTAACGTCGCCCTTAGGCTCACGTATTTCAATCCATTCATCAAAGTCTTTATGTTCAATGTTTAAGTTAACCGATGCCGCTCCCCGTCGAACAGACCCTTGATTAGTGGCTAATATTGTAGAATCATATATCTTACAGAACGGTACAACTCCATCTGATGTTCCATTACCGGTTATTTTTGCGCCTGCTGGTCGTATCTGATTAATACCAATACCAACACCACCACCGTGCTTAGCTAACAACATCATCTCAAGATTCTTTTGCCCAATATCAGCTATACTATCAGCAACGTCAATACCAAAGCAACTAATTGGCAATCCTCGATCTGTACCAGTATTTGACAATACAGGAGAAGCTAAGTTTAACCATCCTGCCCAAATATAATCAAAGAATCTTTCCGCAAGTTCTGGTTTATATAATCTCTTTGCTGCAGTTGATGCAACACGCATATAAGCGTCTCTTGGTGTTTCACCTGGCATTAAATATCCACCAGTAATTGTTTTCTTGTACACTTCTGTGTCTCCCCATAATGGGTAATCTTTTCCGACTACCCATTCTTCATTCCATATACTACTCATTTTATTTATTTTAAATTACCATACATTTTCAAAATCTTCGCCTTCATTAGCTTTACTATAATCAGTTGGTCGCATTGCGAAGAAATCTGTGTGCGTTACACCTCCAGTTAAATGATAAAACCAATCAAGATTAGATGCTTTGCTTTCTTCATAATGAAAGTAGTCAGACAAATCTGTATATCCAAGTTCTACTATTTTTTCATTTGTTCTTTTTCTAAGAAAGTGTTTTAAATCATTAGATGATATACCTTCAATGTCTCCCATTTCAAACATTTTATCTATATAATCATGTTCAAGCTTAACCATTAATGTTGCTGCAATAATTACATCCTCTTTTAACTCCTCTTTAAGTTCTGGGAATTCATCACATATATGTCTAAATAATCTGCAGCCCATTTTACTATGAAGTGATTCGTCTCTAACAGACCATTTCATCTGTTGCCCGATGCCCTTAAGTAAATTTCTCATCTGAAACGAATATAAAACAGCGAACGCTGAATATAAACTTACCCCTTCTGCAAACGCACTAAATATAGCTAATGATCTAGCAATATCTTTTGTTGTTTTACCTTTTGGTAATGCTAAATTTTCAAATCTAGCAGCAGTAGCAGGTTCGTGTAAGAACGCTTTAAAGTCGTCCAATCCTAATGTTTCGTTAAGATAACTATAAGCGACAGCGTGTATTGTTTCTTGCGATCCAAATAGCATAGCCATCTGTTTTATCTCATGCTTTGGAAACCAATTAGTTACATACTGTGTCCAATAATCCGATACAGCGCATTCAGTTTGAGCAAAACCTAATAGTATATTTCCTACTAGGTTTTTCTCTGCCGGGCTTAGTTTTTCATTCCAATCTTTAACATCACCAGACATTGGTATTTCTGTATGCAACCAGAACGCTTGTGCTTGCGGCAACCAGCCTTCTGTAAAATATTCCGGGTATTCAAAAGGCTTATACTCTATTCTTTCGTCAAATAATCCCATAATTAATATTTAGTTAAACATAAGTCAATAAAGCCTAAATATAATACGTAAGCTTTTTCATCTCCGTAATTATACACTCTAAAGCCGAATAATAATCCTGGTAATATACCTAGTTCTAGGTCCCAGTTTGTGTAATCTGATTTGTACATAATAATTTATTTATCTAGTCCGTAAATTTTTCTTTGTTCCATCAATTGTTTATAAGGTATCCTACCAAAGTTTTCCATCTTCCAGTTGATCCACTTATAAATATTCCTATTAGCATAGCTTAGTCTCGCTTGTACTTTGGATTCTTTAGTATTAGAGTTATGACTTCCTGGCATTCTGATTGTGTCTGTGGTTTATAAATTGTTCTTGTATCACCTTTATCTTTTAGATACTTTTTAAATAGCTTCCATCTTAATGGGAATGATTCGTTGGCTCTACCTTTTGTTTCTATTACAAATGTATCACCCTCAAAATCTGGCGTATATTTTAGATTCAATATCTTTTTATTTCCTCTATTTATAAAATCACCCTTACCATTAGATTGTCTCTCATAACTATCATTGTCAAAATGAAAAGCTGGTAATAATTCGTATGTATTAACTTCATAACCAAACTTAATCTTTTCTTTCTTTAACAGTATGTACATGTGCTTCTCAAGCCCTGAAGCGAAAGTGATGCCATCATACACCACTTTCTTAGCTATTACAGGGCCTTTCTTTTTAGTTCTCTTCATTTGCTTCTATTCTTCTTATAGCAGCATCCATTAAATCAGCAGAATAAACTTCTTTTGCTTTTTGTAAATACAATACAGCATCCATTAATTCTTCTTGTAAATGATTAAGCCATTCAAACATAGCAGATGGATCTTGTTCAAGAGTAACACCGTACTTTTTAAATCCAACGTCAGATCTTGAAACGAACTTATCTACAACACGCTCAACAACTGGATCTCTGAATATTATTTCTTTCTTATTCATATTACAATGTAGATTTTACAAATGTTCCGTTTTCCATTTTGCCAGTTCTGCTTTTGATAACATCATAAGCGCTAGTAATACAATCTTCAACTTTAAATCCTTCAAGATGTGCTAAATTAGTCAATACAACAATCATATCTCCAATAGCATCTTTGATTTCTGGTTTATCACGTTTTAAAATAGCTTGTGCTAATTCACCAGCTTCTTCCATAAGTTTAACATACTGAGTCTTAGAATCACCTGATGTATAAATACCTTTGTTATGCGCCCAAACTCTGATTAAGTCATATACATTATCGTCGTTGTTTGCTTTACTAGTAGGCATATCATTCATTATCTGTTTGATTAAGTCATTAACATAGCTTTTCATATCAACAGGTTCTTTAACCTCAATATTTCTTGCTTGATCAGGATTAACGCTATTTACCCAGTTGTCTAATGCTTTGTTATATACATAACTACGACCGCTGTTAAACATTGACATAGAAGCGTTTTTAACGATCCAATCTGCCATAGCTTGATCTAATACGTATTTGCCATATTGGGTCTCAAAATTGAGCCCTAATGCGTCCATTAACTGTCCTTTAAGCTTTACTACTGGACAAGGAAATGTAATTGTTTGTTCTGTTACGTTTAATTTCATTTTTTGTTTGTTATTTAATTGGTTTTTGTTAACTACACTCTTGTATGAATCTCTATCAATTTTATATCCATATAATTTTTGCAATTCTCGTTCTTTTTTAGATACATAGTCAATATCTGGACTTATATCTAATATTTCAAACTCATTTGCGTGATACCCTTGTTTTGTTATAACTCTCTCTGTTAAGTTACGAGTAACACCTATTTTCTTTCCAAATACGTGGTAAATATAATACATTTTTTTTAATTTTATACTGCTACTTGAGCTTTTATTACTGGTCCGTGTTTATAATCAAATATTTCTAGTTTTCCATCTTTAAAAGAATACTTAGGCAAATGATATGTTTCTTGTTGTAGATATTCATTTATTGCTTCGTCTTGATTGCTATACACGTGAGCGTCAATAATCTGCAAGCTAAGCTTACTTGCTTTATAACCTGTTTGCTCAGCAACATATAATAGTATCATAGAAAACAACGCAACGTCATAAGGTATCCCTAAGAACATATCACCTGATCTTTGCAATGCAAACATATCAAGCTCATTATATTTATTTACAAAAAATTGAAAATACAAATAACAAGGAGGTAATGCCATCTGATGTAACTGCAATGGATTCCATAATGATATTACATGGCGTCTACTATCTGGATTTGTTTTTAAACTAGTAATCACAGCTTGTAATTGATCACCACCAGCTCCATTAAAGTTTCTAAGCTGATAACCATATACTGGACCTAACTCTCCGTTCTCATCGGCCCAAGCATCCCAAATCTTTACGCCAGCATCTTGTAACCTTTTTATATTAGTTTCACCGTTTATAAACCATTCGAATTCTGTTTTGAAAGTCTTTTCAAACATTTTTCTACCAGTTATTAATGGGAATCTTTCACTAATATCTATTGTAATGTTTTGTGAGAATATTGAGTTACATCCAACTCCTGTTCTGTCATTTCTATAAACAGCATCATCTGTTGTCGCTCTTTCTAATATTCTTTTGTACTGTGCTTCATAGGAGCTTAGTTTGCTATTTAGGTTTGTATTTTTCATAATAGTATCTGTAATATTCATAACATTTTATCCATATATCTTTTTTAGTATAAGTGCTTGGGCTTGTATTTATTTTGCCATTTAAGATTATTAGTATATGCCAAACTCCAGCTGTTGTAGTACCTTTCGGAACTACTTTTATGTTGTTATTTATACACCATTTGAATGCTTCCGTATCTATATCTTTTGGCACGTAATCACCCATTGCCCAAGGCGATTCTTTTTTTTTAGTACCACTACCCATCTATTCCCATGGTAGCTTATCGCCGGAAACATTTAACGGCTCATGAGGCAGGAAGCACCCAGACTTTGGCTCCCAGACAAAATGACATTCAGCACCATTCTCTCCAAGATTCTGGAATTTAACCTTAAGCACTTTTACTTTTACTGTTTTGTTTTCGTAGTCTCTATGAACTAATAGACCATGATATGAAGCGTCATACCATTCACCACCACCTTTGATATTATACATTGTTGGTTCCTCTATCTTGCCATCAGCACCTTTGTACATTTTTGTAGGATGCGCGACGATCATTACTAATACATCATACTTCTTTGCAAATATCTCAATCTTAGTAAGATACTCCAATGTATAAGCATTAACGTCAGCTGATTCAGCATTAGTGTCTCTAACCTTATTAAATGGATCAATAACTAAACACTTAATACCTTTTCTTTTTACAAGCTCACCAGCTTTTTTAAGAACAGCATCTAAAGTGTATCTTTCCATGTCAATAAAGAAGAAGTTATCATTAACATGATTAGCGACTTGATTCCATCTGTCTGAGTATATATCAGCCTCTGTTGGCATACCTTCCCAAACTTTACGCATTAATTTGTGAGCATGTAAATATGTTGGTGTATTTTCTGGTGAGGCGTATGCAGTCTTCCAACCATAGTTCTTATTATAACCTACAACCATTTGATCAACGAAGTCAGACTTGCCTGAACTAGGCACACCAGTAACAGTAATAAACTGACCAGTATAAGTGCTGAAAATATTATCGAAATTAGGTAATCCAACTTGGAAACCAGGCTTAAAACCATTCTTAACAAAATCCGTAATTTCATCTTCTATGTCTTTAAATGTTGTAACGTTCTCTAACGGCACAGGTTTAGCTTTACTTATTCTTTGTGATAAAGCTTCCTTGCCATACTTTATTAGATATTCATTAGCATCTTTACAATCTTCGAACGTTGCTATATAACAAGTCTCAGAGCCAAGCCTTCTGATTAGTTCAGACTGTAATGCTTGTCCAGCTTCATCTGAATCTACTGCAATGATTATTCTGTCTTTGTCGTCAAAATAATCTATACAATTATCAAGGTATTCTAAGTTATTGTTATTTAGTGTCGCACCATTTGGTACCGATATAGCGTTTGTTATTCCTGCTTCTGTTAAGGCTAAGACGTCCATTTCTCCCTCAACAATAATACAATAATCCCAACCAACTATACTGTTGATATTGTAAAATACTTTTTCAGCTCCTTTGTAAAGCTTGAAATGTTTGCGACCATCTCTATATTTTATATTGATTAGATCATCGCCAATGAAGTAATTAAACTTTATTACATTCTCGGTCTTGCTGGTTTGTGGCATAAACTCAGGACCATCTGTAACTTTTAATTCTTCTAAAGTGTTTCTTGAAATGCCTCTTGTTCCAAACCATTCTACAACTTTGTCAGATAGAGGATAAGTTAAGCCAGAGTCGAGAACTGCATCTCTTTCTGGCTTTACATATACTCTCTGCGTATCACCCTTTCTTTTATAAGTGTGTAGCTGAAATGATTTATTACAATTGTGGCAAGTACCAATTCCGCGTTCCCAGTCGTAAGATGCACACTTAGCTTTCTTATGTTCGCCTTTTCTATCGTGTGAACATAAAGGACAAACGCCTTGTGTTTTTTCTTCCAACTTGTATTGATTGAAATTGTCTATCTGAAATCCATTGATTTCGCTTCTGTTTACTTGCATTGTATTTAATTAGATTGTTTTTAATTCTACATTTTAGAACGGCAAATCATCTGCTTGTGGTGCAAAAGATTGCGCTGCTGGTCTTGGTGCTTGCTGATCGTTTGTAGCTGCTGCAACATTCTGACCATTTGTCCATACAACTTTTACATTACCAAGATACACTTTAGCCACTTTTGCTTCTCTTTCTTCTTTTGATTGTTCAACCATTACTGGTCCTTGATTTCCAAACTGATCAACCTCATCATTAATTGTAATTGTGATTGGAAGATATTTCCCTTTCTTACCATCAATAATTTTGTGTTTTGGAATTTCATTCAAGTTAATACTTGTCTTAATAATACTTGCCATATTTAATTATTTATTTGTTACTGAATCTACTGTTGTTGAATCTACTTTATTTGTGTCTACTTTTACACTGTCCACACATTGCGGATAATCTTTACAGCAAGTTGTATCTGTTACAACCTCATCTTTAGTCAAATTGCTTTCTTGCTTGCAAGATACAAAAATAAATCCTAAAACTGCTAATACTAATGTTAATTTTTTCATAATTTTTTAAAGTGTTTCTGTTATACAATAATCTTTTAAACTAAAATTTTCATCTTTAAAGAATAATCTGTAAGCTTCTACTGCTCTTTCTACTTTATCTTTCCCGCCTTCTAGGAATTGAGGAGAGCAATCATACACACCGATCTTTCTTGTTTTCTTGTCTACAGCGATGAATACCATATCCATATTGAAGTACTTGGAATATATATATGCTTGGCTGTCATAGTTATATTCTTTTGCACTCCATCTAAACTTATCTAAATCAGAAGTAGTCTTTAAGTCAACAACTAAACTTTGCGTGTTGTTCTTAATATCTGCTTTTAATTTAAACCACTCATCTTCCAATTGAATCAAACCAGGAACTTCATATTGGACGTCTATGTCCCTGATCAAATCTCTTGTCGTTGAGTTATCAAGCACAGCGTCTCTTAACAATGCAATAGAGTCCGCTTCGTGCTGTAGTAAACACATTTCACCTTCAGATAATTCTTTATACTTTGATGTGTTACGTGTTGTAGTATCTATAATTTTAATCTTTTCTAACTTATCAGGTTCTAATATCAATGTATGAAAATAAGATCCCTGAATTAAGTTTGGATTACCGGTTATAGGTTGTTTAAATGTTAATGGATCTTTTAATAAAGCCCTTATGTCAGAGTTAGATAAAAACTGTTTACCAAAATCCCCATAATAATCCTCATCATTTTCTAAACGCTTTAACACTGATTTGATTTGTTCTTTATCCATTATAAAGTTTTTAATACATTATCTTGCACATCGTATTTAGCTTTAATAGCATCAATACTTCCACCATTCTTAATAAACTCTTTTGCTTTTTCTAAAGCTTGCCCTTCTAATTTCGGCTTTGGAGCTGCTGATTTTCCGTGAGTATTAGTAGCGTCAGGATCTTGCGTATCATCAATCAATAATAAATTGCCTAATGAATATTTTTTACCATACGATGAAGCTGACCCAAATGCTTGAGGAGTTTGCATACCTTTTTGTAGCAAATCAACTCCCACTATTGCCATCGCTTCAATACTTTGTACTCCATCAATATCATGAACAGTAGCTTTAGAATAAATAATAGGCATATTGTTTATTTCTCCGGCTGTTTCTGATATTGTAAAATAAACACCATACTTTTCATTGAACGGTTTTAACGCTTCCAATATATCTTCGGCTGATCTGAAATTATATTTTCCAAATGAGTTGAACTTGCTTTTAGCAGCTTTAAATTCAACCTGAATCTTTGATAATTTTTCGTGTAATGATAACTGTTTTTCCTCTTGTTTTGCCATTTAATTTCGTTTTATTTATATTTATATAATCACGTATTTTAGACATTTATTTAGCTTAACTTACAGTAAATCAAGTACTTGTTCTCTTGTAACGTTCTTAATCAATTGGTTAATTGCATCCCGTTTTATTTGTGAGACTCTAACAATTGCGGTGCTAACATTTATATTTAGCGCTAATGCAATTTCATTAGCAGAGTACCTATCACAATCAAGCCCGTACGATAATCGTAGTACTTCATATTCTGTTTCGCTTAAATGTTTTTCCATAACTGACAGCAAATACTTATTAAGTATATCGATATTGTAGTCTTGTTGTTTATCTTCAATATCATAATAATAATTTTCTTCTGTGTCTAGTACATCGTCGTAGCTTGAAAAAATACTGTTAAAGAATAAAGCAACAGCTTTCTCGTCATCAGGATTCTTACGTATTTCATTCAACTTATGTTCTGGAACTTTTATATTGCCTCTATTGATGTCTATTGCTCTTCTAATTGAGCCTTTTATTCTTTTTGATAGAAACGACTTAAGAGTTTTTTCTAAGTCCTCAGAATCATCCAATTTGCTCCAATCAAGTTTATCAACTGCCGCAATCAATCCTATTGATCCTTCCTGAATTAAATCTGTAATATCTAAAACCCCGGAGGCCTGGCTCGCTGTTGAAAATTTTCTTGCGATATTCTCAACTAACGGTAAAAATTTGATAATTAATTCGTCTCTTGTGTATTCGTCCCAACTTTTATCTTCTGGTTGCGATCGCATTACATCATCTTTATAGAGTACGTAATTAGGAACATTGTAACTTTTCATACTTACTTTTTACTGTTTTTTCATAATTCTTTATTTAATAATTGTTTTTCTTTTTTTAACTCTATACCCATGTTACGATGTATCGTTCTAGTCGAACATCCAATATACTTAGCAAGTTTCTCAATTGATATTTTCTCATTGTTATCGTGCAACATAAGCATTGCATCATATATTTCGCTTTCAGTTAATTTAGCTTTACCTATTAATGCACCAACTATTGATAACTTCTCATGTGGTAACAATTTACAGTTATCTTTAAATATAATCTTTCGCAGCTTATTTGGTGGTGGTTTTTCTAAATCAACCATACTAACTTCATACAATATATTCTCTAACGAATGTTCTGATACCGTAAAGGTAACAAATCCATTTGACTTATTGCATAAAAATTTTGCTAAAGTTTCAAATTGATCAGGATTCATAGAATGATTCAAATACCATAGAACATATAAATGCCACTTTAGAGACTTGTATGTATTGATTCTTGCTTTAGAATTAAAAAGTGTATAGCATTCGCGCGTACCATCCTCAAAAAAATAACCCCATTCATATTCCGATGTGCACTTATCGTTGATCGGGTCTTGTCTATACACTATTCTTTTCTTATTCAAATAGTCTATGTTTCTGTCAATTTGCATATTGCTTATTTTAAAATGCGACAATAGCTCCTTACTATTATATAATTAAGAGCCTATCGTCACAGTTTTACTTTTTCATGTTTTTTAATATATCCTTTAACATTGCTGCTTTTTCATATTCCTCTTGACTAAGAGCCTCATTAAGTAATTCATCAAGATATTTTGATGTAAGTTCCTTAGTATCTTTAAGATCGTTTTTAACACCATTAATTAACTCTTCATCTGTTTGTAATACTATATCCCCATATTCCTTAAACTCTTGTTGTAATGCTTCCATTTCTTTTTTAAACTGATCATCATACTCTTTTTGTTTTTCTAATAATCTACCAACCACAATGTCAGCCAATAATTCCATTTCTTCTTTTGTCATAATTACTTTTTGTTATAATATTCATTAATTAATAAGTCATACAAACTTTTTATATCGTATGCTATTTCGTTTTTATCTGTATCCCACGCCTTCAGATCTTCTCGTTTACCAAATTCTTTTTCATACATAAACCAATCTATCCAGTCCGCACCCTCCTCTGTAAATACAAGAGCTAATAGTTTTTCTATTATAGAAGATAAGTGATCTGTTATTTCGGTTATATCAACGCCACTTCTATATAATAGATTAGTATTGTCATGTGACTTTTGCAAAGCTAAAATAATCTTTTCAAATTGTTCGTATGTCATAATTAATTTTTTATAGTATAATGATATTTATTTTTAGCTGATAAGTAAATTTTGCCGTTATCAGTTTTAATATATGGTCTATTATGTTTGTCTAATAAAACATTATCAGTTACATCAATGTATTTATCTTTAATATCTTTTAACTCTTCATCATTTGGTTTTTTCATTATATCCTTTTTTAAGTTTCATTAAATTTTTTGCTCGCTCTTTAGCGTCTTGCCAATAGTATTCACATTCACCATTTTCAATTGGGGCTTCAGTAAAATAAGATTGATAACTACTAGGCTTAGCGGTGTATCTATAGCACGTAAGAGCTAAGTTGCAATCTTTTCCGTTACACATTGTTATATCAGGCATACTTTTCTTTTTTAAATATTTCTAATAGTTCGTTTGTTGTTTTCCAAGTTTTATTATAAAACCACCAACCATCTTTATCCCCATTTGTTTCGCATTCTGTTGATAAAAACAAAGCAAAAGAAATAGCGTAATCGTCATTCAACTGTTGAACAGAATCAAACCCTTTATCGTGCATTTCAATCAGTTGTTGCTTTTCTAATCGCTTAGCCTTGTTTACATATTCTAACAAATTTACGCAGCTCTTATAAGCATTCCAATAATCAATTCCAACTATATTGCCTTCATCATCGCATTTATCAACTTCAACTAATATTTTATCTACTAACCATTCTACTGCTGTCATAATTCTTTTTCTTCTTTTATCGCATCTGCTAAATCCATTATTGCTTGATCAATTGTTCCTTTATGAAACCCTGCTTGAAAAAGTAAGCCAACAATCATTTCAAGATATTCATCAATATTATAATCATCTACTTCGGTTTCTACTGAATAAGTTTTATTGTATGCTTTAATTTCTATCTTCATAATATAATTCTTTTTTTATTAATTCCATATAAAATTCACTAAGATCCCACTCATTTGTTAAAGATTCTTTAATTCTTCTGAGCTTATTAGCAACTAGCACATTATCTATTGAGTCAAGAATATCTATGCTCAAGTTAAGTTCATCAATTATTTGCGTCTTGTTCATAATAACAGTCTATTTTAATTACTAAATTGTCGTCTGTTTCTAATTGTAATACAGGAGTAGCCCAATAGCTTTTGCTAATTCCTGCTATTTGGGTTTTGTCATTTAGTCTTGTCACGTATTTACCGTCAAGCCAAATGTCTTCAGCCGTCCAATACCAATCTTCAGCCATGCCAAGACATGCTCTGATTAAACCTTTATTTTTTTTGTACTCTTTAATAAGCTCTTTCGCTTTGTTGTAATCGTAGTGTTTCATTTTTTTTACATTTTTTACATAATACTTCGTCGGTCTTTGGTCCTGTAGATATTATTGTTCTGCAACCATTGCAAAGCATTGCGCCATTCCCGTTGTTGTATTTATATATTGGTTTCACTTTTTATTTTTTAAAAATTCTTTACAATCTTTTATTGTGTATATTCCTTGAGGTGAATTGTTTAAAGGGTATACTCTTGTATTTTCATCTATATGTTCCGCTATAGGATTTAAAAATCTGCTATTATTTCCTCTAAAAAAAACATCGTGGAAAAAAATATGACTTATATAAGGCTGTAAACAACCTTCTTCATCAATTAATATTTTTTCATCTACAGGATATAACGGTATTCCAAATGTTGTACTCATATTATTTGTCTTTTAAATGGGCTTTGCCAAATTCGTAGTACTTTTGATAGCCTTGTATAGCATCGGCCATTTTATATTCGTCTGGCATACACTGTGGAGGATCACAGAAGTCTTCTGCTTTGATATTAGCTGGTATGTTATATAGAACGTCTCTACACTTTTCAATGGTCAAATGTGATTTGCCGTATCGCTTTGTATATTCTTTACCAAGCGCTAACATATATTCGTAGCACCACATATAGTTTGCTTTTGATGATCGTACCCATACCGCTGATGGATGATTCATGTGAGTTTTCTTATAGGGTACATCGTCTGGATTACCTTCAATGTGATGCGCTGTACAAAGTAATTGAGCAGCTTCTAATACCATTTTAACAACATGCTTGTTGTAATGTTTTTCCGCAGCTTTATACGGATTTCGATCTAAATAAAATATATTCATAGTTAATTAATTTTTGTTACATTAATATTATCAATTTTTATTCGTGTTAAGCTTGTAAACTTATTTGTTTTTTAGTAGTCAGGACAGGATTCGAACCTGTAAGATTAGCTTACGATTATCTAATCACCCACTTTTACAAGCAGTTCGGGGTTGCGTCTGCCAATTCCGCCACCTGACTCATGTTGATATGCAACCCGGTTAAATTCTTTATTTGCAATTCGACTACAACCGAACTTAGCGGAATAAATTTACGTAGCCCCAGAGATCAACATCAATAGTTAATTACCTCCACTAAGCGTGTAATTGGGAGGACTACTGAACTCACGCCTGATTAACTATTTGGAACTAAAAAGGGAATCGAACCCCAAAACCCGTCGGTCGTAACATGCTACAATAGCCCAGTACTTAGTTCTTTTGTTAGTATGCAAACCGGTTATTTTCTTTATATGCACGCTTCAGCTACAACTTTGGATCCGTTCCGGATAATTTTCACGTAGCCCCAGTATCTAACATTTATTCAGCATTACGTGCTGTTTCCCACGCTGCGATCTCTATACCACTCATGTTAGACGATCGTTAGGTGTATAGCAACAACTAATAGTATTTAGTATCAAGTTGCTTCATTTTTTTTATAGCTGCTTGTATTTTAGTAAATCCAAACTTTTCAATAACATACTCAAAGATAATAAAATCCCGAACAATTTTAACTTCCCAAAGATTATTTTCTTTGCAGTAATCTAAATAAATTCTTTTCATAATTTTAGTGAAAGATTAAACCAATTTTGTGGTTAGTATTAAACCATTTTGTAGCATACAAATCCATTTCGCTAGCATTAACATATCCAGCGGCTTCAAGATCATTCTTAGAAGAAAAGATTTTAGTATGACGGTCGTTAATTACGTCAATTAAATTTTTTTGCTTGCCTGAGTCGCTGAATATTACATCGAAATTAGATGGTAAGTTAGCTTCTTTTAGCATTGCAACAGAGTTAGTATAACTATAAAACTTAATTTCAGGGAATAGATTAGCAATATCGATCCACTTTTGTAGATATGCTTTGCTGTAATAGTCCCCAGAGTCGTGAACACGCACATAATCAGGACGTTTTTTCATTAGTTCGTCAGACATTTTACTAACAAACTCTGCGCTTCGCGTCAATTCGTAACGCTTTTCGAACGCTGGTTTAACGTTAGACCATATATATGCACCTTTTTGAGCGTAACAAAACTTAACGCATTCATCTGCAAATGGACAGGTAAGCTTGCCACTCATGGATTTATATGCTGGTATACCAAAGTTAAATACTTTAACGCCTAAATTTTTACTCGTTTTACGAAGCTTTGAGTTTTGAGTTAGTAAGTTCATGTTGTTTATTTTAAAATATTATCAATTTATATTCGTGTCAACCTTATATTATCCTACTTGGATCGTTGTGTTGAATGCTTTTACTCGTAATAATCTGTCAATATTGATTGTACGGTAGCCATTATCTTTCATTGAAAAAACTACAATGTTGTTGCGAGATGCCGGTGTGTATAGCAATGCACCACCTTTTAAATGTTTCTTAACATCAAGTCTTGCAACCATTCTTCGTTCTGATCCGTCAAGTTTTTTAAATGTTACGCTAAATAATTTTCCGTTGTCGCCAACAAATTTTTTGAAATCTTCTACTGTTTTAATTGTGTTCATATATTTATTTTTTATAATTGTTCTTCATTAGGTGTAAAATAATCTGGTAATTCACATAAGAAGTCTCTAGTGAATTGGGTCTCATCAAATCTTGCATTGATTTCAAGTGAATAGCTACCGCCGTAAGAGCCGTGTAATTCTGGGTCATAATCTAAATATTGATCAAAGTCATAGTTTTCAAACATATCTTTTACAGCATCAATAATTTGATTTTTAGTGTATCCAATTGCTGGAGCTGGAACAACTTCAGGTAATTCGTCAATAGATTGGCGTAATGTTTTTAGTATAATTACTACGTCTTCTCTAGAATAAATACTACTCATGTTTCTACTAACATTAGTAATTTGTGTTTCAAATAATAATTCTAATTCTGGTGTCATATTTTATTTTTTTAGTTACATTTATATTATCAATTGTTATTCGTGTCAAGCCTATATAATTTTAAGAACGGCTTTATTCGGTAATCTATTAGCTCAGTTAAAGCGGTGTCGTCAACGTCTTTTATAAGATTAACTAACTCCTTGATTTTGTTATAGTTAGGTTCATCATCTTCAATCTCTAACACTTCTAAAACGTTTGTTTCTTTTGGTTGTAAACCTAAATCTTGTAATGTTTTATTATAGTAATAATTGTATTTTGGATCTTTAAGTACTAAATCAACTTCTTTTAAACCATATACAACTGTAGCATGATCTCTGTTTACTTCTCTACCAATCTTGTTTAAACTTTTAAAAGCTAAAGTTCTAGCAATTTTAAAGTATATCCATCTTGAGAACACTGTATGTTCATCTCTAATTTTACTTTTTAGTGAGGCACCGGTTACAGTACCTACAGCATTGACAATGTCTGGTAAAGTAAGACTATATATTTTTGCTGGATTTGCTGTCATAATTAATCTAATAATACCATATAAGCTTCGGCATTTGCACGTCGAAACCAAGTTAAACCTTTTGCCATTTCGTTTTGTAATCTACCGGTATAAGAGCATCCGATAATAAAGTCATACATACTTAATTCAGGTGCGGTTAATTTGTATGATTCGCCACTGAAAGGGTTAGTTACTTTGCCGCCGTCTGTGTATAGCACACCTTTAAACCATTTGGGTAGTTCTTGATTCTTCATTTTCTATTAGTCTATAAATTAATTTCCATATATCTAGTTCTCTTTCGGTTGATCGCAAACACAGTTCCAATTGGTCATGGCTTACGATACCATTACCTGTATCACTGCGTAGTTCCTCTTGTAAATTCTTTACGTCATATTCTAATGCCATTATCTTGGCGAAGGCTTTAGTAAACGCTCTATCCATTATAGTATCTCCCATTTTTATCAGTCATTGTTTTAAAAGCTTCACACATTTGTTCGTTATCAGAGTAATAATAACTTTGTACTCTACTCTTCATCCATTCATTAAATTTTTCTGCGTTATCCATATAAGTAATCTGTTAATAGTTCGTCAATTTCTTCTTGGTCTTCATAGCTAAGTATAGGTAATATGTCTACACCGTTATAATATACTGCATCTATTTCAAAGTCAGGGTATTCAGCTGGACTGTCATAAGTAGCGGCTATGTATTCGCCAATTTTGTTGTATTCAACTTCAATTTCTTCGTCTCTGTATTTTAATCGTGCCATAGTTATAGTGTTAAGATAATAATTCTATTTTTGCTAATAATTCTTTTGTTTCTCTTTCAATCATTTTATCTTTGATAGTTAACCCTAAGCCGCCTAAAAGACTTCTATGGAAAACATACGTTTTTTCGTATTGAAAATCTTTAGGTCGGGTTTCCTGATTATACTTTTCAAACCCTTTTGGTTGATATAAATAATCACCATGAAAATCACCGTTTTCTACTAAAAAATTCTTTATTTGATCGGTTATGCTTTGTGTAAATAGTCTAATTTTTTCGTTTACTTTTTGTTCGATTAATTTATCGATTTTACCTGTTTCAGTCATTATTGTATTTTTTATTTGTTACATTTATATTATCAATTCGGTCTCGTGTCAACTTTATAAGTCTTCGTCATCTGTAAACTCGCAGTGTTCTAAACAGTCTCCACAAAGTTCATTAAATATATGGTGTCTTGATGCACCACAACAATCGCTATATTCCTCCATATTATTCAGGTGTTAGCCAAGTTAATAATTCTTTCATATCATAGAAAGCGTATGCTTTGACGTGATCACCTTGACGTATAGCATTTGTGATGTACGCTTGCATTGAAGTAGCATCCCAGCAATCAAGTAGGTTACAATAACTATGATTACTTAAACTCATGAACTTATCTTTTTCTACTCGAATAACCATAGCTTTATGGTCATGACCCCAATCAATACCAACAAATGAGTTGTTAGTTATTTCATTAAAATCTACGGTATTTACTGTATTTACTATTTGTTTCATATTTTTATTTTTTTTAGTTGTTATATTTATTTTTATAATTCTTTAGCGTCTAATATTTCGTCAATATGGTCGTATGCATAATTCTCGTAAAGTTCTGAAGTAAAGTCATCTAATTCAAAATCGAATTCAACGTGAGATACATAAGCATATACTTCTCCACCGTGGTTACCGTAGGCCAATATCACTTTACCCTCAACACCATTATCCATATTATGTAGGTAATAGTTGTTATTAAATTTATAGAACTCTATATTTTCCATATTAATCTCTATTTACAATTTCAAATTCTACATCAAAGAAGTCATCGGAGTCCAACACTAATTCCGCGTTGTTATAGTCGTACATTACAAACTCTATAGCTTGCTCTTCACTCGTTGCTTCAACGGTTACTATTTTAATAAGTGTTTCAACAACTTCAACATTATATTCTTTTGTTACTGGATATACTCCCATATTACTTTGTTTTATTAGTTATTTTTATAATCAAACCACGCCCAAATCGCTTGGTTAATACGCTCAATTCTGGTGTCACCACTCAAATAATTTTTTGTAGAGTGAAAAAATTTTGTTAAGTCTTCATCGATACCTTGATAGTCATCGTTGAACAATTCATAATCATCACCTTGCATGAAGTTAATACCGGTGATTTCATCGCCTAATTGGAACACACGTACATAACGGTCATCACCTTCACACCAATATATACTTTCACTACTTACTAATTTATTCATTTTACTTTGTTTTATAGGTTAAACTTTTTAATTTCACTAATATCTCGGATTGTATCATTTCAATATAACCCGCCGTCATGATAGGCATGCGCCCGCTTCTTTCGGCTTCAACTATATCTTTAACAATATTATCCACATACATTTTTAAACCTTGATCAAGTAGGTAAGCTTCGAATCCGTTAAACTTTTTCATTCGCGCTCTCTTTTTTACTTATTTCCTCTCTTACATCATACCAATATTTGCCACCTTCATTACTATCATCCAACACAAACCACCCGTATACATCGTGTGACTCCTCACCATTACCAATCAAGTAACATAAATATTGTACACTGTCATTTTCAATAACATTTTTAACCGCCTTAACTTGGTCACTAACACTCAATTTTTTAAAATCTAAATTCATATATTATTATTTATTTGTTACACATTTATTATCATACGGTATTCGTATCAAGTCTATATTACCACTTGGTTTCACGGGGACAATTCTTCGCCAACTCCTGTAAAAACTTTATTATTATTCTCATACTATCGGTACATTATAATGATTCCACAATCCTCTAAAAGCATAGGTCTTACCCTTTCTAAATACACTCTTTCTTCGAACAACCACACCACTCCACTCCTTAGCCGTAAAAGACCGTATCTCACCATAACTTGATCGAACTTCACTCAATCGTTCACTACACCTTTTTACACGTGAATTCACCACGTATTCACAAGCCTCTTTCATATCCATAATTACTTCATTTACAATATTATACATTAAACTTTATTTCATAAGAAAACTATATACCCCAAGTACACTAAAATATTTAGTCAATAATATACCTATAGGAGTTATAACACCAAGTCTCTAGTTGACTAACTCTAAAAATTAGTTACTTTGGCGACCCTTTTTACCCGTTAAAAAATGCGACAATAGGGTCTTAAGTATATATAATAGGGGGCTATTGTCACGTTTTTCACACATAATTATTATCGATCGGTACTCGTATCAACCTTATATTATACTATTTGATAC
>Ga0315907_10002704_pt1 | contig 21935 bp, 17 predicted proteins | sample LakEriMetagenome_3_FD_203525 | JGI IMG/M metagenome (GOLD analysis project Ga0315907, IMG submission 203525) | Freshwater fungal communities from buoy surface, Lake Erie, Ohio, United States - Buoy 12 MA123 | ecosystem: Environmental > Aquatic > Freshwater > Lake > Lake biofilm | place: USA...
GCAGGACCGCATAGGCGTGGGCGTCGGTGACGGCGGCCTCGAGCACGGGCAGGGGGTCGTGCTCGCCCCGGTGCGGATCGGCGACCACGGCGCCCAGCTCGTCGCGCACGGGAACCAGATAGGGATAGGTGCCGTTCGGTCCGCGGGCGACGACGCGCTCGCCGTCGGTCTCCACCAGCGCCACGTCGATGCCGTCCATCGATGTGCCGCTCATCAGCCCCAGCGCCCGCACCGGCCACCTCCCCGTCCCCGATCGACCGGCGGCATGACAGCACGGGACCGCCGGCCCCGCAAACCCGTCGTCGTGTCCGACGTCGCGATTGACCATCGGGGAAAGCCCGTATCTGATCAGATGCATACGGGAACCCGAAACACGCAGACCACGCATAGACAGGGAGCCGCCACCCATGTTCCTCCGCTCGCTGCGAACCGCCGCCGCGGCCGCCTCGCTCGCCGTCCTCCTGATGGGGTCGGCCTCGGCCCAGACGCTGGAGATCGCGACCGACGCCTCGCCGTCGGGCCTCGACCCGCACCTCGCGACCGCGTTCGCCACGATCCTCATCAACGGCAACATCTACGAGGGGCTGACCGCGATCGACACCGACCTGCGGACGGTGCCCGCGCTGGCGACCGAATGGACGGTGACGGACGAGGGGAAGACCTACACCTTCAAGCTCCGCCCGAACGTCGCCTTCCACAACGGCAAGGTCATGACCTCGGCCGACGTGGCGGCCTCGGTTCGCAGGGTCGTCAACCCGCAGACCGGCTCCCCGCTGGCCAGCCGGTTCGTGGTGATCGACACGGTCGAGACGCCGGACGCGGGCACGGTGGTGCTCCGACTGAAGGAACCCGCGGCCCCGCTGCTCTCGCAGCTCGCCAGCCTCGCGGTCCTGCCGGCCGAACCCGGCGTCGACCTCGGGCGCCAGACGGTCGGGACCGGGCCCTTCCGGCTGACCCAATGGGTGCCCGACACCTTCTTGATGCTGGAGAAGCACGCGGCCTACTGGGAGGCCGGGCTGCCGAAGCTGGGCGCCCTCAAGTTCAACATCGTGCCGGACGCGACCGCGCGGCAGGTGGGCCTCGCCGGCGGCACCTATCACCTGATCCCGGTCGTCGAGCCGGCGATCGCCCAGACGCTGCAGGGCCGCCCGGGCGTGCAGGTGCAGAACACCCAGGACCTCGCCTACACCCTGATCGGCATCAACACGACCAAGCCGCCGTTCGACAATCCGGCGGTGCGCGAGGCGATGAACACGGCGGTCGACCGCAGCCAGATCGTGCAGGCGGTGCTGTTCGGCCGCGGCGAGCCGGGCGGGCCGCTGTCGCCGGGGCTGAAGGACTGGGCGGTTCCGACGTCGGAGTTCCCCTGCTACAGGCCCGACGCCGCCAAGGCGCGCCAGCTTCTCCAGGGGGCGGGCGTCACCCTGCCGCTCAAGGTCACGATGAACGTCATCGGCTCTCTGCCGCTGGCGGTGGAGAGCTCGCAGGTCGTCCAGGCGCAGATGAACCAGGCCGGGTTCGAGGTGACGCTGAACGTGCAGGAGCAGGGCCGCTTCATCCAGGACTGGCGGGCGTCGAACTTCGAGGTCTTCGCCTCGCTGAACGGCGGCGGCGTCGATCCGGACGACTACCTCTACCGGACCTTCCGCACCGGCGGCTCGACCAACGTCTTCAAGTACTCCGACCCGCAGCTCGACGCGCTCCTGGACCGCGCGCGCTCGACCGCGGACATGGGGCAGCGGCAGGCGCTCTACCGGCAGGCGCAGCAGGCGCTGGCCTGCCGCGGGCCGATCGCACACCTGACGTATTCCACGCTCTTCGCCGCGCACCGGCAGAACGTGGAGGGCTTCACGGTGATGCCCACCCGCTCCACCCGCTCGCTGCGCTCGGCCAGCCTGCGTTGACGCGCGGTGTCCTCGCCCTTCGACAGGCTCAGGACGAGGACAACCCTCGGCGTCGCCTCGTGGTGAGCCTGTCGAACCACGAGGCGGCGCCCCCATGCTCCGCCTGATCCTCGACCGCGCGGTCGACCTGCTCGTCGTCCTGTTCGGGGTGTCGGTCGTCGCGTTCCTGATGATCCGGCTGATCCCCGGCGACGCCGTGCAGATCATGCTGGGCGCCAACGCCGCCGTGACCGAGGAGGCCATGGCGGCGCTGCGCGCCCGGCTGGGCCTCGACCAGCCGATGATCGTCCAGTACCTGTCGTGGATCGGCGGCGTGCTTCGCGGCGACCTCGGCACCTCGATCTGGACCGGCAAGCCGGTGCTGGAGGAGATCCTCGACCGGATCGGCGTGACGGCCGAACTCCTCGTCCTGTCGCTGGGCTTCGCGGTGATCCTCGCCGTCCCGGCGGGGTCGCTGATGGCCTATGTCCGCGGCGGGGCGGCCGACCAGATCGTGCGCGTGATCACCATCGCGGGCGTGACCATGCCGGGCTTCTGGCTCGGCACGCTGCTGATCTACGGCTTCTACGCCTGGGCGCCGGCGTGGCCGGCGGTCGGCTGGGTCCCCATCGGCCAGGATCCGGCCGGCCACTTCCAGCGCATGCTGCTTCCCACGCTGGCGCTGGGCCTGCCGATCCTCGCCTCGCTGTCGCGCATCGTGCGCTCGGCCATGCTGGACGCGCTGGGCCAGGACTACGTCCGCACCGCACGGGCCAAGGGCGTGCCGGAACGGACCGTCGTGCTTCGCCACGCGCTGCGCAACGCCCTCATCCCCTTCGTCACGGCGGTCGGCATCACCGCCGGCTATCTCTTCGGCGGCACGATCGTTGTGGAGCAGGTCTTCGCCCTGCCCGGCCTCGGCCGCCTCGTCATCGGCGCCATCGCCGAGCGCAACTATCCGCTGATCCAGGCGACCATCCTCCTGGTGACGACCGGCTTCGTGGTCATCAACTTCGTCGTCGACCTGCTCTATCTCGTGATCGACCCGCGCACCCGGGGCGGGGGCTGACCGGCATGCGCCTGCCCCGTTCGCCGCTCCTGTGGATCGGCCTCGTCCTCGTGCTGGTGCAGGTCGGCGTCGCGGTCGCCGCCCCCTGGATCGCGCCCTACGACCCGCTGCAGCAGACGATCCTGGCGCGGATGCGCCCGCCCGGCGCCCCCTACTGGTTCGGCACCGACAACTTCGGGCGCGACGTGCTCTCCCGCGTGCTCCACGGCTACCGGTCGAGCCTCGCGGTCAGCGCGGCCTCCGTGATGGGGGCGCTGCTGGTCGGCGGCAGCCTCGGGGTGATCGCCGCCTACTACCGCGGCTGGACCGACCGCATCGTCATGCGGGTGATGGACGTGCTGTTCGCCTTCCCCATCATCTTGCTGGCGATCGGCATCATCGCCGTGCTGGGGCCACGGACGGGCACGACGGCGGTCGCAATCGGCATCGTCTACGTCCCCATCTTCGCACGCCTGCTCCGCGGTCCGGCGCTGGTGCTGGCCGAGAACGAGTTCGTTCAGGCGGCCAAGGTTCTGGGCGTGTCCGACGTGGGCATCATGCTGGGCCACATCGTGCCCAACCTCGCCAGCGTGATCCTCGTCCAGGCGTCGCTGTCGCTCTCGACCGCGATCCTGGTGGAGGCGAGCCTCAGCTTCCTCGGCATCGGGACCCAGCCGCCCACGCCCTCGCTGGGCCTGATGCTGGCGGAGAGCCGGGCCTTCCTCCTCATCTCCCCCTGGCCGAGCGTCTTTTCGGGTGCGGCGATCCTGCTGGCCGCCTTCGGCTTCAACCTTCTGGGCGACGCCCTGCGCGACACCCTCGACCCGCGCCTCAGGGGCCGGGACTGAACGACGACGGGCCGATCGCCAGCACCGCGTTCAGCCCGCCGAAGGCGAAGGCGTTGGAGATGGCGGCCCGCAGCGCGCGGCGCCGCGGGACGTTCGGCGTGACGTCGAGGTCGCAGTCCGGGTCGGGGCCCAGATGGTTGACCGTGGGCGGGACGACGCCGTCGCGCAGCGCCCCCAGCACGGCGATCAGCTCGATCGCCCCCGTCGCGCCCAGCGCGTGGCCGTGCATCGCCTTGGTGGCCGAGACCGAGAGCCGGTCGGCGTGACGGCCGAAGGCCGCACGGATCACCTTCGTCTCGGTCGCGTCGTTCAGCACGGTGCCGCTGCCGTGGGCGTTGACGTGGTCGATGTCCTCCGGCGCCAGCCCGGCGTCCGCCAGCGCGGCGCGGACGGCGGCCAGCGCTCCCTCGACGGACGGCGCCAGCAGGTCGCGGGCGTCCGCCGTCATGCCGAACCCCAGGATCTCACCCAGCACGGGGGCGCCGCGGGCGCGGGCGTGGTCGCGGTCCTCGAGCACCGCGACGGCGGCACCCTCGGCCAGCACGAGGCCCGCCCGCCCGCGGGAGAACGGGCGGCAGGTGTCCGGCGCCAGCACGCGCAACGCCTCCCAACCCTTGATCCCGCCGAAGCAGAGCGGCGCTTCCGTCCCGCCGGCGAGGATCACGTCCGCCGCCCCGGCGCGGATCAGCTGCATCGCGGTCCCGATCGCGTGGTTGGCCGACGCGCAGGCGCTGGAGACGGCGAAGACGGGCCCTCTGGCGCCCGTCTCCATCGCGATCACCGCCGCCGGGGCGGAGACCATCACCCGGGGGATGGTGGCGGCGTGGACCCGTCCCGCGTTCTCGACGAAGAGCCGCCGGTAGCCCTCCTCGGTCGCGACCGCCCCGCCCGTGCCGGCCCCGATCACGACGCCCGCCCGGGCGCCGAGGGCGCCCCGGAGCCCGGCCGCGTCCAACGCCTCCGTCGCGGCGAAGACCGCGAACTGCGTGAACCGGTCCATGTATCCGAGGCGGCGGACGTCGATCCGCGCCGCCGGGTCGAAGTCCGGGATCTCGGCCGCGACGGCGCATCTCAGCCCGTCGGTCGGGATGGTGCGGAGCGGGCCGATCGCCGACCGCCCCTCGCGCATCGCGGCCCAGGTCGACGGCGCGTCCGGCCCCAGCGGCGTGACCGCGCCGAGCCCCGTCACCACGACGCGACGGCGCACCGGCTCAGGTCCCGGGAGTGGGCGCGAGTTCGCGGACCCGTGCCACGAGGTCGCCCAGCGTCCGGAGGGTCCGCGCGGCCTCGGTCGCGTCCAGCGGGATCTCGATCTTCAGATCGTCCTCGAGCTGCATCAGCACCTCGACCATCTCGAGCGAGGTGACGCCCAGGTCCTCGATCGTCATCTCGGGCGAGAGCGTGGCCCGGTCCCGGCGGGTCTCCTTGGCGACGAGGGCGTAGATCCGGTCCTCGATGTCCGACATGACGCCACCCCCCTCGCGATCAGCCGAGCCGGCGCCGGATCTCCGCGACATCCGAGAACAAGGCCTTCAGCCGCTTGAGGTTCCGGAGCTGGCTGAAGAACTCGCTCTTCGGAATGGCGGGCATGCCGATGACCACCTGCCTGGCCTCGACGTCCGAGCCGATGGCGGCACCGCCCGCCGCCACCACGTCGTCGCCGATCCGCAGGTTGTCGGCGACCGCCGCCCGGCCGCCGAGCACGACCCGGTCGCCGATGACGGTGCTGCCGGCGATCCCCGCCTGGCCGCAGAGCATGCAGTTCGACCCCACCACGACGTTGTGGCCGATCATCACGAGGTCGTCGATCTTCGTGCCCGGCCCGATCCGGGTGTCCCGCAGGGTGCCGCGGTCGATGGCGGTCAGCGCCCCGATCTCCACGTCGTCGCCGATGGTGACGCCGCCCAGCGAGGCGATGCGCTCGATGACGACGTTGCGCGTGCCCTCCTCCACCCGGCCGGTCGCCTTCGCCGCCTCGACGCTGCCGCGCTCGGGCGTGACGAAGCTGAAGCCGTCGGCGCCGATCGAGGCGTTCTGGTGGATGATGACGCGGTCGCCGATCGTGCAGCGGTGGGCGATGCGCACGCCCGCGTGGATGAGACAGCCGCGCCCCACCGTCGCCTTCTCGCCGACGCTGACGTGGGACATCAAGATGGTGCCGGCGCCGATCCGCGCGCCGGGGCCGACGTGGACGAACGGACCGATCGCGCAGCCCTCGCCGATCTCGGCCCCCGCCTCGACCACCGCGGTTGGATGGATGCCGGGCGGGGCGAAGGGCGGCGGTTCGAACAGCGCGTTCAGCTTGTGCATCGCATAGCGCGGACGTCCCACCTCGATCCACGCCGCCAGCGCGCCGTCGGGGATCGGCGCCCCCGCCGGGACCAGGGCGGTCCGCGCGCGGGTGGCGGCCAGCAGCGGCAGCAGGCTCGCCCCCATCGCGACGGCGACGTCCCGCCCGTCGGCCGCGTCCGCCGGGTGGACGGGGCGGACCACGTCGAGGGTGCCGTCGCCGTGCAGCGTGCCACCCAGGGCGGCGGCGAGGTCCGCGATCTTCATGCGCTTGACGGTCCGGTCCCGGAATGTTCAATAGCGCCGCAATCTATATCAGGCACCGCCGCTGGGCGGAAGCGACGCACCCGACGGACCCGTCGTCGAAAACTTAAGAAGTCGAATTTCCCATGTGAACGTCACAGTTAGAGCACAATCTTATCCTTGCACTCCAGGAACGGCCTGGGCATGATTCGGGCATGGCGGTCCGGATCGTCCGGCGCGGGCGTCGATCGAAAGGCTCTTTTCCATGGACAAGATCCGCATCCGCGGCGGTCGTGCGCTCAACGGCACGATCCCGATCGCCGGCGCCAAGAACGCCGCCCTGCCGCTGATGTGCGCGAGCCTGCTGACCGACGGCGCGCTGCGCCTCGCCAACGTCCCCGACCTGGCCGACATCCGCATGCTGACGCAACTGCTCGCCCAGCACGGCGTGCTGGTCGGCCGCGACGGCGGGACGGGCGAGATGGTGATGACGGCCGCCCGCATCGCCTCGACCGAGGCGCCCTACGACATCGTGCGCAAGATGCGGGCGTCGGTCCTCGTCCTCGGCCCGCTGCTCGCCCGCTGCGGCCGCGCCCGCGTCTCGCAGCCGGGCGGGTGCGCCATCGGCAGCCGGCCCGTCGACATCCACCTGACCGGCCTCCGGGCGCTCGGCGCCGACGTCGACCTGATCGACGGCTACATCGAGGCGTCGGCCCCGCGCGGGCTGACCGGGGGCCTCGTGACGTTCCCCTTCCCGTCCGTCGGTGCCACCGAGAACGTCATGATGGCCGCCGCGCTGGCGCGTGGCGAGACGGTGATCGAGAACGCGGCGAAGGAGCCGGAGATCGTCGACCTCGCCGCGTGCCTCGTCGCCATGGGCTCGACGATCGAGGGCGCCGGCACGTCGCGCATGGTGATCCAGGGCCGCGACCGGCTGCACGGCGCCTCGCACCGGGTGCTGGCGGACCGGATCGAGACGGGCACCTATCTGATGGCCGCCGCCGTGACCGGCGGCGAGGTGGAGCTGACCGGCACGTCGATCGCCCTCGTCTCGGCCGCGGTCGAGAAGATGCGCGAGGCCGGCGTGACCGTGACCGGCACCGACCAGGGCATCCGCGTCCACCGCCGCAACGGGCCGCTGACCGGGATCGACGTGGTGACCGAGCCGCACCCCGGCTTCCCCACCGACCTGCAGGCGCAGATGATGGCCATGCTGACGGTGGCGGACGGCGCGTCGCTGATCACCGAGAACATCTTCGAGAACCGGTTCATGCACGTGCCGGAACTCTGCCGCCTCGGCGCCGACATCAACGTGCACGGCGCCTCGGCCGTCGTCCGGGGCGTGAAGCGCCTGTCGGGTGCGCCGGTGATGGCGACCGACCTCCGCGCGTCGGTGTCGCTGGTGATCGCGGCGCTGGCGGCGGACGGCGAGACCGAGATCAACCGCGTCTACCACCTCGACCGCGGCTACGAGCGGCTGGAGCAGAAGCTGGCCGCGTGCGGCGCGGACGTGGAGCGCGTCGCCGCCTGACGGGTCAGCCCCGCCGCTCGACGACGATCCGCCGCGGCCCCTCGCCCGCCCCCCCGATCGTCACGTCGATCCGCCGCGCCGGCAGCAGCGGGCCGAGACGACCCGGCCATTCGACCAGCACGATCCCGTCCGCCGTCGCCTCCTCCCACCCCAGCTCGAACACCTCCTCGGGACCGGACAGGCGATAGAGGTCGAAGTGCCAGACGGTGCCGGCGGACGCCGGATAGGTCTGGACGAGGGTGAAGGTGGGGCTCGGCACCTCCTCGTCCGGATCGCCGGTCAGGGCGCGCACGGCGGCACGGGCGAAGGCCGTCTTGCCGGCGCCGAGGTCGCCCTCCAGGCACACCACGTCGCCCGGCCGCAGACCGGGGGCGAAGGCCGCGGCCAGGGCCGCGGTCGCCGCCTCGTCCGCGACCGTGAACGTGCCGGACTTGAACGCGTCGCCGTCCGCGGGCATGTCTTCGCCCGTCCCTCGACCGTCCCGAAACCGATCCCCGCCGGAAGCCGCCATGTCCACCGTTCCTCACCGCACCGACGTCGCCATCATCGGGGCGGGTCCCGTGGGCCTGTTCGCGATCTTCGAGTGCGGCATGCTGCGCCTCAAGTGCCACGTGGTCGACGCGCTGGAGATGGTGGGCGGCCAGTGCAGCGCCCTCTATCCGGAAAAGCCGATCTACGACATCCCCGGCCACCCCGCCATCGACGCGGGCGTGCTGATCGACCGGCTGGCGGAGCAGGCGTCGCCCTTCGATCCCGTCTACCACCTCGGCCAGCAGGTGGTCTCGCTCACCCGCACGGCCGAGGAGCGGTGGCTGCTCGTGACCGACGCGGGCACGGCGATCGACGCGCGCTGCGTCATCCTCGCGGCGGGCGTCGGGGCGTTCGGCCCGAACAAGCCGCCGCTCGACGGCATCGCCGGCTACGAGGGAACGTCGGTGTTCTATCTGGTCAAGCGGCGGCAGGATTTCGCCGGCAAGCGCGTCGTCATCGCCGGCGGCGGGGACAGCGCGGTCGACTGGGCGATCTCGCTGTCGGAGGTCGCGGCGTCGGTTCAGGTGGTCCACCGCCGGGCGAAGTTCCGCGCGGCACCCGAGAGCGCCGCGCGCCTCGACGAGCTGGCGAAGGCAGGCCGGATCGAGCTGGTCGTTCCCTACCAGCTCTCGGGCCTGGAAGGCGACGGGCGGACGCTGACCGGCGTCCGGGTGGCCGACCTCGACGACCACGAGAAGGTCCTTCCGGCGGACGTGCTGCTGCCCTTCTTCGGGCTCGCGATGAACCTGGGGCCGATCGCGGGCTGGGGCCTGAACCTCGAGCGCAACCATCTGACGGTCGATCCGCTCACGCTCGCGACGAACGCCCCCGGCGTCTTCGCGATCGGCGACATCGCCACCTATCCGCACAAGCTGAAGCTGATCCTGTCCGGCTTCCACGAGGCGGCGATGGCCGCGCACGCCGCCTTTCCGATGATCCGTCCGGGCGAGGTCCTGCACTTCGAGTATTCGACCTCGAAGGGTGTGCCCGGAGCGGCATGACAAACCTGTCTATTCGAAGGTATGGTCGATCAAACCGTTCGGTCGAGCGACCGTCGGGGACGTCGGATCGCGTCGCGAGGGCGCGGTCGGTGCAGATCCATTCGCGAGGGCCATCATGTCCATGGATCCCGAACGCCTGACCTTCCGCCCCGGCGACGTGATCTTCCGCCAGGACGATCCCGGCGAATGCGCCTACTTCATCGAGGAGGGCTCGGTCGAGATCGCACGCGACGCCGACGGCCGCACGCTCAAGCTCGGGATCATGGAGAAGGGTCGCCTCCTGGGCGAGATCGCGCTGATCGACCGGGGCGTCCGCTCCGGCACCGCCACCGCGAAGACGAACGTCACCTGCCTGCTGATCAACCGGGAGCATTTCGACCGGTACCTGAACGGCCTCGACCCGCTGATGCGGATGATCATCGGGACCCTCATCAAATACGTTCGCACGAACAACGAGATGCTTCAGCGCTGAACGGCGACGGCGGTTGCGGTCGCCGCCACCCGGACACTAGACTCCTCGGCATGGCAATCCGGCTGGTCGAGGAACGTCCGACGATGCGACGGTTCACCCGTGCGATGGTGCTGGCTGCGGGCCTCGGGTCCCGCATGCGCCCGGTCACGGACGACATGCCCAAGCCGCTCGTGACCGTGGGCGGCAAGACCCTGATCGACCATGCGCTCGACGACCTCGCGACGGCGGGGGTCGAGACGGCGGTCGTCAACGTCCACTATCGCGCCGACCAGGTCACGGCCCACCTCGCCGGCCGGACCGTCCCGCGCATCGTGCTCTCGCCCGAGGACAGGCTGATGGGCACGGGTGGCGGGATCCGGGCGGCCCTGGCCCACCTCGGCGACGAACCGTTCTACGCGGCCGACTGCGACGCGCTCCGCCTCGACGGCCCGACGCCGGCGCTCCGCCGCCTCGCGGCCGCCTGGGACGACGCGCGGATGGACGCGCTCATCCTCGTGGTGCCGACGGCCCGCAGCATCGGGATGCCGGACTTCGGCGTCATGTTCCTCGATCCCGACGGCCTCGCCCGCCTGCCCGAGGAGCGCGAGATCGCGCCCTACGCCTTCGCCTCGGTCCAGGTCCTGGCCCCGCGCGTGTTCGCCGGCACGCCGGACGGCCCCTTCTCCTACAAGGACCTGTGGCGGCGGGCGCAGGAGAACGGCCGGCTCTACGGCCTCGTCCACGACGGCCCCTGCCTCCAGGTGCTGACGCCCGAGTCCGTGGGTCTGGCCGACGCCCTGCTCGACGAGCGCCGCGCGCGTTGGGTCGAGGTGTGAGGGTGAGGGGGCTCGACGAGAGGGCGGCCGCATGAGGCCGGGGCCCGGCGTCTGGTCGATTCCCCCGGGCCGCGCCTTCACCGACGCGCTGGCGGACGGTCTGTCGGCGCTGGCCGGCGACGATCCCCTCGCCCTTGCCGCGGTGACCGTCCTCCTGCCGAGCCGGCGGGCCGGGCGGGCCCTGCGCGACGCGTTCCTGCGCCGGTCGGACGGTCGCCCGCTGCTGCTGCCGCGGATGCTGCCGCTGGGCGAGGCGGACGCCGACGAACTCCGGATCGTGGGCGGGGTCGAGTCGGTCCCGCCGGTGGCCGAACTCCGGCGCCGGCTGCTGATCGCGCGCCTCGTGCTGCGGCGGGAGGACGTGGCGGCACTGCCCGGCCAGGCGGTGGCGCTGGCCGGCGAACTCGCGCGGCTGATCGACGAGGTGGCGACGGAGCGGGCCGACTGGGCCGGCCTCGCCGGGCTCGCCCCGGCCGACTTCGCCGAGCACTGGCAGCGCACGATCGCCTTCCTGTCGATCGTCACCGAACTCTGGCCCGTCGTCCTCGCCGAGGAAGGGGCCGTCGACCCCGGCGCGCGGCGCGACGCGCTGCTGGCCCGGCAGGCCGAGCGCTGGCGGGCGGCACCGCCCGACGGCTGGATCGTCGCCGCCGGCTCGACCGGCACCAACCCCGCCGCCCTCGACCTGCTGGAGGTCGTGGCGGGGCTGCCGAAGGGCATGGTCGTGCTGCCCGGCCTCGACCGCTACCTCGACGGCGAGGGGTGGGACGCGGTGGGCGACGACCTCGCCCATCCGATGCACGGGCTGTGGACGGTCCTGCGCCGCCTCGGCCTCGACCGGGCGGCGGTGCGGGAATGGCCCGAGACCCGGCCAGGGGACGGGGGGGCGGCCGAACCGCTCCTCCCCCTCGCCCTGCCGACCGAGGACCGCAGCCCCCGCGCCGTCCTCCTGTCCGAGGCGATGCGCCCCGCCGCCACCACCGACGCCTGGCGCTCCCGCCCCGCGATCCCGCCGGACGCGCTGGACGGCGTCCGCCGCATCGACTGCGCCGGCGCGCAGGAGGAGGCGGCGACCGTGGCGCTCCTGATGCGCGAGGCGCTGGAGACGCCGGGCAAGACCTGCGCGCTGGTCACGCCCGACCGCTCGCTCGCGCGGCGGGTGGCGGCGGCGCTCCGGCGCTGGGACATCCTGGTCGACGACAGCGCCGGCCGCCCCCTGCCCGACACGCCGGTCGGAACCTATCTGCGCCTCGTGGCCGAGGCGGCGATGGCGCAGGCGGCCCCGGTGGCGCTCCTCACCCTCCTCAAGCACCCGCTCGCGGCCGGCGGAATGGCGCCCGTCGCCTTCCGCGACCGGGTGCGGGCGCTGGAACTGGGGGTGCTTCGCGGCCCCCGGCCGGGCCCCGGCTTCGACGGCCTCCGCCACGCGATCGCGGGGGAGGACGCGCGGTTCGGCCACGGGTTCGGCCGCGCCGACCTCCTCGCCTTCGTCGACGGGCTGGAGCGCGGCCTCGGCCCCCTGACGGCGGCGATGGCGGGCCCGGACCTGCCGCTGGCCGACCTGCTGCGCCTCCACATGGAGGCGGCGGAGCGCCTCGCGGACGCGCCGGACACGCCGGGCGCGCTCAGGCTCTGGCGGCACGACGACGGCGAGGCCGCGGCGACCCTGATCGCCGAACTCCAGGCCGCGGCGCACGACTTTCCCGCCGTCGCCGGGGCCGACTATCCGCCGCTCTTCGTGGCGCTCACGGCCGGCGTGACGGTCCGCCCGCGCTTCGGCCTGCATCCGCGGCTCCACGTGCTGGGCCTTCTGGAGGCGCGGCTCCAGCGGTTCGACCGGATGATCCTGGGCGGGCTGAGCGAGGGCACCTGGCCGGCCGACCCCGCCGCCGATCCCTGGATGTCGCGGCCGATGCGGATCGCCTTCGGCCTGCCCGCGGCCGAGCGCACGGTGGGCCTCGCCGCGCACGACTTCGTGCAGGCCGCCGCGGCGCCCGAGGTGTTCCTGACGCGGGCGGAGAAGGTGGGCGGCGCGCCGACCGTGCCGTCGCGCTGGCTGACCCGCCTCGACACGGCGCTCACCGCCGCGGGCCTCGACCCGGCCCGCCTGCGCGACGGGCGGGCGCGGGCCTGGGCGACGGCGCTCGACACCCCCGACGCGGTCTCGCCCGCCCCGGCCCCCGCCCCGCGACCGCCGGCGGCCCGCCGCCCCCGCGCGCTGAGCGTCACCGAGATCGGGACGTGGATGCGCGACCCCTACGCGATCTACGCCCGCCACGTGCTGCGCCTGCGCGCGCTCGACCCGCTGGAGGCGGAGCCGGATGCGGCGGACCGCGGCACGATCCTGCACACGGCACTCGACGCCTTCGTGCGCGAGCACCCGGCCGCACTGCCGGCGGACGCGCTCGCGCGGCTCATCGCGGCGGGGCGGGCGGCGTTCGGCGACGCCCTCGCCCGGCCAGAGGTCCACGCCTTCTGGTGGCCGCGGTTCGAGCGGGTGGCCGTCTGGTTCCTGGAGGAGGAGCGGCGGCGGCGCGCGGCCGGCATCGTCAACGTCAGGACCGAGGCCACGGCGCGCCTCGTGCTGGAGCGGCCGGGCGGTCCCTTCGCGCTGACCGGCAAGGCCGACAGGATCGACCGCATGGCCGACGGCCGGCTCGTCATCGTCGACTACAAGACGGGCACCCTGCCGAAGGCGACCGAGATCCTCGCCGGGCTCTCGCCGCAGCTCCCGCTCGAGGCGGCGATGGCGGCGGCCGGGGCCTTCGCCGACGTCGACCCCGCCCCGGTGGCGGAGATCGCCTTCTGGAGCCTGAAGGGCACCGCCGAGGCCGGGCGGATCGAGCCGGTGAAGGGCGACCCGGCCGACCTCGGCGCGCAGGCGCTGGCGGGGCTCGCGGCGCTGGTCGACCGGTTCGACGACGTGCAGGTGCCCTATCGGCCGGTCCCGCGCCCGGCCTTCGCGCCGCGCTTCTCCGACTACGGCCACCTCGCCCGCGTCGCGGAATGGTCGGTGGCGGCGGGGGGCGAGGAATGACCGCGACGACGCTCGACCTTCCGCTCGACCCCGGCGTCCGCCAGCGCGAGGCGTCCGACCCCGCCGTCTCGGTCTGGGTCGGGGCCTCGGCCGGCACCGGCAAGACCAAGGTGCTGACCGACCGGGTGCTGCGGCTGATGCTGGCGGGGACGCCGCCCCGCCGCATCCTGTGCATCACCTTCACCAAGGCGGCGGCCGCCGAGATGGCGAACCGCATCAACGACACGCTGGCGTCCTGGGCGGCGTGGCCCGAGGGGCGGCTGGGGCAGGCGCTGTTCGACCTCGCGGGCGAGCGGCCGGCTGCGGCGACGATGGCCAAGGCCCGGCGCCTGTTCGCCGAGGTGGTCGACTGCCCCGGCGGGATGCAGATCCTGACGCTGCACGCCTTCGCCCAGTCGCTTCTCCGCCGCTTCCCGCTGGAGGCGGGGCTCTCGCCCAACTTCGAGGTGATGGACGAGCGCTCGGCCGGCGAGGCGATGCACGAGGCGCGGCGCCGGGTGCTGGTCGAGGCGCGGGCGGAACCGGCGGGCGCGCTCGGCACCACCGTCACCCGCATCGCCGCGGCGGTGAACGAGGAGGATTTCGCGGGCCTGATGGCCGACATCGCGCGCGAGCGCGGCCGCCTCGGCGCGATCCTCGACGCGGCCGGCGGCCTCGACCCCGCGGTCGCGGGCCTGTTCCACGCCCTCGGCGTGGCGCCGGGCGAGACGATCGCGGACGTGATCGCCGCCGCCTGCCGGGAGGACGCCTTCGACGGGCCGGCGCTTCGCCGCGCCGCGGCGGCGATGCAGGCCGGCGGCAAGACCGACGTGAAGCGGTCGGACCCGATGGTCGCGTGGCTCGCCGCGGGCGAGGCCGGGCGGCCGGCGCTCTGGGACGCCTACGTCGGGGGCTTCCTGACGGACAAGGGCGCCCCCTACGCCGACCCCGTGACCAAGGGCGTCGAGAAGGCCGCCCCCGGCGCGGGCGCCGCGGTTGCGGCCGAGGCGGCGCGGGTCGTCGCGGTCGGGGAGCGGGCCCTGTCGGTGGGCGTCGCCGCCCACTCGGCCGACCTGCTGACGCTGGCCGCGGCCTTCGTCGGCACCTACGCCGCGCTGAAGGAGCGGCGGGGCAAGCTCGACTTCGACGACCTGATCCTGCGCGCCCGGGCGCTGCTGGAGCGGCCGGGCGTGGCGCCCTGGGTGCTGTTCAAGCTGGACGGCGGCATCGACCACCTGCTGATCGACGAGGCGCAGGACACCAACCCCGACCAGTGGGCCATCGTCCGCCTTCTGGCGGAGGAGTTCTTCGCCGGCACGGGCCGGGCGGAGACGGTCCGGACGATCTTCGTGGTCGGCGACGAGAAGCAGTCGATCTTCAGCTTCCAGCGCGCCGACCCGGCCGAGTTCCTGAAGATGCGCCGGCATTTCGGCGACCGGTGCGCGGCGGCGGGCACGCCGCTCCGGATCGTCGACCTGTCGGTCTCGTTCCGTTCGGTCGGCGCGGTGCTGGCCGAGGTGATCACGCACACGCCCTGGCGCCGGCACCACGGCGGGCGGGTCGAGATCTGGCCCCCCGTGGCGCCCGAGGACGAGCCGCCGCCCGCCCCCTGGACCCCGCCGGTCGAGCCGGTCGCCACCGCCCGGCCGGAAAACCGCCTCGCCCGCGTGATCGCCGCGCGCATCGCCGGCTGGATCGCGGACGGCGAGACGCTGGAGGCGCGGGGGCGGCCGATCCGGGCCGGCGACCTGATGGTGCTGGTGCGCCGGCGCTCGGGCTTCGTGATCGAACTGGTGCGGGCGCTGAAGTCGCAGGGCGTGCCCGTCGCCGGCGTGGACCGGATGGTCCTGACCGACCAGCTGGCGGTGCGGGACCTGCTGGCGCTGGCGCAGGTGCTGATCCTGCCGGAGGACGACCTCTCGCTCGCCTGCGTCCTCAAGGGCCCGCTGGTCGGGCTGGACGAGGACGCGCTGATGGACCTCGCCATGGGCCGGGAGGGCACGCTCTGGCGGGCGCTGGAGGGGAAGGCCGGCACGGGGGAGCCGTGGCGGAGCGCGCGGGCCTGGCTCGAGCGCCTCCTCTCGCGCGCCGACTTCGCCCCGCCCTACGAGCTTCTGGCCGAGGTGCTGAGCGCCCCCTGCCCGGCCGATCCGGGGGGCAGCGGCCGGCGGGCGATCCTGCGCCGCCTGGGGCCGGAGGCGGAGGACCCGATCGACGAGCTGCTGACCGCGGCGGTGCAGTTCGAGCACGACCACCCGCCGGCGCTGCAGGGCTTTCTCGCCTGGCTCGCGGCCAGCGAGGAGGAGATCAAGCGCGAGCAGGACCGGGCCGGCGGTTCGGTCCGGATCATGACCGTCCACGGGTCGAAGGGCCTCCAGGCCCCGATCGTGATCCTGCCCGACACGATGGGGGTGCCGACCGACAAGACCCGCATCCTCTGGCCGCAGGAGGGATCGGCGGTGGCGGTGCCGCTCTGGGCGCCGCGACGCAATCTGGAGGACGCGACCTGCCGCCGGCTGCGCGCGGCGGCCACCCTGCGCCGTGACCAGGAGCTTCGCCGCCTCCTCTACGTCGCCCTCACCCGCGCCGAGGACCGCCTCGTCGTCGCCGGCTGGCAGACGAAGCAGGCGCCGAACGCCGGCTGCTGGTACCGGCTGATCGAGGGCGCGATGGCCGGCTTCGGCACCGCCACGCCGTTCGATTTCCTGATGCTCGCGCCCGACCACGGCTGGGCCGGCGACGGCTGGGCCCATGTCGAGGCGCAGGCGGCCGAGCCCCGGGACAAGGAGGAGCGCGCGCGCTGGGCGGACGGCCCGGCGGAGGCGCTTCCGGCCTGGGCGATCGCATCCCCGCCTTCCGACCCGCCCCTCGCCCGGCCCCTCGCCCCCTCCCGGCCCGACGTGGAGGAGCCGCCCGTCCGCTCGCCCACGGGCGGGGACGACGGTCGCCGGTTCCGCCGCGGCCTGATCCTGCACCGCCTGCTGCAGTCCCTCCCGGAGGTGGCGCCCGCGGAGCGCCGGGCGGCCGCCGAAGGCTATCTCGCCTCGCCCGCGCACGGGCTGGACGCGGCGGAGCGGGCGGCGTGGACCGACGAGGTGATGCGGGTGCTGGAGGATCCGGCCTTCGCCCACGTCTTCGCGCCGGGCGGCCTGTCCGAGGTGCCGGTGGTGGGCGTGGTCGGCGGGCGGGCGCTGTCCGGGCAGATCGACCGGGTGCTGGTCGGCGACGCGGCGGTCTGGATCGTCGACTACAAGACCAACCGCCCGCCGCCGACGCGGGTGGAGGACGTGCCGGCGGCCTATCTCGGCCAGCTCGCCGCCTATCGCGCGGCGCTCGCGGCGATCTGGCCCGACCGCCCGGTGCGCTGCGCGCTGCTGTGGACCGACGCCCCGCGGCTGATGGAGATTCCGGGGGACCTGCTCGACCGGACGGCACCGGGATGACGGCGCATGCGCGGGGCGCAATGCAGCCGCGGGACCGGTCCCCTCCTTGACCCGTCTTCGCGGGACCCCATAAGTTTCCCACGACCCGCGCGCGGCCCACCCCTGCTGGACCGCCGGACGACGTCCTGGAGGACTGGTGATGGCTGCGACCACGAGTGCGACGACCAAGGTGACCGACGCCGGCTTCGACGCCGACGTGCTGAAGGCCCAGGGCCCGGTCCTGGTGGACTTCTGGGCGGAATGGTGCGGTCCCTGCCGGATGATCGCGCCGGCGCTGGAGGACATCGCGACCGAGATGAAGGGCAAGCTCACGGTCGCGAAGCTGAACATCGACGAGAACCCGACCACGCCCACGCGCTACGGCGTGCGCGGCATCCCGACGCTGATGCTGTTCAAGGACGGGCAGGTGGCGGCGACCAAGATCGGCGCCCTGCCCAAGCAGCAGCTGATGGACTGGGTGAAGTCCTCGCTCTGAGGGCCGGGGGCGGGGAACGGGTCCGCGGCGGCTTGCCCCCTCTCCCTGTCCCTCTCCCCGGGGGGGAGAGGGAACGCGGCTTCAAATGAACTCGCCTCTCCCCCCCGGGGAGAGGGGGTGGGGGAGAGGGGTCACCGCCGCGGATGCGGCGCATCACCCCCCCGCCTCCCCGCTTTCCCCGCACCGCGAGCGCCGCTATGGTGCGCCCTTTCCGACGACCGGCGTCCGCGAGCCCCATGACCGCGCTCAACACCTACCGATCCGGCCCCGACGAGCAGGGCCACTTCGGCGCATACGGCGGCCGATTCGTGGCCGAGACGCTGATGCCGCTCATCCTGGAGCTGGAGGCGGCGTACGAGGCGGCCAAGCGGGACCCGTCGTTCCGCTCGGAACTCGACTACTACCTGGCCCACTACGTCGGCCGGCCGAGCCCGCTCTACTTCGCCGAACGGCTGACGGCGATGCTCGGTGGCGCCAAGGTCTACTTCAAGCGCGACGAGCTGAACCACACGGGCGCGCACAAGATCAACAACTGCATGGGCCAGATCCTGCTGGCCCGCCGCATGGGCAAGCGACGCATCATCGCGGAGACCGGCGCCGGCCAGCACGGCGTCGCGACGGCCACGGTCTGCGCGCTCTTCGGCCTGCCCTGCACCGTCTACATGGGCGAGACCGACATCGCCCGCCAGCAGCCCAACGTGTTCCGGATGAAGCTGCTGGGCGCGGAGGTGCGGCCCGTCACGTCGGGCGCGCGGACGCTGAAGGACGCGATGAACGAGGCGCTGCGCGACTGGGTCACCAACGTCGCCGACACCTTCTACATCATCGGCACCGTCGCCGGCCCGCACCCCTATCCCGCCATGGTCCGCGATTTCCAGTCGGTGATCGGCGAGGAGACGCGGGAACAGATGCAGGCGGCCGAGGGGCGCCTGCCCGACACGCTGGTGGCCGCCATCGGCGGCGGCTCCAACGCCATGGGCCTGTTCCACCCCTTCCTCGACGATCCGACGGTGCGGATGGTCGGCGTCGAGGCCGGCGGACACGGGCTCGACGCCGGCGAGGGCGCGCACGCGGCCTCCATCACCGGCGGGCGGCCGGGCGTGCTGCACGGCAACCGCACCTACCTGCTGCAGGACGGCGACGGGCAGATCATCGAGGGGCACTCGATCTCCGCCGGGCTCGACTATCCGGGCGTCGGGCCGGAGCACGCGTGGCTGGCCGACCAGGGGCGCGTCGAGTACGTCTCGGCGACCGACCGCGAGGCGCTCGACGCCTTCCGCCTGTGCGCGGAGACCGAGGGCATCATCCCGGCGCTGGAGCCCGCGCACGCGCTGGCCCACGTGACCAAGATCGCGCCCGCGCTGCCGAAGGACCACCTGCTGGTGATGAACATGTGCGGGCGGGGCGACAAGGACATCTTCGCCGTCGCCGCCCACCTGGGGGTGACGCTGTGACGCCGCCCCTGTCCTCCGGCCGGATCGAGCGGCGCTTCGCGCGCCTCGCCGAGGAGGGCCGGGCGGGCCTCGTCACCTTCGTCACCGCCGGCGACCCCGACGCCACCACCGCGGCCGGCATCCTCGCCGGGTTGCCGGCGGCGGGCGCGGACGTCATCGAACTCGGCATGCCCTTCACCGACCCGATGGCCGACGGCCCGTCGATCCAGGCCGCGGGCCTGCGCGCGCTAAAGGCGGGGCAGACGCTGGCCGGCACGCTCGACCTCGTCCGCGGCTTCCGCCGGGCGGACGACGCGACGCCGATCGTGCTGATGGGCTACTACAACCCGATCTTCAGCTACGGCGTGGACCGGTTCCTGGCCGATGCGAAGGCCGCGGGCGTGGACGGGCTGATCGTCGTCGACCTCCCGCCGGAGGAGGATGCGGAGCTTTGCCTGCCGGCGCTGGCCGCAGGCGTCCGCTTCGTCCGCCTCGCCACGCCGACGACCGACGACCGGCGCCTGCCCAAGGTGCTGACCAATACCGCGGGCTTCGTCTACTACGTCTCGATCGCCGGCATCACCGGTGCGGGTTCGGCCAAGGACGCGGACGTCGCGGCGGCGGTCGCCCGGCTGAAGCGCCACACCGACCTGCCGGTCGCGGTCGGCTTCGGGATCAAGACGCCGGACCAGGCGGCGGCGGTCGCCCGGGTGGCCGATGCGGCCGTCGTGGGCTCCGCCATCGTCGACCGCGTCGCCGCCGGCCTCGACGCCGACGGCCGGGCGGGGCCGGGGCTGGTGGAGGACGTGCTGGGCTTCGTCCGGGATCTGGCGGACGGCGTGCGCGGGGCGCGAAAGGGGACCTGAGCGACCATGAACTGGCTCACCAACTTCGTCCGCCCCAAGATCCGGGCGCTCTACACGCGCAAGGACGTGCCGGACAACCTCTGGCACAAGTGCCCCAGCTGCGAGGCGATGATCTTCCATCGCGACCTCGAGGAGCACCTGCACGTCTGCCAGCACTGCGGCCACCACATGCGGCTCGATCCGCCGCGGCGCCTCGCCATGCTGTTCGACGACGGCGCCTACCAGACGATCGAACTGCCCAAGGTGCTGGTCGACCCGCTCAAGTTCCGCGACACCAAGCGCTACACCGACCGGCTGAAGGAGGCGCAGTCGAAGACCGGCCGCGCCGACGCCATCATGGTCGCGCACGGCTCGATGGGCGGTCTGCCGGTCGTCGTCGCCGCCTTCGACTTCGGTTTCATGGGCGGGTCGATGGGCATGGCGGTGGGCGAGGGCCTCGTGGCCGCGGCCAAGCTCGCCGTGCTGCAGGAAGCGCCGCTGATCGTCGTGCCGGCGTCCGGCGGCGCGCGGATGCAGGAGGGCATCCTCTCCCTCATGCAGATGCCGCGCACCGTCATCGCGGTGGAGCAGGTGAAGGAGGCCGGCCTGCCCTACGTCGTGATCCTGACCGATCCGACGACGGGCGGCGTCACCGCCTCCTTCGCGATGCTGGGCGACGTCCACATCGCCGAGCCGGGCGCCCAGATCGGCTTCGCCGGCCAGCGCGTGATCGAGGGCACGGTGCGGGAGACCCTGCCCGAGGGGTTCCAGCGCTCGGAATACCTGTTCGACCACGGAATGGTCGACATGGTCGTCCACCGCAAGGCCCTGCGGACGACGCTGGTCCGCATCCTCGACCTGCTGCGCCGTCCGCTGCCGACGGCGGAGATCGTCCGCCTGCCCCACCGGGGCGAGGCCGACGGGCCGGTCGCGGCCGTTCCCGCCGCCGAAGGGAGCGAGACGCGTGCCGGCGCCGGTGCCCCCGAGCGCTGACGCCGCGGGGACGACGACCGAACGGAGCGACCCGGTCCTCGCCCGCCTGCTGGCGCTGCACCCCAAGCTGATCGACTATTCGCTCGACCGCGTGCAGGACATGCTGCGCCGGGTGGGCGACCCGCACCGCGCGCTGCCGCCCGTCGTCCACGTGGCGGGCACCAACGGCAAGGGATCGACGGTCGCCTTCCTGCGCGCGATGCTGGAGGCGGCGGGCCGGCGGGTCCACGTCTACACCTCCCCCCACCTCGTGCTGTTCCACGAGCGCATCCGCCTCGCCGGGCGGCTGATCGACGACGCGGCGCTCGCGGCGCTGCTGGAGGAGTGCGAGCGCGCGAACGGCGGGGCGCCCATCACCTTCTTCGAGATCACGACGGTGGCGGCGCTGCTCGCCTTCGCGCGCACGCCGGCCGACGTCGTGCTGCTGGAGACCGGCCTCGGCGGGCGGCTGGACGCGACCAACGTGGTCGACCGGCCGGCGGTCACCGCGATCACGCGCATCTCCTTCGACCACATGGCCTTCCTCGGCGACACGCTGGAGAAGATCGCGGGCGAGAAGGCGGGGATCATGAAGCCGGGGGCGCCCTGCGTGATCGGTCCGCAGGGGGGGCCGGACGGGGGTGATCCGGCGGTGCTGGCCGCCTTCCGGGCGCGCGCGGCCGAGATCGGCGTGCCGCTGCGGGTCGCCGGCCAGGACTGGCGGACCCTGCCGGACGCCGACGGCGGCTTCGTCTATGAAGACGCGGGCCGGCGGCTCGCCCTCCCCGCGCCGGGCCTGCTCGGCGCGCACCAGATCGGCAACGCCGGGACCGCCGTCGCCTGCCTCTCCGCCCTGCCCTTCGCCGTGCCGGACGCCGCGGTCGCCGCCGGCCTGCGGGCCGTCGACTGGCCCGGCCGGATGCAGCGCCTGCGCCGCGGCCCGCTGACGGATCGCCTGCCGCCGGGCTGGGAACTCTGGCTGGACGGGGCCCACAACGACAGCGGCGGCGAGGTGCTGGCCGGGCAGGCGGCGCGCTGGGCGGCGGCGGACGGGCTGCCGCTCGACGGGATCTTCGGCGGGCTTAACTCC
>Ga0315907_10002711_pt1 | contig 21913 bp, 15 predicted proteins | sample LakEriMetagenome_3_FD_203525 | JGI IMG/M metagenome (GOLD analysis project Ga0315907, IMG submission 203525) | Freshwater fungal communities from buoy surface, Lake Erie, Ohio, United States - Buoy 12 MA123 | ecosystem: Environmental > Aquatic > Freshwater > Lake > Lake biofilm | place: USA...
CTCCGGCCCGGTGAACGACCGCGCAGTGCTGCACATCGATAACCTCTACCACCTGCCGAACCTGAAGATCGTCAGCCACCGTTGCAAGACGAACATGCAGAGCGCCACGGCCTTCCGTGGCTTTGGCGGGCCGCAGGGCATGTTCGGCATCGAGACCGTGATCGAACAGATCGCCAACCGCCTGGGCAAGGATCCGCTGGACGTGCGCCTGGCCAACCTCTACCGCGACCCGGCAGCTTCAGGCGACCCCGGTTCGATGACCACGCAGTACGGGCAGGTGATCGAGGACTGGATCGGCGACAAGCTGATGGCGCAGCTGGAGGCAGAGTCCGGCTACCGCGCACGCCGCGAAGCCGTCAAGGCCTTCAATGCCCGGCACACCTACCGCAAGCGGGGTCTGGCCCTGGTGCCGCTGAAATTCGGCATCTCGTTCACGGCCACCATGCTCAACCAGGGCGCAGCACTGGTGAACATCTACCAGGACGGCTCGGTCAGCGTGAACCACGGCGGCACCGAGATGGGCCAGGGCCTGAACACCAAGATGGCCCAGGTGGCGGCCGACGGCCTGGGCATCCCCGTGAGCCTGGTGCGGGTGACAGCCACCGACACGCAGAAGGTGCCCAACGCCTCGGCCACGGCGGCCTCCAGCGGCGCCGACATCAACGGCGCGGCCATCAACAACGCGTGCGACCAGTTGCGCGAACGCCTGTCAGCCGTGGTGGCCCGCATGCTGGGTTGCCCGGCGGCGGACGTCGTGTTCCAGGGTGGGCAGGCGCTGGGCGGTGGCAAGGCTGTCACCTGGCAGGCCCTGATCAAGCAGGCCTGGCTGGACCGCGTGGGCCTGGGCGTGACGGGCTTCTACATGACGCCCGACATCGCCTACGACTTCCAGACCTTGAAGGGCCGGGCGTTCTACTACTTCTGCTACGGCGCGGCCGTCTCCGAGATGGAGATCGACACGCTCACGGGCGAGTGGTGGCTCAAGGCCGTGGACATCGTGCACGACGTGGGCCGCAGCATCAACCCGGCGATTGACCGCGGCCAGGTCGAAGGCGCCTACATCCAGGGCATGGGCTGGCTGACGATGGAAGAGTGCATCTGGGACAAGAAGGGCAAGCTGCTCACGCACGGCCCCAGCACCTACAAGATCCCGGTGGCGGGTGACGTGCCCGAGCACTTCAAGGTCAGCCTCTTCGACGGCCAGAACGTCAAGCCCACGCCCTACCGCAGCAAGGCGGTGGGCGAGCCGCCGCTGATGTTGGCGCTGTCGGCCTACTTTGCGTTGCGCGATGCCGCGGCCGCCACGGCGGGCGCTGAGCAGGTGCTGAGCATGGATGCACCGGCCACGCCTGAGCGCATCCTGCTGGCCGTGGAGCAGTTGCGCGCCGCACGGGCGTGACACCGCTCGCGCTGCAGGCCCTGGAGCAGGCATTGGCCTGCAGGCCTGGCGGCGGCGTGGCCGTTCTGGTGACGGTCCGGCAGGTGCAGGGCTCGGCGCCTCGGGAGGAGGGCGCCTGGATGGCCGTGCTGGACGACATGGTGATCAACACACTAGGCGGCGGACATCTGGAGTTTTCCGCCATCGCGCTGGCGCGGCAGTACCTGAAGGACGATGCCGTCGACGGCCCCTTCACCCGTCGCTTCGCGCTGGGCCCAAGCCTTGGGCAATGTTGCGGTGGCGTGGTCGAGCTCGGGTTCGAACGTTTGCAGGGGCCGCTGGACACAGGGCTGGTTCAGCGGTTGCGCCCCCGAGGTACCCCCGTGGCGCTTTTCGGTGGCGGTCATGTCGGCAAGGCGCTGGTACGCATCCTCGCCACGCTGCCGTTCGACGTGCGCTGGGTGGACAGCCGCGACGAGATCTTCCCGCCCGAGGTGCCGGGGCACGTGCATTGTGAACACTCCGACCCCGTGCAGGCCGCGGTGGCCGACCTGGCGCCTGGCAGCCGGGTATTGATCATGAGCTTCAGCCATGCTGAAGACCTGGACGTTGTGCAGGCCTGCCTGAAGCGCCAGAGACTGCACGGCGATCTGCCCTTCATCGGCCTGATCGGCAGCAAGACCAAGTGGGCCACCTTCGGCCACCGGCTGCGGGAGCGCGGTTTTTCCGCTCAGGAGTGTGCGCAGGTCACCTGCCCCATCGGCATCACTGGCATCGCGGGCAAGGAACCGGAGGCCATCGCCGTGGCAGTGGCCGCGCAGCTGCTGCAGTTGTCAAATCACGAGGCGCAGAGCCCGGGCTGAGGCCGGAGGGCGCGTTTGCTGCCGTGACGCGAGCGGAGCGCGACAGGGTAGGCCGCCGGGACGAAGCCGGGGCGCCCTGCATGAACTAAGTTGTCTTCAGGTGCGCCCGCTCGTCGCCGCGTGACATGAAGCCCGACCCCGCGTCTGCTGGCTTCTGGGCCGGTGAGGCCGCTTCGGCAGCAGCAGTGATTTTCTCAGCCTTGAAGTCGGCAACTTCCACGCTGGTCGCCTTCAGGCGCTTGGACAACATCCGCGCCATGTTCTTGAAGATCACAGCCTGGATGTCGGGCGAATCCTCCAGGCCCTTGTCCTTGAACCACAGGCACAGCGAAGGCGCCAGGGCGCGCACCCGGGCAGACCGGTACTTCTCGTCGAGCAGCGACATCTCGCCAAAGGTGTCACCGGGTTTCAGCTGGCTCAATTCCACCCAGTGGCCCTTGGAGCGCTTTTCCACTATCACCTGGCCCATCACCAGCACGTAGAACGATGTCCCCATTTCCCCTTCATCGAAGAACAGGCCTTGGGGGGGTTTGGTGGCGCGTTCGGCTCGCGCGAGCAGCCGAATGAGCGCCGTGCGGGGCATGCCATAGAACAGGCTGACATGGCTGGCCAGCCGTAGCATGAGGGCGTCGTTGTTTTCGGCCATGTGATGAAGGCTCTGATGTTAGCGGCAAGGTGCCCGAGATGGTGCCGGGATGCCGTCTCAGGGTCGGCCAAGTACCAACAAGGTTTCAGGTCACTGGAGCAGGATTGAACAAAACAAGCTGATTGTGAATCCGATGCGTCTCCGCCCAGGTTCGGCGCCCGCTGGCCACTTCCAGCAGCAGATGGAACAGGCGCCACCCCATAACCTCCACGCTGCATTGTCCATCGGCCACGGCACCGGCGTTCAGGTCCATCAGGTCGTGCCAGCGCTGCGCTAGCTCGGTGCGGGTGGCCACCTTGACCACCGGGCACTCGGCCAGACCGTAGGGCGTGCCGCGGCCGGTGGTGAAGACGTGCACATTCATGCCGGCGGCCAGCTGCAGCGTGCCGCAGATGAAGTCGCTGGCCGGGGTGGCGGCATAGATCAGACCCCGGTTCGTGGCGCGCTCGCCGGGCGAGAGCACGGCCGAGATCGGCATGGAGCCGCTCTTGATGACAGAGCCCATGGCCTTTTCCACGATGTTCGACAATCCCCCGGCCTTGTTGCCTGGCGTGGTGTTGGCGCTGCGGTCCACTTGGCCGCGCTGCAGGTAGGCGTCGTACCAGGCCATCTCGGCCACCATCTTCTGCGCCACCTCGGCGCTCGCGCAGCGCGCGGTGAGCGTTTCCACCGCGTCTCGCACCTCGGTGGTTTCAGAGAACATCACGGTGGCGCCGGCGCGCACCAGCAGGTCGGCGCACACGCCCACGGCCGGGTTGGCGGTCACGCCGCTGAAGGCATCGCTGCCGCCGCACTGCACGCCCACCACCAGCTCGCCGGCCGGCACGGTCTCGCGCTGGCGCGCGTTGAGGCGCTGCAGGTGCTGTTCGGCGGTGGCCAGGATGGCGTTGAGCATCGAGCCGAAGCCCACATGCTGCGCGTCTTGCAGGCAAACGTGGGAGTAGGGAGCCTCCGGCGTGCCGGCGCCTGGTCGCGCTGGGTCGTCAGCTGCAACGGTGTCAGCGTTCAGCACCCGCAAGGGCAGACTGCCCGGCGGCAGCAGCCGCTCCGGCTGCAGCTTCTCGCAGCCCAGGCTTACCACCATCACCTCGCCGCCGAAGTTGGGGTTGAGCGCCAGGTGCCGCAGGGTGCGAATGGGAATCACCGCTTCCGGCGCATCGATGGCCACGCCGCAGCCGTAGGCGTGCTCCAGGGCCACCACGCCGTCCACGTGGGGATACCTGGGCAGCAGTTCACGGCGGATGCGCTCCACGGCCACGTCCAGCACCCCGGCCACGCACTGCACCGTGGTGGTGATGGCCAGCAGGTTGCGTGTTCCTACCGACCCATCCGGATTGCGGTAGCCCTGAAAGGTGTAGCCCTGCAACGGCTCGACTGTCGACGCCTCAGTGCTGGCGCCAAGCCCCATCGGCAGCCCGTCCAGCCCGCGCGCCGGCGGCATGCGCAGCACCCGCTCGTGCACCCAGCTGCCGGCGGGCAGATCGCGCAGCGCGTGGCCGATGGTCACGCCGTAGCGCGTGACCGCGCCGCCTTCGGGAATGTCTACCAGCGCCACCTTGTGCGCCTGTGGCACCCGTTCGCGCAGTGCCAGCCCGGTTGCCGGTTCCGCCAGCAAGGTGCCGGCCGGCAGGCCGCCTTCGTTGCCGACGATGGCCACGTTGTTGGCCGGGTGCATGCGCACCAGCACGGGCGATGCCGAGGTCAAGCCGCCCCCTGCACATTCACGTGCAGCGCATACAGGCTGTGGCTGGCGGCCATGAACAGCCGGTTGCGATGCCGCCCGCCAAAGCACACGTTGGCGCAGCGCTCGGGCAGGTGGATGTGGGCGATAGCCTGGCCCTGGGGGGTGAACACGCGCACGCCGTCCAGGCCCACGGGGTCTGCACCGATGGAGCCATCGCTGCCCCAGCCGCACCACAGGTGGCCCTTCACGTCGACGGCAAAGCCATCGAGCGCCCCCGGGCCCTGCGCATCCACGACCAGGCGCTTGTTCGACACGGCGCCGTCCGCCCCCACGTCGTAGCCCCAGATCAGCCGGTGCGGCCTGGCACGGCTTTCCACCACGTACAGCACCGAGCCGTCGGGCGAGAAGGCCAGGCCGTTGGGGCCGGCCAGGTCCGTCAGCAACGCCTGGAGCCGGCCGGTGGCGGGATCCAGCCTGAACACGCCCTGGAAGGGCAGTTCGGGCTCGGCCGGTTCGCCTTCCCAGAAGCCGTGGATGCCGAACGGCGGGTCGGTGAACCACAGCGCGCCGTCGCTGGCGCAGACGATGTCATTGGGCGAGTTCAGCCGCCGGCCTTCGAAGCGATCGGCCAGCACCGTGATCGAGCCGTCGTATTCCGTGCGGGTGATGCGCCGCGTCAGGTGCTCGCAACTCACCAGCCGGCCTTGCAGGTCTCGCGCATGCCCGTTGGCATGGTTCGAGGGCTGGCGGAACACGCTCACCGCGCCAGAACACTCGTCCCAGCGCAGGATGCGGTTGTTCGGGATGTCCGACACCAGCAGGTAGCGTCCGTCGCCAAACCACACCGGCCCTTCGGACCAGTGCATGCCGGTGGCGAGTTGCTCCACCGAGCTGCTGAACAGCCGCAGCGGCAGGAAAGCCGGGTCCAGCACCTCGATGGCGGGGTCGGGGTAGCGCAGGCTCAAGGGGCCCTGGCGCATTTGCAAGGCCTGAGCTGAAGCCCCGGCCAGTGTTGAAGACTCCACATTCGACTTTCGGCTTGACGCATCCATCCTGCAAGGCCCCTGTGCTCAGCTTCAGAACGGCCCCATCTTGACGAAGCCGCCGCCTTGGCAATGGGCCGCGGGGTCGCTCAAGTCGATGTGCTGCTGGCGCGCCTCCACGGCGGCGCGGAAGGGCTCCGAGGAGTCCTGTGGGCGAAAGCCGACATGGCGGGCGGAGGTGTTGTCCCACCAGGTCAGGCGGTTGTCGCTCATGCCGTAGATCACCGTGTGGCCCACGGCCGGCGCGGTCAGTGCAGAAACCACCAGCCGCTCCAGGTCGTCGTAGCTCAGCCAGGTGGCGAGCATGCGGCGGTCACGGGGCTCGGGAAAGGACGACCCGATGCGCAGGCTCACCGTCTCGATGCCCCAGCGGTCGAAGTAGAACTGCGCCAGGTTCTCGCCGAAGGCCTTGCTCAGGCCGTAGTAGCCGTCGGGGCGCACCGGTTCGCGCGGCGAGATGGTCTCGTCCTGGCGCCGAAAGCCCGTGACGTGGTTGGAACTGGCGAAGACGATGCGCTTCGCGCCGTGCAGGCGGGCGCCTTCGTACAAGTGGAACAAGCCCTGGATGTTCGGGCCCACGATGTCCTCGAAGGCACGCTCCGTGGAGATGCCGCCCAGGTGCACGACTGCCTGCACGCCCTCCAGCAACGCGATCACGCCGGCCTTGTCCTCCAGCGTGCAGGGCTGCACCTCCTCGCCCGGCGCCGCATCGCCCAGGTCGGCGATGTCGCTGACGCGCAGCACGTCGCAGCACGCCTTCAAGCGCGGACGCAGCACCCGGCCCAGGCCGCCCGCAGCGCCCGTCAGCAGCAGGCGGGAAAAGCGCAGTGTGGTGGCGGCGGCGGTATCGGTCATGGGGCGTGGACTTGAAATGCGGGTGCGAGGGTACTGCGGATGTGGCTTGCGCCATGAGAGGGAAAGTCCCGGGGCGCCGTTCGTGCCTGGACCCGCCTGGAGGCCGCAGTCTGGGCCTTAGGATTCGAGGATGTCGCCCGCCGTTGACCCGCATCCTCCCGCCCGCGCCACTCCGGTGGTGGTGGCCCTGCGTGCCGTCCCCGTGGCGGGCCGCGACGGGATGCTGTTGAACCTGTCGGGCGCCCACGCCCCGTTCTTCACCCGCAACCTGCTCATCCTCACCGACAGCGAGGGCCGCACCGGCATTGGCGAGGTGCCGGGCGGGCAGAAGATCGAGCAGACGCTCAACGATGCTGCGGAGCTGGTGGTCGGGCAGCCCATCGGGCGGTGGCAGGCCGTGCTGCGCAGCGTGCGCGAGCACTTTGCAGACCGGGACTCCGGCGGTCGCGGGCAGCAGACCTTTGACCTGCGCACCACCATCCACGCCTGCGCGGCGCTGGAGTCGGCCCTGCTGGACCTGCTGGGCCAGCACCTGGGGGTGCCGGTGGCAGCCCTCCTGGGCGAGGGGCAACAGCGCGAGGCGGTGGAGATGCTGGGCTACCTGTTCTTCGTGGGCGACCGCACGAAGACCGACCTGCCGTACCTGGCCCCGGCGGATGAGCCTGAAGAGGCGGACGGCTGGCGCCGGGTGCGCCATGAAGAGGCGCTGACACCTCAGGCCATCGTGCGCCAGGCCGAGGCCGCGCACGCGCGCTACGGCTTCAACGATTTCAAGCTCAAGGGCGGGGTGCTGCGGGGTGAAGACGAGGTGGAGGCTATCCGGGCCTTGCACGAGCGCTTTCCGCAGGCCCGCATCACGCTGGACCCGAACGGCGGCTGGCTGCTCAAGGACGCGGTGCGGCTGCTGCGCGACCTGCACGGCGTGCTGGCTTACGCCGAAGACCCCTGCGGTGCCGAAGAGGGCTTCTCTGGCCGGGAGGTGATGGCCGAATTCAAGCGCGCCACCGGTCTGCCCACGGCCACCAACATGGTGGCCACCGACTGGCGCCAGATGGTGCACTCGCTGGTGCTGCAGTCGGTGGACATTCCGCTGGCCGACCCGCACTTCTGGACGCTCTCCGGCTCGGTGCGCGTGGCGCAGACCTGCCGCGATTTCGGCCTGACCTGGGGCTCGCACTCCAACAACCACTTCGATGTCTCGCTGGCGATGTTCACGCACGTGGCCGCAGCGGCGCCGGGGCGCGTCACCGCCATCGACACGCACTGGATCTGGCAGGACGGCCAGCGCCTCACGAAGGCGCCGCTGAAGATCGAGGGCGGTCTGGTGCGCGTGCCCGAGAAACCAGGTCTGGGTGTCGAACTGGACATGGCCGAAGTCGACAAGGCCCATGCCCTGTACCTGCAGCACGGCCTGGGCGCACGCGACGACGCCCTGGCGATGCAGCACCTGATGCCCGGCTGGCGCTTCGACCCCAAGCGGCCTTGTCTGGTCCGCTGAATCTGCCAGCGGGGCTGCGCGCGCCACTTTCCCTGTCGACCCCTGCACCCCGCACCCGCACCCCGCACCCATACGACCCTCACACAAGGACACCCCATGAAAGAAAACCGCCTGCGCACCCTGTGGAAGCAAGACCGTGCCGTGGTCAACGGCTGGCTCGCCATTCCCGACAGCTTCTCGGCCGAGGTGATGGCGCGCCAAGGCTGGGACAGCCTGACCATCGACTTGCAGCATGGCGTGGTGGACTACCAGAGGATGGTGACCATGCTGCAGGCCATCTCCACCACCGACACGCTGCCCATGGTGCGCGTGCCCTGGCTGGAGCCCGGCATCATCATGAAGAGCCTGGACGCCGGCGCGCAGGCCCTGATCTGTCCGATGGTGAACACCCGCGAGGAGGCGCAGAAGTTCGTCGCCTGGACGTCGTACGCCCCGCGCGGCACTCGCAGCTTCGGCCCGGTGCGCGCCGGCCTGGTGCTGGGCGCCGACTACCCCGAGGCCGCCAACGACCACATCGTGCGCTTTGCCATGATCGAGACCGCGCAGGCCCTGGACAACCTGGAGTCCATCCTGTCGGTGGAGGGGTTGGACGCGATCTACATCGGGCCGTCGGACCTGTCGCTGTCGCTGGGCTGCAAGCCGACCATGGACGACGTGGAGCCCAAGGCGGCGCAGGCTTTCGAGCACATCCTGGCCCGGGCCCAGGCGCATGGCGTCGTGGCCGGCATCCACAATGGCGGGCCGAAGGCGGCGCGGGCCCGCATCGAGCGCGGCTTCCGCTTCGTGACCGTGGGCTCGGACGCCCGCATGCTGATCAGCGGCTCGCAGGACCTGCTGGGCGCGATGCGCGCCTGAGGAGTCACCCGGTCAGGGCTTGCCGGCGTCAGCCTGCTGCCGCGGCGGCCCCAAGAGGGGTCTGTGCGCCTGCTTGCCGGACCGCAGCCACGGCCCGCAGCACCGCCTCGGGCGTGGCGGGTGCGTCCAGCGGCGGCTGCACCCGGTGGCCCCCCACCGCCGAGATGGCGTCGCGGATGGCCAGGAAGGCGGAAAAAGGCAGCAGGATTGGCGGCTCGCCCACGGCCTTGCTGCGGTGGATGCTGTCCTGCGCGTTGGCGTTGTCGAAGAGGGCGGTGTGGAAGACTGCCGGCACGTCGTTGGCGGTGGGAATCTTGTAGGTGCTGGGTGCGTGTGTCAGCAGCCTGCCGGTCTCGGGATGCCAGACGAGCTCTTCGCTCGTCAGCCACCCCAGCCCCTGCACATAGGCCCCCTCCACCTGACCGATGTCCAGCGCCGGGTTGAGTGAGCGCCCGGCGTCGTGCAGCAGATCGGCGCGCAGCAGGCGCGTCTCACCTGTCAAGGTGTCGATGACGACCTCGCTCACGGCGGCACCGTAGGCAAAGTAGAAGAAGGGCGAGCCCGTGAGTGTCTGGCGGTCCCAGCTCAGGCCGGGGGTGGCGTAGAAACCGTCGCTCCACAACTGCACCCGCGCCTCGTAGGCGGCGGTCACCACCTCGTCGAACGGCATCTTGTGGCGGCCCCACTGCAACTGCCCGCCGGCGAAACGCACTTCCCGCGCCAGCGCGGCCCGCGCCTCTTCGTCGCCGCCCACTGCCGCGGCAGGCAGCGTCGAGAGCCAGAACCCGGCCAGACGCATGCCGATCTGGCGTGCCGCGTCCTGCGCTGCCTTGCCGTTGAGATCACTGCCGGTGGAGGCGGCGGTGGCCGAGGTGTTGGCCACCTTGGAGGTGTCCGTGGCCGAGCAGCGCACGCGCTCCAGCGGCAGGCCCAGTTCATGCGCCACCACCTGCGCCACCTTGGTGTTCAGGCCCTGGCCCATCTCGGTGCCGCCGTGGTTCACGAGCACCGATCCGTCGGTGTAGACGTGCACCAGGGCCCCGGCCTGGTTCAGATGCGGCAGGTTGAAGGAGATGCCGAACTTCACCGGCATGAGGGCCAGGCCCTTCTTGAGCACCGGGTTGATCGCGTTGAAGCGGTCCACTTCGGCGCGGCGCTGCGCATAGGCGCTCGTGCGCACCAGCTCTTGCGTTAACGGCGAGATCACGTTGTCGGTGAGGGCCTGGCCGTAGGGCGTGACGTTGTGGCGGGTGTCGCCATAGAAATTGGTGCGCCGCACGGCCAGCGCGTCGTGCCCGAGGTGGCGTGCCACCTCGTCCAGGATCACCTCGATGGCGAAGGCGCCCTGCGGCCCGCCGAAACCGCGGAAGGCGGTGTTGGACTGGGTGTTCGTCCGGGCCAGATGCCCGTGCAGGGACACCTCCGGGATCCAGTACGCGTTGTCGGCGTGGCAGAGGGCCCGCGTGAGCACGGGCGGCGACAGGTCGGTGGAGAAGCCCGCGTTGGCGATCATCGAGAGTTCCACGCCCAGCAGGCGGCCGGCGTCGTCGAATCCCGCTTCCCAGTCGAACTCGAAGCCGTGGCGGCGGCCGGTGATCATGAAATCGTCGTCGCGGTCGTAGCGCAGCTTCACGGGCCGGCCGGTGGCACGCGCCGCCAGCGCCGCCACGGCCGCGGGCAGGGCCGACTGCGATTCCTTGCCGCCGAAACCGCCTCCCATGCGCCGGCAACTCACCTGCACCCGGTGCGCTGCCACGCCCAACACGCGCGAGACCACGTGCTGCATCTCGCTGGGGTGCTGGGTGGAGCACTGCACCGCCATCGCGCCATCTTCCAAAGGCGTGGCCAGGGCGATCTGGCCTTCCAGGTAGAACTGCTCCTGGCCACCCAGGTGGAAGCTGCCTTTCAGGCGGTGCGGCGCCGAGGCGATGGCCCTTTGGGTACCGCCTGGGGCCGACTCACGCGCCAAGTGCATGGAGGGGACCACATGCAGGCCTTGGGCGTGGGCCTGGCGCGGGGACAGCACGGCTGGCAGGGGCTCCGACTGAATGACGTGCCGAGCCCGGGCCGCCGCGCGGCGGGCCAGGTCCCGCGTGGTGGCCAGCACCACGAAGACCGGCTGCCCCAGGTAGTGCAGCGTGCCTTCTGCCAGCACGGGGTCGTCGTGGACGATCGCACCGCAGTCGTTGGTGCCGGGGATGTCGCGGGCCGTCAACACCGCCACCACCCCCGGCTCGGCCATCAGGGCCGCGGTGTCCACGCCCAGGAGTCGTCCATGCGCCACGGGCGACAGGCCCAATGCGGCGTGCAAGGTGCCGGCAGGCTCGGGCAGGTCGTCGGTGTAGGCCGCCGTGCCCGCCACGTGCAGGTGGGCGGATTCGTGCGGCAGCGAACGTCCGACCACCTGCGAAGCGGGTGCGGTGACGTCTGGCCCTGGCGGCGTCAGCGCAGCGACGCTGTCGAGGATCGGCGTGCCCAGATCAGGGCTCTGCGTGGGAGCGGTCATGCCGACATCTCCTGGCCCCACACGGTGGTGGCCCGGATGGGCAGCGGGTCGTCGGGCCGTGTCTGCACCCACAGCCGGTGCAGCAGGCCGCGCGCAGCTTCGCGCCGGTATCCGGCGCTCGCGCGCAGGTCGGTCAGCGGCGTGAAGTCGGCGTCCAGCGCAGCGCAGGCGGCCTGCACGGCCTGCTCGGTCCAGGGCTGGCCGCGCAGCGCAGTCTCGGCCGCCTGCGCCCGGCGAACCGTGGCGGCCATGCCGCCGAACGCCAGCCGCACGTCCTCGACCCGGCCATTCACCAGGCTCAGCCGGATGCCAGCGCACAGTGCCGAGATGTCGCAATCGAAGCGCTTGCTGATCTTCCAGGCGCGTAGGTGGTGGGTGGCTGCGCCGTAACCCCGCGGGGCAGTGTCCAGGTCGGGCACACGCACGGCCTCCAGGAACTCGCCGGGCTCGAGCCGGTTCTTCATGTAATCGAGGTAAAAGTCGTCCAGGCGCAGCACCCTGCGGCGTCCGCCGCGGCGCAGCACCAGCCGCGCGTCCATCGCCATCAGCACGGGTGCACCGTCGCCGATGGGCGATCCGTTGGCGAGGTTTCCCCCCAGGGTGCCGGTGTGGCGCACCGAAGGGCCGGCAAAGCGCAAGCCCACTTCGGCCAGCTCGGGCCAGTGCCGGGCCAGCGCGGTCCAGGCGTCTTGCAGCGATGCCCCGGCACCCACCTCCAGCCAGCGGCTGCTGCCTGCGGTGGCCACGACAAGGTTGGTGTCAGCAGCGCCCACCAAAGCCTCGGCCTGCATCGGGCCGGCGGCGTCGATGTCGCCGCTGCGCCAGGCGATGCCGCGCAGGGCCTGGACCGCGCCGATCCACAGCACGTCGCCCAGATCGCGGAACTGCTTGGTCACCCACAGGCCGATGTCCGTGGACCCTGCCAGCAACCGGGCTTCAGGATGTTCCAGCCGCAGGCGCGCGAACCCGTCGATGTCGCGCGGGGCATGGAAGTGGTCCACACGGCCCCCCACAGCGGGGTTGGGCGCCGCGTAGTGCAGCGGCGGGTCTGCCGCCAGGGTCTGCAGCAGCGGCAGCAGCGCGGCCCGATTCACGCGAGGGATCGGGTCGTCGAACATCGCAAGCCCGGCTTCGACGATGGGTCGGTAGCCGGTGCAGCGGCACAGGTTGCCGGCCAGCGCGTCGCACAAGGCCGCCCGGTCGGGCCGGGTGCCGCGCGTGCTGTGGTCCTCGTGCACGGCGGCCAGGCTCATCACGAAGCCTGGGGTGCAGAAGCCGCACTGAGATCCATGGCCATCCACCATGGCCTGCTGGGCCGGGTGGGGCGCATGGGGGCCGCCCAGGTCTTCCACCGTCAGCAGCGCGCGGCCATCCAGCGTGGGCAGGAACTGGATGCAGGCATTGACCGTCTTCAGCGCCACGCCCCCCGGGGCGGCGGCGTCGGCCTCGCCGACGATGACGGTGCAGGCGCCGCAGTCGCCTTCCGCGCAGCCTTCCTTGGTGCCGGTGCAGCGCGCATCCTCTCGCAGCCACTCGAGCACCGTTCGCGTCGGCGCCACCCCGCAGACTTGCTGCACCCGGCCTCTGTGGATGAATCGGATCGGTCGGGTGTCGCAGTCCATGATGGGGGTCCGGGGGGCAGGTTTCAGGGGCAGTGTGGGCGCAGTGACGCAGGCGCTGGGGAAGGACGGCGATGCCGCAGGGGTTTCCGCGCGGGTCTGCGAGCGCAGACAACGCCCTGCAAAAGATACACCAGGCCCAGGGCGGTGTCCGCTTCTTGGGGCTTTCCGGGACATCCCGGCTTTTGAAGCCTGCATACCCCGGGGGACGTCCGCCAGCGGTTAACCTTGCGTCCTTGAATCTGTCGCCGGCCCGCTTTTTGCTGCCCCTCGGTGGCCCCTGAAGCCTGACCCCATGTACCGACTCGAGCTCGAGCACATCAGCAAGCAGTACCCGGCCGTCAAGGCCAACGACCGGCTGAGCCTGCGCGTCAAGCCTGGCGAGATCCATGCGGTGCTGGGGGAGAACGGCGCGGGCAAGAGCACGCTGATGAAGGTCATCTATGGCGCGGTGCGCCCCGACGAGGGGACGATGCGCTGGAACGGTCAGCCGGTGCAGGTGGCCCATCCGGCTGCTGCCCGCGCACTGGGCATCAGCATGGTCTACCAGCACTTCAGCCTGTTCGACACCCTCACGGTGGCGGAGAACGTCTGGCTGGGACTGGATCGGGGAACTGCGCTTGCCGACGTGACACGCCGAATCGGTGAAGTCTGCGCGGTCTACGGTCTGGAGGTCGAGCCGGCGCGACCGGTGCACACCCTCAGCGTGGGCGAGCGTCAGAGGGTGGAGATCATCCGCGCACTGCTGACCGACCCCCAACTGCTCATCCTGGACGAGCCCACCTCCGTGCTGACGCCCCAGGCGGTGGACAAGCTCTTCACCACCTTGCGCCAGCTGGCCGGGCGGGGCTGCTCCATCCTGTACATCAGCCACAAGCTCGACGAGATCCGCGCCCTGTGCCACCACTGCACCGTCATGCGGGGCGGCCGCGTCACGGGCGAGGTTGACCCCACGCAGGAAACCAATGCCAGCCTGTCACGGCTGATGATCGGCGAGGAGCCCCCCCAACTGAATCACGAGCCGCGCGACGCCGGGTCCGTGGTGCTGGCAGTGCGTGCCCTGGACTTGCCGCGCCAGGATCCTTTCGGCGTGGACCTGCAGGGCCTGTCGCTGGAGGTGCGCGCGGGCGAGATCCTGGGCATCGCCGGCATTTCGGGCAACGGTCAGCAGGAATTGCTGGCCGCGTTGTCAGGCGAGGACCCCCGCGCTCCGTCTTCTGCCATCACGCTGGCCGGCCAGCCCGTTGGCCAAGACTCCCCGCGGCGCCGCCGCCAGGCCGGGTTGCACTTCGTGCCCGAGGAGCGCTTGGGCAGGGGCGCCGTGCCCACGCTCACCCTGGCTGCCAACACCTTGCTCACGCGCACCGAGACGGTGAGCCGCCAGGGCTGGCTGGGCACCGCGGCGGTGCGCAGCCTCGCCGAACGCATCATCCAGCGCTTCCAGGTGAAGGCCGGCGGGCCGCAGGCGCCGGCGAAGTCCCTCTCGGGCGGCAACCTGCAGAAGTTCATCGTCGGGCGCGAGATCGACGCGAGGCCGCGTTGCCTGGTCATTGCCCAGCCCACCTGGGGCGTGGACGTGGGCGCGGCCGCGCTGATCCGCCGCGAACTGCTCGCCCTGCGCGACGCCGGCTGCGCCATCCTCGTGGTGAGCGAGGAACTCGACGAGCTGTTCGAGATCAGCGACCGGCTGGTCGTCATCGCCCGCGGCCGCCTGTCGCCTGCGCTGCCCGTGGCCGAGGCCACGGTCGAGCGCATCGGAGCGTGGATGTCGGGGCTGTGGACCGCCGAGGTGGCAGGAGACGCGCATGCTGCGGCTTGAGGCCCGGCCGGTGCCGTCCCAGGCCATGGCCCTGGCTTCACCCGTCATCGCTCTGTTGCTGACGGCGGCGGTGGCCGCGCTCATCCTGATCGGGATCGGCAAGGACCCGGTCAGCGGGTTGCAGGTCATCTTTCTCGAGCCCTTGTCCAACCGACGCCAGATCAGCGAGGTGCTGCTCAAGGCCACGCCGCTCATCGTGATTGCGGTTGGCCTGGCGGTGTGCTACCGGGCCAATGTGTGGAACATCGGTGCGGAAGGGCAGTTCCTGATGGGCTGCGTGGGTGGTGGTGGCCTGGCGCTGTGGCTCACCACGCAAGGCATCGTGCTGCCCAAGGTGGTCGGGATCCCGCTCGTGCTGGTGGCTGGCATGTTGGGAGGACTGCTCTGGGCTGCTGTCGTGGCACTGCTGCGCGACCGCTTCAACGCCAACGAGATCCTGGTCAGCCTCATGCTGGTCTACGTGGCCCAGCAGATCATCAACGCGCTGGTCTTCGGCCCCTGGAAGGACCCGAAGGGCTTCAACATGCCGCAGACGGCGCTGTTCCATGCGAGCCTGCACCTGCCCCCTCTGCTGGAGCGCACGCGCCTGCACATCGGTTTCGTCATCTCCCTCGTGCTCGCGGTGCTGGCGATGCTCTTTCTCTTCCGCACCTTCCGCGGTTTCCAGTTGCAGGTCGGCGGGCTGGCCCCCGCTGCCGCGCGCTACGCGGGTTTCTCGGCGCGAGGTGCGGTGTGGACTTCGCTGTTGCTGTCCGGCGCGCTGGCAGGCATGGCCGGGGCGATGGAAGTGGCCGGGCCCATCCGGCAGGTCACGCCCTACCTGTCCACGGGGCTGGGATTCACCGCCATCATCGTCTGCTTCGTCGGGCGGCTGCACCCGCTGGGCATCGTGGCCGGTGGCGTGTTGCTGTCCGTCATGCTGATCGGGGGGGAACTGGCGCAGTCCCGCCTGGGCCTGCCGAACGCCATGGCCAGCGTGCTGCAGGGGCTCTTGCTGCTGATCCTGCTGGCCTGTGACACCTTCATTGACCAGCGCTTGCGCTGGAGCCGCTCCACGGGGCCTGCCGCATGAACGAAACCGCACTGCTCATCAACACGGCGCTGGCCAGCGGCACCACGCTTGCTTTCGCGGCCCTCGGGCTGCTGGTCAACGAGCGTGCCGGTGTGTTGAACCTCGGCGCCGAGGGGATGATGCTGGTGGCGGCGGTGGCTGGCTTCGCCGTGGCCCTGACCACCGGCAGCGACACGCTCGGTTTCGCCGCGGCGGCACTGGCGGGCGCGGCGCTTGCTGCCGTCTTCGGCCTGCTGGTCATTTTTCTCAACACCAACCAGTACGCGACCGGGCTGGCGCTCAGCCTGTTCGGCTATGGCGTGTCGGCCTTCCTGGGGGTGTCCATGGTGGGCCGCACGCTCTCGGCGCGTGAGGCCCATGCGGTGCCGGTGCTGTCCGATCTTCCCTTCGTCGGGCCCGCGCTGTTCAGCCACCACCCCATGGTCTATGTGGCGATGGGCCTGACGGCGGCGATTGCCTGGTTTCTCTACCGCACGCGCGCGGGGCTGCTGCTGAGGGCCATTGGCGAGAACCCGGAGCCAGCGCACGCACTGGGCTACCCGGTGCGGCTGATCCGCCTGGCTGCTGTCTGCGTGGGCGGGGCGCTGTGCGGGCTGGCGGGCGCCTACATCTCGCTCGTGACGGCTCCGCTGTGGGTGGAGGGCCTGACAGCCGGGCGCGGCTGGATCGCGCTTGCCCTGACGGTGTTCGCCACCTGGCGCCCGGCACGCGCCTTGCTTGGGGCCTATCTGTTTGGCGGGGTGACGGTGTTGCAACTGAACCTCCAGGCCCAGGGTGTGCAGATCTCAAGCCACCTGCTGACGATGATGCCGTACGTGGCCACCGTCATCGTGTTGGCCCTGATCAGCCGCAATGTCGCCTTCATCCGGCTGAACATGCCCGCTTCGCTGGGTAAGCCTTTTAGGCCCGGCTCATAATTCGCCGTTTTTTTCTCAACCCACCCCCTCAGGAGATCGAACCGATGAACCCGTGGAATGTCCGCAATGTCAGCCGCCGCGCCTTTGCCGTGGCCGGATTGGCCTCCGCTGCCCTGCTCGTCGGCTGCGGCAAGAAGGAGGAAGCTCCGCCCGCAGCCAAGGCCGCTTCCGCGCCAGCCCCCGCACCTGCCTTGAAGGCGGCCTGGGTCTACATCGGCCCCGTGGGCGATGCCGGCTGGACATTCGCGCACGACCAGGGTCGCAAGGCCGTCGAGGCCGAGTTCGGGGACAAGCTCAAGACCACGTTCGTGGAAAAGGTTTCCTACGCCGACGGCGAGCGGGTAATCCGCGACCTGGCCAGCCAGGGCAACAAGCTGATCTTCGCCACCAGCTTCGGCTACATGGACGCCATGCTGAAGGTGGCTGGGGAGTTCCCGGACGTCAAGTTTGAACACGCCACGGGCTACAAGACCGCTGCCAACATGCGCGTCTATGACTCGCGCTTCTATCACGACGCCTACGTCAGCGGCATCATCGCCGGCGGCATGACCAAGACCAACACCTTGGGCTTTGTGGCGAGCTTCCCCATCCCTGAGGTGCTGCGCAACATCAATGCGTTCACGCTCGGCGCGCAGAGTGTCAACCCCAAGATTCGCACCCGCGTCGTCTGGGTCAGCACCTGGTTCGATCCCGAGAAGGAAGGCGCCGCCGCGCAGGAACTCATCAACAAGGGCGCCGACGTGCTGCTGCAGAACACCGACTCCACGGCCGTGCTGCAAACGGCCGAGAAGAACGGCAAGTACGCCTTCGGCTGGGACAGCGACATGAGCGCCTTCGCGCCCAAGGCCCACCTGGCGAGCAACATCGTCGACTGGGGCCCTTACTACAAGAAGGCCGTCAAGGAAGTGATCGACGGCACGTGGAAGGGTGAGCAGCGCACCATCTGGGGCAAGCCCGAGGGTACCAATGACGTGATCAAGATGAACGAGGTCATCCCCGAGGCCACCCGCAAGAAGGCCCAGGAGACCCTGGACGGCATCAAGTCCGGCGCCATCGATCCGTTCACCGGCCCGGTCGTCGACAACGCCGGCAAGGAGCGCCTGCCCAAGGGCGAGAAGGCTTCGCAGGAATGGAAGGACAAGGTTGACTTCTACGTCAAGGGCGTGGAAGGCAAGGTGCCCTCCGGCAAGTAAGTCCGGCGCTGCCTGACACCCTGACGCCGCCGCGCGCCCCGGGCCCGGCGGCGTTTTCAATGGAGGATCGGCTTCGTGAGTTCATCGCAAGAGCAGGCCTGGTGGTGGCCCGTGGCCTTGGAAGGCGAGGGCGGGTCTGGGCCGCTGGCGCTGCACCTGCTGGGGCGGTCGCTGGTGCTCTGGCGCGGCCCGGGCGGTGAGCCCGTGCTGCTGGCAGACCGCTGCCCCCACCGGGGTGCGCGCCTGTCCCTCGGACGCCTGGCGCAAGGCCGCCTCCAGTGCCCTTATCACGGCTGGCAGTTCGACGCGAGCGGCGCCTGCGCCTTGGTGCCCGCCACGCCGGGCTTCACCCCGCCCGCATCGAGCGCCGTGGAGTGTTTTCCTGTGCGGCAGGCCCATGGCCTGCTGTGGTGCGATCTTTCGGGCCAGGCCAGCCATGCGGTGCCCGACCTTTCACACCTGCCGCCACGGCGTCTGGTCTACGGCCCCTTCGACGTGGCCACCAGCGCACCGCGTGCGGTGGAGAACTTCCTGGACACCTCGCACTTCGCCTTCGTGCATGAGGGCTGGCTGGGGGACGCGGCGCATCCCGAAGTACCTCCTTACGATGTCACCCACACAGCAGACGGACGGCCGGTCATCGAGCACTACCGCGCCTGGCAGCCGCGTGCCAGCGCCACCGCGGCCGGTGGGGCCTGGGTGGACTACCGCTACGAAGTGCTCAACCCCTTTGCGGCGCTGCTGACCAAGCGCGAGGAGACCGGCGGGCCTCAGGACAGCTACGTGATCTGGGCTTGTCCGGTGACCCCGGAATCGTGCCGACTCTGGTTCGCGCAGTACACCACCGACACCGAAACGCCGGAGCAGACCTTGCGCGACTTCCAGGTGGCCATCTTTGCCCAGGACCAACCCGTGCTGGAAAGCCAGCAGCCCAAGGCCCTGCCTCTGTCGGGCGGCGAGGCCATGGGCGCGGCCGACCGGCTGAGCGCGGCGTATCGGCGTTACCTCAGGGCCAACGGTATCGGGTTTGGAACCTGCTGAAGCGCCGGTGTCTGGGCTCAGCGCGGCCTCAAGCCGTGCTGGATGGCCCGGGTGGTGGCCTCTGGCACGGGGTGTGCCCAGGTCAACCCCAGACGTTGACCCAGCATCAGTTTCAGAGCCAGGGTGTCGAAACGCCGACCCTTGATGGTCGAGTGATGGCTGGCCAGGACTTCTCGGTTGAGATCCGCGTCGGCTGCTTCGATCTGCGCCAGCAACACGGCCCCTGCGTCATCAGCCGCGGACAGCGCCTGGGCTGCGAACTCTCGGGCTGAAGACCGGTCGCCTGTGGCGAGGGCCACCCGTGCAGTGGCCAGCATCAACTCCGGCATCAAGGCCTTTGGTGGGCTCAGGTGCTGACCGACTTGCCGTCCCAACACGTCCAGCCGCCGCATGGCTGCATCGATGTCGCCCTGGGCCAGCAGCACCTCGACGGCCAGGGACTCCAGCGGCGGGTGTACCGACTGACCACTGAACTCCCGCCCCTTGTCGATCCAGGTCCACGCCTCCTGTGTCCGCCCTTGCATCCATTCCAGCCATGCCAGCCATCGGAGGGCCTCCTGAGGGTTGGCATCCTCGTCCTGCTGCGTCAGATCAAGCTGTGGCCTGTGACCGATACCACTGGCAGCCTTCAGATACGTCATCAGGGCGGCCCTGCCTTCGGCATGGAGGCCTGCGCGCGCCAGCGCGCGCCCGCACGTGAACAGCAGAACAGGTGCGCTGCGCCGCATCAGCAAAGAGGCTGCATCGGCAGCTTCGGTCAAGCGGCCCTCAACCACCCAAGCCTCCAGCCCAGCGGCTACCAGTCGGGGCAGACAGGTCAGTTCCAGCAGCGATTCGTCCGGCATGGTCTGCGCTTGGCGCAATGCCCCCCACAGCACGCCCTTACGCTCCATGGCGGCCTCGGGTGGCAGGCTTGAAGCCAACTTGTAGGCGAGGTGCAGATCGTCGGGGCGCTCCTGATGGGCTTGGCGCAGGAGTCGCAAGTTGCGCGCGAGTTTCCGGGCTCGTGCCTCGGGCTCCATGTAACCATGGTCAGTCACCGTCACGCCAGAGTCCGGCCAGGAGTGGCTTCCGATCTCCAGCAGGCTGGCGGCGATGTCTTCGTGAACGCGACCCCGGTAACTGATGCGGGCATCGCGTCTGAACAGGCGCAGTGAGGGAAGGTTTCGCACCACTTGGGTGCTTCCGTTGGGGTCCACGAGCCCCAGCAGACGAATCGTCACCAATTGCGCGAGGCTGTCTTGTCGCTGAATGGCGACGGCAAGGGCCTGCGCAGCGCCAGCATCCAGTTGCTGGTCGGCGTCCATGCTCAGAATCCACGGGGCCTGTGCGGCCTTCAGGGCCACGTTACGGGCTTGGGAGAAATCGTCCTGCCAAGCAGAGTGGAGCACCCGTGCTCCCAGCGACGTCGCCAGCGCTGGTGTGCCGTCAACACTGCCCGTGTCGACGATGATCACCTCCTGTGCGACCCCTGCCAATGACGCCATGAGTCCGGGCAGGTTGTGCGCTTCGTCGCGTGCGATGAGGCACACGCTCAAGGGCAGAGGGGTCATGGGGTGAACCCCCTGCAGCGGTCGGGCGGGGTGCGGCGCTCGTCAGCCGACATCAGCCCTTGAGCAACTGCAGCACCTGCTGCGGAATGGCGTTGGCCTGCGCGAGCATGGCGGTGCCGGCCTGCTGCAGGATCTGAACGCGCGCCAGCGCGGCGGTCTCCTTGGCGAAGTCGGCGTCCACCAGACGCCCGCGGGCGGTGGTGATGTTCTCGCTGACCACGTCCACGTTGGCGATCAGCATCTCCAGGCGGCTCTGCACGGCGCCCAGGGTGCCGCGGGCAGAACTCAGCTGATTCAGCGCCGCGTCGACCACCTTGATGGCGGACACGGCGCCTGTCATGGAACCCAGGTCCACGGTGCTGATGGTGTTGAGGCCGGCGATGCCGGACGTGCTCGCCCCGAAAACAGTCGCATTGCCGTTAGCCCAAGACAGAGCCCCTTTCGTGCTAACGATCTCCAATGTTCCCGATACCACAGTGGAGTCGGCTGTCCCCCCTGAAGTCAGGGTCACCGGCGTGGCACCGGACTTGGAGCCCGTGACGGTCATGGTGCCGTTGGAGAAGTCTCCTATGCCAATGTCCGAACCGTCAGCGGCAGTGAGAAGCAACTTATCCTTGGCCGGTGGCGCCGCGAACACGGCGGTCACGCCTGTAGCCGCACCATTGATGGCATCAGCCAGCGGCGTCAGGTCACTGGTGCTGGTCAAAGAGGCGCTGACTGTCGTGCCATTGATCGTTAGCGCCGTGGACCCAGTGGTTGAGAAGTTGCCAATCGTGGCGCTGTTGGTGGCGGTTGCCGTGATACCTAACGAGTTGGCTTTCAGATTGATAGCCGCTGCGACGGACTTCGCTGAATCGTTGTTGGACCAAGAGATGGGAGAGCTTGTACCTTCAGGATTGGTGAACGTAAGGTTGGTCACTGCCGTTACACCATTGGTCGGTACAGCGGCGGCGGCGGCCACGGCATTTCCCAATACCGAGCCGGCTGAAGTACCATCTAAAGCAACTGCGCTGCGCCCTAGCGACGTCACTCGTGCGTCTGCCAGGGACGGCAGGTTGAGCGTTTGGCCGGAGTTCGCACCGATCTGGAACTGCTGGTTTTTGAACGAGCCGTCCAGCAGGTTCACGCCGTTGAAGGCCGTGTTGGTGCTGACACGCTTGACCTCCTCGATGAGTTCCCGTGCTTCGCGGTTCATCGTTGAACGGTCAGTGTCGGAGTAGCTCGCGTTGGCCGATTGCACCGCCAGCTCACGGATGCGCTGCAAGGCTGAGGCCACGCTGCCCATCGCCGCCTCGGCGGTCTGTGCCAGGGCGATGGCGTCATTGGCGTTGCGCGAAGCCACGTTCAAGCCGCGGATCTGCGTAGTCATGC
>Ga0315907_10002717_pt1 | contig 21863 bp, 23 predicted proteins | sample LakEriMetagenome_3_FD_203525 | JGI IMG/M metagenome (GOLD analysis project Ga0315907, IMG submission 203525) | Freshwater fungal communities from buoy surface, Lake Erie, Ohio, United States - Buoy 12 MA123 | ecosystem: Environmental > Aquatic > Freshwater > Lake > Lake biofilm | place: USA...
CGCATCCATGCTGGCCTCCAATCCAGTACCAAGCTTGAATCAGAATTCGCAGCCTTTGGGAATCCCCTATCGATTCAAAACCAAACAATCACGCTCTAAAGCCCAGTCTTGCGCGGACGGCAAGCGCCCGCGCAAGACGTTCGCGGGGCCTTAGGCGGCCTGGGCTTCGATCGACCGCGGGGCGGCCGACGTCGCGACCACTGGAATGCGGCGCGGCTTCAGCGCTTCGGGAACTTCGCGCACGAGATCCACGAAGAGCAGGCCGTTTTCGAGCTTCGCACCCACCACGCGGATGAAGTCCGCAAGTTGGAAGCGGCGCTCAAACGCGCGCTGGGCAATGCCGCGATGCAGGAAGGCGGCCGCCTGGTCGGCGCTCTGCTTCTTCTGGCCGGAGATCACGAGCAGCGTATCCTGCTGCACGAGGCTGAGCTCGTCGTCGGCGAAGCCCGCCACCGCCATCGCGATGCGATAGTCGTTGTCGCCGGTTTTTTCGATGTTGTAGGGCGGGTAACCGGTGGGATCGGCGGTGCGCAGCTGTTCGTCGATCAGACGCGACAGCCGGTCGAAGCCGATGGTGGAACGCAAAAGGGGCGCGAAATCGAACTGTGTCATGACCCTATCCTCCTGTGAGCGATGGGATTTCTGTGGTTCTGGCCGGGCGACCCCAAATGGGCATCCCCGGTCGCAGGAGAAGATAGGAACAGCAATCGCGGCTTCAAGCCCTCTCAAAAACGCATTTGCGTTTTCCCGCGATCGCGCCGAAGATTTTGACGTGGAAAGGGGTTGTCCATGTCCGCAGTCGAAAACGGTAGTCGCGAAGCCGAACGCACGGTGCCTTTTTTCGGCCGGACCTACGACGATACGATGGGGCTGCTGTTGTCCGCCCGCGACTACGTCGCCAACGTCCAGCCCGGCGAATTCAGCCAGATCGAGCCCGGCGAGCGGCTGCATCTCAATTGCGAGGCGCTGCGCTTGACCACACGCTTGGCGCAGATCATGGCGTGGCTGCTGGCGCAGAAGGCCTTGGCTGCGGGCGAGATCACGCGCGAAGAGGCGCAAGCCGACGCCTACCGGCTTGGCGCCCATGCTTTGTGCCTCGCCGACACCGATGCGCGCGTCGCCGCAAATAGCAAGAAGCTCGGCGCCTTGATGGCGCAGAGCCGATTGCTGTTCGAACGCGTGGCACGCCTGGATCGCCAACTCGACAGCTGAACGCATCCCGGCGCCGACGGGCGCTCAAACAAAAACGGGTGCTGTTGCCAGCACCCGTTTCGACCGTCGCAAAGATTTTGCGAAGCGGTTTATTTCTTGGCGGAGGGGGCCTTCTTGGCGGCCGGTGCGGCAGCCTTGGCGGCCGGAGCCGCAGCTTCCTTCGGCGCTGCCGGAGCGGCCGTGGCCTTGCCCGTCGGCGACGGACCCGTGGGGCCTGCCTTCATGCCCATGCCGGCGAAGCGCTTGTTGAACTTGGCGACCTGGCCGCCCGTGTCCATCATGCGCTGCTGGCCGGTCCAGGCCGGATGCGTCTTGGGGTCGATGTCCAAACGCAGCGTGTCGCCGGCCTTGCCCATCGTCGAGCGCGTTTTGAACGTCGTGCCGTCGGTCATCACGACGTTGATTTCATGGTACTCAGGATGGACATTGGCCTTCATGGAACGCTCCGGGATTTCCCCAAACAGGACCGGGGCCGCCAAAGGGCACCCCGTTTCAAGACGGGCGCTTATACAGGCTTGTCCGCCCGCTTGCAAGGCAACGCAAAAGGGGGCTCGCGCACCCGCCCCAAGCCCCTCTCGACCTTTTGCGGGAGCCATGCTAATTCGCGGGTCGAATTGATCTTTTTCGGGAGACCGCACACGCGCATGGACGACAGCGAATTCGCCCTTGTGGCCGACCGGACCTTGGTGCGGCTCGCGCAAAATCTCGAAACCGCCCTCGATGCCGACGATCCGGACATCGATCTGGCGCACGGCATTCTGACCGTCGAACTCGAAGACGGGCGCACTTTCATCGCCAACAAGCACCAGCCGACGCGCCAGATCTGGCTGTCCTCGCCGATCTCGGGCGCTTCGCACTACACCTACGATGCGGCCGCCGACGCCTGGCGCTCGACGCGCGGGCCCCAGACGCTTGCCGCACAATTCAGCGCCGACCTTGCCGAATGCGTCGGACATTCGGTGGCCTTGGATTGGGGTGGGGTCTAGAGTAGCGCATCCGATGGCCGATCCTCGCTCCCCCACCGCCCCGCGTCCCGTCAGCCGCAATTTCCGCATCCTGCTACGGCTCGGCGGATTCTTGCGCCCCTATCGCCTGCGCATGCTCGCTGCGGCCGTTGCCCTCACGCTTGCGGCCGCCTCCGTGCTTGGGCTCGGCAGTGCCTTGCGCTGGCTCATCGATGCCGGCTTCGCGAGCGGCGATGCAACGCTGCTCGATGCGGCCTTGGGCGGTCTTGTGGGATTTGTGCTGCTGCTCGCAGGGGCGACCTACGCGCGCTCCTATCTCGTAACTTGGCTCGGCGAGCGCGTGACGGCCGATCTGCGCAAGGCCGTGTTCGCAAGCACGCTGCGCCTGTCGCCGGCCTTCTACGAAGCCACACGCACGGGCGAGGTCGTCTCGCGCCTCACGGCCGACACGACCGCGATCCAGACCATCGTCGGCTCGACCGCGTCGATGGCGCTGCGCAACGTGCTGCTGCTGGTGGGCGGCATTGCGATGATGGCGATCACCTCGCCGCAGCTCACGATGATGGCGCTTTTGGTGGTGCCGCTCGTGGTCGCCCCGATCATCTTCTTCGGCCGTCGCGTGCGTGCATTGAGCCGCGAAAGCCAGGACCGGCTCGGCGACGTCGGTGCCGACATCGACGAAACGCTGAACGCGATCCGCACAGTCCAGGCTTTCAACCGCGAGCAAGCCGACGGCGACAAGTTCGACGCGCGCGTGGAAGAAGCCTTCGGTGCGAATGCGCGCCGGGCGGCCGCACGCTCGGCAATGATCGGGCTGGTGATGCTGCTCGTGTTCGGCGCGGTCGGTTTCGTTCTGTGGATCGGCGGCCATGGGGCACTCAAGGGCGAAATCACGGTCGGCCAACTCAGCGCCTTCGTGTTCTACGCGATCGTGGTTGCAAGCGCTTTCGGCGCCATTTCGGAATTCATGGCCGACATGCAGCGCGCGGCCGGGGCCTCCGAGCGGCTGTTCGAACTGCTCGACAGCCGGCCCGATATTGCGCGCCCCGCATCGCCTGCGATCTTCCCCGCGGGCCGCGGCGGTGCGGCGTCTTTCGAGAACGTCACGTTCCGCTATCCGTCCGCGCCCGATCGTGCCGCACTCGAAGATCTTTCCTTCGCCGTGCGCGAGGGCGAGACGGTCGCGCTCGTCGGCCCCTCGGGGGCCGGCAAGACCAGCGTGTTCCAATTGCTGCTGCGCTTCTACGATCCGCAGATCGGCACCGTGCGGCTCGACGGCGTTGATTTGACCAAGGCCGATCCCGCCGACGTGCGCGCGCGCATCGGCCTTGTGTCGCAAGAGCCGACGATTTTCGCGGCCGACGTGCTCGAGAATATCCGCTACGGCCGTGCAAACGCGAGCGACGCCGAAGTGATGGCGGCCGCCCGTGCTGCCTATGTCGACGAATTCGCCGAGCGCCTGCCGCAAGGCTGGAACACGTATCTGGGCGAGCGCGGCGTGCGCCTGTCGGGCGGGCAGCGCCAGCGCATCGCGATCGCGCGTGCACTCGTGCGCGATCCGGCTCTGCTGCTGCTCGACGAAGCGACGAGTGCCCTCGATGCCGAGAGCGAGCGCTACGTGCAAGCGGCCCTCGAAAAGCTCGGCCAGGGCCGCACGGTCGTGGCGATCGCGCATCGTTTGGCGACGGTCGTGCGCGCCGACCGGCTCATCGTGCTCGATCGCGGGCGCAAAGTCGCGGAAGGACCGCATGCGCGCCTGGCTGCCGAAGGCGGGCTCTATGCGCGGCTTGCGGCCCTGCAGTTCAATGTCGGCCCGCTCGATCTGGGCGCGGGTAATGCCGATCTGCCGTCCAACTATCGCAAGGTGGCACCATGAAATCGCCGTGTATGCGCGCAATGCTGGTCGCAGCGACGCTTGCCGTGTTGGCCGCGTGCAGCAGTGCGCCCACGATCAGCCAGCGCAACCAGGTGCTGCGCGCGACCGAAGTTCTGTCCGACCAGGATTTTGCGGTCCCGGTCGAGGGCGGCCTCACCACGCTGCTGCCGGTCTATTCGAACGTGAAGCTCGTCGAAGCGCATCCCGGCATCAAGCGCGCCACGATCGCGATCCAGACGCCGACGCGCGACGCCTTTGCCGTCTACGACGCGCTGAAAACGTCGCTCGGCCCACGGCTCGCCGAAGGCGGCGACGCGGCGTTGCTGGTGCCGCAGTTCCTCTCGCAGCAGGATATCGACCGCCACCAGCTCGGCCCCGATTTCGCGCGCTGGACGGTCGACAATTGGATGGTCGGCGGATCGACGCGGCCCGTCACGCTGCGCGATGCGGCAGTACCGGTCTCGTCGTTCGCGGTGCTCGACGCGTTGCTGCTGTATCTGGCCGACCGCCAGCAATATCCCGATCTCGAGGAGATCCAGCTCGTCGGCTACGGGGCGAGTGCGCGCCTCATCCAGCTTTATGCCGCCGTCGCCAAGGGGCTTGGGCCCCCGCGTGCGGCCGGCATTCGCGTGCGCTACGTGGTGCTGTCGCCCGAATCCCATCTCTATTTCGACGACCGCCGCGCCCCGCGCGCCGACGCACCCTTCGCCCTCGTCGAGCGCGACCGCTGTGCAGGCTACCAGCTTTGGCCCTACGGCACGGTGGTGGCGCCGGCCTATGCCGCAGGCCAGCTCGCGCGCGACATGGCGGCCGAATACGCGGCGTCGGACATTCTGCTGCTGCGCGCCGAACGCGAGATCGAGGGCACCGATCGCGGCTGCGAGGCAATGGCGCAGGGCCGCAACCGCGTCGAGCGGCTCGAGACCTATTTGCGCCATCTTGCGGCCTATATCGGCGGTGCGCCTTCTGGCGTGCGCAGTGCCATCGTGCGCGGGGCCGACGGCAGCTTGCGCGGCATGCTGACCTCGTCGTGCGTGCGCGAAGTCCTGTCGGGGGCAGCGGGCTGCTAGCTCAAACGCCGCCGGGGCCGTTTTCTTCGGCCCGGTAACCCACACCCGGCACCGTCGCGATCAGACGCGGCTGTGCCGGATCGGTTTCGATCTTCTGGCGCAGCTGGCTTACGAACACGCGCAGATACGCGACGTCTTCGACATGCGCAGGCCCCCAGATTCGCGTCAGGATCTGGCGATGCGTCAGCACGCGGCCGACATTGCGGACCAGCAATTCCAGAAGCTCGAATTGTTTGGGGGTGAGTTTGAGTTTCCGCCCGTCGCGCGCGGCGTCGTGGGCGGCGGCATCGATCGCAAGATTGCCCAGGCGCAGCACACCCGCGACGGGGCCCGTGCTTGCGCGCGCGCGCAAGCACGCGCGCAAGCGCGCCAGCAATTCGCCGATCGCGAAGGGTTTGGACACGAAATCGTCCGCACCCATGTCGAGTGCCGCGATCTTGCGCGCCTCGTCGTCCTGCGCCGACAGCACGATGATCGGCAGCATCGAGGTCTGGCGGATCTGCCCGATGAGCGTGATGCCGTCGGTATCGGGCAGGCCCAGATCGACGATCGCGATGTCGGGGGGTGTGGCCTTTACGGCGCTGAAAGCGGCGACCGCCGTTTCGGCCGACAATACGCGGTAGCCGGCAGCCTCCAGCGCGTGGCGCAAAAAGCGCTGGATCTGCGGTTCGTCGTCCACGATCAGGACGGCCGCACTCATGGGGCGCCTGCCGGGCTTGCGGCCGCGAATGCGAAGACGATCTGCGTGCCGATGCCGTCGGCCTTCGGGCTCGCGATGTCGACTGTGCCGCCGAGTGTACGGGCAATGTCGCGCGCGATCGTAAGGCCAAGCCCGGTTCCGCCCGGTCGCGCATCCGCACCGCGGAAAAACGGATCGAAGACGCGCGCGAGATCGCCGGCAGCGATGCCCGGTCCGTCGTCGGCGACGGCAACGCGTACCATCCCGCCGTCGGCCCAGACGCGCACCGCGACGGTCCGGCCGGGCGGCGAGACGCGCGCGGCATTTTCGAGCACGTTGAACATCGCCTGTTCGAGCAATACGGCATCGGTGCGCAGCAGCGGTACGGCGTGCGCCGCAGCAAGTGCGAAGTGCACGGCGGGGAAGGCGTGCTTGGCGCGCGCGACGGCCCCTTGGGCGATGTCGTTGGCGTCGGCCCAATCGACGTTCGGCTCGATGCCGGATTTGAGCCGCGTCATGTGCAGGAGGTTGGCGACGTAGCGCGCAAGGCGCCCCGCCTCCTCCTCGATCGCCGCCGCGAGTTCGCCGCGTGCCGCTGGCGAAAGTCCGCTGTCGAGTTCCCGCAGGCTCGACGCGGCCCCCAGAATCGTCGCGAGCGGCGTTTTGAGGTCGTGCGACAGCGACGCGAGCATGGCCGCGCGCACATTCGCTTTTTCGGCCTCTTCCTTAGCGCTGCGTGCCGCTTCGCCCAAAACCGCGCGCGCGGCGGCCAGTTGGCCTTGCAGCAGCATGGCGTCGAGCACCGCGTCGGGAGCGTCGTTTGCGGGGCGAAATCCGACCACGGCATCGCTGTCGGCGAGCCGCACGAACACGAACATGTTGCCGGCCCATCCGGGCACGGTGCGGCTTTCGCGCGTGCCATGGCGCCAGGCGCGGTCGGCCGCTTGCAGCTCGACTGCGTCGAGCGCCAAGCTCTCCGGCATGCGGTGCACGATCGCGAGCCGGTCGTGGCGCCAGCGCAGCAGCACGGCAGCACCGGCCGCTGCCGCAAGATGTTCGACCGTCAGGCGTTCGATCTCGCCAGCGTCGCGCGAAGCGGCGATCTCGGCAGTGAAGGCGGCGAGCCGCTCAAGGGCGGCCGCGCGCGCAGCCGCCGTCTTGGCTTCGGCGCGCATTCGGCTTGCGAGCCATCCGGTCGTCGCGGCGGCAAACAGGAAGACGGCCAGCAACAAGAGATCGGCCGGTGCTGCGACGCGCAGCGTGTGCACGGGTTCGATGAAAAAGAAATTGTAGGCGACGAACGCGCCGAGCGATGCGGCGATGCCGCCCGACATTCCGAGCCGCAGAGCCGCCACCAGCACGCCGACCAGAAACAGCAGCGGCAGACTTGCGGCCGGCAGGAATTGTGCTGCGATCGAACTCAGCGCCGTGACGGCGGCGACGATCGCGGCGGCGGCCCCGATAGTGGCCCCGACAGTGGACGAAGGAGAGGAAAGGCGTTGCATCGGAATCTTGTGTGCGGCAGGCGGGCTTGCTTTGTCCACCGTCTTTACGGGTTCTTTATGCAGGCACCCCGCAATCCGCATCGAATCTTTACGCGCCGCCGGCGATCTTCGGGGGGCGTGGCCCGCTTGCATCCCAGGCCCTTGGAGCCGTTATGACCACCGCCCTTCGCACCTCTTCTTCCACTGCCGCTGCCGCCGCAACACCCGCCGGGTTCTGGGGCCTCACGCTCGGCTCGATCGGCGTCGTCTACGGCGACATCGGCACCTCGCCGCTCTACGCGTTCCGCGAGGCGATTTTGGCCGCGGGCGGCGTCGATGCAGCCGCCAATGCAGCCGCCTTGCGCGAACAGGTGCTGGGCCTGCTGTCGCTGATCGTGTGGGCGCTCGTGATCGTCGTCACGCTCAAATACGTCTTCGTGCTGCTGCGCGCCGACAATCGCGGCGAAGGCGGCACTTTGTCGCTGGTTGCCCTTGCGCAACGCGCGCTTGGCGGTTCGGCACCGGTGGTCTTTGTGATCGGCGCCATTGGTGCCGCACTCTTTTACGGCGATGCGCTGATTACGCCCGCGATCTCGGTTCTTTCGGCGGTCGAAGGCCTGAAACTGATCGCGCCCGAATTGGCGCCGTTCGTGGTGCCGACGACGGTTACGATTATTCTGGCGCTGTTCGCCGTGCAGAGCCGGGGAACTGCGGCTGTGGCGGGGTGGTTCGGGCCGATCACGCTCGTCTGGTTCTTGGCAATGGGCGTGGGCGGCCTCGTGCACATCGTCGCCGATCCGACGATCCTGGCGGCGGCGAACCCTTCGCATGCGGCGGGCTTTCTTGCGCGCAACGGGGCCGTCGGTTTCGTCGTGCTGGGGGCGGTGTTTCTGGCGGTGACCGGGGCCGAGGCGCTGTACGCCGATCTCGGCCATTTCGGTCGCCGACCGATCCAAACCGCTTGGCTGTTCGCGGTGTTCCCGGCCCTCGTCACGAACTATTTCGGCCAGGGCGTTCTCGTGCTGCAGAATCCCGAAGCGCTCGAGAATCCGTTTTTCCTGCTCTATCCCGAATGGGCGCTGATCCCGATGGTGGTGCTGGCCACGATGGCGACTATCATCGCGAGCCAAGCGGTGATCACGGGCGCCTATTCGCTGACCCGCCAGGCGATCCAACTCAAACTGCTGCCGCGGATGCGCGTGCTGCACACGTCGCACGCGCAAGCGGGCCAGATCTACATGCCGCTCGTCAACGCGCTGCTTGCCGTTGGCGTCGTGGCGCTGGTGCTGGCGTTCGGCAGCTCGTCTTCGCTTGCCACCGCCTACGGCATCGCCGTGACCGGCACGATGTTCTTCACGACGATCCTGGCCGCGACCGTCGCCGTGCGCGGCTGGGGCTGGCCGCTGTGGCGCGCGGCTCTGCTGTTCGCGCCGCTGATGGCGGTGGATGTGGTTTTCCTGGGGGCAAACATGGTCAAGATACTCGAAGGCGGCTATGCAACGATTCTGGTTGCGGCATTGGTGCTGGCCACGATGCGCACATGGCGCAAGGGCGCGCAGCTGCTGGCGCAGAAAGACCGCGCTGCCGAGACGCCGCTTGCCGACCTGCTCGCCATTCTCGAGCGGCGCCCGTCTGCCCAAACGCCGGGAACGGCCGTGTTCCTGACGGCGCATCCCGACATGGCGCCCGTCGCCCTGATGCACAGCCTCAAGCATTTCAAGGTGCTGCACGCGCACAACGTAATTCTGACCGTCGCCACCGCCGACGTACCGCGTGTGTCCGACGCCGACCGCGTGAAGCTCAAGCGACTGGCTGCCAACTTCACCGCCGTCACGCTGACCTTCGGCTACATGGACGAACCCAACGTGCCGCGCGCCCTTGCGCTGTGTGCACCTCTGGGCTGGGATTTCGACGCGATGTCGACGTCGTTCCTCGTGTCGCGGCGCGCGCTGAAGCCTGCAGCCGACAGCCCGCTGCCGCTATGGCAGAATCGGCTTTTCATTCTGCTCAACCGCAATGCGGCCGGTGCGACCGACTATTTCCAGATCCCGGCCGGACGCGTGGTCGAAATCGGCACGCAAGTCAACCTGTAGGGCGCTCGAAATAATCGTCCCATTCTTCGCTGTGCGTGCGGCGGAAGCCGTGGCGTTCGTAGAGCCGCGCGGCGTCGCTCCGTTTGAGCACGCCCAAGCGCACCGGCAAGCCGGCCGTGTCGGTCTCGGCGAGGATGGCGGCGAGCACGTTGCTGCCGAGACCGCTTTTCTGCCGTTCGTGTGCGATGAAAAAATGTTCGATCTCAAACGCGTCGTCGCGGCGATCCGCAAGATCGAGCGCTACCCTTCCCCCTCGCCCGGCGGGAAAATGCGCTTCCAAAGGCGCGACATGCCGCCGAGTGCGACGACGATGAAGACCACGCTCCAGATTCCGATCGTGATCGGACTGCTCCAGAACACGGAAAGGTCGCCTTGGCTCATGTAGAGCCCTTCGCGGAAATGCTTTTCGATCATCGGCCCGAGCACCACGCCGACCACCAGCGGTGCGAGCTGGAATTCCAGCTTGCGCAGCACGTAGCCCAGGATGCCGAGCCCCAACAGCAGGGACACGTCGAACATGCTGTTGCGCAGGCTGTAGGAGCCGATGACGGCCATCATCAGGATGGTCGGCAGCAGGATGTATGCGGGAATACGCAGCATATTGACCCAGAGCCCGATCATTGGGACGTTGATCACCACCAGCATGATGTTGCCCACGAACATCGAAGCAATGACGGCCCAGAAGATTTCCGGGTGGATGGTCATCAGCAGCGGGCCGGGCTGCACGTTGTGCACCATCATGGCGCCCAGCATCAGCGCCGTCGCCGAGCTGAAGGGGATGCCGAGCCCGAGCAAGGGCACCATCAGCGACGTCGCCGCCGCGTTGTTGGCCGTTTCGGGCGCGGCGACTCCCTCGATCGCACCTTCGCCGATCTCGTGCTTGTACTTGGAGACCGCCTTCTCGAGCCGGTATGCCGTGAACGTGGATAGCGTCGTGGCCGGCCCCGGGAGCAGTCCGAAGAGGAAGCCCACGATCGTGCCGCGCCCCATCGGCGCCCAGGAGCGACGTATTTCCGCGCGCGTCGGCAGCATCTCGCGGACCCGCACGCGCATGGGCTTGGCCTGATCGGCCAGCGATTCGACGACGACCATGACCTCGGCAATGCCGTAGACACCCACCGCCAGCACCGCCAGTTCCAGCCCCTGGGCGAGGTCGTTGATTCCGAAGGTGAAGCGATACTGTCCGGACACCGCTTCCTGGCCGACGGTGCTGAGCAGGAGGCCGATGGCCATCGGCAGCAAGCCGGCCGCCATCGTGCCCGCGGAAATGCGCGACAGTAACAAGAGGCCGCCTGCGGTCAGCGCGAAAAACTCGCCCGGGCCGAAAATGATGGCCAGCTCCGCAAGCGTCGGCACGAACAGCATGACGCCGACGATGGAGATCGTGCCGCCGACGAAGGAGCCGGCGGCGACGATGAACAGCACGGCGCCCGCGCGGCCCTTTTTGGTGAGCTTGTAGCCGTCGATGCAGGTCATCACCGAGGCGGCTTCGCCCGGCATGTTCATCAAGATGGCGGTGGTCGAGCCGCCATACATCGCGCCGTAGAGCATGCTCGCCATCATGATGAGCCCGGTGCTCGGCCCCATCGCATAGGTGAAAGGCAGCAGCAGCGCGAGGCCCGCCGTCGGGCCGAAACCCGGCAGCACGCCGATCGCGGTGCCGGCAAACGCGCCTGCGAATGCGGCGAGAAGATTCTGGTACGTGAAGGCGAGGCTCAGCCCGTACCATAGTCCTTCAATGGGGTCCATTTCGCGCTGCCTCCGGTCAAAAATCCAGGAGGCCGCGCGGCATCGGGACGTTGAGCAAGCGCACGAAGACGGCGTAAAGCGTGCCGGAGATGGCCAGCGAATAGGCGATCACGCGCGGCCAGCCCACGTCGGACAGCACGCGCATGAGCATGATCAGGAACAGCGAACTCGCGATGATCTGCCCCAGCCACGGCAGCGCCACGATGTACACGAACAGCGCGCCCAGCAGCACCAGCAGGCGCCGAGCGTCTTGGCGGGCAGGGAATTCCACTTGCTCGGCGGCCGGCATGCGCCAACCCTCCCACACGGTGCTCAGGCTCGCGAAGGCGAGAATGACGCCGACCGCGATCGGAAAGAGGCTGGCGCCGGGCCGGGCCAGCTCGCCGAACGGGAGCTGGACCGACATGCCGAGATATCCGGCGGACATTGCCACCCCTCCGGCGCCGAGCGCGAGGTAGGCCTTGCGCTTCTGGAGGCGGGAGACGTTCATTGCGGACGCTCGCCCTGCCTATTTGTCGGCGAGCCGCTCGGCGAAGTCCTTGCCTTGCTTGAGCAGGTCCTCGCGCGTCGCGTCGGGGCCCTTCACGTCGGGCACGAAATCCTGCTTCTTGGCGAACGCAGCCCAATCGTCGCTGCGACCGACCTGCGTCGAGGCAGCGACCAGCTTGTCGAGCACGTCTTTGGGCAATCCCTTCGGCGCGAAGACGTAGAACTCGGCAAGGATCGACACGTCGCCGTGGGTATCGTCGATCGAGGCCGCTTCGGGATACACCGCGTGTTTGCCGCGCTGGAACACCGCGAGCGCCCGCAACCGGCCCGCGGCGACATGGCCCGCACCCACCGACACCGAACCGGCGCTGGCTTCGACACGACCGCCGAGCACGGCCAGCGTGGCCTCGGCGCCGCCGCCGCTGAAGGGAACCGTGACGATGCGCACGCCTGCCACTTTGTTCAGCTTCTGGATCGTGAGTTCGCCCAGCGTACCGACGCCCGGGATGGCCACACGCATCTTGCCGGGGTTCTGTTTGGCGTCGGCGACGAAGTCGGCGTAGGTCTTCCACGGCGCGTCGGCCCGCACGTAAAGCACGTCCGAGCGGTAGCCCAGCTTGACGATCGGCTGGTAGTCGTCGGACGTCTTGAAGACCAGGGCGGGGTTCAGCAGCGGCTGCAACACCAGCGCATCGTTCGCGACGAAGCCGATCGTGTAGCCGTCCGGCCTGGATTGGATGACCTGGGTGCTGCCGATCGTGCCCGTTCCGCCGGGCTTGTTCTCGACGTTGATCTTCGCACCCAGCACCTTCGCCAGATCGCCGGCGAACTGGCGCCCGATGATGTCGGTCGACCCGCCGATGCCGAAGGGGATGACGAGCGTGATGTCGCGGCTGGGATAGGACTGGGCGTGCGCCGCGGATGCGAGGCTCAACAGGGCGGCCGCGGACAGCAGCATGCGGCGGGACAGATCGGCGAGGCGCGTCATCGGATTTTCTCCTTCATCGGGGAAACATCGTCGCGCGGCGGCGCCATGCGCGTCGCCGCAATTTTGGAGGAACTATTCGGTCGGATGCCGAGGTTGATTTCCCGGCATCAGGAAACCGCCGCAATCTCCGCCTTGGCCGCCAAGCCGCTCAGGCACGTACGATGCAGGACGCGCGCTTGGACGCCGACATTGAAGTTGTCGTCGCCGCGGTGCAGCAGGCTGCCATTGTCCCACATCAGCACGTCGCCCCGGCGCCAGGAATGGCGGTAGACGAACTGCTCCTGGGTTGCATAGGCCTCCAGGGCGTCGATGGGCGCCCGCCCGGCAGCTTCCTGGCCTTCCAGATGCGAGGCGTGCTCGCCCATGAACAGTCCTTTGCGTCCCGAGTACGGGTTGATGCGGACCAGCGGATGGGCCATCGGCGGGCCGGCATCCTCGATCTCTTGGGGCGTGGGCACCTTGCCGGCCCGCCGAATGGAATATTCGCGGCTGTGGACCACTCGGACGTTCTCGAGTTTGGCTTTCTCCTGCGCCGACAGCGCGTCGTATGCCGCACTCATGTCGGCAAAGCATGTCTCGCCGCCGGCCGACGGCAGGATCACCGGATGCAGAATGGTGGCAAAGCAGGGCATGGAAAGGAAGGATTTGTCGGTGTGCCAGCGCCGGGTCTCCAGATTGCCCGTCGGCTTGCCGTCCTTGCCGAGATTGGTGACGATGTTCAGCAGCGGCAGCGGGTTGTCGATGCCCCGGTTGGCGATCGTGAAGAGCTCCAACGGGCCGAATTGCTGCGTGAATGCGACCTGCTGCTCCCCGCTGAGCGTCTGGTCGCGAAAACAGACCGCCTTGAACCGGATCAGCGTCTCCAGCACGGCCGCGTGCGCGGCGGCATCGAGCGGATTGCGCAGGTCCAATCCGACGATTTCGACAGCGAATTGGTCCGAGAGCGGGCGGATTTCGAATGAAACGTGCCGATCATTGGCGTGGTCGTCGGGCATCGTGGGGTCCCCCAGCAGAGCGTTCCGGCGCGGGCAGAACACGCTGCGTCGGACCGGCGTTTTTTTGTCGAGCAGTCGAGCGGTTGCTAGACCGCACCTGCCATTTCCGCCATGTGGGAAATTGTATTATCTACAAGTCAATAAGGCAATACCCAACCTCGACCGACCCAAGTTCGGTCGGATGCGCCTGATGACGTCGCCGAACGGCGGCGGCTTGTGCGAAGACGAAAGCCGGTGCCATCGCGTCAGCCCGCCACCACGAGCGCCCAATAGGTGCGTGCGCGCGCCAGCCCGTGGCGCGTGATCGCGGGTAGTTCGAGATTGGCGCGATGCGGCGGCGAGGCGACCCACAGATCGAGCGCTTCGCTTTCGCTTGCCGCCCCCACCGCGAGATTTTCGGCGACGATGCGCCAGGCGACGCGCGTTGCGGCAGCGCGCTCGCCAAGATCGCGGCCTTGCCCGTCGCGATGGTCGAGGCGGCCGCGCGCGTCGTTGTCGGCGGCGATTGCGGCTGCGACCGCCACAAGCCGTGCATCGGGAGCGGTCACTTGCAGACCGCGCGTGCGGCGGAATTCGGCGAAGCCCGCATCGAAGGCCGGGGTTTGGGCGGCGGCGGCGGCCGGCATGCCGAGCAAGCAAAATCCCGCAATCAGAAAGCGCCGCCGCTTCACCGGCCAGCTCATCGATTGGTGAGCCGCAATTCGATGCGTCGGTTGCGCCGCCAACCCACCTCGTCGTCGCGCTCGTCGATGGGCTGGAACTCGGCCATGCCGGCGGCTTGCAGCCGTTCGGCCGGCAGGCCGTTGGCCATCAAGAAGCGCACGACCGAAATGGCGCGTGCGGACGACAACTCCCAGTTCGACGGAAACTCGCGCGTCGCGATGGGCCGGCGGTCGGTATGGCCCGTCACCTGCAGCACCCAGTCGATTTCCTTGGGGATGCGCGATGTTGTGTCGCGCAGCACTTCGGCGAGGCGCTGCAACTGGCGCCCGCCGTCGAGTTCGATGGTGGCGGCGCCCGAGGCGAACAGTACTTCGGACTGGAACACGAAGCGGTCGCCGACGATGCGCACTTCGGCCCGGTCGCCGAGCGCTTGGCGCAGGCGGCCGAAAAACTCCGAGCGGTAGCGGCTGAGCTCTTCCACGCGGCTTGCGAGCGCCAAGTTCAAGCGCCGTCCGAGATCGACGATCTGCGCCTGCGCTTCGGCCGATTTGCGTTCGGATTCGGCGAGGATCGCTTCGAGGCGGCGCAATTGCTCGCGCAATTCGGCCGTCTGGCGATTGAGCAAGGCGACCTGCGCCTGCGCTTCGTTCGACACGCGCCTTTCGGCCGTGGTGGCCTCTTCGGCGGCGGCGAGGCGGCGCTCCATCTCGAGCCGCATCGAGGCGAGCGCTTCGAGCTCGCGCAGCTGCATTTCGACCTTGGCGCGGTCGGCGTCGATCGTTTTGTTTGCGTCTTCGAGCGCTTTGGCGCGCTCGGCCGAGAGGGCCGTGGCGGCGGCCGCCTCGGTCTTCAACCTGTCGGCCTCGGCAAGGCTCGCCTGCAATTCGGCGACGACGGCATCGAAGCGCTGGCGGATGTCTTGCGTCTGGCGGCGCTCGAGGGCGAGGGTTGCCGCAAGCTCCGAGATCTGGGCGGACGCGCGCGCGAGCTGGTCGTCGCGCCCGGCGATCACGTCTTTGAGATAGAACTGGAAGACCGCGAACACCATCATCACGAATACGACCGCGATGACGAGGGTCGCGAGCGCATCGACGAAGCCCGGCCACACGTCGATCGTGCGCACGTGCCGGCGCGAGCCGCCGCGCATGGGGGCCTAGCTCCGCGGTTCTTCGGCGAGGTTGGCGATGGTGCGCGCCAACAGCCGGATCTCGTTGCGGATGTCCTGCGTCATCTGCAGGCGGCCGGCACTGCCTTCTTCGACCACGCGCGCGAGGGCCAGATCCATGTTGCGGATATGCAGGCGCGTGGCGTCGTCCATCGCGGCCCCGCCGCCGCCGCGCGGCGCTTCGGCCATCTTGACGAGGGCGGTGCGCAATTCGATCTGGCCTTCGGCGAGTTTCAGCAGCAATTGCTGCTCGGCCTTCATCTGGTCGGCGAGCTGGCCAAGCCGGTCGATGAGCTGCAGGCTCGCACTTGCGGAGGTGGCGCGGCCGTCTTCGGCGCGTGCCATCGTGCGCTGCAGATTTTCGAGATTGTCGGCCGTCGTCTCGAGCAGGGCTTGGATGTAGGCGGGAACGGTTTCCCCGCCTTCGCCGCCGCCGATGGATCCGCTCGACAGGCGCGTCTGCGCCGACAGCCATTCTTCGAGATCGTTGTAGAAGCGGTTCTGCGCCTGGCCCGCCTGCAGATCGCAGAAGCCGAGCACGATCGAGCTCGCAAGCCCGAACAGCGATGTGCCGAAGGCCGTCCCCATGCCGGACAGCGGTGCTTTGAGGCCGGCTTGCAGATCGTTGAAGAGGGTGGCCGTGTCGGTCGAGGCCGATAGCGTGGAAACGACGCCGCCCACCGCCGCCACGGTTTGCAGCAAGCCCCAGAAGGTGCCGAGCAGGCCCAAGAAAATCAGCAGGCCCACGAGATAGCGCGACAGATCGCGGCTCTCGTCCATGCGGCTGCCGATCGAATCGAGCAGCGAGCGCATCGAAGCGGTCGAAAGACTGAAGCGCCCGGTGCGTTCGCCCAGCATCTTGGCCATGGGGGCAAGCAGCCGCGGCGGCGCTTCGTTCGACAGGGCCGGGCGGTTGGCGCGGAACTTGTCGATCCACGCGATCTCGGCATTCAGCGAAACGATCTGGCGGAAATTGAACAGAATGCCCAAAGCGAGCACGCCGAGGATGAGGCCGTTCAGCGCCAGATGGTGTTGGAAGGCTTCGGATATGCCGTCGAACAGCAGATAGACCACGCCGCCGACGGCCGCCAGGAACAGCAAGGTGCGAACCAGAAAACGTGTCGGGCGGCCGATCGGCTGGTCCATCGCGGCGCTCGCCTTTCCGGTCTCGGCGTCTAGCGGCGGATCAGCAGCACATCGACGCGGTCGGGCGGGCCGTCGCTCGCACGGCCCAGTGCCCGCACGTCGATGCGCGTGGACGCGATCCCTTGCTCGATCAGATAGCCGCGCACGGCGAGCGCACGCGACAGCGACAGGCGCCGCGCTTGGCCGCCCTGGTCGTCGCCGCCCGAGGCAAAGGCCTGCAGCTGCAAGCGCGCAGCCGTGTCGCGCTGCAACTCTTCGATCACGCGCGCGAGCGAAGGCCGCGCGTCGGCGCCGAGCTCAGCACCGCCCGCGGCAAAGCCCAGCCGTGCGACCGGATCGGTTGCCGCGCGAGCTGCCGGTGCGGCTGCGACTTGTGCCGGCGTAGCGGCGGGTGCCGGTGCGGCAACGGGTGCCGGTGCCGGGGCAGGTGCCGGTGCAGCCACGGGGGCAGGTGCGGGTGCTGGAGTCGGTGCTGGGGTAGCGATTTGCGCCGGCGGCGGTGCGATGGCGGCCGGTGCCGATGCGTTTTGAGCCGGGGCGCTGGGCGCCGCCGCAGCAGGCGGCGGCACGATCGTCTGCGGCGCGCGCATCACGTTGGCCGAGGGCGGCGGCGGCGGCGCACTTGCCATTGCGGTCGGTGCGGGTGTGGACGAATTGAGCGTCGGCGGGGTCGGGCGCCCGGCGCTGCTTGCGGGGGCATTGGCAGCCGGCGGCGGCGTGATGGCTTGCGGTGCGGCGGCCATCGCGGGCGGCGGGGCAGACGGCGTGCCGAGCGGATTGGCCGGCGTTGCCGGCACGGGTACGGCGGTCGAGGGGGCGGCATCGCCGAAGGTCGGCGGGGCTGCGGGCGGCACAAAACCGCTGCCCGACGGCGGCACCAAGGGGGCGCGCGTCACCGGGCTTGTCGGCGCGGCGGCAAGCGGTGTGGGTGCCGTACGCGGCGGCGTCAAACCGCCGAAATTTGCAGCAGGGGCCGCAGCATTTGGGCCCGTGGCACTGCGCGGCAGGCGCAATTGCGGCGTTTCAGCACCGGGGACCGGCATCTCGTCGAGGACGGACCAATCGACCTCGACGCTCGGGCGCGGCTGGCGCAATTGCTGTTGGGCGGCCAGCGGGGTGGCGGCAACGGCAAGGCCCAACGCCAGGACGCTTGTGGCCAAGAGAGGGGTGCGGGGAATCTGATGTGCGCTCATAAGGCCCTGACCTTACCGCGATGCAGCGGCGGCAAACAACGGCTTTGCGTGCCGTTTGGGCTCAAACCTGGGGAGAACTCGACCCGCCCGCTTCGCGAAGCAATTTGCCAAGCCGGTCGAACAATTTGGCATTGCCGGCCACGACGTTGCCGGTGGCGAGCGCATCGGGCCCGCCGTCGATGTCGCCAGCAAAACCGCCCGCTTCCTTGATCAGCAGCAGGCCTGCCGCGATGTCCCATTTTTTGAGGCCGATTTCGAAAAAACCGTCGAGTCGTCCGGCCGCGACATAAGCCAAATCGAGGGCGGCGGCACCGGCCCGGCGCACGCCCGCCGTCTCGGCGATCGTGGCGGCCAAAAGCCTTAGATAATGCGGATGGTCGCCCATGCCCCGGAACGGCACGCCCGTGCCGATCAAAGCTTCGCCCAAATCGCGGCGGCCGGACACGCGCAAGCGGCGGTCGTTGAGGAAGGCACCGCGGCCCTTTTCGGCGAAATAAAGCTCGTCCGTGACTGGGTTGAAGATGAGGCCTGCCAGAATGTCGTCTTTGTGGACGAGAGCGATCGAGATCGCGAAATGCGGGATCGAGTGCAGGAAGTTCGTCGTGCCGTCGAGCGGATCGATGATCCAGCAATGGTCGGGATCTTTGCCCACGACCGCCCCGCCTTCTTCGAGCAGGAAGGAATAGCCGGGGCGCGCCTTCTCAAGCTCGCTGCGCAAGGTGCGCTCGGCGCCGAGATCGGCGGTCGACACGAAGTCGCTGGGGCCTTTGACCGACACCTGCAGCTGCTCGACCTCGCCGAAATCGCGCACGAGATTGCGCCCGGCCTTGCGGGCCGCGCGTTCCATCACGTTGTAGAGGGCTGAGCGGGCGGTCGGGCGCATTTAGTCTTTGGCGCGCTCGACATAGGCGCGCTCGGCGATGTTCACGACCACGCGTTCGCCAGCCGCCACGAACGGCGGCACGCCGATCTTCACGCCGTTGTCGAGCAAAGCGGGCTTGTACGACGAAGACGCCGTCTGGCCTTTAACAACCGCATCGGCCTCGACGATCGTGCAGATCGCCGTAACCGGCAATTCGACGCCGACCGGAATGCCTTCGATGAACTGCACCGACACGACCATGTTGTCGGTCAGGAACGCCGCCGGATCGCCGATCATCTCTTCGACGAGCATCACCTGTTCGTAGGACTGGTTGTCCATGAACGTGTATTGTTCGCCTTCCTTGTACAGATACTGGAGGTCCTTCTCTTCGACGCGCAAAAGCTCGCACGTTTCGTCGGAGCGGAACTTCATGTTCGACTTCGTGCCGGTCTTGATGTCGCGCACTTCGATCTGGTTGAAGGCGCCGCCTTTGCCCGGGCTCACGATATTGTGCTTGATGACGCGCCACATCTTGCCGTCGACTTCGATGACGTTGCCCGCACGGATGGCGCTGCCGATGATCTTCATTCTAATATCCGCCGAAATGTCCAGGGTTCGGGAAGGGCCGGGAAACTAACGTGGGTTCGCCCGCTTGGCAACCGGGAAACCCCGGCACCAAAAGCCCGGTATCAAGAGGAAGCTTTTATGAGCTGGTTTGCCCGTCCGCGCGACATCGACACGAAGATGCATGCGCGCCTGCCCGAAAGCTTGCGTGCCCCAGCCCGCACAGCGTGGGCCGACGCCAACAAAGGCGGGCAGGCGGTCGATAGTTTTCTCGAAGGCCCGTGCTTGGCCGCCGACGGCACGCTTTATCTTGTTGATATTCCGTTCGGGCGCGTGCTGGCCGTGTCGCCTTCGGGCGATTGGCGCGTGGTGGCGCAATACGAAGGCTGGCCCAACGGCCTTAAAATCCGCGCCGACGGCGCGCTGTTGGTGGCCGACTATCGCCGCGGCCTCGTTGCGATCGATGCGCGCACCGGCGCTGTCGCCCCCGTGCTGGCGACCCAGCACAGCGAGAGCTTCAAGGGTCTCAACGATCTCGCTTTGGCGGCCGACGGGTCGGTGTGGTTTACCGACCAGGGCCAAACCGGTCTGCACGATCCCACGGGCCGCGTCTATCGGCTGGGCGCGGATGGCGCACTCGCGCGCATTCTCGCCAATTGCCCGAGCCCCAACGGCCTCGCCTTCAACCGGGCGGGCACGCATCTTTATGTCGCGTTGACGCGGGCGGGCCAAATCTGGCGCGTGAATGCCGATCCCGGCACGCTCGGCGCCAAGACGCAGCTCTTCGCGCAATTGCCGGGCGGCGTGTCGGGCCCCGACGGGCTCGTCGTCGACGGACAAGACCGCGTGATCGTGTGCGATCCGGGGCATGGGTGCGCGTGGGTTCTGAGCAACTGGGGCGAGCCGTTGTTTCGGCTCAAGAGTTGCGGCGGGCGCGCGATCACGAATGCCGTGCTCGCGCCCGACGGCCGCACGCTGTATCTGACCGATTCCGATACGGGCCAAGTCTTGGCGGCGGAGTTGCCTGCGTGAGCGAACTCTTCGTCGCGGCGTTTTTTCTGGGCCTGCTGTTCAACGTCGTTCCGGGTGCCGTGTTCGCCGAAACGTTGCGGCGCGGCTTGCGCGGCGGCTACGGCCCCGCCTTTGCGGTGCAAGTGGGATCGCTCGTGGGCGATTTTACCTGGGCCGTGCTGGGCTTGGCCGGGGCGGGCGCCTTGTTCGCATTGCCGCATGTGGAAACGCCGCTCGCCCTTGCCGGTGCGGCGTTGCTGCTGTGGCTCGCCGCCCAAAGCGTGCGCGACGGCCTGGCACCGGTGCCCGTCTTCGATCCGAACGAGCCCGCCGGGGCCGCAGACAAAACCGGGATCGCCGTGGGGGCGGCGATGTCGCTGTCGAACCCGATGAACATCACCTATTGGGCAGGCTTGGGCGGCACCATCGCCGTCCTCGCCCCCGGCCACGCGGGCTGGCAGCCTTTCGCCGTGTTTCTGGCGGGCTTCATGGCGTCGTCGCTGCTCTGGTGTTTCGTGTGTGCCGGCCTTGTCGCCGCCACGCGCCGCATGATCGGGCCGTTTTTGTGGCGCACGCTCAATTTCGGCTGTGCGGCGGGCTTGGCAGCGTTCGCCGTGCTCGTCGTGGCGCGGCTCGCAGGGTTCGAGGTTTAGGGCGCTATTCGGCGGCTGCTGCGTGCGGCAGCGCGTTGGCACGGAAGCCGGGCAGGTCGTCCCAGGTGCGGCCGTCGAGATTGCGCCCAGCGCGCTTTTTGTTGGTGCCGCCCCATTGCTTGAAATGGAAAGCGACCTTGGCCGCCCGGCATTGGTCGCGGATCGAGCGCACCCATTGCTGTTCCATTGGCCGTGCACCGGGGCCGCTTTCGCCGCCCGCAATCACCCAGTCGATGCCGCGCAGATCGAGAGCGTCGAGCGGCCCCAGCAGCGGCTCGAGGCTCAGGAATTTGACCGCCGCACCCGATTGCCGCAGCAGATCGATGCGGCCCGTATAGTCCGAACTTTCCACGCTCACGCCCATCCAGATATGGCTGGCCCAGGGCAGCTTGTTGGACAGTGCCAGCATACGTTCGGGCCGTTTGGTCAGCACCTGGAACGTATGCTGGGGGGCTGCTGCCATCGCGTCGAAGACTCTGCGCACGAAGGCGGCGGGCACTTTGTCGTGGAACAGGTCGGCCATGCTGTTCACGAAGATCAGCCGCCCGCGTTTCCATTTCTGCGGCAGTTCGAGGGCGGCTTCGTCGAGCGAAATCTTGCCCGTCCATTTTGCGCGCCCGCCTGACTTGCGCGTCGTGCCGATATATTTGTCCTGCCCCATCGCGGCGAGCCTTGCGGCCATGCGCATGGCGTAGCAGTTCGTGCAACCCGGCGAGAGCACATTGCACCCCGCTACCGGATTCCAAGTCGCTTGCGTCCATTCGATGCGCGAGGAGTCAGACATCTTTTGGCGGTTTGCTTGCAGCTTTGAAGACGCCGTTTGCGATCCGCAAACCAGTCTCATTCATACTAGCAAAAATCAAGTGGTAGACGATACCATTGCTTCGATTATACATCGGTACCGCTTTTGAAACATGCAGGAACCCAGCTTGTTCCTTGAGGCGACGCCGAAATTCCTCAACAATCTTGGTTACGGGTGCTTTCGATCTGACGGGTTCGAAGAGCC
>Ga0315907_10002719_pt1 | contig 21845 bp, 25 predicted proteins | sample LakEriMetagenome_3_FD_203525 | JGI IMG/M metagenome (GOLD analysis project Ga0315907, IMG submission 203525) | Freshwater fungal communities from buoy surface, Lake Erie, Ohio, United States - Buoy 12 MA123 | ecosystem: Environmental > Aquatic > Freshwater > Lake > Lake biofilm | place: USA...
AGTTACGGGAATGCATGGACAAATTGCAACTAAATGATGCTTCTCTAACATATGAGCTGGAAACTTCCCAAGCTCTAGGCTTTGGATTTCGTTGTGGATTTCTAGGTCTCTTACATATGGAGATCATTCAGGAACGATTGGAAAGAGAATTTAATCAAACCGTTATAACTACGGTTCCTAACGTAAGTTTTGTAGCTTATACTTCAGCTGGTGAAAAAGTGATTGTGAACAATCCAACAGAAATGCCTGATCCTGTTAAGATCGATTATATAGAAGAGCCTTATATCCGAGCGCAGATCATCACTAAGCCTGAATATATTGGTAATATTATGACGCTTTGTCTTGGCAAACGTGGCCTATTGATCAATCAAAGTTATCTCACTACAACACGGGTAGAGCTAATTTTTGAAATGCCCTTAACTGAAATCGTTTTTGATTTCTATGATAAGCTAAAAAGTCAGACTCGAGGATATGCTTCCTTTGATTATCATCCGATTGATATGCGTGAAGCGGATATTGTTAAAATGGATATTTTACTAAACGCAGAAAAAGTGGACGCTTTGAGTGCTCTGATTCACCGAAGCAGAGCACATGATTTTGGAAGAAAACTTTGTGAAAAGTTAAAGGAACTTTTACCTCGTCAGCAGTTTCAGATTGCCATCCAAGCCGCAATTGGAGCGAAAATCGTAGCTAGAGAAAATATTTCTGCTTTACGTAAGGATGTAACTGCAAAATGTTATGGAGGTGATATCAGCAGAAAACGTAAGCTGCTTGAAAAGCAAAAAGAAGGTAAAAAAAGAATGCGTCAGATCGGAACAGTAGAAGTTCCTCAGGAAGCTTTCTTAGCAGTTCTTAAGTTAGATTAATTCTTTTTCTTTCTCTGTTTATTCTGACCTGAAGTAGGAATTATTAATTTATTTTCAATTAATGGAACAGGAACAGGAGCCTGGCCATCTTGTAGGGAAAAATTGAATACTTTTTCAACGTGAACCCACTTACCATTTTTCCAAGTAAATCCTTCATAATCACCATCAGGTATATACGTAAATTTTTTATCAGTATCACCATTTTCAGGGATCAAATGATCATATACAATCATATCTAACTCCTCGTCATATTGTAGTCGAGCATTACCTTCTTTCTTATACTCAATCCAAAAACGAACCTGATCCGGTTTTTTAACAGAATCTTGAGCAAAGCTGAAATAGGGAGCACCACCAAAAACGGGTTTTCCATCTGAATTGAATTGAAGTATATCCAAACGTTTCATTGTGCTGACGATATCATTTTCATCATAGCCGAAAAGCGTATAGAGTTTTTTATCTCCAAATTCTTTTAGGACTATCTTGTAATAAATTGATCCAATCCATTTATCTGTTGAAGCAGGTTCATTCAAAGGATCCTGAATAAAGGCTGAATTTTCTAATAAAGGGAATAAAACTAATTTACCATCAGGCGAACGCATTTGAATTGCTCCATGCCGACGTACTTGATTTTCATCTTTCATCAATTGCCAAGTAAAGACCCTAAAAGCAGAATCTGGAGCATATAACCTAGATATTTGTATGATGGAATCAAAAGGAAAATGGAATGAATGTGGAATCACTAATGCTCTAACTAATATTCGAGTAAAAAAACTGTCTGCTCTGAATCTGCTCTCTGCATCCTCAGCCCAAATGATTTCTTTTGCAAATTCTTTTAACGAGTCTTCCTTCTGCTCTAAAAGAACCTTATCTGATGAAGATTGTCCAACAACCATATTTACTTGGAGCAATAAAATCCAAATCAATAATCGTCTCATTTGGCAAAATAAAGGCAAATTTATGTAGTGAACGATAGTTTTTACAAACCATTAGCAAAACTAAATAAAGATATATGGACTATATCTATGTCCGGATGAGGAATTTCAGGCAATGGTTTGTTTGATTTTATAAAAACAGTTCGCATTCCGCATGTTTTTCCAAAACGCATATCGCTCAAGGTATTTCCGATCATTATTGATTTGCTGAAATTGATTTCAGGAAAATCTTTCTTTGCCTGTATGGCCATACCAGGATTTGGTTTTCTACATGGCGAATCCGCATCTACTGACGAACAATGGTAAATTTTATCAATCTTTCCTCCAATTTGTGCTACTTCGTTTAAAAGATAAGCATGAATATCCTCAAGATCAAGTTCTGACATCAACCCTCTACCAATACCTTTTTGGTTTGTCACGATTAACACTCTTCCAAATGTATGACTTAGATCAGCTATTGCCTCTCGAGCAGATTCAATAAACGTAAATTCATTGATGTTACGAATATAATCTCCTTCTTTTTCTAGATTAATGACTCCATCTCTATCTAAAAAAAGGGTCCAACTTTTATCAATTTCGTTGATCCAGTCGTTTTGCATTGTTCGTTAATTCAAATTTATCATTGTTAAGCAACTAGATCGATGACATTATCCTTCTTTAAAAAATATTTCTTCAACCATTTGACAAATTATATGTCCAAGCATAATATGAGCTTCCTGAATTCTTGGAGTATTGGTAGAAGGAACGTCAAAAAGTATATCCGAACATTCTTTTAGTTTTCCTCCCGATTTTCCAGTGAATCCAATGGTAAGCATATTTTTTTCTTTTGCCTTTGTAAAAGCGCGACAAATATTTGTTGAATTTCCAGAAGTGGAAAACCCAAAAAGTATATCCTGAGATGAGCAAACGCCCTCAACTAAGCGGGCATATACGTCATCATAGCTGTAGTCATTAGCTACTGCTGTTAAATAAGAGCTATTACAATGTAAAGCCTCGGCTGGCAATGCTCTTCTATCCATATAAAAACGTCCACTGAATTCAGCAGCTAAATGTTGGGCATCAGCCGCACTTCCGCCATTTCCACAAAACCATAGTCTTCCGCCACTTTCAAGGGATTTAACAGTTAATTCAATTACTTTTTGTAATGAAGAATGAAATTGCTCATCATTCAGAATAGTTTCTTTTACAAAAATCGACTCTTCTATACATTGTTTAATCTTATCCATACTATTTATATTTCAGAGTATAATAAATATTCATCATTGGTTTTTGATTTATAATTCATTATACAAGTTCAATAATTCTTTTGCGAAATGGCTCCAGGAAAAATTCTTTTTAAATTCCCGTAATGAGGGTTTATAGTAATCCGATCCATTCGCAAATGCTTTTACAATATGTGCTGCGATCGACTCCGCATTCGGCTCTGCTATCAAACCTGTTTTATCATCCAGCACCATATCAGGTAGTCCGCCCACTCGGGTTACGATCATAGGAATATTAAAATGATAGGCTAGGGGGGTTACACCACTTTGTGTGGCATGTCGATAGGGTTGAACAATAAAATCAGCTGTACAGCAGATGGAGCCTACTTCGTTATCGGGAACAAAATGATCATAGAGGATAATATCATTTTGTAAGCCGTAGCGTTTAATTTGTTCCAAATAAGGTTGCTTATCCTGATAGAATTCTCCAGCTACGAGTAATTTTATATTTTCTTTTTTTACTATCGAAGCTGTCATTGCTTCAATCAACAGATCCAGGCCTTTATATTTTCTGATAAATCCAAAAAACAAAAGAATCTTTTGATCAGCCGCTATTCCTAATTTTTTTCTGGCAATTGCTGTTTCAATGGGTGTTCCAAAGTTATCATAAAGGGGATGGTGAATTTGAATATATTTTTTATTGGTTTTAAATTGAGCAAGATCTTTTGTTACCTGATCACTCATGGTTATGAATGCATCTGCAACAGGAAGGAAAAATTTGGTTAATAATCGATCACCAAGTCTTTTTTCATGAGGTAGTATATTATCTGCTATACAGATAATCTTGGTGGTTTTATTTTTTTTAGCGATCCTGCATATAGTAGAAAGACAAGGAGCCATAAATGGAATCCAATATCGTACTACGATAAAATCAGGATTCATTATTTTTAAAAAATTCCCAACCTGAATCCAATTAAAAGGATTGATTGAATTTACGACGACTCGTATATCCAGATCTGTAGGAGGGTCTTCTGTAGAATATTGGGATTTACCTGGAAATAAGAATGATGGATATTGAAGTGAGAATGTAAAGATGGTTACTTGATGTCCTGCCGCTTGAAACTCCCTGGCCAAGCGTTCATTGAACGTGGCCAATCCGCCACCACGCAAAGGGTACGCAGATCCTAGAATTACAATATGCTTACGATCAGGCATCTAAACCCAGTGTTTCCTCAATCATATAACTATTTCTTTCTGGCGCATTTCGCGTGATAAGTTCACCTAAAAATCCGGCAAGAAAAAATTGAGTACCCAAGATCATAGTAACCAGCGCGATATAAAAAGCTGGTTTATTGGTAAGCGAAAAATCAGGCAATATAAATTTCGCTGTAATCAGATATACAATGGAAAACATACCTATAAAAAAGAATAACGTCCCTAACAATCCAAAAAATTGCATAGGCTTTTTTCCAAACCTACCTATGAACATAATCGTATTCAAATCAAGAAACCCATTGATGAACCTATCCCAACCAAACTTGGTAACGCCATATTTACGTGCACGATGTTCAACTATTTTTTCACCTATTTTTCGGAACCCTGCCCATTTGGCTAAAACAGGTATATATCGATGCATTTCCCCATATACTTCGATTGATTTAATCACTTTACTGCGATAAGCTTTTAATCCACAATTGAAATCGTGAAGATGTATGCCAGACATTTTTCGTGTAACAGCATTGAAAAACTTAGAGGGGAGATTTTTGGTCAGTACATTATCATAACGTTTCTTTTTCCAGCCACTAACCAAATCATATCCTTCATTTTTAATCATCTTATATAGACCAGGAATTTCATCAGGACTATCCTGGAGGTCAGCATCCATAGTGATCACAACGTCCCCTTTGGCAGCGACAAAACCTTCATTTAATGCTGCACTTTTCCCATAATTCCGTTGAAATTTGATTCCTTTAATAAAAGAGTTTTGAGAAGCTAATGTTTGGATAACATTCCATGATGCATCTGTGCTACCATCATCAACTAGAATGATCTCGTATGAAAAATTATGTTGAGCATTAACACGATCTATCCAGCTGCAAAGTTCTGGCAACGATTCTTCTTCATTTTTAAGCGGAATGATAATACTGATATCCATAATCAGGTAGTAAATTCAGGTTTATTTTTCTTTACGATTGCAGCAATGATCAAGGATAATAAAAATAAAAATATACATTGATAAAAGAATCCTCTCATTATTGAACTAAACGAATACATATTCATCGACAATATTATTTTGATCTGCTTATCTATTTCAGATTGAGGAACATTTAAACTCAACAACATCTCTTGTGTCTTTTGGACGGTAAGCTGAATGGTTCTTTCTGCAAAAGCTGTATCAATATAATTATTGAGGATAAAGCTAAATAAACTTAATCCAAAAAAAGAAAGTACAAATACACCAAAAATAATTTTAAGTGCGTCTCCAAATGGCAAATACAATTTTGATCGTTTCACTTTAACGGAAGCGATAACGGCAAATAATATTGGGATAGCATATGAAAAGTAAGCAATCGGTTTTAGATAAGATTCTGCACCCATTAGGTACAATCCAACATAATACAAAATGGATACTAATGTACTTATAAGGCCATATTGTAGCAAAACATCAGAAACAGATTCTTCCTTGCTAATATTATCCATTATTTTTTTTTGACTCTTTTGTAAATAATGATCCTTTATTCACTATACCCAACACGCTACCTTTAAGCTTTTTGCCTACAAAGGCAGAATTCTTTGAAGCCGATGCAATATCAGTTTTATCAAAGATATATTCTAAATTAGGGTTATATAATGTCAATTCAGCTGTAGAACCAACCTTTATAATCTCCTGTGGAAGCCTAAAATGTTTACGTGGCGATTCACAAATAAGTTCAATGATTTTCTTCTCTGGAATATTCAGGGAACCTAAAACGCCAAAGCAACTTTCCAGGCCTATCATGCCATATTTTGCATATTCGAATTCACAGGTTTTACTATCCCAATCTTGCGGTTGGTGATGACAAGCGATCATATCAATAGTACCATCCAGTACAGCATTTTGCAATACATGCCTATCTTCCTTTGTTCTCAAAGGAAGATTCACTTTAAGATTTGTATCATAACCTTTTAAATCCTCATCACAAAAGAAAAGGTGATGAGGGGTTACAGCGCAAGTAATCTTAATACCATCAGCCTTAGCTTTTTTAATCAAGGCAACTGAACGGGCTGAAGTGATGCCGGTTATATGCAGTTTAGAGTCTGTATATTCAGCTAGTTTGATGTCTCTGGCTACCATAAGCTCTTCTGCAAGAACCGGTTTTCCAGGTAATCCTAACTGCGTAGAAACAATTCCCTCGTTTATAAGTCCATTTGGATTAATACTTCGATCATCAGGCAATTGTATGATCACCGAGTCAATAGCTTTAACATACTGTAATGCCTTGATCAATAGACCTGCTGATTGTACTGATTGAAATCCATCTGAAAAAGCAATAGCCTGATATTCGAACATATCATACATTTCCGCGAGGTCTTTTCCTTCTATGTTCTTTGTAATGGCTCCAATAGGTTGAATGGTTACAGGCAGCTTTCGGCTTTTTTCGATTATATATTCAATCTGACTTTTACTATGAAGGGCAGGTGAAGTATTTGGAACTACAAAAACACGTGTAAACCCTCCGGTTGCTGCGGCATTAGCACCTGATTCTAGATTTTCTTTGTGCTCATAACCAGGATCTGCAAAATCCGAAAATGTGTCAACCCAACCTATAGAAACATGAATATCCTTATGGTCAACTACCTGATCTACAGGGGAATTTATAAGATCACTTATTTCTGCGATAACACCATTTTGTATTAAGATGTCTTTCTGCTCACCATGAAAAGGGGAGGATGGATCTTGAATTTTTACCTTTCGAAGTAAGATACTCATGTAAACGGAATTGTGCGAAGATAATAATTCCCAGACGGATTTTGGGTAAAGGAATTAAGTCTTATTTTTGCCACCCTGTTCGGGAAGTGGCGCAGCCCGGTAGCGCACTTGTATGGGGTGCAAGGGGTCGCCAGTTCGAATCTGGTCTTCCCGACGTAACATGACAAGGTGACTTTAAGGTCACCTTGTTTCATTTTATAATACATTAATATCCAATTCTTTATATAATTTAATGGAAATTCTTACTCTTTTAAAATCTATCTAAGCGAATAAAGAAAATGAGATACAGTGTTGATTAATATTTACATTAGTGTTTTAACCCAATTGATTAAAAAAAGAAAATGAACGTACTAAAAAATATAATTCTGGGAACCCTGGTCCATTTTATTGTCTTTTCCTGCTCACCAAGAATCAATATACATAAACTTGTAGCTGATGTTGAATACCAAACTAGCGTGATGCTTGAGGAAATTCCCAAGGCAAAAGCAGCTAAAGCTACGATTTCGAGTGGTGGAACACCAGGTGCTACCGGCGAGCTAATTTCACCTAGAACATTGGAGAATGGGGAGCTGAAACTGGTTTCGTCTCGCGACTGGACAAGTGGATTTTTCCCAGGTCAACTTTGGCTTTTATATGAGTTTACCCAAAATGAATCTTGGAAAAAGCAAGCTCAGGTTTTTACTTCAAATATGGAAAAGGAAAAAACCAATGGCACTACACATGATATGGGCTTTAAAATGTATTGCAGTTTTGGGGAAGGGTATCGCCTAACTGACAATTCAGAATATCGGGATATCCTTATACAATCTGCTAAAACACTGATAACTCGTTTTAACAATAAAACGGGAACGATTCGATCTTGGGATCATAACCGCAATAAATGGGCATATCCAGTTATCATTGATAATATGATGAATCTTGAGCTTTTATTTAAAGCCACGCAATTTACAGGGGATAGCTCTTATTATAAAATTGCCATTAGTCATGCTAATAAAACAATGGAAAATCATTTCAGGCCAGATCATAGTTCATTTCATGTAGTTGATTATGATACAGCAAATGGTCAAGTCATTCAACGACAGACTCATCAAGGCTATAGTCACGCTTCTGCATGGTCAAGAGGACAAGCTTGGGCTTTATATGGTTTTACTATGTGTTTTCGATTTTCGAAGGATAAGAAATATCTGGAAAAAGCTGAAAATATTGCCCAGTTCATCTTATCACATCCCCGTTTGCCAAAAGATAAAATCCCTTTTTGGGATTTTGATGCCCCTCTTATTCCCAATGAACCACGTGATGCATCCGCTGGATCAATTATAGCATCTGCTCTTTTTGAATTGAGTCTGTATAGCCAAAATGGCCATCATTATCGATCTACGGCAACCACAATCATAAAAAATTTATCCGATCATTATCGTTCTGCTCTTAATGAAAATAGAGGTTTTCTACTTTTACATAGTACTGGGTCAGCTCCTGTTAAAAGCGAAGTTGATGTGCCTATAACGTATGCAGACTATTACTATCTTGAAGCTTTGAATCGGTATCGAAAACTTTCAGGAGGAAAATTACTCTGGTAGTGAAATATGCCCATCACATGTACAGTATTGTAAGCCTGACCATTTATCCCATTAAATCTTTGAATGGTATATCCGTTCAAGAAATTTCACTTTGTTCAACTGGATTTGAATTAGACAGAAGATGGATGTTGGTCGATAATAAAAATAAGTTTCTTACACAAAGGACTAATGCTCAACTTGCTTTGTTTCGGTTAAGGATGGAGGGTGAACATTTTTCAATAGGGCATCCCAATCATCCTAAAAAACCTTTTAACTTTTCATCCATTCAATATACTAGCCAATCTTTACAAGTGAGCATTTGGGAAGATTTATGTGAAGCATTTGTAGTATCCGAAAATGCCAACAATTGGTTTTCTGAAATACTGGATCAGGAAGTCAAACTGGTTTATATGCCAGAAACTACAAAGCGAAAAGTTGATCCATCGTTTGCTATACAAGAAACGGATTTCACGAGTTTTTCCGATGCCTATCCCATTCTTATGTTAAGTGAATCATCCCTTGAATTCCTGAACAATAAACTGATCACTCCAATTGGGTTTGACAGATTTCGGGCAAATATGGTCATAAATGGAATGACACCCCACGAAGAAGATCATATAAAAGAATTTTTAATTAATGATCAAATCTTTTATGGGGTAAAACCTTGTGCGCGCTGTATTATGACGACTATAGATCAGCAATCCGGGATCCCAGGAAAAGAACCTTTAAAGACATTATCTTCATATAGGGAGTATAGAGGTAAGATTTTGTTTGGTCAGAATGTTATTGGGCCTAAAACAGGAAAACTAAAAATTGGCGATAGGCTTAATGTGACTAAACGATCTTATTCTTGAGTGCCAATGAAACTGCTTCGCCTAGAGAATTTACACTAAGTTTTTGGTATATTTTTCGAATATGCGCATTAACTGTATAATAGCTAATTTCAAGTTTAGCGGCAACCATTTTATAGCTTAAACCGTCTGTTAATAATTTTAAAACCTCTTTTTCTCTTTGCGTTAATGTTATAAAATCTTTAGATGGTTCTTCCTGAATAATATTGAAATATTTTGTTATCCGCAAGGCTATAGATGGTGTAATTACTGCTCCTCCATTAAAAACATCCATTATACTTTGAATAATCTTATCTCCAGGAGTACTTTTTAGAATATATCCTTCCGCACCTGCTTTCAAACTATTGAAAATGGTATCATCATCGTCAAAAACGGTCTGAATGATGATCTTCGTTTCAGGGGAAATGCTCTTGATTATTTTAGTACCTTGGATTCCATCTACATCTGGCATACGAATATCCATCAATACAATATCTGGTTTGATTTTACTGATCTGTTCTTCAATTTTAGTACAATCAGCAAAAGATCCAACACAGTTTATATCTTCATTGAGAGATAGAAGTAATTCTAAACTATCTCTTCGCTCTGCACTATCGTCATAGATCACTAAGTTTATCATCTACCAAAAGTATTATAAATGCAAGGGAACTCAATCACTAATATTCGCTAAGGGGATAGAGGTTTGCACCAATAATCCGCCGCCATGATGATGATTATGGATTGATAATACACCGCCTAATTGAGCAGTTCGAATTTGTAAACTATGAAGCCCATTGCCGCCGGATTTATTTTTGTGAGATGTCATTCCTATTCCATTATCCTCTATTTCAAGGATTAGGCTATCTCCATTTGTTTTTAATCGAATAAATACTTTAGTAGCCCGACTATGTTTTACAACATTATTGATTGCTTCTTTTGTAATTAGAATAAGATTTTTACGGGCTATCATTCGAGTTATTTTTCTTTCTAATTCAGTATCAATTTCATAAATACATTCAATATTCTTTGCATCAAAAATTTCCATGTTAAAATCTTTTAACCGGCTGGAAAAAAGTTTTGGATTTTTTTCTCGAATATTTACTGCCCAAATAACATCATTCATATTATCCATGACTGTTCTTATCCCAATAGTAATTTTATTTAAGTATTTTTTAGCCAGATCTGGATTTCGGTCAATCTCTGATTCTACTATTGTTGAGTAAACATGCAATCCACTTAACGTTGCCCCTATATCATCATGTAGATCATTTCCTATCTCTGTCCGCTGATTAAAGAGCTCAGTCTGTTTTTGAATTTGAAGTACTGTTTTTTCCTTTTCAATGCTTCTTGATTTATAGATCAAGGCGAAATTAAAAAAGAGAAAATTTAAAATTAATCCTGCAAACACATAATTAAAAGTGGTTATCTCAACACGTTGGGTGTTGAGTTGTATCATGATTGGCATGATGGCTATTTTAACGAGCAGTGCCATCACAATAGACCCTATCGCCAAAATGAGATTAAGTAATTTACGTGATTTTAGAAGTACATAAATTGAATAAACTTGAATAACAATATTTAAAAAATATAAGACTCTAAAAATAGGATAAAAGAAATCAATTTTTCGATTAAAAATTGTTGTATTGGATAGCATAAGCAATGCACAAAAAACTAAAATGTGTTCGGTTATACGAATGATTTTATCATATTGAGGATCCAGCATAACCGTTCCTGCAAAATGACGAATAAATTTGTAGTACATAGCTGCACCTAGCATGATAAAAGTCATCGCAGATGCGAATAAACTACCATTCGACAATCGATTCCCAAAATCTTGTAAAAAAGGGACAGTAACAAAAGAAAAGAACAAGGTGAAAAAAAAGGTAAACAAAACATAATACAGAAAATCTTTTTTCCTGGAAAGTATATAGTAATAAGTCAGGTAAACAGACTGCATCGCGACTATGCCCAAGTAGAAAGGGATGATCTGCATATGGATTGAATATAGTACTAAAGTATGCTATATAAGCAAAAAGGCTCATTTGAACTTGAGCCTTTTTAAAAAGAGTATGGGTACTTAAATTAGAATTTCTCTAAACCAGAGAAGAAGAATGCACCTTCAATGAAGGCATTCTCATCGCTGTCGGATCCGTGTACGGCATTTCTACCTATACTTTCTGCATATAATTTTCTGATCGTACCTTCTGCAGCATTTTCTGGGTTAGTAGCTCCAATCAGTGTACGAAAATCTTCTACAGCATTGTCTTTTTCTAAGATTGCTGCAATGATTGGTCCGCTACTCATGAATTCACATAGTTCGCCATAAAAAGGACGTTCTTTGTGGATTGCATAAAATTCTCCGGCTTTTGCAGGCGAAAGTTGGGTAAGCTTCATGCTTACCAAGCGAAATCCTGCCTTAATGATGTGATCAAGGATAGCTCCTGAATGACCATTAGCAAATGCATCCGGTTTGATCATCGTAAATGTTCTGTTTCCCATATTTATTATGATTTCTCGGCGCAAAGAAACAGAAGGTTTACGGATATTGCAAATGAAAATCTAATCTAACTGGTTTTCAGGGCATTTCTTCCGGCTTTTAGATTATCTTCGCCACCGCATGAAGTCAATTCAGGAGTTTTATCCATTTTTAGCTCAGGGGCAAAAACGAGTTGTGGTTACAATGCATCAAAAACCCGATCCGGATGCTATGGGTTCTTCCCTAGGATTGGCACATTTTCTTAAAAAATTAGGTCACCACGTTCAGGTAATTTCACCTACAAATTGGGCGGATTTCTTGAAATGGATGCCAGGTTGCGAAGAGGTAATGGATTACGAATTTTCAAAAGAGAAGGCAGATAAGATTCTTTTTGAAGCAGAATGGCTTTTTTGTTTGGATTTTAATGCCCTTTACAGGACTAGGCATATGGCACAAGTTTTAGAAAAACTTACTTGCACTAAAATTTTAATTGATCACCATGAACAGCCTCAGAAAGAGTCTTTTGATTTTGGAAATAGTGTAGTGCCTAAAAGTTCAACAGCTGAACTCATATTTGAATTTATTATGGAATCAGGGCATCAACATCTAATTGATGTTCCCATTTCGGAATGCCTTTATGCAGGTGTAATGTCGGATACCGGCTCATTCCGTTTTCCATCTACTACCTCATCTGTATTTGAAATGGTTGCTTTTCTTAAAAAAACCGGCTTCAATCACTCCAAAATTCACGAGGAGGTGTATGATAATTATCTTGAAAATAGACTTCGTTTTCTAGGCCATGTCCTTTCGAACCGACTTGAAATACTATACGAATACAATACAGCAGTCATTTCTATTCCTAAATCCGATATATTGCGTTTCAATATACGAACTGGCGATACAGAAGGGCTGGTGAATTATCCACTTTCAATTAAAGGGATTAAGTTTGCCGCTCTGCTCATCGACAGAGACGAAGAGCGTAAATGGTCTTTTAGGAGCAAAGGATCCTTTGATTGCAATCAATTCGCCCGAAATTATTTTGAAGGGGGAGGCCATAAGAATGCAGCTGGTGGAAGAAGCTCTGCTTCTGTGGACGAAAACAATAAAGAATTCAAAAGAGTATTAAAAGAAGTAGCATCTCAATTACAATAATCATAATCAAATGAAAGTAAACATTAAAATCTGGGCGGCCCTTATATCAATTGTTTTAATTGGTATAGCCTGTTCCAATATCGGGTACAAAAAAACCAAATCAGGATTAGAATATAAGATTTTCAATCAGGGTAAGGGTAAAATGTTAAAAGCAGGTGATATCATCAAGTTTAACTATAAACTTACGTACAACGATTCCGTAATCGCACAATCTTATGGAAGTCTTCCCGGATATGATTTGGTAGATAGTTCTGAGCGTGCATATGATTTTTCAGAAGTGTTGAAATTCTGTAAACCAGGAGACAGTTTGATCACGATTCAATCGGTTGATACCATTATGAAGACAAATCCTGTAGGACTACCCCCCTATATGAAGAAGGGTGGTAAAATCAAAATGGCGATAAAGATCTTGCAGGTATTTAACAAAGAGGAATTGGTCATGAAAGACTATCAAAACGAAATGGAAAAATTCAAAAATCGGGAGATAGCATCTGTTCAGGCTTATCTAAAACGCAATAATATTAAAGCTGATAAGTTAAATAGTGTTTTTGTAGAAGTAAACGATAAGGGGAATGGTCCTGCTGCTGCAACAGGTAAAATCATTTCCATAAAATATACAGGGTACAATTTTGAGGGAAAAGCTTTTGATTCCAATATGGATAGCACCAAGCAGGTGCAAAAGCATGGCATGGAACCTTTTACGTTTGTAGCCGGTGAGTCTGGTGCTATTTTTGGTATGTTGGAAGGCATCACCGCCTTTAACAAAGGTGGAAAAGGAAGAATCTTTATCCCTTCTCATATGGGATATGGACCGCAGGGGTCACCTCCCGTGATCAAGCCAAATGAAAATTTGATTTTTGAGATCGAAGTTTTGGATGTAAAAGATCAGCCAAAAATAGACAGTTCAAAAATACAGGCAGCTATTCCAGGACTTCAATAAAAAGATTGGTGTGATTAGGGGTTGATCAACTCAATCTCTAATCACCCCTTACTAAAGTAATCGCCTCTTTCGCTTGCTTCACATCATGAACTCTTAAAATATCTGCTCCTCTTTCCAAAGCCATAGTATTGAGTATGGTTGTTCCATTTAACGCTTCCTCAGGGGTAATATTCAATGTTTTATAGATCATCGATTTTCTGGAAACTCCAACTAACATAGGGACATCTAACACTTCAAGTTTCTTTAATTCCCTCAGTAAAAATAGACTCTGCTTCGGAGTTTTTGCAAATCCGAATCCCGGATCAATGATTACATCTTTTATACCTGCTTTTTTACAGACAGACAGCGTTCGTATGAAATAATCTACAACTTCTAAAATGATATCGTCGTAAATGGCCAGTTCCTGCATGTTGTCCGGTGTACCTTTCATATGCATGGCAATATAGGGCACGTCAAGGGAGGCAACTGTTGAGAGCATCATGGGATCCATAGCACCTGCACTTACATCATTAACCATTCTTGCTCCAGCCTCTATTGCCCATTTGGCAACCTGGTGATGATAGGTATCAACCGATATAATATGTTCAGGAAACACCTGGTGAATGGCATCAATAACCGGAATAACCCTTTCTGCTTCTTTTTCAGCTGTTATACGAGAGCTACCAGGCCGGGTGCTCTGGCCGCCTAGGTCTAAAAAACTAGCGCCATCTTCGATCATTTGACCAGCTTGATCAATGTAAGACTGGCTGGATTTTATATTATTTCCTGTATAAAAAGAATCGGGTGTAACATTAATTATCCCCATAATCTTGGGAATATCAAGGCTAATTAATTTCCCATTACAATTCAACGTGCGAATTGGCTTCTTTAAAGTAATTTTGGCGGTATCCATATAATTACATGCAAAATACAACAAACACAGATTGGCAATACGATCAGGCCATACAATCCTGCAGGGATATTTTTATTAAAAAAACTCGGGATTATGGTACATCCTGGCGTGTTTTGCGCACCATTTCTATTATAGACCAAATTTTTATAAAGGCTCAACGTATTCGGACCATTCAGGAAAAAAAGCATCAAAAAATAGGAGATGATATCACCTCTGAATTCAAAGGCATCATAAATTATAGCATTATTGGACTTATTCAGCTGGATATGCAGGATTTATCAACCGAAGACATGCCCGTTGAAGAAGTTGAAAATCGTTATTCTGAAAAACTTAGCCTTGCAAAACATACCATGATGGATAAAAATCATGATTATGGCGAAGCATGGAGAGATATGAGCCAAGAAAGTTTTGTGGATCTTATTTTAATGAAACTCATGCGGGTTCGTCAGATTCTTCAAAACGATGGAAAAACCTTGATAAGCGAAGGTATAGACGCCAATTTCATCGATATCATTAACTACTCCGTTTTTGCATTAATCTTAATTAAAGAAGGAAAACATTAACATGAAAAATCTTCTTACGCTTACACGTTGGGTAGTTGGGCTACTTTTTATTTTTTCAGGCTTGATCAAAGCCAATGACCCGATGGGACTTAGCTATAAAATGCAAGAATTCTTTGAAGTATGGAATATTCATGGCTTCCAGGACTTTACATTATCCATGGCAGTATTGATGATTGCTTTCGAGATTATTGCAGGTGTAGCCGTAATAGTGGGATGGCAATTCAGGTTATTCAGCTGGTTATTGCTAATACTTATCCTGTTCTTTACATTCCTTACAGCCTATGCCTTATTCTCAGGGAAAATTAAAGAATGTGGATGTTTCGGTGATTGTATAAAGTTGACCGCTAAGGATTCATTTATCAAAGATATAGTGCTTACTATCCTTATCGTTTTTCTTTTCTCTTATAGACATCGGGTGCGCGCTTCACTAGGCAATACCTTATCTTTTTTAATCATAGTAGGAACGACTATATTTTCTTTCTCTGCTCAATTCTATGTTTTAAAACACCTTCCTGTGCTGGATTGTCTGCCTTATAGGGTAGGAGCAAATATCATGGAATTGAGGCAAATCCCTCCAGATGCTATACCGGACAGCGTGGTTATAACATATGTTTATAAAAAAAATGGCAAAGACATTGAATTTGATGCTGATCATTTTCCAGCAGATTTTAATGATTCTACCTATACTTTTCTAAATCGTTACGACAAAGTTGTTCGCAAGGGTAATGCGGAGCCTAAGATTAAGGATTTTGCTCTAAAAACGCTATCCGATCAGGATATAACGGATTCGATTTTATCGTTAAAAGGTGAATCGATTATTATTTTTTCAAAATCCTGGAATCAGGAATGGACAAAGCCTTTTGATATACTTAAGAAACAAGCGGATGCTAAAGGAATCCCTATTTTTATCTCCACTTCGGCTCCAGATCTGGTTACAAAATATGTTACTGTTCCTGTTTTAAAAACTGATTTTGTAGCCATCAAAACCGCTGCACGTGTCGATCCAACTGTATATCTTTTGGAAAATGGCATTATCAAAAACAAATCGGCCTTGGCAGACGAAAATGAACTGATTAAATCATTAAGTAATTAATAGTGGTTTTATTCCTGGTAAAAAAAATTGGTTATGGTGTGCTGGTCATGACAGGGGTGACCATAATTGTTTTTTTTCTTTTCCAAGGGTTAGGTGATCCTGCAAGATTAGTGGTAGGCCAAACAGGTGATGCTGCTACTTTAGAAAATATTCGAAAAGAACTTTACCTCGATAAACCAGTCGCTACACAATTTTTATATTATCTAAATGATATCTCTCCGATTTCTTTGTACCGACATACTGACTTTAAGGAAAAGAGTATCAATGGTGTTGCATTTGGTGGAGACATAAAGATTGTATGTAAATTTCCTTATTTAAGAAAATCATATCAGAGCAAAAGAGACGTTTCTGAAATATTATTGGATGCACTTCCAGGAACAGCTTTACTTGCCCTAACAGCGATGCTTATAGCTACAATTCTGGGAATACTCTTAGGATTACTTGCTGCTGTAAAAAAGGGCTCATGGATGGATACCGCATCCATTTTTGCCTCCGTAACCGGCATCTCCGCACCATCTTTTTTTATTGGGATTTTAATAGCTTGGTTATTTGGTTTCATATTTCATGAATGGACCGGTTTATATATGACAGGAAGTTTGTTTGAAACAGATTCATTTAAAGGAGATCAATTGAGTTTACGAAATATTATCCTTCCTGCCATAACACTAGGTATCAGACCACTCGCTATAATTGTTCAGTTGACCCGAAGTTCTGTTTTAGATGTTTTATCACAGGATTATATCCGAACAGCAAAAGCAAAAGGATTATCCTCTCAGCGTATTATCTTCAAACATGCATTACCGAATGCATTAAATCCAGTGATCACCGCTATTACAGGTTGGTTTGCAGAATTACTGGCCGGAGCCTTTTTTGTGGAATATATTTTTGGATGGAAGGGTATAGGAAAAGTTACCGTTGATGCACTCGAAAAGCTTGATTATCCTGTAGTTATGGGAAGTGTATTGCTAACCGCAACTTTATTTGTTTTTATGAACATCTTATCTGATTTTCTGTATAGCCGCCTGGATCCTCGAATCAAATTATCTTAATTTTTTTGGATACGTTGAAAAATATACTATCTTAATAGGGTAACCATGTTGAATATTTATGAAAACAGTATCACATATTTTCCAACGAAAAGGGACTCATAATATTACCGTTTCGCCTGATACTTTAGTTTTTGATGCACTTAAACTCATGGCAGATCGTAATATAGGATCTGTTGTGATCATGGAGGATGATAAATATTGTGGTTTATTTACGGAACGAGATTATGCCCGTAAAGTTATTCTTCATGGTAAATCTTCAAGTGATTTGCAAGTTGCTGAAATCATGAGCGAATATCTGCCTCAGGTATCTATGCATCATCAACTGGATGAATGTATGGAGATCATGACAGGCCATAACATAAGATATTTGCCGGTTTTTGATCAGGAAAAATATATTGGAATAATTTCTATAATAGATGTTGTACGAGAAACGATTTTGGATCAAAAAGAAACGATAGATCAATTACATCATTACATTAATTCTTGATTACTGGATAACTACTTCTTTAATGGCATTGGCTCCAAGTTTTTCATTAACTCTTTGGATGATGGCTTCTTTTTGATATAATAATTCATTTTTTAATGGAGCCACACTTGTTGAAATAAAAAGTGTTTGATTGATTATTTGAATCTTATCTGTGTAGTTTGCAATCGTTTTTCCCATTATCTCTTCCCATACATCTTGTATCTGAAAAGACATGATAGTGCTTTTCATCCTGTTTTGACGAAGAAACGCTTCTAGTGCCTGACCGATCGTGAATTCTCCCATTCGCAATTATGTTATCTTTTCAAATGTACGTATTAACTGAGATTTTCGATCTGAAAACGGATATCCAGGTCCGTAAGGGCTTTTTGTAACCGTTTGGTATGTGTATCAGTTAAAAAAACCTGCCCCTGATTTTCAACACATGCCCATTGAAGCAGATTATGCATTCTGCCTTCATCAAGTTTTTCAAATACATCATCCAACAATAGAAGAGGGGCAAATCCGTTATGCTGTTTTAATGCATTGAATTCGGCGAGTTTCAGGGCGAATAAAATACTTTTTCGTTGACCTTGAGAAGCTACCTGACGAAAAGGTTGATCATGTAATTGGAAATGAATATCATCCTTATGAATTCCGATACTTGTACGAGCTGAAACTATATCCCGTTCTCGGTTCTGTTTCAGCAGATTACTGTAATTATTTTCAGCTAATTGACTGCTGTAAAAAAGAGAGATTTTTTCCTTTGATTGAGCTAATCGCTGATAACCAACTATAACATCAGGTAAAAAACCAGCCAGAAAATCTTTACGAAAAGTATAAATCGCAATACCATTTTCAATAAGCTGCTGGTCTAAAATATCCAGCAACTGATCATCTCTTCGCTGTGACTCACTGATCTGTTTCAATAAACCATTTCGTTGTTGAAGAATTTTGTTATATCGAATCAATAATTGTAGATATGCTGGATTCATCTGAGCCATAAGGGTGTCCAGCATTTTCCGCCTGTCTTCGCTACCTCCATTGATCAGGATAACATCGTCTGGTGCAATCACTACAACTGGAAATTTGCCAATATGATCAGAGAATCGGTTGTACAACTCATTATTGACCTTCAACTCTTTCTTTCCGGTTTCTCTAAGTACCAGTTCAATTTGGAATGATTGCCCATTTTTTGAAAAATCACCCTCAATTCTGAATCCGTGTTTCCCGAATTGAACATTAGCTGCATCAGATCGTCCAAAATAACCTTTGGTTAGACAAAGGGAATAAATTGCATCCAGTAGATTCGTCTTACCTATACCATTAGAGCCACAGAATCCAACGATACGCTCCGGAAATTGCACCCGTTTTTCTGTATAACTTTTAAATTGAAATAAACCAAGCCCATTCAGGCGGAAAGAGCCATTCATGGATACAAACTTAAGGTAAGAGAATAGTTAAACGTACAGAATGTTCAGGGTTAAATTTGACCAATTTCCATTATATTTGCCCCTCAAATTTGAAAACGTGGCCACTACCAACTCAGTCTCTACAAAATTCAGTAAGGAAACATACCTATACTGGTATGAATTGATGCTTTTGTTGCGCCGATTTGAAGAAAAAACAGGGCAGTTATATGGTATGCAGAAGATCAGAGGGTTCTGCCATTTATACATTGGACAAGAAGCACTTGCTGCTGGTGCCATGACGGCTACAAAGCCAGAAGATACCTTTATAACGGCTTATCGTGATCACGCACTGGCCATTGCAAAAGGAGTTTCTGCAAAATCTTGTATGGCAGAAATGTATGGTAAGGCTACCGGTTGCTCAAAAGGCAAAGGGGGAAGTATGCACTTTTTTGGAGTAAAGGAGCGGTTTTTTGGAGGGCATGGCATTGTTGGCGCCCAAATCGGAACTGGTGCAGGTTTAGCGTTTGCCGAAAAATACCTGGAAACAGATCATGTTTGTCTTACGTTTTTTGGAGATGGGGCCGCTCGACAGGGAATGCTTCATGAAACCTTTAACCTGGCTATGACCTGGAAATTACCCGTAGTTTTCATCTGCGAGAACAATCATTATGCTATGGGTACATCTGTTACCCGTACTTCCAACGTAATTGATATTTATAAATTAGCGGATGCTTATGAAATGCCTGGTGATTCTGTAGATGGAATGGATCCGGAAGCGGTTCATGAAGCTGTCGCACGTGCGGTAAAACGAGCCCGTAATGGTGAAGGGCCTACGTTACTTGAAATGAAGACCTACAGATATAAAGGTCATTCCATGAGTGATCCTCAAAAATATCGTACAAAAGAGGAAGTGGAAGCCTATAAAGAAAAAGATCCAATAGAACATTGTAAAAATATGTTATTGGAATATTTCAACGTTGGAGAACCTGTTATAGAGGAAATCAATGAGCGGGTCCGCAAAGAAGTAGAGGAGGCTGTAACCTTTGCAGAGGAGAGTCCTTGGCCTTCTGATGATGAGTTATTAAAAGATGTTTACGTTCAGCAGGATTACCCTTTTATTCTTGATTAACTTTTAAACTATTTACGCATAAATCAAACCCATGTCAAAAAAAGAAATTACTAACCAGGCTAATCCAAACGGTGATCTAGCTAATGAAGCTCAAGGTTTTTGGGAAGCGAATAGCAAAAAAATTGTTATAGGACTGGCTTTTTTTATCCTGGCAGCAGGAGGATATCTTGGTTATAAATACCTCGTTGTACTTCCGAATGAGACAAAGGCTCAGGAGGAAATTTTTAAAGCAGAGGCTAATTTCCGTAAAGACTCAATCAGTCTTGCACTTAATGGAAATGCTACCACACCTGGCTTTCTTAAAGTAATCAGCAAATATGGGGATACCAAAACAGGAAATCTGGCTCGTTTATATGCAGGAGAATGCTATCTGCAATTGGGAGATTATAAAAAGGCTATCCAATATTTGGAATCATTCGAGTCGAATGGTGCAAAGCAAATAGAAGCTAAAGTACAGGGACTTCTTGGAGATGCATACTCGGAATCAAAGCAAAATGATAAAGCCATTTCTTTTTATAAAAATGCAGGAAGCTTATTTCCTGAAGATGAAAATATTTCCTCAGAATATTTATTCCGTGCTGGTTTACTCTTGGAAATAAACGGTAAAACAAAAGAAGCAATCGAACTGTACAAAGAAATAAAAGAAAAATACCCACGTACCGAAAAAGGTATGAATGCGGATAAATACCTTGCCCGATTAGGGGAATTAAATTAATCAATAAATGGCGACAAAAGGAAATGCCAAATTATTATTAGATAACACAGGCGCCGGAGAGCTTTCCGGTGCCTGTGTTGTTATTGTGAAGACGGACTGGAATGCCGGAATCGTAGATGCTCTTGAAGAAGGAGCCATTCGAGTATTAAAAAATAATAATATCACCCAGATAAAAACATTAACTGTTCCGGGAGCTGTAGAGATTCCATTTGCAATTAAAACGTACTGGAATCATATGAAATATAAAGATCAGAGGCCTCATGCTTTCATTGCATTAGGTACCGTGATAAGAGGAGACACTCCACATTTTGATTATGTTTGTCTATCCGTGACCAACGGTATCACACATCTGAACCTTGATCTGCCCGTTCCAACTATTTTCGGTATTTTAACGGTAGAGAATGAGCAGCAAGCCTACGATCGGATTGGCGGAATTCATGGTCACAAAGGTGAAGAAGCTGCTCTTACTGCCATTAACATGATGCATTTAATGATTGACATTAAAGCAAAACTATAAGCATGAAAGTTCAATTGTTCATCCCTTGTTTTATTGATCAGTTGTATCCGGACACTGCGTTCAACATGATTAAACTTCTTGAAAAAGC
>Ga0315907_10002720_pt1 | contig 21844 bp, 18 predicted proteins | sample LakEriMetagenome_3_FD_203525 | JGI IMG/M metagenome (GOLD analysis project Ga0315907, IMG submission 203525) | Freshwater fungal communities from buoy surface, Lake Erie, Ohio, United States - Buoy 12 MA123 | ecosystem: Environmental > Aquatic > Freshwater > Lake > Lake biofilm | place: USA...
GAGTTTATCTCAGTAATAAAACAAGCGTTAAATTTAATGTAATGGGAAATAGAAATTTAGAAAGATTAATAAGAAAAATAGTAAACGAGGCTCCCGTGGAGTACGGTGATTACCCAGAAAGAATGCACCCAAGGACCCAACAAAGAATCGAGGATCCTGAAGGAATTTACGCTAAAAATAGAGGGTTTAAAGGTGGTGTTGGTGACGTTGAGAAAATGACAGAAAAACGATTTAAAGAAATTGTTGATTATGTTAAAAGATACTACGGTACCCAAGAAAACATAACCAATCCACAAGTTAAAAGAGCGATCCAAATGGAACAAATGATGTCCGTAAGACAGGTTATGGGTATCGAACCTAGTTATAGGGAGGAACTTAGAGATTTAGCTATGGAGATAGCGGCAAAGGAAGAAGGGTGGATACCGTCAAATATGACGATGGAAGAAGCTGTAGAAGAGGGCGTTGTATCCAAAGAAAGAAAAGAGGGTGGTGTTGTTTATAAGTTCGATTTCATCAACGTACTAACATTTTTAGGTGAACAAAGAATTGACCCGAATCAATTTCAGATGAAGTCAAAAGAAATGAAAAAATTGGAATTACCTAAAAACTTCTCATTTGATATTGATGAGTTAACTCCGGATGAACAAAGACAACTTGAGATTGAGAAAAGAAATGTAATAAACGCGATTATCCAGGGTAAGGGTAAACGTGGTCAATTTGCTTATCAAATGTATAAGGATAGATTGGATGAAATTGATCCTTCTTTATATCCATTGTATAATAAAATTATGGCCGCTAATGACTTAATGTATTTCACCGATGAGGATCTTATTGAAGCTCTAGGTGGTAACGCAGCTGGATCCGCTGGTAAAATGGATGGTGATGAAGATGAGGATGAAGATGAAGGTGGGGGTGAAGAAAATGAAGAAAACGACACATATTTCGCTAACGGTGTAATCTTTCCAATTTTACTACACGAATTATTTAAAACGTTTTCAATAGTTACGTCAAGAGCTCAATGGACTGATATGGATCTTGGTATGGCTCAAGATGTTATTGGTCAAACCGACACAATGACAAACGAACCAATGAATTTCCGTGTTGGTGCTGAATTAGTTAGAAAAATAAGATTATTATTACCGGATGAATTAACAACAGATCCTGAAGGTAAAAAATATTACCCATTTTTTGAACAAATTTTATATAGTGTACCAGCTGAATCATTCTTACGTGACATCATATCTAATGTGGTATCCAATGATAGAGATGACAATCAAAAAGCTTCTAGAAAGTTTGTTGAGATTTTACAACAAGCTAAAGAACAGTATAAACAATACAAAGAAGGTGGTGATGACGATGATGACGAGTATGATGAGGAGGAAGAAGGTGGTATGACTTATTAAGTTCATAATATAAAAACAGTAGAAACCCCCACATTAGAAATAATTGGGGGTTTTGATATTTATATAGAAATATCTTTATGAGTTTATCAAAAGAACAATTAATGTTAGAGTATGTTCGATGTATGAAAGACACACCGTACGCGTTAAGAACCTACTTACAGACATATGACAATACCGTATCGAGATATGTACCTCTAGAGTTATTCCCAGACCAAGTTTCACTATTGAACGACTATGAGGAATATGAGGAGAATATCGCACTTAAATATCGTCAAGCTGGTGTATCAACAGTAACCGCAGCTTGGGTTTCAAAGAGATTGGTTTTCGCTAAAAAGGAAAGACCGGAAAAAATTCTAATAATCGCGAACAAGTTGGATACGTCCATGGAGATGGCTAATAAAATTAGATCTTTTATCGACCAATGGCCGAAATGGGTTGGGACTGGATTTTCATCTGACAAAAATTCACAAAGACATTATAAGTTAACAAACGGATGTGAAGTTAAAGCGGTTGCGACATCCCGGGATGCGTTACGTGGATATACCCCCACGATACTCGTATTTGATGAGGCCGCGTTTATCGAAGCTGATGGGGATTTCTGGGCAGCTTGTATGGCTTCACTATCCACGGGTGGTAAAGTTATCGTAGTGTCAACACCAAATGGATTTGACCCAATTTACTATGAAATCTACAACCAAGCGGTTAAGGGGATGAACCAGTTTAAAATATCTGAGATGTTCTGGTGGAGAGACCCCAGATATTCCAAAGATTTGTTTTTGGTACCAACAGATGACATGGTTGATTATTTACTAAATAAGTCGGAAAGGGATCATTCCAAGAATATTTCATTTGAACATGTAGATCCATATGAACGTGATTATAATGAGTTACAGGGATTATTTAACCAAGGATATAAACCATGTTCAACATGGTATGAAAAGATGGTTAAAAAACTAAAATATGATAAGAGAAAAATAAATCAGGAGTTAAATTGTGAGTTTCTTGGATCCGGGGACAACGTATTTGACTCAAAACAATTAGAATATATTAAAGAAAATACAATAATGGAACCTGTGACTAAACTTATGGGTAATTCATTGTGGATTTGGAAGGAACCAGAACAAGGTCACAAGTATATTATGGGTATTGATGTATCCAGAGGTGATAGTGATGACTTTAGTTCAATACAAATTATTGATTTTGACGAACGTGAGCAAGTATTGGAATATGTTGGTAAAATACCACCGGATACTTTAGCTGAAATAGCTTATAAATGGGGGACAATGTATTCATGTTTTGTGGTTGTTGATATCACAGGTGGTATGGGTATTACTACGGTAAGAAAAATGCAGGAACTTGGTTATAAAAATATGTACATTGATGGTGTAGATAGTACTAATATATGGTCGTACAATCCAAAAGCTGGTGAAAAGATCCCAGGTATAAATTTTAACAATAAACGGGTTCAGATTATCGCGGCTTTTGAGGAGTATGTTAGACATAAGTTTAAGATCCGTAGTGTTAGGTTATACAATGAAATGAACACTTTCATATACATGAATGGTAGACCTGACCATCAAAAAGGACAACACGATGATTTAATAATGGGTATATCAATGCCGATATATGTTGGGGAATCATCATTTTCAAAATTAGAACGTGTAACTGAACACACAAAAAAAATGTTAGATTCGTGGTCAGTGGCTCATAACGAAACGGTGGCAAATGAGGTCTACTTTAATCCCACATTACCAAATGTTAATGTTAAACACGACAGATATGGTCGACAAGTAACGGAAGCTTCCAAAAGTGACTATGTTAAATACGGTTGGTTATTTGGTGGTAGGTAATATTTATTAATATGGGATTTGTAAGACGTAGGGTTTCTGGTAATTATTTTGGTGGGTCTAGTTTAATAGTACCTGGTCAAGGTGTTTATAGTATAAAAAAATATAACAATTTCGTCGGTAAATCTGGGATAAAAAAAGATAATTATGACGATATTCCATTACCAACTCCAACACCAACTCCAACACCTACTAACACACCAACCCCAACAATGACCAATACCCCAACAATGACCAATACCCCAACAATGACCAATACCCCAACACAAACACCTACTGTAACCCCAACACAAACACCTACTGTAACCCCAACAATGACCCCAACACCAAGTGGATTACCAGAGTGTAAATGTTATAATTTTATTTATAGTTTTAGTGGTCGTGAAGATAGGTGTGTTGCAAGATATATGGATTGTGAGGACAATAATAATGAAGTAACTCTTAACGTGGGGGACAACTACGTGTGTACAAAAGATCAGAGTAGTTTTGTCTTAACATCAGGATGTAGAGGTTCAATTGTTGAGGTAATTGATAATGGTGTTTGTGACAATTTATGTGGTCTTGGTGTATGTATAGAATATGAAATTTACAACCCACTAGAATCACCTTGTGAAGTTTACTACATTGATTGTGTTGGTGATAGAGGATTTTACACTGTAGCTCCGTTTGATACTGTGTCTATTTGTACAACATCCGGATTTGAGAACAGGTGTAAGGCGTTAGACATTACAGAGATTGGACCTTGTGTTTAGGAATTATTTATATTTATTAAAAAATGTTTAAATTATAACCATGGAACAAAATAAAAATTTAACAATATGGCAGAAGTTATCCAAAACGTTTGGACCAAACTCCTTACTGGGTATGGATTATCCGTCATATAAATTCGATAAAAAAGAACTATTAAAAACCACGGACAAGGAAACGTACGAAAGAGAAAAATTACAACTCCAACAATCGTTTTATTTATCCAGTCAGTGGCAAAAAGTTGAAAATAATTTGTACACCCAAGCGGTTTACTATGAACCAAATCGTATAGCGGCGTTCTATGATTACGAATCAATGGAATACACCCCAGAAATATCGACCGCTTTGGATATCTATTCTGAGGAATCTACAACACCAAATCAAGATGGTCACATATTACAAATCTATTCCGAGTCAAAAAGGATTAAGGGAATATTAGCCGATTTGTTTAATAACACATTAGACATTAATACCAATCTACAAATGTGGATTAGAAATACATGTAAGTATGGTGATAACTTTGTGTACCTTAAATTGGACCAAGAAAAGGGTATTGTTGGGTGTATACAATTACCAAACATTGAGATTGAACGTTTGGAGAGGGGTACAGAAGCTATGTCAATAAACGCTTCACCGGATCCAAAAGCTAAGGGTGTTAGATTTCACTGGAAAGCGAAAGATATGGAATTCAACACTTGGGAAATAGCTCACTTCAGATTACTTGGTGATGATAGAAAATTACCATACGGTACATCTATGTTGGAGAAAGCGAGACGTATATGGAAACAACTTGTACTAGCTGAGGACGCTATGTTAATATATAGAACATCGAGAGCACCAGAACGTAGAGTGTTTAAAGTTTATGTTGGTAACATGGACGATAAGGATGTTGAAGCTTATGTACAACGTGTAGCGAATAAATTTAAACGTGACCAAGTTGTTGACAACAAAACTGGTAATGTTGACTTACGATTTAATCAGATGGCGGTCGATCAGGATTATTTTATTCCTGTTAGAGATCCAGCCCAAACAATGCCGATAGAAACATTACCAGGTGGTACAAACCTATCTGAAATCGCGGATATTGAGTATATCCAAAAGAAATTGGTTACCGCTTTAAGAATACCAAAAGCTTATTTAGGTTTTGAGGAGGTCGTTGGTGATGGTAAAAATTTATCGTTACTGGATATTAGATTTGCTAGAACAATAAATAAAATACAAAAAAGTATTTTAGCTGAATTAAATAAAATCGCTATTATTCACTTATTCCTAATGGGATTTGAGGATGAATTACAAAACTTTACATTAGGGTTAACAAACCCATCTAAACAAGCTGACTTGTTAATGGTTGAGGTTTGGAAAGAAAAAATGTTACTTTATAAAGATTGTGTGGGTGAAATACCTAAGTCAATACAACCAACGTCAGCGACGTGGGCTAAGAAACATATTCTTGGTATGTCTGATGAGGATATTAAACTTGACATTAATCAAATTAGAATGGAGAGAGCTATTTCAGCTGAACTCGATAATACCGCTACGGTTATTACCAGGACTGGAATATTCGATAACGTAGATAGGTTATATAAAACGGTAACCGGTAGTACACAACCAACAACACCAACAGCTGGTGGACCATCATCACCACCTCCACCAGGTGGGGGAGCTCCACCACCACCTCCACCACCTCCAGGACCTGAAGAACCGTTAGCTGATGAGGTAACACCAAGAAAATTAGGTTTATTATTCGAGGATAATAACACAACGTTTGATGAGTATTTTAACCACAATAAAAATAATTCTTTGGGTGAAATTTCGGAAGAGTTAGATAAATTGTTAAATGGGTAATATTTATACTAAAAAAGATCATGGAATTTGGTATATTAAAAACAAAAATTGAGGACAAACTGGTTCACTCATATGTCAATAACACAATGAAGAAGGATTTATTTGTTTTCGAACAATTAATTTTAAATAATAAAAATTTAAGTAAGTTGTACCTAATGTATGATGAATTATCATCAAAAAAAGGTTTATCAGAATCTGTTGGTAATGATTTTATAACTGAAAGTATTTCCGAATTTAAATCAATTAAAAAAAATATAACAAAGTCAGACTTGGATGAAATCAACATGTGGATTGGACATTTAAAATCGGAAAATAGATATGTTGATATTGACAACCTTTTTACCACTAACGTCACAAAACTTGAGGAAAAAGTTAAAAGTAAAAAAAATATTTTAACAAATTTAATGGATACTCAAAATATAACTGAATCAAAACCTAATGTAACTTTATCTAATTTAATGAACATAGCTAACAAAACTGTTAACGATTATCTAGACACATTATCTGAATCAGAAAAAAATGAAGTTAAAAAATTAATAAGTGAGGATGAGAATAAATTAATGGTTGAGTTTAACTTTATAAAAGAAAATTCAATTAACAGATTAAATAAGTTAAAATTGTCGGAGTCAAACACTGATGTGATAAAAACCATTGACGAGACAATATCTAAAATTGAGGGTGAGGACTTTTCAAAAGTATCTTACGTTAAATTAAAAAGACTAAATGAGGATCTTTAATTTTTGTTTTTAAATTTTTCTCTGTATATAGCTTTATTTAAAATCTGTCTTTTTACGACAGATTTTTTTTTGTATTCTTTTCGATCATTTAGAAAACTATTCTGTCTTGTTTTAATTACCTTACTCTTCAATTCTTTAAGAGCTTTCTCAATTTCATTTTTTCTTACCTTAACTATTAACATAATTCAAATTAAATGTTTATTATATTGATATATATACAAATTTTTCGTAAACTTATTAAAAAATAAACAAATATACTATGAAAAATAGAAATGAAAAAAGGAAAAACGTCAAAAATAGATGGTTTTAAAAATTCAAAAGTTTTATACGGAACTGTTGACTCAAAAAATTTAAAATCTTTATATCTAAATTTACAGACCTGGGTTGAACCCAAATACGAGTCTGAAAACTGGCCTAGAGTCATCATGAACATGAGTAGATCAGTTAAACATTCAATATATAATAATTTAGATACATCATTATTCAATAAAAATTACATTGTTGATCTTGATTTAAGATCTAGTGGGATTCAGATTAATAAAAAATCATTTATGAATCTAGAAATAAATCTATATTTAACGGAAAATATGGATTTTAAATCAAACGAAATAAAAAAATCATTAAAAAATTTACTTAAAAGAATATATTCTGAGGTTTTAAATAATAACACACATTTTGATTTTTATCTAACCAAAAATGGAAATTATAAAGAGGTTAAGATAAAAACAGAAAAAGTTTAATATTTATTATAAAACTTCGAAATGAAAATATTAGCACCTAATGAAACCGGTAAGGGTATTCTAATTGAGTACGACGCTGGGTATATAAATCCTAAGTCGGAAAACAACCACTATATAATGGAATCCAAAAGTTTTATGGACCATTCAAAACCATTTGAGTTCTACGCTGTACTCCAGAAGTATGACACACCAAATAGAAATGGACGTGTATACCCTAAGAACATATTGATGAGGGAATCGGATAATTACAAAAAGATGATTGATAAGGGTATTTCGTTATCTGAGTTAAATCACCCAGAGTCATCTCTTATAGATTTAGATCGTGCGTCACACATCATTACAGACATATGGTGGGATGGTCCGGTATTACTTGGTAAACTAAGATTACTAACTAGTCCTGGGTTTCATGAGAGTGGGATATGTTCAACAAAAGGTGATATAGCGGCTAACTACCTTAGACAAGGGGTTACACTTGGTATTTCATCTAGAGGTGTTGGTTCCTTAAAAAAGGTGGGGGACAGAAACGAAGTTCAGGATGATTTTGAATTAATTTGTTTTGACTTAGTTTCATCACCGTCAACCCCAGGAGCTTATCTATTTTTAAATAAAGATGATCGATCTAAATATGAAGAAAATTTAGATGAGGAAAAGAAAATGAATATAGAAAGAGCTACCGGAGTAGAATCATCATCTATAGACAAAACAAAAAGTTTAATGGATAAATTATCTTCATTTCTTGACAAATAAAAAAATAAGTTTTATTTTTGTTCTAAATTAATAAATTAATAAAATTATGGAACAAGGACAAATGTATTTTGTGACCAAAATCACTTCCGACTTATTGGATAGTGAGACTGGTAAAGTTAGAAAAGTAAAAGAAGAGAAGTTAGTATTGGGGTATAGTCCAACTGACGTGGAAGCTAAAGTAACAAAAGTATATGAGAATTATACGATGGACTGGAGAATCACATCAATAACTGAAAGTAAAATTGATGAGGTTATCGAATAAAAAAAAATAATTTAATATTTTTTAAAAGGTGGGGATACATTTGTGTCCCCATTTTTTTTTACTTAAAAACCGAATTAATTGAATTTTTTTGATTTCAATACTATTTATATGGAAACAAAACAATAAATGAAAAAAAATTCTTTAGTAGAGGATACACTATTCCAGATTAATAATCTGGAAAACGTTATTAAAGAGAACGCACAAGGAATACTTCAATCAACAATGAAGGAAGAAATCAAATCTTTAGTAAAAGAATCGTTAATGGAACAAAGTGAACCAGCGATTGATGACGAAGACGAAGTAGAAGGGGTTGCAGAACCTATGGACGACACTCAGGATCTAGGTGATGATGACATGATGGCTGATGATGACATGATGGCTGATGATGACATGATGGCTGATGATGACATGATGGCTGATGATGATGAAACTATTGACATGACTGACGCTTCACCAGAAGAAGTTCTTAAGGTGTTCAAAGCTATGAGTGATGAAGATGGAATTATCGTTAAAAAAGACGATAACATGATTCATTTAACAGATGATGATAATGAGTATTTAATTAAATTAAACGAGTCCATGAGAGATTTTGAATATGAAGACGACGATTTTGAAGATGATTTCGAAATCCCAGTAAAAGCTAAAAGACACAGGGACCACGGTCACGGATCTAAAAAATTCGAAATGGATTTAGATGATCTTGAACTTGACGAGTATGATTATATGGGTCATGACTTATATGAATCAGACCCTATGGTTTATGAGGTAGATGATTATGATGATCTAAATGAAGGAGATCCTATGGTTTATGAAATGGACGATGAGGAATCTGGAGCTTATAATCCGGATGATACAATCTATGAAATTGAAATGAACGTTGATTCAGATGATTTTGATGATGATTCAGATGAGATTGATTTTGATGAGATTGATTTTGATGACGATGAGGTAGTTCGTGAGTCTAAATCGTTTAAAGCTAAAGGTATGGGTATGGGGTCACCATCAAAATTCAAATATGGTAAACGACCAAACTTAGACAAAGGTTTTGATGAAGACATGAAAGAAGGTCCTAAACACAAATTTACTGGTAAAGCTAAATTTGAGTATAAAGAGGAAGTTAATTCTGATGGTAAATTAAAACCACTATCTAAGAAAAAAGAAACAAAAGAAGCTTCTAGAACTCTTGGTAATGGGAAAAGATTTGGAAGAATGGGGTTAGATAAACCAAAAGCAGCTCCAAGACACCTAAGAAAAGAAAGTACTGAGGAACTTCACGTTTTAAGAAATAAGAATGAGGAGTATAGAAAAGCTTTGGATCTTTTTAGAAATAAACTAAATGAAGTGGCTGTATTTAATTCTAACTTAGCTTACGCTACACGATTATTTACGGAACATTCAACAACTAAACAAGAGAAACTTAATATTCTTAAAAGATTTGACAATGTCGATACTTTAAAAGAATCTAAGAATCTTTATCAGTCAATTAAAGGAGAACTTTCAGAAGGAAAAACTGAATCTGGTAATATTACAGAATCAATCGAGAGAACAGTATCTAAAGCACCAACAAATGGTTCAGCTGTTAATCTAATTGAATCTAAAACTTATGAGAATCCTCAGTTTTTAAGAATGAAAGACTTAATGACAAAAATAAAATAAATAAACCTAAAAATAAAAACCTAAAAAAATGGGAGCATTATTAGAATCAGGTCTTGTAGGTAACATCGGGTTAAAACACCTTAAAGTTATCAAAGAAGACACAATAAACAAATGGGACAGATTAGGGTTCCTAGAGGGTCTTAAAGGACACTTAAAAGAAAACGTAGCTCAGTTATATGAGAACCAAGCGTCTTTCCTAATTAACGAAGCAACTTCTGAAGGTTCAAACGGAGCTTTCGAAACTGTTGTTTTCCCTATCGTGAGAAGAGTATTCTCTAAATTATTGGCTAACGATATCGTATCGGTACAAGCTATGAACTTACCAATCGGTAAATTGTTCTACTTTATTCCACGTATCCAAGGTTACGCTTCCGGAGATACTCCAAGTGCAGCTAATGGATGGACTGGATTTGGTGAACATTATTCACCAATCGGATCACCAGAAGCGGTAGCTAAAGGTGAAAATGATCCAGGACAAGGATACCCAGGATATTTAGGAATCAATAACAAACCATTCAAGAAAAATCTTTATGATTTATTTTATGAAGGTTCTGAAGGTGAATTAGATCCTCCAGGATTATTTGATTACTCTAAAGGTTCTTGGACAGCTGTTTCACAAACCACAACAATGCAGGTATGGGTTGGTTCTGGTTTAGAAGACGCTGACGCTGGTCAATTAGATGATCAAACAAACCTTCGTAAAGTTATTGTTAAACTTTGTGGATGGAAATCTATTCCAGGTATTGGTAAATTAATTGGTCCTGATGGTCATGAGGTAGATTCAGAAACTTTCCTTTCTGATTTAAGACTTTACGCTAACACACCTTTCTTGACTGAAAATTCACCTTGTAATCCATTGTTTAACCAAAATGGTCCTAACTCTTTATTGTTCCGTGTGGTAACACAAATCTACGGTAAGGGTATCGTTCAACCTACATCAAATCTACAGTACACTGATTATCCAGGAAATGGTAACGGTGGTGCGTTTAACAACACTTGTGATGACGCTGGTTGTATCTACTTAGAAGTTGATCTTTCTTGTCCAGCTTGTGCTACATGTGGTGATTCTTCATTAGATGGATACACAGGATCAACAACGGTTGAAGCTGTGGACATCGAATCAATCACAGCTGTTTGGAGACGTTATAAAAACTTGGAGTTTGAAGATCAAATTGGTGAGGTTTCTTTCGACTTGGAATCTGTTACAGTTTCTGTCGCTGAAAGAAAACTAAGAGCTCAATGGTCTCCAGAATTAGCTCAAGACGTTGCGGCATTCCACAACATCGACGCTGAAGCTGAATTAACAGCTTTATTATCTGAACAAGTAGCTGCGGAAATCGACCGTGAAATCTTACGTGACTTACGTAAAGGTGCGGCTTGGAACCTACGTTGGGATTACAACGGATGGAGAAGAGTACAACAAGTAACTTCTTACACTCAAAAAGACTGGAATCAAACATTGATTACAGCGATTAACCAATTGTCAGCTCAAATCCACAAGTCAACTCTTCGTGGTGGTGCTAACTGGATCGTTGTTTCTTCTGAAGTTTCAGCTATTTTTGATGACTTAGAATACTTCCACGTATCTAACGCTTCACCTGAGCAAGATCAATACAACATGGGTATCGAAAGAGTTGGTACTTTAGCTGGTCGTTACCAAGTGTATAGAGATCCTTACTTCCCACCAAACCAAATCTTGTTGGGTCACAAAGGTACTTCTTTATTGGACACTGGATACATCTACGCTCCATACGTACCTCTACAATTAACACCTACAATGTATAACCCATTCAACTTCACACCTATCAAAGGTATCATGACTAGATACGCTAAGAAAATGGTTAACAACCGTTTCTATGGACGTATCACAGTTGATGGAGTTCGTACATTTGATTTAAGAGAATTGAGATAATCAATATATCTTTAGTATAAGAAAAGGTCAGAGAAATCTGACCTTTTTTGTTATATGTTAATTTTTACCTATGTTTTGTTCATTTATTAACTAATTTATGACATGATAATATATTGTACAAATATTTATTAAGTACAAAGATTTTTATTATGAAAAAACATATTATTTTTTTATTAATGGTTTTCATTAGTTTTATTTCTAGGACACAATGTGGTAATTACATTATCCATGAAAGTTTTACAAGTACGTTACCAACACAAGGGGGTACATGGTCATCAAATTCAATGATTGTTTTAACATCACCAGTTAGGACTGGTACTCACTCAATTGGGTTTAATGGTACCGGTGATTGGGTTAGAACACCACAGATATCTAATCCAGGTGTATTATCTTTCTGGTATCGTAGAAGTGCTAATTCAACCGCTTGGACACTAAATATACAAACGTCACCGGATGGTATAACTTGGACCACTCGTGGGTCTATAACCACAATCACGACAACATACACACAATACACACTCGATATTGGATCTATTGGTTTAACAAATGTTTTCATAAGACTCCTAGATTCTCGAGCTTCTGGAGCTCATGAAAGATATGTTGACGATTTAAATCTCACATCAACTGTCTCATCACAAAATTTATTAATACCAATACTCTCAAGTTGTTCACAAACATTGTCGTCCAGCTTAACTTACACTTTAACTGATGATGGTGGACCATCTGGGCCAACATTAACCGGATATGGTAACAACATTAACAGAACCGTAACATTTTCACCGTCCGATAACACAAAACTATTGGAGTTATCATTTACACAGTTGGATTTAGAAACTGGGTACGATTATTTATATGTGTATGACGGTCCAAATACATCATCAACACTTTTAGCGACATTAAATGGTACAACAATACCACCAAATATAACCGCGACAAATTCGACCGGACAATTGACCATACGATGGACCACAGATGTATCTAATGTTGGTACTTGGGGTGGGTTCGCTGTAACAATTAATTCAACATCACCCGTATCATTACCGGTCGATCTTATGTCGTTTGACGGTGTGGTTTATCCTGGATTTAATTTAATTAGGTGGGTTACAGCTTCTGAATATAATTCAGATTACTTTCAAATCGAAAGAAGTACTGACGGTGAAATATGGAAAATTGTTTCCACAAAAACAGCTTCTGGTAATAGTAATACAAAGGTGTATTATAGTTATCTAGATAACATTGATGAATTTACCATTAATTATTATATATTAAAACAATATGATTTTGATGGTAAATGTAAAACATATGGACCAATATCTTTAGACAATACAAAACAATTTAAAAAAGTATTAAAATATGTTGATGTATTTGGTAGGGAAGTTGACCAGTACACAAATGGTTTGTTATTTGAGTTATATGAGGACGGTACAATGAGAAAAATAATTAGGTAGTTGATAACACCCTAATGGCTTTTGATATCACTTCAGTTTCACCAATAGTAAACGACCCCCTATTATGAGCTGATTTAACGGATTCTACCAGGAAATAAATCGATCTTTCCCTATCCATTGTGGATAACATAAGTTCTAGATGTTCTTCATTTAGGATATTTATAGACCCAAACAAATTACCGTAAATTTCCTCTTTTTCTTCCATAAAGATATTTATATAATAATGATAAGTAATAACAAAATAAAGGAAATAATACAAGAAGTAACATCCACTAATGGAAGTCGAGGATCTTATATTGGACCCCTCCAAAATGGGATTAGATTATTTAAAAAAGATCAATTGGACCCATATACAGTACCTGTGTCAAAATATGATAGTCCAGAATTGGAATATGACAGTTATGATGGTAAAATGGACACACCAAAAAAGAAAATAAAATCAATTGAAAAAAAGGCTAAAAAATCCTCAGAGTATTTAAAAAAACACCCGAACTCAACATTTAGTGATGATGAGGGTAATGTTATTAATCCGTCACCTGGTAAAATAAATGAAGTGGATACCACAACATCAGCTGGTGGGTATAATGGACCTATGGAACTTGGTTTACGTAAATGGAAAAAACATATTTTAGGACCATATACCGATGAGGTTGATCATCACACCACAAAAAAACATAAACAAAAGACTCTTAAAAATAATGTAAAACGTATTGTTGGTGTTTGGGAAAAGGATCCAAATACAAAATCACATGATGTGGAGACATACCCGGTACACACAATTAATGAAGACCTGGGGGTTTGGTTTGGTACTAAAAAGAAACCTAAAGGGTCAAAACAACCAAAAGGTCCATGGGTTAATATTTGTCGAAAGGTAGATGGTAAACATCCTCCATGTGGGAGACCTGACACTGATAAGGGGGGTTACCCTAAGTGTAGAGCTGCTGGTGTAGCTGGTAAAATGTCAGATTCACAAAAAAAATCGGCTTGTCAACAAAAAAGAAAAGCTGAAAAGAAAGACACACAAAGTGGTAAAGGTCAAAAACCTGTTATGACTTCATATAAGACCCGTAACGAGTCGATTGGTAAGTTGGTTGACCTAATCCTTATCGAGATTAGAAATTCTTTCTAAAACGTTGTGTAGTGAGTTTTTAATCTGTGAATTTACAACATCCTCATAATTTAAACGTCTTTTTTCAGTTTCCATATCGAAAATTTGAGTAATACGTTCCCAGTCACGATTGGACAACTTAACACTATAGTGATACACATGATTTGTTAAGTCGACTCTTTTATAATCCATAGTAACAAATATGTCAAGTTCTTTGTTTTCCATATACCTTTTATTAGACATTGGAGCGATCATAAATTTGGTTGACGGGTGTTTTATTACTTTTAAACAAATCATAAAACATGTTTTTTCATATGTAGTCGCTTCCTCTTCATATGTTGGTAGTGTTCGACCCTTTTTAAACCAAATGTAGAATCTTAATTTTAAACGTCTAAAAAATCTAAATAGTTTCTTTTTCATAATGTTAATTTGTTTGACAAATATACACGAAAAAACTAATTAAACAAATTTTTTGGTTTTTTTTTAACAATAAGGGGGAGAACATCGTTTTTTACCATCAAGTCCTGGTTTTGTACCTTTACATACTTGGACAGCGTATCCATTTGCGTAAGCACTTGGGTAAACATCGAATTTGGATTTGGCTGCTGACTTACCCCTGGAACACAATTTAGTACCTGATTTTTTTTTACCTTCAGACATCATATCTTTATCGTCAATATTCATTGACATTTCCATCCCATCTTTTTTGGATTCGTTCATAATAAAATCAAAAACTTGATCCATGTTGTTTTTAGCTTCGGATATGTGATCCTGAGCCCAATCATGTCCATTTTCTAATATTGATTCCACCATTTCCCGATCCAGGTCCAATAGTAAATCACACTGTCGTCTCATTTGTTCAAGGTTTGAGAAGAACATATATCTTGATGACATATGTTCTTCCTCCATTAAAACTCTCCTAATTATTCTATTTAAATTCATATCTATATTTTTTTAATTGTTCAGTCCAAACATTCCACCTAATGTCACCGAACCCATTTGTGTTACCGGGGTTCCATATCCATCGGACCACACTGGATGTGGAGGTGATACCTGTGTAACTGTTCCTCCGGTCGCTCCACAATCACAACATATTACACATTCAAAGTATTCAGTACCAGCACTTCTTGGCGGTTCAGTTCTATTCGGGTTCAATAATCTACATTGTGTCCCACTTAAATAATAATCCGCTAATTCAAATGCTGGGTATATATTATCCACTGGACATGTGTTAACGACTGTAAAACAATTACCGTAAATGTCACTAATTGTTGGTCTAGGTACTAACCTTGGGAATCCAGTAACGGTTATCCATTCCGATAGGGTTAATGTTACTTGTGATTCAACTAACGTATCACAATTAATTACAGTAATACCTAATGTTGAGTTTAACTCACACTCACCACACGTTGAGTAGGGTAAGTGTGATTCTGATTCAAATATAAAATCTGGGATACCGTAATTAACTTCCGACCATGTATCTAAAATCTGAAAACATAAAAAATTAGAATTTCCCCAATGTGATTTAACAAAGTCATTAATGTTATAAACACCACTTGGTGCTACTAATATTCCAGATACACCAGTGTTACATTCTTCACAATAAAATAAGTCGTGAGACACCATTTCACAACTACCGCAGTTGTCATATGATAATAAACTGTAGAATGTATAGTCACCATCAAAATCAGGTCTAGTATTTGTTACTTCACAACAAACGTTATAAACTGGGTGGAAGAATGTGTTACCATTTGGAATATACTCATATGAATTTATCGACCCGTTAATAAATTGTGATAACAACCCAACTGTTATTAGACTTGAGTAAGATGTGAAGTATACGGTATTTGACCATATTGTCATTCCATTTGGTGATCCGTCAGTTGTGTTGTAAATCTGGATCATTGTATTTGTTGATGGGTCTATCTCATAAATTTCATTCGGACACGGGTCTGTAATGTATAACTTATTATTAACCCCATCAAATAATATTTCTTTATCACAACAGCAACTATTAAGTCCTGGTGAGTAGTTTGAAACTGACGATGTGTTTAAATCTATTACTGTGTAGGTCGTACTAACTGTGGCAACATATAATAAATTATTTGACAAGTCATAACTCATTGATGTCCCTTGGGAAGCTATCCCAAATGTTCCAACCGGGGTGTATGCCGTATTAAAAATTTGTACATAATTATTACCCGTACCACAAACATAAATCAAACTTCCTATTTGGAGTATGTCGTTTACACCCTCTATTATTGACGGGAAAACATTAACTTGGGTTACGGAACTATAAGATGGTACGGTGTACATTCTAATTTCATCTGAACCTGTTGCGTTTTCAACACCCACGTAAAAATAACCATCATTTGTGTTAAAATAAGCAACTTTAGGGTAGTACGGATATCCAAGACTGAGTGTAAATGGACTCATTGTTGATGTATCAACAAAAGTGATTGAATTACTATTATAGTTTGGTATTGATAAAATATTGTTAGATATATCTAGACCCAATTTTCTAGGTCCGACACCCACATTTATTGTGGAAACCACTGAATTTGTTGTTAAATCAATTTTTCTAACTTGATTACTATCACGGTAACCCACGTAAGCGTAAGTACCATCATTAACCACACTAAAGGCGTAGTTACCACCTGTGTTGATTTTAAGTAATTCCCCATAAACATCTACTTCACTACACGAAGTGAAGTCATATGTAACCCCATGACATTCAAGACAATCCTCACAACCTGAATGTGGGTCAAAATCAGCTAATTCAGTATAGGTAACCGGTTCACTTGGGTCGACGATGTCTGGACTTATTTCATAACAACCCTGACCAGTCGATATATTTGTAGCGTCTCCAACGGTAAATAAGTTTGAGGTCCATACAATATCTTCATGACCATCTAAACAGTTAATTAATTTCTTTTTTTCGTTTGTTGTTGATAAACAATCATCACAGAAAACTCCTGTTTTAATTGGGTTCCCATAGTCAAAAATTAATTCACCAGTTGCTGGTTCACCCTCTATAATACGATTAACTATTCCACAGTATGTGGTAATACCTAATAAGTCCGTAAACGATACTAGGTGATCACTGTAGGTATTATTTGGGAAAGGTATGTAGTATACGTTTTCACTTAAACATTCATATACTTCGTAAATTATCGGTTGGTTTAATAAACAGTCCTCACACCCTGTTTGTGTGGAAGCTGAGTACAATTCACCACTAATTCTGGGAGATATTACCAATTCTTTAAATTCAAAACATGCCGTAATTCTAGTAATCGGTTCAAATTCTTTTCCTGATAGGTAAAAATCCAAATAATACACATCACCTGGGGTTGGTATTGGTGAAAAATCATTTTTGTCAAGGGTAACGGAACCAAATACCCCTTGACAATCCGAGAATGATAAAGCGTTTGACTCTGTTGATAAACATAATTCACAGTCTTTTATGTATGAATTTACAACGACCGCATTTGGTTGAGTAGCCCCACCAGGATCTTTCTCACTTCGGATGACATAACAACCAAACGGTATAGATCTAAGACTACCGGTGAGACCACTAAATGAGTATATTAATCCAACATTTAATTGGGATGTTGGGTCATCGACATAAACCCCATATTGAAAATCTTTTGGTGAATTACACAATGATATTTGAAAGTATCTTATATTTGCCATTTTTATTTTTAATTTTTAATTATTTAATCCAAACATTCCACCTAATGTTGCCGAACCCATTTGTATAACAGGAGTCCCGTAACCATCGGTCCACACTGGATGTGGTGGTGATACCTGAGTAACAGTACTTCCAGTCGCTCCACAATCACAACATATCACACATTCAAAATATTCAGTACCAGCACTCCTAGCTGGGTCTGGTTCCGGTCTAGGATTAAAAGCTCTACAAGTAGGACAACTAAAATAGTTTTCTACAGGAACAACTAAATTACCTACAGGTTGTTGTGGACAAGACTCAACTACTGTTCTACAAATATCATTTGTATCAAGAAAACAATTAAAACCAAATGAAACAAATTGGTTTGTGACAAAATTAGATCTTGACCTATCTTGTGCTTGTTGTGAAAGAACAAGTTCCGTATAAGCGGTGTAATTTAAATCAACAATTTGTAATTCTTGTGTATCACAATTTACTGTTCTTACACCAATTGTCCTATTTCCAATACATTCCTCACAATCATTATATGTTATTGTATTGCCACCACCATCTCTTTTGGTGTTATACACCCCCCCTAGGGTAGTTGGGTCTACCTCTTCAATTAATTCTACACATAAAAAATCATTATCACCATACATTATTTGAACAAAATCACCTGACTGTTTTGATGGATCGGTATATACTGGTCCTATTGTATTTGTATAACATTCTCTAGCCAACCATACTTTATAAGTTGGAAGAAAACCAGAACAACTTACTGGTTGTAACGTTGAAATATAGATATTATATGACGTACTTGTTTGGTTTCCGAGTTTGTAAATTAATCCGTCAAATGGATTTAAAAATTCGTAACCAAACGGTAGTACTTGGTTTGTTTGCAAATAACCCTCAAACACATCATCACAAGTAAAATAGTCATAATTAACACCATTACAAGTTTGACAAGATGTACAACCAGGATGAGGTTCAAAATCTAAAAATCCATTTTGTGTTACAGGATCAAGTGTTTCACCAATTATTTCATAACAACCTCCATTTATTTCTAAATTTGATGATTCACCCACACCAAACAATTGAGATGCCCAAACTACTACCACATCTCCAGAATCTGAACAGTTTTCAAGTAAAACTCTTTTGTTTACGTTTTCTAAACAAACATCACAACAATCTCTAGAATCACACTTACCATAATCAGTTACAAATGTATATGTCCCACCAAATTCAAACGCTTGTTGACCCACAATACCACAAAATTCATTAATTCCATCCGTATAAGAAATTAAATTTCCTTCAGGAAAATTATAAGGAAGATACACATAATCAATTATATCTCCAGTACAATTACGAACGTCATAAACAAATGATGCCCCGGTTAAACAACTTTGACAACTTGTTTGAGCGGTATAACTTAAAGTGTTCACAATTTGTTGTCCTTGAAACTGTAATTGTTCCGATAATTTTAAATAATCATTTGTTGATAGAGTACCAATTTCTTTTGGACCAAAACAACCTTTCTGTAAAGTACCATTGGATAAAAATTCAATATATAAAACTTCCTCAGTTTTTCCGGATATAATAGAAAATATTTCTAAATATTGTGATTCTGTCAATCCACTCACATCTATAAAAAGGTCCTCTATATTAGATTCAAAACAATTACTTAAATATATAAGACCATTATTATTAGATATACAATCATAACAATTTGTATATTGTTGATCTGCTAAATATTGAGAAGATGTATTATTGACATTTGATACAGTTTCAACACAAATAGGTTGATCACCCCCAAAAATGAAATCATAAACAACCCAATATTGTCCCGAATTTATAGGATTTCCATTAAAATTTATGTCTAAAGGTGCGTTTACTTCTAAACAAAGAATTGAATTATCTGCCATAATTATTTTTTATTTACAATTTGAAATTTTATTGTTCTTTTATAAGTATTAACTTCCCCACTTGAGATAACTTTCATATCAATAAAATATTCATTAGGAATTTTATCTCTTGTATCAAATATAAAATAATACTCATTTGGTGTTCTATTTAGTTTGGTCCAGTCTTGTACTTGTACTTCAGTTTGACCTTCCCTAACATAAATTCTATAATACCCCCCCACTTTGGGTAATTGTTTGTTTGTGGTATAAGCTTGTTTTATAATTACACCGACCTTTCTAACATCGGTGTTTAATATCTTTTCATCTTGTTTAATACCATAAAAATCAAACCCATAAACCTTTGGGTCGACAGATGTTGTTCCCATTTGTAATGACTTTTGAATTGGGTATATAACAAATTCATTATGTATGTCCGGTAAAGAGAATCCATTTAATTTAATATCTGACCAAACGTCATTAAATATACATGGGGTTTTGTATCCAATAAGAGGTGGTAGTTCTATTTCGTAAACACCTTTTGTTCGTCTACATGATTGTAGATTTACTAAACCTGGAATTGGGTTACCCACACTATCAGAAATAGTTACTTTGGGACTAAAATCTAAATTCTGAAAATCCCCATCTTCATAGATGTATAAATATAATTTATTAATTTTTCCAAGTGAGAATGAATTCCTATCATCCTCAATTAAATCATTATAACTAGTTTCTAAAAATGGTTCGTAAAATGTCTGGGTATGTCTTGTAAAAAACCCAACTGAGTATGTACCGGTTGTACCACTTAAATTTTCAACCTGTGGTAGATACGCAATCCCCCAACCCACACAATTAGGAATACTACCACTTAAAACATCATTAATTTCCTGTGTCATGTCAAACTCAATGTTCTCATCACCGAATTCAAAATGTTGGGTTTTAACAATTTCTAACTGATTATAATTAAATGTCCCAGAATTTGTATTACTATATATCCCAGGTTGTTCCCAAACACCAATAGTTGTTGTTTGATACCAGTTACTTGGTCTATCAGAGTAGTTCTTATCATTTTGTATTTCGGTAACGACATCAAAGTAATCATACCCAACACCTTCATCCCAAATCTGTGGTTGGTCCGGATCCAAATTAACGTAAGGTATTCTAAACAGAATTAAATCAAAGGATGTAGCTCTCAGTCTACCTTGTGAATTTGATGTATTTAAATAATCTTTATCAAAGAATGATGTATTTACCATTCTTAATGTATGTGTCATACCCGAACATATATCGGTTGATATTGTACCGTTATTAATTTTTTCTTTTAACAGGGTTAGATCAATGTCAAAGATAAATCTAGAGAACCCGGTAGGTAAGGATATATTCCCATCCCCATAGTATAATTCCATAACAGGGTTCCTACCTGTGTTAACGAAACTATTGGATATGATGGTATTATTCCGACTAAAATATGAATTATTAATTGACATTTACATTTTTACAATAAATATCAATTAATTCGAATATTTTGATTTAAAATGGTTGAATCAGCTTCTAATAATTTTTTAAGGATATCTGACTTAAGAGTTCCGTCAGTACCCACCGGTATTGGAGCTTCGTTTATGTTGTGAACGTGTGAAAAAACAAACTTGGTTAATAGGGTTAAAAATGACATTAATTCATCACCCCTAACCATTGGGTCAGTCTTATAAATAATCTCATCAAATTTTTCTCTAGGTATACCATATAGTGTATCTTTTAATGAAAATTTCTCTTTGGATGGTATTGATTGTTTGTGTGATAATAAATAAACAAAATCCCCCCCGT
>Ga0315907_10002721_pt1 | contig 21840 bp, 20 predicted proteins | sample LakEriMetagenome_3_FD_203525 | JGI IMG/M metagenome (GOLD analysis project Ga0315907, IMG submission 203525) | Freshwater fungal communities from buoy surface, Lake Erie, Ohio, United States - Buoy 12 MA123 | ecosystem: Environmental > Aquatic > Freshwater > Lake > Lake biofilm | place: USA...
GTGGGCAAAACAGCCCCACTTGTCGTTGCAAATGCTCGCCGGGTGTTCAACCCGGCTGCGCTTTGCGCCTAAATTGGCACTGTTTTGCCCACTCACGCAGGGGAGATTTAAATGATGACAGGCCCTAGTCTGGCTCTTGTTGAGTGAAGGTATCGGCCATGAATGCACTGCCACCGGGTCAACGTGAACGCGCTGATTTCCCTCGTTTTGGCATCGATAAATTCGCGACGCGTTTTCCGAGAAACACCCAAACTGCCGTGCTGCAGATATCAGGAGAAGTGAACACCCCACTGCAGCTGGAAAATCCCTTGGCGGGCCTGCCGCGTGTGGAGCAGGTCAGTGATTTTCACTGCGTGACCACGTGGAGCAAACGCGGATTGCGCTGGGGTGGGGTGCGTTTTTCGGTGTTTTACGAACGGGTGCTGTTGCCAAAGGCACAGCCTGACCCCAAAGCGACGGTGTTCATCATGTCGGGGCAAGACGGCGCACGCACCACCTTGATGCTGCAAGACCTGCTGGCGGCAGACGTCATGCTGGCCGACACGTTGGATGGACAGCCACTGACCGTCGAACACGGTGCGCCGCTGCGTTTGGTGGCGCCGTCACAGTACGGCTACAAGTCGATGAAACATTTGGCGCGTTTGTCCATCCACTTTGACGACGCCATGTTTCGCCCGTCGGCCTTTCTCTTCATGGACCATCCGCGTGCCCGGGTGATGCTCGAAGAACGTGGAAGGTTCTTTCCGGGTTGGTTTTTGCGCTGGCTCTACCGCCCCTTGATCGGTCCGACGGTGCGCAAGTTTGCACTTGCGATGCAGAACCACTACAGCGTCTTTCGTTGAACAGCGCGTGTGCTCCGCTGGTGCTTACTGAGCTTGACGTCAAACAATCCCGCTAGCATTTGCGGTTTGCAGGCCGCAGCGGTGCCGCCTGCGTAACTGAAAGGGAATAAAACCATGGCCATGGATGTAATCGACTTTGAAATCAAAGGCTCGGAGATGCAGTTCGTCGAGGTAGAGCTCGACCCCGGCGAATCCGCAGTGGGTGAGGCGGGCAGCATGATGTTCATGGATGCGGCCATCCAGATGGACACCGTGTTTGGCGACGGCGCGCAACAAAGTGGCGGCTTCTTCGGCAAGCTGATGGGTGCAGGCAAACGGCTCATCACGGGTGAGTCGCTTTTCACCACCGTGTACACCAACGGCGGTTCCGGCAAACAACGTGTCGCGTTCGCGGCGCCTTACCCCGGCAAGATATTGCCGATGGACCTGCGCCAATTGGGCGGTACTTTGATCTGCCAGAAGGATGCCTTCCTGTGCGCAGCCAAAGGGGTGTCGCTCGGCATCTACTTCCAGCAAAAAATGTCGGTGGGCTTTTTTGGTGGCGAAGGCTTCATCATGCAAAAGCTTGAAGGCGATGGCCTGGCGTTTGTGCATGCAGGTGGCACGGTCCTTAAACGTGAACTGCAGATGGGCCAGACCCTGCTGGTGGACACAGGCTGCCTGGTGGCCATGACGCCGAATGTGAACTTTGAGATCCAATACGTCGGCAAGATCAAAACCGCCCTCTTCGGCGGCGAGGGTCTGTTCTTCGCCAAGGTCACCGGTCCGGGCACGGTGTGGCTGCAGAGTTTGCCGTTCTCCCGTTTGGCCTCCAGGGTGTTTGCCGCGGCCCCTCAGCGCGGTGGCGCCCGGGAAGAGGGCTCCGTTTTGGGCGGCGTAGTGGGCGGCGGCCTCTTGGGGGGCATTTTGGGTGGCGGCGACGACGATTGACAAGGCCTCGGTGGCCGTCGGCCCGGGTTTTGATGAACTCCTGGTTTTTTAAAGCCAGGAGTTTCTCGGGGTGGCGGCTAAAATCAAAGGCTTTGCTGTTTAGGCGCCCGTTTTGTTTTCATTCCGTTTTCACTTGGGCCGTCGCGCCCACCTGGCCCTTGCCGGTTGTTTCGTGGTTGTTGGGGCAGGTATGTTCTTGGGCGGCGCCGGTGCTGCGCAGGCGCAAGGGGCTTTGCCGCCCAAGCCGGCTGTGCAGCCGATCGTTTCGGCGCCCATTTTTGTGCTGAACTCGCTGGACGCCACCATCAGTGTGATCGATCCGGTGACGTTGGCCCACATCAAACGGGTGCCCACAGGCAAAGAGCCGCACCACCTCTACCTCACGCCAGATGAAAAATCACTCATCGTGGCCAATGCCCTGAGCGATTCACTGACGTTTCTGGACCCCCGCACCGGCGAGGTACAGCGGGTGATTGAAGGCATTGCCGACCCTTACCACCTGCGGTTTTCGCCAGACATGAAGTGGTTCGTCACGGCGGCCAACCGGCTCGACCACATCGATTTGTACCGATGGGACCCCCGTGAAGTTGCCAAACCCTTGAAGTTGGTCGCCCGGGTGCCGGCCTCTCGCACGCCCAGCCACTTGTCCATTGATTCGCGCAGCACGGTGGTGTACGCCAGTTTGCAGGACAGCGATGAGCTGATTGCCATTGACCTGGCCACCCAAAAGCCGCGCTGGACCATCTCAGTAGGCAAGATGCCGGCCGATGTCTACTTGACGGCGGACGACCGTTTGTTGTTGGTGGGCTTGACGGGTGACAAATACGTCGAGGTTTACGACGTCACCAGCAGCCCGGCCAAGTTGGTCAAACGCATCGAGACCGGAGACGGCGCCCATGCCTTTCGTGCGTTGGGCGACCGGCAGCATGTGTTTGTGAGCAACCGAGTGGCCAATACCATCAGCAAAATCGACATCCGCAGCCTCGCAGTGGTGGATCAATACCCCGCACCCGGTGGGCCGGACTGCATGGAAATGCTGGCCGATGGCAAAACCCTGCTCGTGACCTCACGTTGGGCCCGCAAACTTACCTTCATCGATACGCAGCAAAAGAAAGTGGTGCGCCAAGTGCCCGTAGGCCGCTCGCCACACGGCGTATGGACGCTGAACCATGCGCAGCGGTTGTAGAAAAAAGCCAACCGCGCCAACACTCAGTGCGGTGCTCGCTTTGGCGTTGACCTTCAACGCAACCAGCGCCGCCGCCCAAACGGTTTGCGGCCAACACGCCACGGACAAACCGCTATACCTCACCTTCGACACCGGCCACATGGCCATTGCCCCTTTGGTGTCCGAGGTGTTGTCGCGCCAGCAGGTGTTGGTGACGTTTTTCCTCGCCAATGAAAAAACCAAAACCGGCGGCAGCAGCCTGGATGCCGAATGGGCGCCCTGGTGGAAGGCGCGGGTCGCGGAAGGCCATGCCTTTGGTTCGCACACTTTCGATCACCATGTGTGGCGTGCTGACGTCGCGGGCGGTTTTGTGCTGAGGCCCACGGCAGGACCCCAAACGGGCCAGAACCAAACCCTGACGGCGGCCGAGTACTGCGCGCAAATCCAGCGCCCCGCAACCTGGTTGCATACCACCACCGGCCATACGATGGGGCAGGTGTTTCGCGCTCCGGGCGGCAAAACCTCACCCGCTTTGCTGGCCGCTGCGAAGGCCTGCGGCTGGTCCCATGTGCCTTGGAGCCCTGCGGGTTTTCTGGGCGACGAATTGCCAAGCAGCCGTTATCCCAATGCGAAGTTGTTGCAGCAGGCCCTGAACAACATCCGCAGTGGCGACATCTTGCTCGCACACCTGGGCATTTGGTCTCGCCAGGACCCCTGGGCACCCGCCGTGTTGGAACCCTTGATCGTGGGACTGAAAGCCAAGGGGTTTTGTTTTGCCACGCTGCGTGAGCATCCGTTGTACGCTGCTGCATTCATGCTTGACGCCCGCAAAAAGTAAAGATGTTTGACGCGCTCATCAACGCATTCGTCGACCAGTTCAGCCTCGTCCAACAAAATGTGTTCGAGGCCGCGGTGCAGCCTGCGCTTTTTCAAATGGGCCTGGGCAACTTACTGGAAGACGGTTTTGTCGCCACGGGCTGGTTTTTGGTGGGGGTGTTGCAACTGGGGGTGATGTTGCTGGTGCTGTGGCCCCTGGAGCGGCTGCGGCCGGTGGAAACCGTGCGTGACCGCGCTGCCGTCTGGGTCGATGTGCTTTACACCCTGATCCACCGCCTGGGTTTGTTCAGGGTAGTGCTTTTTTTCAGCATCGACCCGCTGTGGGACATGTTTTTTGCACAGTGGCATCAATGGGGGATTCAACCCTGGCATTTGGATGCCTGGTTGGCCCCGCTGCTTCCCGGATGGACAGACACCGCTTTCTTCGCTTTTCTGGCCTACCTGCTGGTTTTCGATTTTGTGGACTACTGGATCCATCGTGGTCAACATCAGTTTCATTGGTGGTGGGCGCTGCACGCGCTGCACCACAGCCAGCGCCAAATGACGATGTGGAGCGACAACCGCAACCACCTGCTGGACGACCTGCTGCGCGACAGCCTTCTGGTGCTGGTGGCCCATCTCATCGGTGTGCCACCAGGGCAGTTCGTGGCGGTCGTGGCCATCACGCAGTTGGTGGAGAGCCTTTCCCACGCCAATGTGCGCTTGTGGTTTGGCCCCGTGTTGGAGCGGCTGTTGGTGAGCCCGCGATTTCACCGGCTGCACCACAGCATCGGGCTCGGCCATGAATCAAAGGGTGTGGGCACTCTGGGTGGACACAACTTCGCGGTGCTGTTTCCGATTTGGGACGTTTTTTTTCGCACCGCCAACTTCGAGGTCCGTTACGATCCCACGGGCATTCGGGATCAGCTGGCAGAAGCAGGCCAACGCGATTACGGGCGTGGCTTCTGGGCGCAGCAGTGGCTGGGTGTGGCGAGGTTGCTCAGGCGCGAGCAGGGCTAAGAAAGGACGCACGATGAAGCTTCACAAACTCCGTCTGACCCTGCTGATCGGTCTGCCCTTGCTGGCCGTGGCGCTGGTGGCAGGTTATTACTTTGCGCTGCACACGCTCAAACAGCAGATCGTGACCGCATTGGGGCAGACTGGTGAGATGGGAGAGTTGCGGGTGAACCTCTCGCACATCCAAATAGACAAGCTGCGCATCAAGGCCAGCCGCGCGGGTTGGCCCACGCCAGATGAATTTCGGGCCGACCAGGTGCGCATCACGCCCGATTTGCGCAGCCTGCTGTCGGGCACTATTGAGGTCCAGTCGATTACCGTTGAAAACGCGGCCATGACGGTGCTGCGTGGCCAGGCCGGTGTGAAGATCCTGCCCGCCTTGCTGGAAAAGCCCAACCCGAGGACGGCCGACGCCGCATCTCCAAGCGGCCCGAACGTCCACATTCACCGCATCACGATGCGCAACAGCCGTGTCGATTTTTATGATGCAACGGTGGCGGCGAGGCGGCTGCACATTCCGCTGGACCAGATCGAGCTCACGCTCAAGGATCTACAACTGCCCGCCATGGACGAAGCCGTCGCGCTGCAGCTGCAGGCCCGTGTGGCTGCACAGGGGCGTCTGGACCTGACGGGACAACTGGTTCCGGCCAACATGACCTCGGATCTGCGCCTGAAACTCTCCTCAGTGCCGGTCAAACTGCTGGAGCCCTACCTGTTCAAGGGCAAGGCCGGAGAGGTCAGGGGTGGGAGTCTGGCGATGGACATGCACGCCAAAGTTGTGCAACGCAAGCTCAACGCACCGGGTCACCTGACCCTGACGCAACTGGAACTCGGCGGTCTATCAGGCCTTGCGCGGGAAGCACTGGCCGCATTCGCCCGGGCCAAAGGGCTGGACGCCGATACCAAGCGCCCTGTGGACCTGGACTTCACCCTGCAAGGCAACCTGGACGACAGCCGTTTCTCCCTCAACGATGCCATCTATGCCCAAGGCGGGCTGGCCGTGTTGAAGTTGATCGGCCTGGGAGGCTCAGGCGACAACGCAGACAAACCCGGCGCGGGCATCGTCAACGCGATTCAAGGGCTGTTTGGCAAGTAGTACAGGGTTGAAAGTTCAAATGCGCTCGACCACCCGCATGGAGAAGTCGGTGGCCCGCACGTCCTTGGTCAGCCGTCCGATCGAAATGCGGTCCACCCCGGTGGTCGCAATGTCGCGCACCTGGTCCAGGCGCACGCTGCCTGAAACCTCCAACAACGCCCGTCCCGCATTGACCCCAACGGCCTCACGCATCGCGGCCAGGTCGAAGTTGTCCAGCAGCACACTCGTCGCTCCGTGGGCCAATGCTTCTTCTAACTGCGCCAAGGTTTCCACTTCAATCTGAATGCCCACGCCGGCATTCAATGCACGGGCTTGCTCCAGAACTTGCGGTATCCCGCCCGCTGCGGCAATGTGGTTCTCTTTGATCAAGATGCCGTGCCACAAGGCCAGCCGCTGATTCTGACCTCCGCCGACGCGCACCGCGTACTTTTGCGCTTGTCGTAAGCCGGGCAGGGTTTTGCGGGTATCCAAAATGGCGCAGCCTTTGGGGTTGGGGGAAGCGCCCGCAATGGCATCGACATGCTGGCGGGTCAGCGTGGCAGTGGCGCACAACATTTGGATGAAATTCAGGGCCGGGCGCTCGGCCGAGAGCAGCGCACGGGCCAAACCTTGCACATGACAAACCTCGGTGTTGGCGGGCACCACGTCGCCGTCCGCCGCATGCCAATCAATGCGGGCGTCAGGGTCGAGCGCCCGCACGCAGGCGTCAAACCAGTCACGCCCGCACAGCACGGCGTCTTCACGCAGCAGGACACGGGCTTTGATCTGCTGTGTGGCGGGCACGAGCTGTGCAGTCCAGTCGGCACGGCCGATGTCTTCCATCAAAGCGTCGTGCACGTTGCGCGCGCGGGCTTGCTCCAGGGTCTCGTTGAATTCAAAGTGAGTCAGTGCGGCGGTGGGACTCATTTCAGGCCGCTCCCATGTTTTTGACAAAGCCGGGTTTTTGAACGCTGGCTGGGTTTTGTTTGACGAAGTCCAACATGCGGTCAATGCAGGTAAGGGCGTTGGCGCGAATGGTTTCATCGACAACAATTTCACCTTGGCCTTTTTCCAGGCAGTCGACCACGCCTTGCAGCGCATTCATCGCCATCCACGGGCAATGCGCGCAGCTCTTGCAAGTGGCGCCTGTGCCGGCAGTGGGTGCTTCGATCAGTGTTTTGTTGGGGGCCAGTTGGCGCATGCGGTGCAGGATGCCGTTGTCGGTGGCCACGATGTAGGTTGGCGCAGAACCATTCACCACGGCGTTCAGAAGTTGGCTGGTGGAGCCCACAACGTCGGCCATGGCGACCACAGCTTGCGGTGACTCGGGATGCACCAGCACCATGGCGTCGGGGTGTTCACGTTTGAGCAGATCCAGCTCCAGGCCTTTGAACTCGTCGTGCACGATGCAGGCGCCGTTCCACATCAGCATGTCAGCACCGGTTTGTTCCTGGATGTAGCGACCCAAGTGGCGATCCGGGGCCCAGAGCACTTTTTGTCCTTGGTCTTTCAAATGGTTGACGATGGCCAGCGCGCAGCTGCTGGTCACCATCCAATCGGCGCGGGCTTTGACGGCGGCACTGGTGTTGGCGTAGACCACGACTTGCCGGTCTGGGTGGGCGTCGCAGAATTTGGCGAAGTCATCCGCTGGACAGCCGAGGTCGAGCGAGCAGGTCGCGTCCAGGTCGGGCATCAGCACGCGCTTTTGCGGGCTCAAAATTTTGGCGCTCTCGCCCATGAAACGGACACCGGCCACCACCAGGGTTTGGCTGGCATGGTCGCGGCCAAACCGCGCCATCTCAAGCGAGTCCGCGACGCAGCCTCCGGTTTCCAGCGCCAAGTCTTGCAGGTCACCATCGACATAGTAGTGGGCCACGAGCACCGCGTTGTGCGCTTTGAGCAGTTCGGCGGCACGGGCTTTGACGATGGTGCGTTGGGATGGTGAGAGAGGCTCGGGGGTCTTGGCCCAGGCCTGCGAAACGCAGCTGGTACCCAAAGCGTCTTGCCGGGTGTAATCAAAGAGGACTTGGGTCATGGCGGGTGTGACTTCAAAAACGTGACTTCATTGGAGACAAAAACATGGCCTAAGCCTTCTGCGTTCGACCAGAGCCCATCCAAGGGTCTGGCCGAAAAGGTCGTGAGGTAGCCGGGTCATCTTGCTCATCACCAAAAGCAAAAGGGCAATGCCTGTCGGCATTGCCCCAGCAACGAAGATGTTAGCGCAGCGGCGTTATTGCAGCAGGCGTTCGGTCTCGCTGAGTTGTTTACGCAAGGTCTCGGTGCGGGCTTGCGAGCGGTCGAGGAGTATCCACAAAAACAAACGTGGCTGGCGGGTGACAGGGCGAATCACCACCTGCCGCGCGCCTGAACGCGTGGTCACCTCGTTGATACTTGGCGACAACCCCATGGCGGTGGACGCCTGCCGGTGGCTGCGCAGCAAACGCGCCGCTTGTGCAGCAGCCTGGTCGATGTCGATGGCGATGCCGGACGGGCACTCTTGCGCCAGGACTTGGCTGTTCATCAAATCCACCACCGCGCAGGCGAGCAACCCTTCCAGGGGACGCAAGGTCGCCAACGCAGAACGCAAACGCTCCACGTCTATCGTCGCGTGGGCAGCTTCGGTGCCAATTTGACGATCAGCCGGCGCCTCAGCGCTGGCAGGCAGGGCAGGGCTGGCGGCTGCCCCTGGGGTGGATCCCAGCGAGCCGAAAGGATCGAAAGGCTGCAGCAAGCTGAAGGACGAGTCGGTGGCATCGCTGTGCAGATCGGCCACTTTGATGGGGAAGTCATTCAATCCCAACAGGGCAGGATCGGCAGGAACGCTGGGGACCCAGTCCTTGACCTCACCCCAGTGGGCCAGGATGCTGTTCCACACGGCGGAGGCACTGAGCAACGATTCACTGCGGTGGTTGACGCGTACTTTCGGCGGCCACGCCACTGCGGCGACCTTCTCGATGATCCAGTCCGAGTCGGGTGGCAGTAAAAACAAAAGGTTGGGGCAACGCCAGGTGGGCAAGGCAACCGCTTCTTGCACCGAAGCAAGCAGGGCATCGACCGCATGCGACTGCAAAGTACCCACGATGACGGTGGTGAGGTGGCTGCGTTCCATCAAGGCGACGGGAATTTCTGCGTTTTCTCTGCCGGGTGCACGCACGTCGGCAAACAGAATCTTCAAGGATTCTTCGTGGCGGCGTATCAAAGTGGTGCGCTCTATCGTGGCCAGGGTTCGCAGCGTGGTGGCTTCGCGCAGGTGCAACCGTTCGATGGGCAGTCCGCCCGCGTCCGACAGCGCTTTGATGACCCAACCGGCCCATGCATTGCTTGGATCAAGCAACGTGATGAGGTGACTGGCTGACTCCAGGTCGGCGCGTGTGGTCGCAAAGTGCTTGCGTATGGCTTGCGCGGGAGAACCCACCACCACCAACTCCTGAGAATGGCGATCCACCATGTGACCTGTGGGCGTCACCCGGGTTGATTGGGTTTCCAGAATCGGCGTTGCCGCAAAACCGGTTTCCGCGGCAGATGCCGCGTCGGTGGTCTTGTCGGACGTACCACCTAAATCTCCAAACAAAGACTTCAGCACAGGGCCTCCTGAAATTTGTTGTGTCAACACTATGACTCAATTTATCAGTGTCGACCACCCCGTGAGTCAGCACCATCCCCGATGCGGCAAAGACTGTTTCCAAACGAAAGCGGACCCCTTATACGCAGGGGTGGCTTGTCCTGGACAAGTACAAATTGAATGGTTCATTCGCGCTGGCGGTGTCAATTTGCCTTACTGTCCGAAAAATTTGCTTGGTGGTATGCCCACGGTGCGAGTCACCATGGCACTGAAGGCGCTGGCGCTCGCATAGCCCAGGTTGCTGGCGATGTGGGCCATGGGTTGCCCCTTGGCGGCCAACACCAAAGCTTGTGACAGCAGCACCTGCTGCCGCCACTGGCCAAAGGTGCTGCCCAGCTCTGAGCGAAACAGCCGCGCCACGGTGCGTGGGCTGGTGTGGGCCAAATGGGCACAGCTCTCAAGGGTGGTCCACCGAGCGGGTTCGGCAAGCACCGCTTCACACAGGGCTCGCAGCCGTTTGTCCTCTGGCAAGTCCAGGCCCAGTGGAACGGCGCGCGCGTGACGCAATTCATCCAGCACCAGGTGCGACAAACTCAGTTCTCGTGCGCCGGGCAACTGGTTGTAGGGGCCATTGGGTTCACAGGGCAGGTGGGCCACCAGCTCGCGCAGCAAACTGGACGCTTCCAGCACCCGGCACTGCGTCCAGGCAGCGTGCTCGCTGCTGGGGCATGCCGGCCCGATCAGGCGTTCACTTTGATGGACATAGAGCGTGCGAATTTCGGCAGCTTCCACCACCGTCACCGCATGCTCCACCCCCGGCGGAATCCACAACACCCGCGACGGCGGAACCAGGTAGGTGCTGCGCCCCGCACGCATCCGGATCACGCCGGTGCTGGACATGGCCACCTGTGCCCAGGTGTGGCGGTGGGGCGGCACGTCGGTGTCCGCCGCCAAGTGGCGAAGCTTGCAGCGAACTGGACGGTCCACCGTGGGGGCGTAACCCGTTTCCAGCGGTGGCACGCTGGTGCGACGGGCAGGCGGTTTGGAGGGCTGGGTGGGGGCCATCGCGCAAACAGGCTGTGTTTTTGGCAGAAAAACGATAGAAGTTGTCTTTATATCGCAACTCTGCCTCAAGGGTCGTACCTAAAGTGAGGCTTCTCGTTTTGTTGCCGCTAGCGCTCATTCCCGGAGATTTTTTCGCGCCATGACCACACTGACACTGAACCCTGGCCAACCGGCCCCTGCCAGCGCACGCCAGGACGCCACCACGATTGGTTTGATCGGGCTGGCGCACGGCACATCCCATTTTTTTCATCTGTTGTTGCCGCCGCTGTTCCCATTTTTCATACGTGACTTCGGCCTGAGTTATTCCGAATTGGGTTTTTTGGTCACGATGTTTTTCATCATCTCGGGAACGGGGCAGGCCGCAGCGGGCTTTTTGGTAGATCGCATCGGTGCCCGGCCGGTGCTGTTCGTAGCCATGGCTTGTTTTGCAATGGCCGGATTGGCCACAGCGCTGGCACCGGGTTACACCGGTTTGATGCTGGCGGCGGCGCTGGCGGGTTTGGGCAATGCGCCTTTTCATCCGGCCGACTTCACCATCCTGAACAAACGTGTTTCCGCACCGCGCCTGGGCCATGCGTTTTCTGTGCACGGCATTTCGGGCAATTTAGGTTGGGCGATCGCGCCGGTGTTTCTCACTGGCTTGGCGGCTGCGATGGGTTCATGGCGTGTGGCCGCGGCCTGCGCCAGCGGGGTGGCCGTGGCGGTGTTGGCGGTGCTTTGGATCAACCGAGCGGCCATTGATGACCGTGCAGGCCATTGGGCGCACGATTCCACCGCAAAGACAGGCGAGAACGAACCGGTGCCTGAGCACCCTATGGCGTTCTTGAAATTGCCATCGGTTTGGTTGTGTTTCTCTTTTTTCTTTTGGTCCACCTGCGCCCTGAGTGCGATTCAAAGTTTCGCCAGCCCCGCTTTGCAGCAACTTTTTGGGCTGCCTCTGTCCGTCACCGCATTGGTGGTTACCGGCTACATGCTTTGCGGTGCGGTAGGTATGGTGATCGGCGGCTTTTTGGTGGCCCGTATTGAGCAGCTTGAGCGCATCATCGGGGTTTGTTTGTTCGCCTCCGCGGCATTGCTCTGCGTGGTGGCCAGTGGGTGGCTTCCAGGGTTGCTCGCTGCCGGTGTGACCGCCTTGGCAGGGTTCGGTGCTGGCTTAGCGGGACCATCGCGCGACATGCTCATCAAACGTGCGGCACCACCCGGTGCTACTGGCCGGGTGTATGGTACGGTCTACTCCGGGCTGGACCTGGGTTTTGCGATGGCGGCACCGGTGTTTGGCTACATGCTGGACCATGGCTGGGCCGCAGGTGTTTTCTATGGCTCGGCATTGACACTGGCCCTGGGCGTGGCCTCAGCCACCTTGGTAGGGCTGGGCACAGCCAAGCGGCAATCCAACGTGATGGCACGGTGACAATACGGCCCTGCTGCGGGCCCGTATCCCTACACCACACTGGAGCGCTGTATCCCATGCTCATCACCAGCACCTGTGACCTGTGCGACGTGCACAAAAATTCGAGTGACGATACTTTTCGTGTCCTGCCACCGGTCTTTCAACACTACGGCAAGCGCCTGCGGTTTGCGGGTCCTGTCAGCACGGTCAGGTGTTTTGAAGACAACTCACTGGTCAAAGCCGCGCTGGACTCCTCGGGCGTGGTGATCACTGCTCAAGGCCAACAAGGCCGTGTTTTGGTGGTGGATGGCGGTGCTTCCCTGCGCCGCGCCTTGGTGGGGGGCAATCTGGCCGCCACAGCCGTCAAAAACGGTTGGGCTGGCATCGTGGTCAACGGTTGTGTGCGGGATGTGGCTGAGCTGAATCAAGCCGACCTGGGTCTGCGCGCCCTGGGTCTTCATCCCATGCCCACGTCCAAACGGGGAGAAGGCGAGGCTGATGTGCCCATTCAAATACAAGGGGTCTGGGTTCGCCCAGGCGACTGGCTGGTTGCGGATGAAGACGGGGTGGTGTTGGTCTCCACCATTTAAGCGGCACCCTGCCTCCATGTGGGCCGTCAAACCCCACTGCTGACCTTTCCCAACAAAAAATTTCTTTTTGTGACGATCCGTGGATAAGGCTGTGCATAACTTGAGGGCAAGCGTTTGACAGTGCCTGAGTGACGGGCCGATCCATCAACTGCCGCGTTTTGTAGCATTCGATTGGCGTCTGTATTTGGCCGGTCTTAAGGCCTTTTCGCGACGCGGTGTCTTCGGTAAGCTCTCTCGATGCACGCACCAAGAGACCCCATGTCACGAGGCCGGATCCTGGCTGTCGATGACTGCGACCACATGGGTCTGTTGGTTCAAGCCTCCCTGGAGTCTTACGGTTACAGCGTCAAAGTGGTTGACAGCGGTTTTGCTGCACTAGACGCCGCCAGCCAAGAGCATTTCGATGCCGTGGTGCTTGATGTGGAAATGCCCGGGCTCGATGGTTTGGCCGTTGGGCGCGCGTTGCGCAACCACCCCAAAACACGGGCCGCCATGATTGCCATGCACACCAGCGTTGACGAGGCCGCCGTGCGCTCGGGGTTCGACCAGTACGACGCCTACCTACCCAAACCCAGCAGTCCCGAGCGAATTGGTGAATGCGTGCACCGGCTGGTTCAGGACGGGCGAAACGAGGCCGCTTCGTCGAGCAGGGGTTAGGGCCTGCCATCATTTAAATCTCCCCTGCGCCGGTACGGCAAAAAGTGCGGTGCGGCGTTGCAGCCCTTGCCCGGGGAAAGAACCCCGGGCTGCGGACCGCGCCTACCCCCGGGCGTTTTGACGTACCGGCGCAGGGGAGATTTAAATGATGACAGGCCCTGGCCTTTCGCCGGTTTGAAGGCGGCGTGTTGCCTTGCGTTCTGTATGCTCTAACAGACTGCTGAAATACCTGGCGTGGATGCAACCGCATGGAGATCGGACACAGGGCAAGGCGGATTTCGATGCGAACAGCCCAGCTATTCGTGAGAAATCCGACGCCGACCGCAGTTCGAGGCTGCGTGCGGGTGCGCCGCGCCAGGTATTTCAGCAGCCTGCTAAAGCCCTGGTTAGCCACCCACCCACTTTGAGGAACCCACATGACACGCAAAACCGCCGCCGACTTTGACCAAGAGTTGTTGATTCTTTTTGACGCCTACGTCCATGGGGCCATCGACAGACGAGGTTTTCTGGAACGTGCGCAGCGTTTTGCGGTGGGGGGCGTCACGGCCAGCATGCTGTTGGCGTCGCTCAGCCCCGATTTCGCGGCCGCCCAGGTCGTAGCCAAAGACGACCCCCGCATCAAAACCGAGGTGGTGGAGTTCGATTCACCAAAGGGCAATGGCAAGGTCAAGGGTTACCTGGCCCGTCCGGCCAATGCCAGTGGGAAACTCCCCGGCGTCTTGGTGGTGCATGAAAACCGCGGGCTCAATCCCCACATTGAGGACATCACCCGGCGTTTGGCGCTCGACAACTTTGTGGCATTCGCCCCTGATGCCCTGACGCCGCTGGGCGGTTATCCCGGTGATGAAGACAAAGCCCGCGAGCTTTTTGCAAAACTCGATCAAACCAAAGTGCGCGAGGACTTTGTGACCGCGGTAGGTCTGCTCAGGGCGAGGCCGGAATGCACAGGCAAAGTCGGCGTGGTGGGGTTCTGTTTTGGCGGCGGCATGGCCCATTTCCTGTCCACACGTTTGCCGGACTTAAACGCCGCAGTGTCTTTCTACGGCAACCACCCACCCGTTGAAGAGGCTGCCAAAGTGAAAGCGCCTCTTTTGATTCACTTCGCGGCGGTGGACGAACGCATCAACGCCGCTTGGCCGGCTTACGAGGCGGCCTTGAAAGCAGCCGGCGTGCGGTATACGGCGCATCAATATGCGGCCGGGACCCAGCACGGTTTCAACAACGACACCACACCCCGCTTTGATGCTGCAGCAGCCAAACTCGCCTGGGATCGCACCCTTGCGTTTTTCAACCAAACGCTGCGCGGCTAAGAGGCAACAGCCGATTCTTGGCGAAGCAAATCGGGCCTGATTTGTCTCACCCGGCCTGTGCCGTCGCGTGGGGCGGGTAGGCCCGCAGATGGCTGCTGTTGCGCACCACGCTAAAATGCGCGGTTTTCCGAATAAGTTCGTATGAATCGGTGTGCTGTGCGTGGTTGCGGCACACCTAATTTGTCGCAGCGCGGGTGGCGAAATTGGTAGACGCACCAGGTTTAGGTCCTGACGCCAGCAATGGTGTGGGGGTTCGAGTCCCCCCCCGCGCACCACAGCGTTTTTAGAATCTCCATAGCAGATAGAAAGTCTTCAATACCATGGCCGTTACCGTTGAAACCTTAGAGAAATTAGAGCGTCGCATCACGCTGACACTGGCTGCCGACAGCATTCAAGGTGAGGTGGAATCCCGCTTGAAAAAACTGGCGCGCACGGTCAAGGCCGACGGTTTTCGTCCAGGCAAAGTGCCCATGAGCGTGGTCGCCCAGCGCTACGGCTACTCGGTGCAGTACGAGGTGATGAATGACAAAGTCGGTCAGGCTTTTGTCAATGCGGCGTCTGAAGCCAAACTGCGTGTGGCGGGTGTGCCCCGCATCAGCGAGAAAGAGCCCAGCGCCGACGCCCCAGGCCAAATGGCCTTTGACGCCGTGTTCGAGGTCTACCCCGAAGTCAAACTGGGCGACCTGTCCACCGCCGAAGTGGAACGCGTCAGCGCCGATGTGTCCGAAGACGGCATCGACAAAACCATTGAAATCCTGCGCAAGCAGCGCCGTACATTTGCACAGCGTCCAGCGTCTGAGGCAGCCGCCGTGGGCGACCGCGTGACCATCGACTTCGAAGGCAAACTCGATGGCGTGCCTTTTGAGGGCGGAAAAGCCGAAGGGTTTCAGTTCCTGATTGGCGAAGGCCAAATGCTCGAAGCCTTCGACAGCGCCGTGCGCGGCATGAAGTCAGGCGAGTCCAAAACCTTCCCCCTGCAGTTCCCCGCGGACTACCACGGCAAGGAAGTCGCTGGTAAAGAGGCCGACTTTCTGGTGACGGTTAAAAAAATCGAAGTCCAAAACCTGCCCGAGGTGAGCGAAGCCTTTGCCAAGTCCCTGGGCGTGGCCGACGGTTCTTTAGAAGGCTTGCGTGCCGACATCAAGAAAAACCTGGAGCGCGAAGCCAAGTTCCGCGTCCAAGCTCGCAACAAAGCGTCGGTGCTGGATGCGGTGCTCAAGGTGGCAGAGTTGGACGTGCCCAAAGCCCTGGTGCAAAACGAGATTGAACGCATGATCGAAGGTGCTCGGGCTGATCTTAAAAAGCGCGGCGTGAAAGATGCCGACAAAGCTGAAATCCCCGGCGACGTTTTCCAGGTTCAAGCCGAACGCCGTGTGCGGTTGGGTTTGGTGGTGGCAGAACTCGTGCGCGCCAACAACCTGCAAGCCAAACCCGAGCAACTGCAAGCCCACTTGGAAGAGCTGTCACAAAGCTACGAAAAGCCCGCCGAGGTGGTGCGTTACTACCTGAGCGATCGTCAACGCATGGCTGAAGTTGAAGCCGTAGTGATCGAAAACAACGTGGCGGAGTTTGTGCTTTCCAAGGCCAAGGTCACAGACAGAACCTTGCCGTTTGAAGAGTTAATGGCCTCCTGATCCGGTCGGTTTTCCCGACGATCGCAAGGCGCTGAACTGCAAAGTCAGCGCCTTGTTTCTTTACACAACAGCCGCCCCCGGAAAGATAGCCCTTGTGGCGAGATAATCTGTCCCGATATGCATACTCCCTGTGCGTGACGATCGTCAGCACAACCAGCCAAAAAGGATCCCATCGATGAGCGCGTTAGACACACAAGGTTTGGGCATGGTGCCCATGGTGATTGAACAGTCCGGCCGTGGCGAACGGGCGTATGACATCTACTCGCGACTGCTCAAGGAGCGGGTGATTTTTCTGGTGGGGCCGGTCAATGACCAATCGGCCAACCTCGTGGTGGCCCAACTTCTGTTCCTGGAAAGCGAAAACCCCGACAAGGACATTTCCTTCTACATCAACTCGCCTGGCGGCTCGGTGAGCGCTGGCATGTCGATTTTCGACACCATGCAGTTCATCAAACCCCAGGTGTCGACCCTGTGCATGGGTTTGGCCGCCAGCATGGGTTCCTTCCTGCTGATGGCGGGTGCTAAAGGCAAACGTTTTGCCTTGCCCAATTCGCGCATCATGATCCACCAGCCCTCGGGCGGCGCGCAGGGCCAAGCCACTGACATTGAAATCCATGCCCGTGAAATTTTGAAAACCCGCGAGCAGCTCAACCGCATTTACGCCGATCGTACGGGTCAACCGCTGGAGAAAATCCAGGCTGACATGGAGCGCGATTTTTTCCTGGACCCAGAGCAAGCCAAAGAATATGGCCTCATTGACCAAGTCTTGACAAAGCGCGCCTGATACAAAACCAGCCGAATTGGCTGTAAAACAGGGCCTAAACACCCGCTTGGCCCTGTTTTTAATTGAACTATCATCAATAACGAAATCACTTCTTCCTGAGCGTCTTTTTATGGCCGACAAAAAAGGCTCTTCGAGCGAAAAAGTTCTCTATTGCTCCTTTTGCGGCAAAAGCCAGCACGAGGTGAAAAAACTCATCGCAGGACCCTCAGTCTTCATTTGCGACGAGTGCATAGAGCTGTGCAACGACATCATCCGTGATGAAGTGCCCGCGGACGCGCCTGACGCCAAAGCCGCCAAAACCGATTTGCCGCTTCCAAGCGAAATCAAAGCCAGCCTTGACAACTACGTGATCGGCCAGGAACCTGCCAAACGTACCCTGTCCGTGGCCGTTTACAACCACTACAAGCGGCTCAAACACATGAGCCGGGCCAAAGACGAAATCGAGCTGTCCAAGAGCAACATCCTGTTGATCGGCCCCACGGGTTCGGGAAAAACCCTGCTCGCGCAAACCCTCGCCCGGCTGCTCAATGTGCCCTTCGTGATTGCTGACGCCACCACCCTGACCGAAGCCGGTTATGTCGGTGAAGACGTGGAAAACATCATTCAAAAGTTGCTGCAAAACTGCAACTACGACGTCGAAAAAGCACAGCGCGGCATCGTTTACATCGACGAGATTGACAAAATTTCCCGCAAGGCCGACAACCCTTCGATCACCCGCGACGTGTCGGGTGAGGGCGTGCAGCAGGCCCTGCTGAAGTTGGTCGAGGGCACCATGGCCTCGGTGCCACCGCAAGGCGGTCGCAAGCACCCCAACCAGGACTTTTTGCAGATCGACACCACCAACATCCTCTTCATCTGCGGCGGTGCCTTCGATGGTTTGGAAAAGGTCATTCAAAACCGCTCTGAAAAATCAGGCATCGGTTTTGGCGCCACGGTGAAATCCAAAAGCGAACGCAAGGTCAGCGAGGTGTTCCGCGAGGTGGAGCCCGAGGACTTGATCAAGTTCGGTTTGATTCCCGAGCTGGTGGGTCGCCTGCCTGTGGTGGCCACCTTGGGTGAATTGACCGAAGACGCCATGGTGCAGATCCTGACCGAGCCCAAAAATGCGTTGGTCAAGCAGTACCAAAAATTGTTTTCGATGGACGGTGTGGAACTGGAGTTCCGCCCATCCGCACTCACGGCCATCGCCCGCAAGGCTTTGGCCCGCAAGACCGGCGCGCGCGGGCTGCGCTCCATCATGGAAGCGAGTTTGATCGACACCATGTTTGATTTGCCCAACTTGGAAGGTGTGGCCAAGGTCGTACTCGACGAACACACGATTGAAGAAGAGGCGAAACCGCTGCTGGTTTACCGCGACGTCAAAGCCAGCGCTTGAGCTTGAGTTGGACCGGGGTCGGTACTGACCCGGTGGTCACTTGCAATTGAACACTCAGGCCCTACATAGGTTTGAGAAAGAGAGGTCTCTTCATGTCTGGTCATCCCATCCTCCCCGCTGAACCCATCACCCTGCCGCTGTTGCCGCTGCGCGATGTGGTTGTTTTCCCCCACATGGTGATCCCACTGTTCGTGGGGCGCCCCAAGTCCATCAAGGCCCTTGAGGCGGCGATGGAAGCCGGCCGTCAGATCATGCTGGTGGCGCAAAAAGCCGCTGGCAAGGATGAGCCGCGCCCCGAAGACATGTTCGATGTGGGCTGCGTTTCCAGCATCCTGCAAATGCTGAAGTTGCCCGACGGCACTGTGAAGGTTTTGGTCGAGGGCATCCAGCGCGCCAACACCCACAAAATCAGCGACAACGGCGAGCACTTCGTGGCCGACGTCACCCCGGTGCCCCCGCCCACCGATACCAAACCCGAGATCGAAGCCCTGCGCCGCGCCGTGACGCAGCAGTTTGACCAGTACGTCAAACTGAACAAAAAAATTCCGCCCGAAATCCTCACCTCCATTGCTGGCATCGACGACGCGGGCCGCCTGGCCGATACCATCGCCGCCCACCTGCCGCTGAAGCTCGAAAACAAACAGTCGGTGCTGGATTTGTTCGAGGTCGACAAACGCCTTGAAAAGCTGCTGGAGCAGCTCGAGCACGAAGTCGACATCCTGCAAGTTGAAAAGCGCATCCGTGGCCGCGTCAAGCGCCAAATGGAAAAGAGCCAGCGAGAGTACTACCTGAACGAGCAGGTCAAGGCCATCCAGAAAGAACTCGGTGACGGCGAAGAAGGCGCCGACATGGAGGAGCTGGAAAAGAAAATCATCGCCGCCAAGATGCCCAAAGAGGCGCGCAAAAAGGTGGACGCCGAGTTCAAAAAACTCAAGCTCATGTCCCCCATGTCGGCCGAAGCCACCGTGGTGCGCAATTACATAGACACCTTGGTGAACCTGCCCTGGTCCAAAAAGACCAAGATCAAACACGACCTGGCCTTGGCCGAGGACGTGCTGAACGAAGACCACTTTGGCCTGGACAAGGTCAAAGAACGCATCCTGGAATACCTCGCGGTGCAACAGCGCGTGGACAAGGTGAAGTCACCCATCCTGTGTTTGGTGGGCCCTCCAGGCGTCGGTAAAACCTCGCTCGGCCAATCGGTGGCACGCGCCACCGGCCGCAAATTCGTGCGCATGGCCTTGGGCGGTGTGCGCGATGAAGCCGAGATTCGCGGCCACCGCCGCACCTACATCGGCTCCATGCCGGGCAAGGTGCTGCAAAGCCTGTCCAAAGTCGGCACGCGCAACCCGCTTTTCCTGCTGGACGAAATCGACAAACTTGGCATGGACTTCCGGGGCGACCCGTCCAGTGCGCTCTTGGAGGTGCTCGACCCCGAGCAAAACCACACCTTCGGCGACCACTATGTCGAGGTCGATTTCGACTTGTCCGACACCATGTTCATCGCCACCTCGAACTCGATGAACATTCCTCCGGCCTTGCTCGATCGCATGGAAGTGATTCGCCTCTCGGGTTACACCGAAGACGAAAAGGTCAGCATTGCGCAGAAGTATTTGTTGCCCAAACAGGCCAAGAACAACGGCGTGAAAGACGAGGAGATGGAGGTCACCGAATCAGCGGTGCGCGCCATCATCCGTTACTACACCCGCGAGGCCGGTGTGCGTTCGCTCGAGCGTGAGGTTTCCAAAATCTGCCGCAAGGTGGTCAAAGGCATTCAGCTCAAGCAGTACGAAGGCAAAGTGGTTGTCACGGATGAGAACCTCAATGACTTCCTCGGCGTGCGCAAATACGACTTTGGCCGCGCCGAAAAACAAAACCAGATCGGTCAAGTGGTTGGCCTGGCCTGGACCGAAGTGGGCGGCGATTTGCTCACCATCGAAGCGGCTGTGATGCCCGGCAAAGGCGTGATCTCACGCACTGGCTCGTTGGGCGATGTGATGAAAGAGTCGGTTGAAGCCGCCCGCACCATGGTGCGTAGCCGCTCGCGCCGCTTAGGCATCAAAGACGAACTCTTCGAGAAACGCGACATCCACATCCACGTGCCCGACGGCGCCACCCCCAAAGACGGCCCCAGCGCCGGTGCCGCCATGGCCACGGCCTTTGTGTCCGCACTCACCGGCATCGCCGTCAAAGCCGATGTCGCGATGACGGGTGAAATCACCCTGCGCGGTGAAGTCACCGGCATCGGCGGCCTGAAGGAAAAACTGCTGGCGGCGCACCGAGGTGGCATCAAGACGGTGTTGATTCCGGAAGAAAACGTCAAAGACCTGCAGGACATTCCCGAGAACGTGAAGAACCAACTGGAGATCGTTCCCGTGAAATGGTTCGACCAGGTGCTGGCCGTTGCGCTGGAATCCATGCCCGAAGCTTTGCCAGATGAAGAGCCGGCCAAGGTTGAAGAAAAACCAGCCGTGGCAGCGGAGCCTGCGGCAGCGGGGGATTTGTTGAAGCATTGAGTTTGCGGGTCGGGCGGCGGGGCTATCCCGCAAACCGGCGCGCCAGATCAAGGCAGATGGCTCGGGAACTTCATGGATCGCTCGATGATTGACCCTACTTGGCCCAATGCGCTTCGTTGGTTTCTAGCTCAGGGCTTGTTCAGCTTTACTCCTTGGCACTTCGTCCGCAAGGCTGATGAGATGGCATTTGCGGCCAATGCGTTCGGGCGTGAAGATGTCAGTCACAGAGAGGTCTTTGTCTTTGCCCGACGCCAGGATTGCGACGATTTCGCTGGCCTGGAATTGGTTGATGGAAACATCACCAACAAGGTCTTGTGTTTCCATCCCGTATTTGCTGATAGCTCCAAGCCTTCCCCAAGAACTTGGCAAATTGTTTCTGCAACTTACGAAGATGTTTTCGAGTTTGTGGGGCAGCGTGTTGCTCCTGATATGAGGGACTGGGCGCTGACTGAGGACGCTGCGGATTTATGAGTACATCGCGTATCAATCATGCGAGCGGCTACTTCAATCTCTTCTCGATCGATTTGGCGATGTACTTCAAGAGTTGATTCGCTGTCATCAGCTTGCCAAAGTCAGCGATAAGCTTGCTCTCATCACTTGGAGAGAGCCATGCAAAACCAACTGACCGAATTGGCTGAACTCGGCAAGGCCCTGCCTCAAGAAGAGCGGTCTCGCTTGGTCGACATGCTGCTGGAGTCGCTTCACGAAGAACCGCTCGCCGAAGTGGAAGCGGCTTGGGATGTGGAAGTCGAACGTCGGCTCACGGCTTATGACCGAGGTGAGATTCGCGCGATTGACGGTCAGGTTGTTCTGGCCCAAGCACGCGTCATGGCGCTGCGATGAAGTTTCGCTTCCTTGATTGTCTTTTCACAAGCCGCGACATACACACCGTTCGGGCTGAGCTTGTGGAAGCCTGCGCGTGTCTCGGTCAATACCCTTCGACAAGCTCAGGGTGAACAGGTTTGGTTTGTCATGACCCAGGGTAACTTCAACGAGCGCTGCTCGCCCCTCAAACCACCCGTCCCGGATTCATCACTCCAAGCGGATCCAGCGCCTCTTTGATCGCCCGCATCATCTGCAACGCCACCGGTGACTGGTAGTTCAGCAAGGCC
>Ga0315907_10002723_pt1 | contig 21823 bp, 25 predicted proteins | sample LakEriMetagenome_3_FD_203525 | JGI IMG/M metagenome (GOLD analysis project Ga0315907, IMG submission 203525) | Freshwater fungal communities from buoy surface, Lake Erie, Ohio, United States - Buoy 12 MA123 | ecosystem: Environmental > Aquatic > Freshwater > Lake > Lake biofilm | place: USA...
AAACTGAACGGTCTCATCGGTACACTTTGGCATCGGCGGTCCTCGGTTTTCATTGGCTTCAGCTACCTATGAAAACGCGCCTCGGCACGAGGCCGCCGACCTGCTACTGATGAAATATCCGGGCTAGCGTTCTGCGAACGTATCCGTCCTGGAGGCGGAAGGCCAGGCGTCCTGGGCGGCGCGGGCGATCTGCTGTACCAGCAAGGCGTCGTCTGCGGTGGCCAGCGCCATCGGGTTGGCCAGCAGCAGTCCGTCTTCCATCCGGCCTTCGGCCAGATGCACCGGGGGCTCCATGGTCTGGAGGCGCCGGCTGAACTGTGCCGCCGGCTCGGGCGTGTGCAGCGCGATCTGCGGCACCGGCTGCGAAAGCCTGGCAGGCCACAGCACTGGCGCCAGCATGGGTGCCTGCGCTGTCCAGGCCTGAACCATGACTTGCAGGCGCTGCGTCCACTGAGCGACCTGCGCCGCTTCGTCGCGCTCGACGAAGCGCTGCAGCGCACACAGCAGCCCCGCGATCTCCTCCTTGCCCGCCTTGAAGCCGCGGCCGATGCCGTGCAGCGGCGTGCCGCGCAGGCGCGCCATGTCCACCAGTCCGGCCGGCGCCCAGGTCCGGGGGTGGACGTCCATGTCCATCATCTGCAGCAGCGCCGAGCCGATCAGGTCGCGCCGGCCGATCAGAAGCCCGGTGGACTGCGGGCCTTCCAGCGCCTTGCCTCCGCTGAACACCACGAGGTCGGCGCCCATCTCGACGTAGCGGCGAAGGTTCTCCCGCGGCGGGAGCTGCGCCGCGGCATCCACCACCACGGGCAGGCCGTGGCGGTGCATGACCTCCAGGACGACCGGCAGCAAGGGAAGTGCCTCGGGCGAGGCGACGAACACGAAGGCGGCGGTCTGGGCATCGAGCGCCGACTCGATCTCCCATGCCTCGAGGCTGCGCACGCCTGCCCCAGTGCCGCGGTCGTTGTGGCCGATGTCGACGATGCAGCCGCCTGCCAGGCGCACCGCGTGATCGTAGGTGTTGCGGTGAGTGCGGTGCATCAGCACGCGGGCGGGCATGCCTTGGGTGTCGGGCAGGGCCGCCATGCGCGCGGCGTCCCAGCCGGCCAGGCAAGCCGCCGTGGCCAGGGTCAGGCCCGCCGAAGCGCCCGTGGTCACGAGGCCGGCCTCGGCGCCGGTCAAACCGGCGATGCGCTGGCTGGCCGCCGTCTGCAACTCAGCCATGTCGACTGAACAGGCGGCGGCCTCCTGCATGGCCTGCAGGACTTCGGGCGCCATCAGTGCGCCGCCCAGGCGCGTCAGCGTTCCCGCGGCGTTCAGGCGCCGCGGCACCCCCAGGCTCTGCAGAAAGCCGGTCATCTGCAAGCCCTCAGCGAGAGGACGGCCCGGCGCACTCGCGGTCCATGGGCAGTCGCACGGCTCAACCGTCCACCTGCAGGATGGCCTCGATCTCCACCGACATCATTCCTGGCAGTGAGCCCATGCCCACGGCCGAGCGGGCGTGCCGGCCGGCTTCGCCCAGCACGTTGACGAACAGGTCAGAGCACCCGTTGATGACCTTGGGATGGTCGGTGTAGTCGGGCACGGCGTTGACCATCCCCAGCAGCTTGACCACGCGGCGGATCCGCCCCAGGTCGCCCAGGGCGTGGTGCGCGGTGGCCAGCAGGTTCAGGCCCGTGAGTTGTGCGTCCAGGTAGGCCTGTTCGGTGCTGACGGTGGCGCCAACCTTGCCGGTGGACAGGCTGCCATCGGACCGTCGCGGGCCTTGCCCTGACAGGTACAGGAAGCCGTTGGCCATCACGAATGGCACGTAGTTGGCCAGCGGCGTGGTGGGCCTGGGCAGCTCGAGGCCCAGTTGCTTCAGACGTTCGTAGGGCGTGGTCAAGGCGTGTCCTTCTGGAGTTTGGGGCGCAGGGCCGAACGGGCGAGGCCGTCGCGCACCGGCCCTCGCGTGCTGGAGCCCGCAGCCTAATCCCGAAAGAGGCGTCCGTCATCGGGTGATCAGGGTTTGTCTCGATGTGCGCCGCAAGTCGCTGGCTGTTCGACGCCACCGACTGCATGAGCTAACGGGAGGCGGAGGCCCTGATCTCCGCGCCCGACCGTGGTGCAAGCCGCTCCCTCAGCGCCTGCTCCAGCCGGTTCCAGACGAAGCGCATCGAGGCCGAGCGGCGCAGTTCCGTATGGGCGCACAGCCACACCTCCTGCGGTTGGCCGAAGCGCTCTGCCAGGATGCGGCGCAGCCCAGGCTGCTCGGCGGCCACGTCCACCAGGTACACCCCGACGCCCAGCCCCGTCTCGACGGCCGCATGCCGGGCAAGGACAGCATCCGTGCGCAGACGGAAGCGCACCGGTTGCGGCGGGGGCGTCCCCTTCATCATGGGCGCGAGCGGCGAGGTTTCGCGGTCGAATCCGGCCACGAAAGCCTCTTCCGGCAAGGTGTAGCCGGTGGGCTCGCCGTGACGCGCGATGAAGGACTCGTGCGCGTACAGGCCCAGTTCGGTGTTGCCCACGTGCAGCGCGATCACGTCGTCCTGCTCGGGGCGGAAGAAGCGTACCGCGATGTCCGCGTCACGCCGCAGCAGGTTCTCCGCCCGGTTGGAGACCGACAACTCGATCTCCAAGCCGGGCTGCTCGGCCAGCCATTGCGCGGCCAGCGGTGCCACCACATGGGTGGCGTACACCTCGGACACCGCCAGCCGCACGGTGCCGGCCACCTTGGCGCCGGCTTCGGCGAACAGCCGCCCCGCCTCTTGCACGGCGGCCTTCATGGGCAGCAGGGTGGCGTGCAACCCGTGCGCGCGCTCGGTGGGCTTTAGGCGGCCGGGCAGACGCACGAACAGGCCTTCACCGAGCAGGGCCTCCAGCGCGCGGATGTGGCGCCCCAGGTTGGGCTGCGTGCTGCCCAGGCGTTGCGCCGCCTCCGTGAGCGTGCCCGACTCGTACACCGCGATGAAGGAGCGCAGCAGGTTCCAGTCGTCCACGCTGGGGCCTGCTGGCGGGGCGAGCATGCGCGGCGTGTCTGGCGCATCCGACCGGGCCGGGCCGGTCTGGGGCCGGGATTTCACGGGCATGCGTGCAGTGTCACCGAACGGCACCGACGCAGGGGTTGTCCCGTACCGTGTATGGGGCCATGGCCAACGGGTCAGGCGCGGACCATGGAAGCGAGATCGCGCCGAGGCGCGGGGCCGGTGGGCTTGGTCGCAAAGCCCACCCGGGCGAACATCTGCACGGCGCCGCTGCCCGGATCGACCCCCAGCAGTTTGTGCACGGCCTCGTAAGGCCCATGCATCTCCGGGAACTCCTGCAGCGCTTGCGACAGCGGGTGCATGTCCACGCCCGCGGCCGTGGCCTGCAGGTGCTGGCGCACATAGGCCCGGCCTGCCGCCACCTGGGTGGCGCGCGCGTTGTCCGCGCCGGCCAGCCACAAGTAGCCGCTGCCGGTCTCGAACGGCACCCACCGGTCCATCACACGCTTGAAGTTGCTGCTGCCGGGCGCCGGTACCTTCATCGGGTCGAACACGCCGACGGTGTGGACCAGGCGCACGAAGGGGTCGTTCAGGCTGATGCCGTCGCGGTGCTTGGCGATGGCGTCGGGCCCGATGCGTATCAGCCGCGCGGATTCCAGCCACGTCTTCGCTGTCGTGGTCTCGATCTCGAAGGCTTCACGCGTGATCTTGCGCAGGGGTGCCATCGCAGCTTCGCCGGTCACCAGCCCGGCCCGCAGGCCGTAGGCCTGGGCCGTCACCGTCCAGGCCGCTGCCAAGGTGTCAGGCAGCGCGCGGCTGCTGTCATAGGCGGTCTTGCGGGTGTGGCGGCGGGCAATCTGCGCGAACAGCGGGTCGGGCTTGGCACTGCCATCCGCGCCCAGCGTCAGCGTGGCCACCCGCGCTCCGGCAGGCAGCTTGTTGGCAGCGGGTGCCCCTTCAGGAAACAAGTCCACCTGCACGCCCAGGCCGCGCTGCGCGGCCGCGATGACCGCCAGCTCGAGGAAGGCGCCACAGCCGATCAGGATCTGCCGGCCGAAGGGGTCGGTCTCCGGCAACAGGCGCTCACCGTCGCACAGCAGGTGGATCTTGCCGGCCTCGCGAAGATCGGCAATCCACGGCTGGCGGTTGTGCGGGTTCGGTGCCAGCAGGGCGTGGGCGAGCATGAAACGTCGTACGTCAGCCTGCACGGCGCCCGGGTCGCGCCAGGCCTGCACGGCGGCTTCCGGCATCGCGCTGCTGCAGCCTGCCAGGCCGCCTGCGGTGGCGAGGATGGCCCCGCCACCCGCGAGTCGGATGAACTGACGGCGCGCAAGGGTCGCCCGTTCCTGCGTGTCGATGAAGGCTTGCGGTGGCGGGAAGCTCGGCATGGTGGGCTCCTGTGATGACCATGGGATGGCCCTCATGGTGCAAGGCCTCAGCTCCGATGACCAGACCGGTGCACGCATGTTTGGCATGCAGGTTTGCATGGGCGCAGGCCGGGTGCGCTTTGGCGGCACACTTCGGGGGTGGCACCGGCTCTCTGCGAGCCGTGCACGCCGCCCGTGCACTGCTACGCGCCGGCGCCTTCCGGACTTTGCAACTGCCTTACCGATGACCTCCTGGACCCTGGCCCGCCGCGCCGAGCGGCTCAACCCCTCCACCATCCGCGAGATCCTGAAGATCACCGAGCGCCCGGGCATCATCAGTCTGGCCGGCGGCCTGCCCTCGGCCGACACCTTCCCGGTGCAGGCCATGCGCGAAGCCACGGCCACGGTGCTGCGCGACACGCCGCGCGAGGCGCTGCAGTACGCCGCCAGCGAGGGCTTCGAGCCCCTGCGGGAGTGGGTGGCGGCGGAGCTGGCGGGGCAAGGGATCCAGGTCGATGCCGACCAGGTGCTCATCACCACCGGCTCGCAACAGGGCCTGGACCTGGTGGGCAAGGTGCTGATCGACCCCGGCAGCACCGTGGCGGTGGAGTCCCCCACCTACCTGGGGGCGCTGCAGGCCTTCGCGCCTTACGAGGCGGAGTTCGTGGCCGTGGAGGGCGATGACGACGGCCCGCTGCCGCAGGCGCTTGAGGCTGCACGGGGCGCGCGTTTCCTGTACCTGCTACCGAACTATCAGAACCCCACGGGTCGCTGTCTGCCGGCAGATCGCCGACTTGCGCTGGTGCAGCGCGCCGCCGAGATCGGCCTGCCCATCGTCGAGGACAACCCCTACGGCGACCTGTGGTTTGACGAGCCACCGCCCGCACCGGTGTCGGCCGCCGCGGGCGACGGCGCCGTCTACCTGGGCAGCTTCTCCAAGGTGCTGGCCCCGGGCCTGCGCCTGGGCTACGTGGTGGCGCCGCGTACCCTCTACCCCAAGCTGCTGCAGGCCAAGCAGGCGAGCGATCTGCACACCCCCGGCTTCAATCAGCGCGTGGTGTACGAGGTGGTGAAGAGCGGGTTCCTCAAGGAGCATGTGCCCACCATCCGTGCGCGCTACAAGGCGCAGCGCGATGCCATGGCCGCCGCTCTGCAGACGCACCTGCCGTCAGGCTGTCGCTGGCGCGCCCCCGTGGGCGGCATGTTCTTCTGGGTCGAGCTGCCGGCCCACATCGACGCCACGGCCCTGCTGCCGCGGGCCGTGGAAGCCGGCATGGCCTACGTGCCCGGCAGCCCCTTCTTTCCCCAGGGCGGCCACGTCAACACCTTGCGCCTGAGTTTCGTGACCGTGCCGCCGGAGCGCATCGCCGAAGGCGTGGCGGCCTTGGGGCGGGTGTTGCGACAGGCTTGAAGCAGGCAGGTCGCTTCTGCCGGCAACAATGGTTCGTGGTGCCGCATGAGTCGCCCTCCCGGAGTTTGCGGGGTGGCTCTGCCCGACGGCGGCACTGTCGTCGACCGCAACTCGATCTCGGTCAGGTGCCCGACGCTCAGCAGGGGAAGGACGCGTCGCCGCGCACTCGGTGTCGCCTCCACTGGGGCCATCCTGCCGGGTGCATGGGCTGCAGCGCCTGCTGCCGATCACAGGCAGGGTGCGCGCTAGCCCCTTGCTTCGCCTGAAAAGTCTTCCCGAAAGCGCTCTATCTGATGCTTGCGCTCGTGAAGAATGGTCACGATGCCGATGTCGCCGTTGGACAAGCGCCGCCAGTACACGAAGTGCCGCTCGTAGCGGAAGAAGAAGCCCTCAACCCCGAACGCAGCAGGTACCGGTTTGGACGCCACCCCATGCGCATCGATGCGCTCAAACGCTTCGAACAGCCCGGTGATGTAGCTGTTGGCTTGCGCCTCGCCCCAGCGACCACGGGTGTAGCGGTAGATCTCGTCCAGACGCCAGGAAGCCGACTCCTGAACCCGTATGGCGGGCATCGTTCAGGCGCTCGCAGCGTTGCGTGCGATCACATCAGCCGCTGTCAAAGGCTTGTAGGCCGACTCGGGGGCGGCAAACGCGTGCGCCAGTTCCGCCTTCAGCCGATCAAGCGCCTGCTGCTCCTTGCGTTCCATGTCGCGCCGAATCAGATCGCGCACGTACTCGCTGACGTTCTCGTAGGCGCCGTCTTGCTGCACGTTGGTGGCCACGAACTCGCTGAGCACCGGGTTCAGTCGGACGGTCATGGTGGTGGTTTGTGACATGAAGGCTTCCGAGCTGGTGAAATGTCTTCAATTTAATCAATATTGAAGACAAACGCAAGCTGCCGCAGAGAACAGCGGACTGCCTCAGGAGACCACTCTCGATTCGGGACAAGGCATCCCTCAGCCTACTTGCGGGCCTGCCGCGGTGATTACTATCGATGTTTGAGGAGCACTGGCCCGCCCAAACCCGTCTGTCGCTCAAGGCAGGTGCTGCTTGAAGAACTCCCACACGCGCTCGGCACCCTTGAAAGCCTGAATCGGCACGTTGCCTGCACGCAAGGCCGGCGTGCCGGGCCAGCCATGCCCTCCGGCCGCGTCCACCACCACGCTGGTCACGGCGCCGCCGGGGGTGGCAGCCCAGGTCCTGGCGGTCACGGTCCCTTGCGTCTGCATTTGCGCTGAGGGCTCCGATCGGTTGACTCGGCGCCAGAAGGCGACTGTCTCTTCCAGGGGCTTGAAGGGCGCTGCTTGCGCAGAACGCACCAGGGGGTTGCGGCTCAACCCTCCTTCCAGCGGAACCTCGGCATCGGCTGCGCCGTTGATGAGCAGCGTCGGCAGCGGCCGCGCCGGTGTGTCCTCGAAGCTGAACATGGCGCCCACCACCGGCGCGATGGCGGCCAACCGCTCGGCACGCCTCGTCGCATAGACCAGCGTCATCATGGCGCCGTTGGATCCACCCGTCATGAAGATGCCCCGAGGGTCGGCGCCGTGCCGGGCCACGAGCAGATCGATGAGGGCGTCAAGATAGGCAATGTCGTCGGCCTCGCCCACCTGCCGCCTTTGCATGTAGCCGGTGTTCCACGCATGAAAGCCACGCCCCCAAGGGGTGCCCTCCGGGTAGACCACCATGAAGCCTTCGCGCTGGGCGATCTCATCAAAGCCGGTGCGGTCCCGCTGCTCCTGTGCGCTGCCACGGCCCCCGTGCAGGACGAGCACTGCCGGCCGCAGCGTGCCCGAGGGCGGAGCGTTGACCACCAATGCCCGTCTCTCGACGCTGCCCAGGCTCAGCCGCAGCTCCGAGGCATGAACCGTCTGCACCACAAGGCACATCAGCAAGCACAGGCAGCCGAGCAGCCACCGCGGCCCCAGCGCATGGGTGGAATGGTCTGTGGCGGGCACCCGCCAGCCCACGCGCATCACACCCCGGTTCATGCGCGCTTCATGCGAAGTGCCGCCGCGACGCGAGCAGTGGCACGCCGAACATCAGCGCGGTCCCGGTGTTCAGCAGCACGTTGCCCCAGGCCCCGTGCGCGATGGAGAAGGTGGTGTCGATGATGTACCACCCAAGCAAGGGCCAGGCGATCGAGTTCCATGCAAAGCGCTCGCCCGCCCGGAAAGGCCCGCGCGCCAGCGCGATGACGACCATCATCCAGCCGGCCATGACAGCCCCGATGATGCCGTTGGCAAAGCGCAGGTAGCCCTGGATCTCGGCGGGCACAGCCACGGGGCTGGTGGGTTGCTGGAAGTACACGAGGTAGAAGAACGCCTCCCCCAGCGAGGGGGCGAGCATGAGCACGGCGCTCAGCGCCAGCACCACGGCCGCGGCCGCCTGGATCAGGCGGGACCAGAACTGCAATGCGGTTTTGTTCATCGAAGTGAATCCCGGGGTTTCTGGGTGGGTGCGTGGAAGGTCAAGGTGTCGACGGCGCCGGCAGCGGTGCGCGGAACCACTCCACCGTCTCCCGCCACAAGGCCTCGGCCCGGGGCTTGAAGTAGCCCATGTGGCCGATCGGCCCCATCCCGATGCTGCGGGGGTCCAGCGTCACCCGTTCCAGGGGCGCGTTGCAGTAGGCCTGCAGGAAGGCATCGCGCGATGCCGGCAGGGCCCAGAGGTCGTCGAGGGCGTTGAGGGCCCGAATGGGTGTGCGGACCCTGGCGAACGCTTCGGCCAGGCCGGGCAGTTCCGGGTCCTCGAAGAAGTAGCGTGGCCACTGGCACCAGCGCCGCCATTGCAGAAACAGGTCGCGCGGCAGATCCTCGCCCAGGCCCAGCTTGCTCCAGGCCAGGTAGCCCGTGGTGCCCACCAGCACCGGGCCGATCACGTGCCACAGCAGCATCACCCGCGCGCGCTCCAGCGGTGGCATCCAGCCATGCCAGCCGGCGCCCGTGGCGAAGGTGGCCATGCGCTGCACCCGTTCGTTGCCGGGCAGCAGGCCGAAGGCATGACCGCCGTAGGAGTGCCCCACCATCCAGATCGGGCCTTCGCCCTGCGCCTCGACGTGGTCCAGCAGGGCTGCCAGATCCTGCCGGGCCCAGTCCAGGTAGTTCATGCGTAAGCCGCGCAGATCGGGTGGGCGGGACAGCCCCACGCCGCGGTAGTCCAGCGTCCAGACATCAAGGCCCTGGCGGGCTGCGAACGTGGCAAATGGGCCGTAGAACCACTGCGCCACGCCCGTGGCCCCGGCGACGATAAGGCGGGCCTGGGGCTCGCCACTCGCGGGATAGTGCATCGCCCCGAGACGGTACCCGTCTGCCGCCGTCAGTGAGATGGGCAGAGGTGTGGTGTGATCCTGCGGCACGGGGTGCTCCAGTCAGGGCTGGTGGCTCAAGGCTGACCCTTGGGCAAGAGGGCGGCAAGGGTGTCGAGCAGGGTGGCGGCGGTGTCCTGCAGCGGGCCTGCGCTACCCGCCACCCGGGCTTGGATGAGCCCGCCCTCGTACGCGGAGACGATCAGACTGGACAGCCCTGTGGCCTGCTGCGCCTCGATGCCGCTGGCCACCAAGGCGCGTTTTAGGCACTCCCGGATGGCGGCGAAGCCTTTGGCCACGGCCCCGCGGATGGCGGTGTCTTCGGCCGTGGACTCCAGGGCGATGGTGGCCAGGGGACACCCGCGCTGGAAGCCGCTGCACTGCAGGATGCTCTGCGCCTGCTGCATCCACAGTGCCAGGGCCTGCACGGGGTCGTCATGCCGGGCGAACAGGTCGTCGAGTGCCCCGGTGATGTGAACGACCACGGTGTCGATGGCGGCCACGGCCCACTCGGTCTTGCCACCCGGAAAATGGTGGTACAGCACGCCCTTTGGCGCTTGCGCGCGGCTGAGCAACTCGCTGATCCCCACGCCGTGGAAGCCCCGGGTACCCAGCGCCTCCAGCATCGCGCCGATCAAGCGGTCCCGGGTTCCGGCGGGGCTGTTGGGCGAAGGTTTGTTGAACATGTGCGTTGAGTCTATAGACCGGTCGGTCTAGTGTCAACAGGCTTGATGTGGAGAGCATGACGGGGTCTTTCTTCAAGGCCTCCCAGGCGGAGAATGGATCGGCAGGTTGCCGCTCAGCACCTGCCACCCGGCGGTTCAAGGAGGTCTCATGCCCACGATCGTGTTGCTGATGCGGCGTCTTGCGGGGCTGGCGCTGTCCTGGTTGGCGCTGTCGGCGGGCGCCAGTGCCGGACCGGCTGATCAGACGCTGCCGTGGGTGACGACCGAGGTCCAGGCACCGCGTGTGATCTACCGCACCTTCGACAGCAAAGCCGTAGGCGCCAAGGTCAGTTACCACGCCTACCTGCCCCCCGGTCACGACCAGCCCGACGGCCGCTGGCCGGTGCTGTACTGGTTGCACGGCACAGACGGTGGCGTGTCAGGCATCCGCCCGCTGGCCCGGCTCTTTGGTGAGGCCATGGAGGCGGGACAGATGCCGCCCATGGTGGTCGTATTCGTCAACGGGCTGCCGCGCCGCCTGTGGGCTGATGCCAAGGATGGATCCTCCCCAGTCGAAACCGTGTTCATCCAGGAGGTCATCCCCGATGTCGACCGGTCCTTTCGCACGATCGCGTCGCGGCAGGGCCGACTGCTTGAGGGATTCAGCATGGGCGGTTACGGTGCCGCCCGCATCGGGTTTCGCCACCCGCACCTCTTCGCGGGCATCTCGATCCTGGCCGGCGGGCCTTTCGATTTGGAACTGCGCGGGCCGAGAGCCCAGCGGAGTCCTCAGATCCGACAGCAGTTGTTGCGCCAGGTCTGCAGCGACGACTGGGACTGCTTCCGGGCCCTCAGCCCGTTGACGGTGGTGGAGGTCGCGGCGCCGGTGCTGCGCGCTCAGCCTCCTGTCGTGCGGCAGGCGGTGGGCATGCTGGACGACACGCGCGACCTGAACCGTGAGTTTCATGAGCGTATGGCAGCGCTGGGCATCTCACACGACTACGTGGAACTGCCCGGCACGGGGCACGATGCACAGGCCTTGCTGCGCGGCCTGCTGGCGCGGGGGGACGGCTTCTACAGGCGTGCGCTGCTAAAGCAGTGAATCGGCTGAAGATCGGCAAACGGCGCGAGCGTGGCCAAAGCGTGAGCCGCGTACAGGTTCAGTGTGTCAGTGTGGCGCCTTGCGTCAGCGATGTGAACATAGATAACATTACGTCATGCAGGAGCTGTCTTTGTCGCCCAGAGCTGAAGCTGACCAAGCCCCGGTCTCTGCCACCAGGGGCTTTCACCACGGCAACCTGCGGCAGGCCCTGCTGGACGCCGCGCTGGCCGCTGAGGACATCGAAGGCTTGTCGTTGCGCCATCTCGCCACTGGTCTGGGCGTGACGCCGGCTGCTGCCTACCGCCACTTCGCGAGCCGTGAAGACCTTCTGCTGGAGGTGGCCCGGATCGGGTTCACTCGTCTGGAGTCGCTGTTTGCGGGGGCCTTTGACATCTCTTGGCCGCCTGAGGATGGCTCAGAGGCGAAGGCCCGCTTCCATCGCCTGGCGTGCGCTTACCTTCAATTTGCCGACGACGAGCCTGCGTTGTGGCGCCTGATCTTCGGCGCGCAAGGGGCAGCCTACCGGGCGTTGTCTTCTGTCCTGGACCGCCGCAACAGCTATGACTACCTGCCCGCGGCGCTGCTGGGTTTGCACCGCACAGGTGTGGTGCCCCATCCGCCCAGCGAGCGCGATGCACTGTTTGCCTGGAGTGCCGTGCACGGCGCGGCGTCGCTGCGGGCGGGGCGGGTGCCGGGTGCGCTGATGCCAATGGAAGAACTTGCCCGGGATCTGACGTCGCGCATCGTGCAGTCCCTGCGTTCGCTGCCCTGAAACCCGACGCCGCCTGGCCCACGACGCCATTCCCGACCGCCCCCTCGGACCACCTCGCCGACAAGGAGACTCGCCATGCTGCTTCACGACCTCGCCCCCGGCATGCATCCGCGACGGGTGCGCATCTTCCTGGCCGAAAAGGGCTTGTCCATTCCGCGCAAGGAGGTGGACGCTGCGGGTCACGCCAACGAAACGCCGGCGTTCCTGAAGCTGAACCCGCTGGGCAAGCTGCCCGTGCTGGAGCTGGACGACGGCACCGCCATCAGCGAGTCGCTGGCCATCTGCCGCCACCTCGAGGAGCTTTACCCCACCCCGCCGTTGCTGGGAAGCACATCCCGGGAAAGGGCCCAGATTGACATGTGGACGCTGCGCATGGAGTTCGAGCTCTCCCGCCCGATCGCGCAGGTCTTCCTGCATTCCAGCGAGTTCTACCGCGGACGCATCGAGCAGGTGCCGCAAGTGGTCGACCACGCGCGCCGCCACGCCCTGGCCACGATGCAGTGGCTGGACCGCGAACTCGCCAGCCGCAAGCACATCGCGGACGACCTCTACTCCATGGCCGACATCGTGGCGCAGTGCGCTTTCGTGCTGGGCAAGGCGGTCGCGCTGCGCATCCCACCGGAGATGGCCCACCTCTCGCGCTGGTTTGCGGCCGTCTCGGCTCGGCCCACGGCTCGTGCCTGAATGCTTGGGTCAGACTTCCAGCGAGGCTGCGATGACCACTTCGAATCAACCTGCAAGCGCCAGCACGAAGGGGGCCGTGAACCCACCGCGCGCGTGCTGCGTGATCGGCGCTGGGGACGCGACCGGCTCCGCTGTCGCCCGGCGCTTTGCGCGCGAGGGCTACGCCGTGTGCGTGGCCCGACGCACCGGTGCCGCGCTGCAACCGTTGGTGGACTCCATCGTCGCGCAGGGTGGGCAGGCCCGCGCGTTTGCGCTGGATGCGCGGCGCGAGGAGCAGGTCAGCGCCTTCTTCGATCAGGTCGAGGCCGAGGTGGCCCCCATCGAAGTGGTGGTCTTCAATGTGGGCGGCAACGTGCGCTTGCCCATCCTGGAGATCACGGCCCGGAAGTACTTCAAGGTCTGGGAGATGTGCGCCCTGGCGGGTTTTCTGGTGGGGCGTGAGTCGGCCAGGGTGATGCTGCCCAGGGCACACGGCACGCTGCTCTTTACCGGCGCCACGGCCAGCCTGCGGGGTGGCGCAGGCTTTGCCGCGTTTGCGGGCGGCAAGGCGGCGCTGCGGGCGCTGGCCCAGTCCATGGCGCGCGAACTCGGTCCCCAAGGCCTGCATGTGGCCCATGTCGTCATCGACGGACTGATCGACACTGCCTTCGCGCGGGAGCACTTTGCGCAGCGGGTGGCCGAGGCCGGGACCGATGGCGTCCTGAACCCCGACCACATCGCCGAGACCTATTGGTGGCTGCACCAGCAACCGCGCGACGCCTGGACCTTCGAGGTCGATCTGCGGCCATCGGTCGAGCGGTGGTGAGGGCGCCTGACCAACATGAGCCGATTCCACAGCCTTGAGGCCAGAAAGCCCATGGCGCGCCGTCGCGTCTTTGGCGCAGCGGCCGCTTGTGCTGGCCTGGCGGCTGGAGGCACGGCCGCATGGGCCGCCGCTCACGTGCGGGGCACGCCAGGTACACGGCAGGACCCCGCGGCTGCCCCGTTGGCGTTGTCCACCGTATCCCCTGACGTGCCCCGCGTGGCCTGGGTCTTCAGCTCGGGCGGGCCGCGTGGCTTTGTGCACATTGGCGTGCTCAAGGGGCTGGCCCGCCTCGGGCTCGCACCAGACCTGATCGTGGGTGCATCGGCGGGCGCTCTGGCGGGCACTTTGTGGGCGGCGGGCCTGGGCGCGCAGCGTCTGGAGCAGTTGGCGCTGGACCTGCAGCCCTGGGACGTCCTGCGCTGGAACCCCCGCGGGCCCGAGTGGTTCCACGGCGGCGGTCTGGTCGAACTGGTCAACGAAGCGTTGGGAGGCCGATGGCTGGAGGAGCTGCCTGTGCCTGTGGCTTGCGTGGCGGTGCGAGCCGACAACGGCGAGGCGGTGGCCTTCACCCATGGTGACGCAGGACTGGCGGTGCAGGCTTCGTCGGCCATCGTGGGGCAACTCGCACCGGTGAACATCGGCGGCGTCCGCTACCTCGACGCGGACCAGCGACTGCCCCTGCCTGTGCGCGTTGCGCGCGAGTTGGGCGCCTCTCGCGTGCTGGCGGTGGACGCCTCGGCCCACGAGGACCGCGCGCCGCCTTCGGCCGCTCGCTACCGGGAGGCGGACCTGCGCAAGCGTGCGCTCACCTTGCCCGACGCGCGCCAGGCCGACGTGCTGCTCCACCCCGACACGGGCTACTGGGCGGGCTGGTCGCGGGCCTACCGCGAGCGGCTGATCGTCGCCGGCGAGACGGCAGTCCGCGCGCAGGCCCCGCAGCTGATCGAGTTGCATCGCGGGCGTGTCACCTCGCAAGGGCGACCGTCCCCTGCGGGCTGAAGTGACGTTGTCCCTCATCAGGAGCCGACCATGAATCACGACACCACGACCCTGATCACTGGCGGCAGTGGCGGCATCGGCCTGGAGATGGCGCGGCTGCTGGCCGCGCGCGGCCACCGCCTGCTACTGGTCAGTCGCGATGCCGGCCGGCTCGAGGCCGTTGCCAGCGAGCTGCACCGAACCTACGGCACCGAGGTGCTCGTGCATGCCATGGATCTCTCCGCGCCCGGCGCAGCCCAAAGCCTCTTCGAGCACACGCAGCGTCAGGAAGTGCGAATCGACGCCCTGGTGAACAACGCCGGGTTCGGCATCGTGGAAGAGCATGTCGCCATAGAAGCGGCGCAGATTCAGCAAATGCTGCAACTGGACGTGGTGGCAGTAGCGGAACTCTGCCACCGCTACGGCGGTGAGATGAAGCGTCGCCAGGCCGGCCGCATTCTCAACGTCGCCTCGACGGCGGCATTCCAGCCCACACCGTACTTCGCCGCCTATGGTGCGGCCAAGGCCTTCGTGCTGAACTTCTCCGAAGCGCTGGCCAAGGAGCTGGAGGACCACGGTGTGAGCGTCGGCTGCCTGGCGCCCGGGCCCACTGACACGGCGTTCTTCGATGGCGTCGACCCGCGGCGCATCGCCGGCGGACACTTCTTCGGCAAGGCCGGGCGTGCAGACCCGCGCGAGGTGGCAGCTGCTGGCGTGGAACTCCTGCTGGGCGGCGGGCTCACCCGCGTGGTGGGGCTGGCCAATCGCGTGATGATCTTGGGCAACCGCTTTGTGCCCCGAACGGTGGTGGCGGCGGTGTCCAAGCGCATGCTGCGGCCTCTGGAGATTGGGGAGGCCCCACCTTGATCGCCTTGGTCACCGGGTCCTCGCCCAGCCTCGCGTCACTCGGGGGGGCGTGTTATCACACCTGGGCTCGCTCTCCCACGGTCGTCGGACCGCGTGCAGTCGCGCCCACATCAGGCGGGGGACTCACATGAAGCTGGCGGTTTTCGGCGCCACGGGCTTGACCGGCGGGCTTGTCGTTCAGAACGCGCTAGCCCAGGGCCATGAGGTCGTCGCCATGGTGCGCGACCCTGCCAGGATGGCTCTCGAACACCCGAATCTCGTCGTGATCAGTGGCAGCCCCACCTTGTGGGCCGATGTCGAGCGCTGTGTGCAAGGAGCCGACGCCGTCATCCACTGTCTTGGCATCGGTGGCAAGGGCGACGGGCAAGCCACCACCCTCATCTCCGACTCGGTCAAGATGGTCTTGGCCGCCATGCAGAAGCATGGGGTCGCACGCATCGTGTGCATGTCCAATGTCGGGGCGGGGGGCAGCGGCACCTGGTTCGCCAACCGGCTGGTCATCCCGTTGTTCTTGCGATGGCTGTTACCCATCATCGAGGACAAGAATCGCATGGAGGCGGCTTTGCGCGCGAGTTCGGTCGAGTGGGTGTCGGTGCGCCTGCCCAACATCGTGGAAGGGCCGGCCAAACCGCAGCGGGTTAGTGTTGACGGCCGTGGTCTGGGTCTGTCCATCACGGCCGAGTCCGCAGCCCGCTTCCTGTTGGCGCAGGCCTCGTCTGTCGAGCATCTGCGCTCGTCACCGAGCATCAGCAACTGAGGGCAAGCCGTGAACGCAATGGCATTTCAAAGAGCCGAAGCGGCGCGCTTCGATCACCTGCCAGGGTATCGATGGCCTGCGCACTACGCCACCGGTTTGCCGGCGCTGGGCGGCATGCGCATGCACTACCTGGACGAAGGGCCGCGCGATGCGGCGGTCGCCTGGTTGTGCCTGCACGGCAACCCGACCTGGAGTTACGTGTACCGGCGCATGATCCCGGTGTTTCTTGCCGCCGGGCATCGGGTGGTAGCCCCCGACATGCCGGGCTTTGGCAAGAGCGACAAACCCATGGAGGTTGCGCAGCACAGCTTCAGCTGGCACCGGCAGGTGCTGATCGAGTTCGTGCAGCACCTCAACCTTCAGCACATCCACCTTGTGGTGCAGGATTGGGGTGGTCTGTTGGGCTTGACGCTGCCGCAGGCCGACCCCGCTCGCTACCGTGCACTGCTGGTGATGAACACCTATCTGGCGACCGCGAAAGACCCGTTGCCTGAAGGATTCACGCAGTGGCGCGCGATGTGCCGCACGCGCCCCGACTTTGGTATCGGCCGCCTGCTCTTGCGCGGCAACCCGCACCTGACTGAGGCAGAGGCTGCCGCCTACGACGCACCCTTTCCGGACATGAGCTACCGGGCGGCTACCCGGGCCTTTCCAGAGATGGTGCCCGAGCGCGCAGACGCCGACGGCGTGGCGGCCTCCCGCGCGGCGGCCGCCTTCTGGCGCGACCGTTGGCAGGGACAGTCCATGATGGCCATCGGTGCACAGGACCCGGTGTTCACCCCGGCGTCCATGGACAGGCTGCGCCTGCAGATTCGCGGATGTCCGCCGGCGATGTGGATCTCGGATGGCGGCCATTTCGTGCAAGAGCATGGTGAACACATTGCCATCGAGGCGCTGCGAAGGATGCTCTGAGCATCGTGCCCAGTTTCTGAAGCCCGTTCACGGTTATCTTTGACCCAGGTGCTGCAGCTTGAGGTCATCCAGGCCTTCAGTCCGCGGACCACCGGCGCCAAGGTACTGATCAATCCGAGCTTGACCAGAAAAGCCCTGTCGCACTTGCTTGCGTCGAGCGCGACGCGCGGACAGGCCGCGACCTTCAACTCAAAGGAAGCGGCACGAAGACCCGAATCACCGAAATGTTCGGCATCCAGCACCCCATCATCCAGGGAGGCATGCACTACGTCGGTATTGCTGAGCTGGCCGCGCCTTCGTATGGCGCCGGTTTTGGGAGTCCTGATGGCAGGACTTCTCCATTGCCAGTCCCAGCTACCGCTCAGACCAGTGTTCGGCCTTCGGCGAGGCCTGGCTGGGCCAGTGCATCAATCTGGCGCAATTGCTTCTCATCGAGCTGTATCGACGCGGCTCGTGCGTTCTCGTCGATGTGCTCCGCCCTTCGGGTGCCCGGGATCGGAATCACGTCTTCCCCCTGGTGCATCAGCCACGCCAGCGCGAGCTGAGCCGGGGTAATGGACAGTTCACCGGCCAACTGCAGCAACGGCGCATAGCGGTCCGCGTTCGTGGCCAGGTTCTGGCCCGCAAAGCGCGGGTTGTACTGGCGAAAGTCGTTCGCGCCGAGCGAGTTCACCGTGCCGGTCAGAAAGCCGGCGCCCAGCGGAGACCAGGCCACGACGGCGATGCCCAGCTCACGCAGGGTCGGCAGCAGTTGCGTCTCCGCCTCCCGGCGCCACAGCGAGTACTCGTACTGCACGGCGGCAATGGGGTGCACCGCGTGGGCGCGGCGCACCTGCTCGGCGGTGACGTTGGACAGGCCGATGTGGCGCACCTTGCCGGCTCGCACGGCGGAGGCCATGGCCCCGACAGTGTCCTCGATGGGCGTGGCCGGGTCGGGGTAGTGCAGGTACCACAGATCGAGCGCATCCACGCCCAGGCGCGACAGGCTGGCATCCAGCGTCCGCTTTGCGTAATCGGGGCGGCCGTTGATCTTGAGCGAAAAGCCCCACCCCGTCGGCAGGTCGGTGCCGGTTTCCGTGGGCTCGAACACGATGCCGAACTTCGAGGCCACGAACGCGTTGCGCCGGCCGCGCACCGCGCGTCCCACCAGGCCCTCGTTGCGACCATTACCGTAGGCGTCGGCCGAGTCGATCATCGTCACGCCCGCGTCCAGTGCGCGGTGGATCGTGCGGATGGCTTCGTCGTCGTCGCTCGCGCCGTAGTAGCCCTCGAGCACCATGGCGCCGTATCCCAGCGCGCCGACGAGTGGCCCGTCCTTGCCCAGCTGGCGTTTTCCGATCATGGCTTGCCTCCGTTGATGGTCTTTACGATCTGCTGGTTGACCGCCTCGGCCTGCGGCTCGCCAAAGACGTCGCTATAGCGGCGGTAGAGGGCGTGCCAGGCCTCATGGATCTTCGGAATCAGCTTGAGACCGGCAGGCAGAATGGTCAGCCAGGTGTTGCGCCCCTCGCGCGTTCTGCTGACAAGGTAATCGTCCTCGAGGCGTTCGATCAATCGGGTCACGGTCGATCGGTCTAGCGTCATCGCATCCGCCAGTTGGGAGGCGGTGGCCGTGCGTCCGGGGGACTCGGCCAATGCCATGAGCAAAAAGGCGTGACTGGGGGCCACCCCCACATCCCGAAAGGCCTCGGTGGCCATGCGGTCGACGCGCCGGAACAGTGCGCCGGCCGTGAAGTAGAGACAGCCGGTGAAGTAGTCGCTCAGCTTCGGATCTTCGATGTGTTGTTTGCCCATGCTTTCATTGTATGTGCAATTGTATATGCACGCGATAACGGGCGCCCCTGCAAATCTGCATGGCCTTCATGCATCGGTGAGGCTTGCCCTGCATGAGCCCCACACGGCAGGATGAACGCCTTAGAGCCGAGTGGAACGACTCATGGCCAGCGGTCATTTACCAACTGTTCAACGATTCCTGCGGGCGTCCATCTTCGCCACCGCGCTGTTGGCAGTGTGGGCGCTGCTCTCGGGCTGTGCCTCCAAAGAGAGCGTTGCGCCCCGGCCGGAACTGCTGAGCAGCGGATGGCGTGACGCATCGGCCGTGGCGCCTGTGGCCGACTTCGACGCCTACGTCGCGGGCCTGACCCAGGAACTGCGCACCCACCGGCTGCCCTTTGCCCCCTCGATGGCCGATGCGGAGCTGAGGTCGGTAGTCCCCTTCCGCAGTCCCCCGGGCCCAGGGTGCCCGCCCGGTGCGCCCCGAGGCATCGCCGTCCTCGTGCACGGGCTGTCGGACACCGCCTTCGCCATGCGCGATCTGGCGAGCACCTTCTCGAGGCTGTGTTTCGAATCCCGGGTGTTGCTGCTCCCGGGGCATGGCACACGCCCAGCCGACTTGATGGTGGTGGATCACCGGGACTGGCTGGCTCACGTGGACGCGGCGGTGGCGCAGGCCAACCGCGAGAACGACCAGGTCGTGCTCGCAGGCTTCTCGCTGGGCGCAGCCCTTGCCTTGGCGGTGGCCGCCGAGTCGCCTGACAAGGTCGATGCGGTCATCGGCTTGTCGCCGGCTTACAGGCTTCGCTCCAATACATTGGCGCGGCAGGCCCGCTGGGTGGCGGCCTTCCGCCCGTGGCTGGACTTGGGGCCGCGTGAGGATTTCGCGCGTTATGGCGCCATGCCGACGCGCGGCATCGCCTCCACCATGGCGGTACTCGGCCGGATGGAGCGCCAGGTGAGGCGAGCTGGCGCCGTGAAGTCCCCCTGGCTGGTCGTGCAAAGCGAAGACGATGAAGTGGTGGACGTTGCCGGCAACCGGGAGTTCTTCGCTGCGAGTGCCAGAGATCCACGCAGCGTCTTCGTCAACTACTTCTCCCAGCGGCCCAAGGAGACATTCAGCCAGAGCGTGACCTGGCTCCCCGCGGCCCATGACGCCTTGCGCGTGGTGGGGTTGTCTCACTTGGCGTTGCACATCTCGCCCGACAACCCGCACTACGGCATCACCGGCACCTACCGCAACTGCGGCAGCACCCCATTCCGCAAGGAGCAAGAGATCCGGGCCTGCAAGGAGGCGTCGCAGGTCTGGTATGGCGTCGGCGGGCAGTCGCCGCCTCCGGGCGAGGCCGGCGCCCGAGCAACCTTCAACCCTCACTACCCCGACCTGGAGCGCCGCATTGGCGAGTTCCTGAGCCAGGTGGATGGCCGCTCGCACAAGTCGGTGGCGTCCCAGCTTCCCAGGCCGTGAGGCCCTTTCCGTTCCTCTCGTCATTCCCGGGAGTCTTCCATGTCACCCACTGATTCGCCCCACGACCCTGCCGCCACTTCCCGCAGCCTGCTGCTGGCCGCCGGGCTGGTCCTGCTGGTGCAGGGCTTCAGCCTCTTCGCGCCCATGGCCGTGCTCGGCAACGCCATCCAATGGCCGGACAGCCTCGACTACGCGCCTTCGAAGATGCTGCCGCTGTTGCGGGAGCAGCTCGATGCCGTACGGCTGGGATACGGGCTCTACCTGGGCTACTCGCTGCTCTTCCTCGTGACTGGCGTCCTGACCGTTCGCCTGGCGGCCCGGAGCGGCGCATTCGGGGCGCTGGCCTTCATCGCTATCGGTGCGGCGGCGGCCTCGGCGCTTGCGCGTGCGATCGGCATCCTGCGCTGGCTCACGGGCAGCGTGACGCTGGCCGAGGCCCATGCGGCCCCCGGCCTGTCGGCAGAGGGGCGCGCTGCCATCGAGGCTGTCCAGTCCGCCGTCAACGCCTGGGGTGGCGCCATTGGCGAGATGCTGGGCGTGGCGGCCTTCGCCGCCATCTGGGCCTTCGCTACCAGCCTGCTGATCCTGCGTGACAAGCAGCTGCCCGCCTGGGCGGGCCTGTCGGGGCTGGTGGTGGGTGCCCTGGTCGCCTTGCCCGCCCTGGAGCTCTTCGGCATCACCCCGCCCATCTCGATCGTGCTGTCCACCACGGCCATCCAGCTGTGGTTCATGGCCCTTGGCTTGCTGTTCCTCTGGCGCGCCTGGCGCCTGCCCGTGTGAGGGCGCCTGCCGTGGTGGTCAAGAGACTCGAGATCCGGGCCTTTGGTGGCCCCGAGGTCATCCAGCTCGTGGAGGAGGCGGCTCTGCCGGAGCCCGGCCCGGGCGAGGTGCGCATTCGGGTCGAGGCGTCGAGCCTGGTCTTCACCGACATGCTGATCCGGCGCAATCTCTATCCCGTCCTGAAGCTGCGCCTGCCCCTGACCCTGGGCTACGACGTCGTGGGCTGCATCGACGCGGTCGGCCCTGGTGTCACGTCATGGCGTGTCGGCGACCGCGTGGCCGATCTGACGCAGGTGGGCGGTAATGCCACCCACGTGGTGCGTCCGGCCGAAAGGCTTGTCGAGGTGCCGCACAAGCTGGTGGCCACGCTGGCGGAGCCTTTGATCTTGAGCTACCTCACCGCCTAACAGGCGTTGTTTCGCGAGGCTGAAGCCAAGCCGGGCGATCCGGTCCTGATCTACGGCGCCAGCGGCGCAGTAGGCTTGGCCGCACTCGACCTGTGCCGTGCGATGGGGTTGCCGGCCGTCGGTGTGGCCTCAGCGCGCAGGGAATCTGCCGTGACGGGTCTCGGCGCAGCTTTTGTGGCTTATGACGAAGCCGATGCCACTACGAAGCTCGACCGCCTGACGCGAGACTTCAAGGGCTTCAAGGTCATCCTTGACGCCGCCAGAGGAGAGGCCCTTTCCGCCGTCATCGCCCGTCTCGCGCCCGGCGGGCGGCTGGTTGCGCTGGGGTTCAGCGCTGCGTTTCGCAACGCACGCCAGGCCGGCCACGCGCGCCCCGGCCTGCTCGCCCGGCTGGGTTTTGCCTTTGACTTCCTGCGCATCAAGGGGCTGTCATCGCGGGCGGGCTCGTCAAGACGGGTGGTCTTCTACGACATCTCGGGCCGCCGGCAACGGCTGCCGGAAGACTTTCGGGACGATCTGTCGACCCTCTTCGGCCTGCTGGAGGCCGGCCGGATCACACCCCGCATCCAGCGCGTCTTCAGCATGGAGGAGGCCGTCGAGGCGCATCGCTTGATCGAAGCGGGGCAGGTCGAGGGCCGGCTCGTGCTCGATCTGACGTTGCCGTCGGGCGGTGATGCCAGTTGCGTATTTCGGCCCATCGTGACCGCCGATTTCGGGATCGTGACCGCACATTTCGGCTGATGATGACCGCGCATTTCGGCTGATCGTGACCGACCGTTTCGGCATCGTGACCGGTCGTTTCGGCGAT
>Ga0315907_10002724_pt1 | contig 21814 bp, 19 predicted proteins | sample LakEriMetagenome_3_FD_203525 | JGI IMG/M metagenome (GOLD analysis project Ga0315907, IMG submission 203525) | Freshwater fungal communities from buoy surface, Lake Erie, Ohio, United States - Buoy 12 MA123 | ecosystem: Environmental > Aquatic > Freshwater > Lake > Lake biofilm | place: USA...
CCACCATTTCCGACGGCATGGCCATGGGCACCGAAGGCATGAAATACAGCTTGGTGTCGCGCGAAGTGATTGCCGATTGCATCGAAACCTGCGTCGGCGGGCAATGGATGGACGGCGTGCTGGTGGTCGGTGGCTGCGACAAAAACATGCCCGGCGGCATGATCGGCATGCTGCGTGCCAACGTGCCCGCCATTTATGTCTACGGGGGCACGATTTTGCCGGGGCGCTACAAGGGCCAGGACCTGAACATCGTCAGCGTATTTGAGGCCGTGGGTCAGTTCACCTCGGGCAACATGAGCGAGGAAGATTTCTGCGAAATTGAGCGCCGTGCCATTCCGGGCAGCGGCTCCTGTGGCGGCATGTACACCGCCAACACCATGAGTTCGTCGTTTGAGGCGCTGGGCATGGCCCTGCCCTACTCCAGCACCATGGCCAATCCCCATGATGAAACCGCCAACAGCGCCAAAGAAGCGGCCCGCGTTCTGGTGGAAGCGGTGAAAAACGACTTGAAGCCGCGCGACATCGTGACCAAAAAAGCCATCGAAAACGCGGTGGCCGTCATCATGGCCACAGGTGGCTCCACCAATGCCGTGCTGCACTACCTGGCCATCGCCCATGCCGCGCAAGTGGACTGGACGATTGACGACTTTGAGCGCATGCGCAAAAAAATTCCCGTGCTGTGCGACTTGAAGCCTTCGGGCAAGTACTTGGCCGTGGACCTGCACAAAGCCGGTGGCATTCCCCAAGTGATGAAGACCCTGCTGGCAGCCGGTTTGCTGCACGGTGATTGTTTGACCATCACCGGTAAAACCGTGGCGGAAAATCTGGCGGCCATTCCCGATGTGCCGCGTGCGGATCAGGATGTAATTCGTCCCGTTGACAAGCCCATTTATGCCCAAGGTCACCTGGCCATCTTGAAGGGCAATCTGTCCCCCGAAGGCTGCGTGGCCAAGATCACCGGCCTGAAAAACCCGGTCATCACGGGCCCGGCCCGTGTCTTCGACGACGAACAATCGGCGCTGGCCGCCATCATGGCCCGCAAGATCGTGGCGGGGGACGTGATGGTGCTGCGTTACCTCGGTCCCAAAGGTGCACCCGGCATGCCGGAAATGCTGGCTCCGACTGGCGCCCTGATCGGCCAGGGTCTGGGTGAGTCGGTGGGCCTCATCACTGACGGTCGCTTCTCCGGCGGCACCTGGGGCATGGTGGTGGGCCATGTCGCGCCCGAAGCCTATGCCGGAGGTGTGATTGCCTTGGTGCAGGAAGGGGACACCATCACCATCGATGCCCACACCCTGAGCTTGAACCTGCATGTCAGTGACGAGGAACTGGCCAAACGAAGGGCCGTCTGGAAAGCCCCCGCGCCGCGTTACACCCGGGGCGTGCTGGCCAAGTTTTCGCGCAATGCATCCAGTGCCAGCACCGGAGCGGTGCTGGACCGCTGGGAAGGTTGAACTACGCCCTCACGTTAAAAAGCGGCTCCTTGAGCCGCTTTTTTTCATTCTCTTCTGAGCATCAGCGCTTTGCCTTGCCGCGGCGCCCTTTTTCGTCCATGCCCAAAGCGGCCATGTTTTGTACACGGCGTTGCTTTTTTCTGTCTTCCATCTTGTCGATTTCGCGGCGTTTGGTCAGACCGGAGCGGTCGGCATACTCCCACCACAACACGGCCAATCCCAAAGGTGTCAATATCCACCACCAAGACCAACCCGCCACGGGATCGACCCCGGCCAACTTGAGCAATACCAGCAGCACTCCGATGACAACGCCATACATGTCCATCACTCCCGAAAACTGCAGACGGCGCAACACCAAGCCATCCACAAAAGTAAACTTCACAGCGCTGAATGTAGCGCAGGCTGAAAGGCCTGCTGCGATGTTCAATCCAGACCCCACCGATTGAGAACGAATCCCCATGAAACCTGTCGCCGCGATTTTTTCATTGCTCGCCATGTTGACCACTTCTGCGGTTCAGGCTGATCCGACTCTGGCGGACAAGAAAAACTGCATGGGTTGTCACCATGCTACTGAACGCAGGGTCGGTCCCGCGTTCAAAGCGATTGCCGCAAAGTACGCGGGGCAGTCGGACGCGGCGGACAAACTCGCACAAAAAATCATCAAAGGCGGAGCAGGTGCCTGGGGTGCGGTACCCATGCCCGCTAATTCGCAAGTCACCCCCGCTGAAGCCCGGCAACTGGTCGTTTGGATCTTGTCGCACAAGTGAAGTCATTCAACGAGTTCTGCACGTAACCAGCCACGCAGACTGTTGATAAACGCCAGACCTTGCGCGCGCGCAAGGTCGCTGCGGTGGACGCGCCCTTCGACCACTGTCGACTCGCGCAAAGCCACGGCCCGGCCGACGCCCGCTAGCAAGCCGCAGTCCACATTTGGCGTGACCCACTGGCCATCCAACAGAACGGCCACATTGCCCCGTGTGAACTCTGTCAGCTCGCCATCCTCGTTGAATAGCAGGGTGTCAAACACCCCGGCGGTCGAAGGCGAAAAAACATCGTAGTGGCTGCGACGCGTGGTTTTGAAGCGCACGAACTCGCTGTGGGCTTCGGAAATGGGGCGACTCGCAAGCTGAACCCGAACGGGTTCCAGCGTTGGTGGCAGCTCATCGGCCGTCGCACTGACCCCACCCTGTGCGTCGGAGCAAAGACGCACGCGCCAGACGCCCCGTGGATGTTGGCGAACAAGGCCCGCCAGACATTGATCAAGCACTTCATGCTGAAGCGGGTAACCAAAAAACGAAGCGGCTTCTTGTAGCCGTGCTCGGTGAAGCGGCCAGTGTGGGAATTCGCCTTCTTGCAAGCGCAACGTTTCCAGCAATTCAAACGGCGCTTCGCAGCGGCGAAGAAAACCTTGTTTGTTTTGCCACTCTTGCCATTCGTCGTTGGCGTTGGCGTCGGCCGTGATCCCACTGCCGATGCCGCAGTGCGCGAGCCGTCCATTTACCGTGACCGTTCGTATGGCCACGTTGAAGGTGGCTGCTCCCCCCGGCTGCAAAACGCCGATGGCACCGCAGTACACACCCCGCGGCGCGGATTCGAGTTGTTTGATCCAGTGCATGGCCCGCACCTTGGGCGCGCCAGTGACGGAGCCGCAAGGGAAAAGCGCAGCGAATACATCGGCCAACTCAATGCCAGGGCGGGTTTGCGCTTGCACGTCCGAGGTCATTTGCCAAATGGTGGGCCAGGCCTGAAGCGCGAACAAGTTTTCTACCTTCACGCTGAAGGGCAGCGCAATGCGGGAGATGTCATTGCGAATCAAATCCACAATCATTAAGTTTTCAGCCTGCTCTTTGCTGCTGTCGCGCAGTGCCTGCGCCAATGCTTGGTCTTGTTCCGTTGACCGTCCACGCGCCGCGGTACCCTTCATGGGCCGGCTCAGAATGCTTCCATCCCGCCAATCAAAAAACAGCTCTGGTGAGACGGACAACACTTGGATGTCACCCAGATTCAAGTAAGCCGCATAGCTCTGAGGTTGAGCGCGGCACAAGGCATCAAAAAAACTTCTTGCATCACCTTCAAACTGCGATTGCAAAGGACTGGTGAGGTTGATTTGATACACCTCACCGTTGGCGATGGCCTCATGGATGTGATCCACTTGTCTGGCAAACGTCGCCGGTGTGAGCGCAGTTGTCCAGGATGCCAATTGCCATGTCTTCAGCGCTGAATGTGACGGCAGAGTTTGTGCACTGTCGTAAACCGCAAACCAAGCCAAGGGCAGGCTTGAATTGTTGTCAAAGGGGTGCAATTCATACGCTGCATCGAACGCTGCTGCGGCTTCAAAGCTCACGAAACCAACGCACCATCGGCCGTTCTTTGCGTGGAGGTGTGCGCTGTTCAACACAGTGGCCACGTCATGAGGTTGCCGTGCGATCAGAATCTGGCGCGGCTCGCCAAACTCAGCGTGCAGTGGACGTGACTGAGCGTGGGGTGCGGTGAACCGCAGAATGGCGGAAGGGGCGTCGGCTTGCGGAGACATGGGCCGGGAAGTCTAGCGCGGGGAGTCAGTCGCGGCTTTGAAGGAGCGGTTTTCGCCGGGACACATTGAGATGCCGCTGCCGCCGACGCCATTGCCGCCCCGCGCTACCCTTCGACAGGCTCGGGGCGAGCGGAGAAGGAGTAGGCAATGTCACTCATCAGAAAGGGGTGCCCTGAACATTGCGACCGTGCTGTTGCACGGCACGGCCTGCGGCCGTCTTGGATCAAAAGGCTTCGCCCAACTGATCCAAGATTGCTGGGTTTTGGTGAGCACATCACGTCGCTGCGCGACATGAGTGCTCCCCGAATCCCGCCGCAGCCCTGACGGGCTGGGTCGCCTTCGGCGACACTGGATCAAAAGGCTTCGCCTAATTGATCCAGTATGGCGGGATTCTCCAACGTGCTGGTGTCTTGGGTGACGGCCTCGTTTTTGGCCACCGAACGCAGCAGGCGACGCATGATCTTGCCGGAGCGGGTTTTGGGCAGGTTGTCACCGAAACGAATGTCTTTGGGTTTGGCAATGGGGCCGATTTCTTTGGCCACCCAATCACGCAGCTGTTTGGCGATCGCCTTGGCCTCATCGCCTGTGGGGCGCGGACGCTTCAAGACTACAAAAGCGCAGATGGCTTCGCCCGTGGTGTCATCCGGACGGCCCACGACCGCCGCTTCGGCGACCAGCTCGGTGCAACTGACCAAAGCCGATTCGATCTCCATGGTACCCATGCGGTGGCCACTGACGTTGAGCACGTCGTCGATGCGGCCTGTGATGGTGAAGTAACCCGTTTCTGCGTCACGGATCGCACCGTCGCCAGCGAGGTAGTACTTGCCCTGGAAATCGGCAGGGTAGTAGCTCTTTTTGAAGCGCTCTGGGTCACCCCAAATATTGCGGATCATGCTGGGCCAAGGTTTTTTCACCACCAAGATACCGCCCTGCCCGTTGGGCACGTCTTTGCCGGTTTCATCAACGATGGCCGCCTGGATGCCAGGGAAAGGCAAGGTGCACGAGCCGGGGATGAGTGGCGTAGCACCGGGCAGCGGTGTGATCATGTGACCCCCAGTTTCGGTTTGCCAGAAGGTGTCCACGATGGGGCAGCGACCACCGCCGATGTGCTGGTGATACCAGGTCCAAGCGGCCGGGTTGATGGGTTCGCCGACCGATCCCAGGATACGCAAGGAGCTGAGGTTGTAGTGCTTGGGATGAACCGCGTCATTGGACTCGGCCGCTTTGATCAGCGAACGAATCGCCGTGGGCGCGGTGTAAAAAACACTGACCTGGTGTTTTTCAATCATCTTCCAGAAACGCCCTGCGTCCGGGTAGGTGGGAACGCCCTCAAAAACAATTTCGGTTGCGCCCAAGGCCAGGGGGCCATAGGTGATGTAGGTGTGGCCTGTGACCCAGCCGATGTCAGCCGTGCACCAGAAAATGTCTTTGGGTTTGAGGTCAAACGTCCATTTGGTGGTGAGCATGGCGTGCAGCAGATAACCACCGCTGGAGTGCTGTACGCCCTTGGGTTTGCCGGTGGAGCCTGATGTGTAAAGCAAGAACAAGGGGTGTTCAGCGCCGACCCATTCGGGTTCGCAGGTTGTAGCCCGCAAGGCCACTTCATCGTGCAACCACAGGTCGCGGCCCGGCTTGAAGGCGACGTTGCCGCCGGTACGGCGATAAACGATCACGTTCTTGATGCTGTCGCAACCGCCTAAACCCAAAGCTTCATCCACGATGGCCTTCAGTGGAAGGTGTTTGCCGCCACGCACTTGTTCATCGGCCGTGAGCACCATCACCGCGCCCGCGTCTTCGATACGGTCGCGCAGTGACTGCGCCGAAAAACCGCCAAACACGACGGAGTGGGTCGCTCCTATGCGTGCACAAGCCTGCATCGCCACCACGCCCTCGACGCTCATGGGCATATAGATCACCACGCGGTCCCCTTTTTTGACCCCGCGAGCGCGCAGTGCATTGGCCAGTTGGCAGGTTTTCTCTAGAAGCACGCTGTAACTGATGGGCGTGACCGTACCGTCGTCGGCCTCAAAGATGAGGGCGGTTTTGTCCCCCAAACCCGCCAGCACCTGACGATCCAGGCAGTTGTAGGACACATTCAGTGTGCCGTCCTCAAACCACTTGAAAAACGGCGCTTCGCTGCTGTTGAGCACCTTGGTGAAGGGCGTTTTCCAAACGACCAGTTCACGCGCCAGGCGGGCCCAGTAACCTTCGTAATCAGTCTCTGCTTCTGCGCAAAGGGCGTTGTAAGCCGCCATGCCAGATACAAAGGCTTCTTGCGACAAAGCGGCGGGCGGTGGATAGATTGCGGTAAGGGGGTCTGTCATGGTCGTCTCCTGGAATGTTGAGGCAGCGCTTTTATCTTGAGAACGGTCGTCACCATAGGCTGAGAATCTGACGATAGTCTTACCGCGCCCAGGTGAATATTCTGTCGGCAGGTGAGCCACTTCTACAATGTGGATTTTGCTGATGGCCGAGCGCCCACTTCATGTCCACCCACCGCACACCGAACACAATGCGCCCCCTGTCCCGGTTCATTTTCATGAGCCGCTGGTTGCAGTTGCCGCTTTACCTTGGTTTGATCTTGGCGCAGGTGGTTTATGTTTTCCACTTCTGGGTGGAATTGGTTCATCTGATCGAGGCTGCGTTCGGCAGTACCGATGCGTTGGCCAAATTGGTCAGCAGCATTGGTTACAAGAGCGACGTGCAAGTAACGGCGCTGAATGAAACCATCATCATGCTGGTGGTGCTTGCGCTGATCGATGTGGTCATGATCAGCAACTTGCTCATCATGGTGATTGTGGGTGGCTATGAAACCTTTGTCTCTCGCCTTGGCCTGGAGGACCACCCCGACCAGCCGGAGTGGTTGAGCCATGTGAACGCTTCAGTGCTCAAGGTCAAACTCGCCACTGCCATCATCGGCATCAGCTCCATCCATTTGCTGAAGACCTTCATCAACGCTGCAAATTACACCGACAAAGTGCTGCTTTGGCAAACCGCCATCCACATCGCCTTTTTGCTGTCGGCCATGGCCATTGCTTACACCGACCGTCTGATGGTGCCTGCCAAGTCTTCCAATCACTGAGGATGCACCATGACTGTTTTGACCTTTATCGCCGGTTTGATTGCCTTGGTTGTGGGTGCGGACCTGCTCGTGCGCGGTGCGTCCAAGCTCGCGCTGTCGTTTGGAATCTCTCCCTTGGTGGTTGGATTGACCATCGTGGCTTTCGGCACCAGCGCGCCGGAGGTCGCCGTGTCAGTGGGGGCTGTGCTTGATGGCAAAACTGACATCGCCATGGGCAATGTGGTGGGTAGCAACATTTTTAACGTGCTCTTCATCCTGGGTGTGTCCGCACTGATCATTCCGCTGGTGGTGAATGTGCAGCTGATTCGGCAGGAGGTGCCCATCATGATTGGCGCTTCCCTGCTTCTTTTGGCACTGTCCATCGACGGCAAACTCAGTGCGGTGGATGGCGGCATGTTGTTTGCGCTTCTGGTGGCCTACACCGTGTTCTTGGTGGTGCAGTCTCGCAAAGAAACCAAAGCCGCCAACGACGAATACGCGGCGGAAGTTCAACCCGCTGCACCCGGCAGTTGGGATTCCAATTTGTGGGTGCAAATGGTGCTCATCGTTGCGGGCTTGGGTTTTTTGGTGCTGGGATCTGAATGGCTTGTCAGCGCCTCCATCACCTTTGCCAAAGCCTTGGGCGTGAGCGACTTGGTGATCGGCTTGACCATCGTCGCCGCAGGTACTTCCATGCCAGAGGTAGCCACCTCCATCATGGCCGCCATCAAGGGTGAGCGCGATATTGCAGTCGGCAATGTGGTGGGCAGCAACACCTTCAACATTTTGGGCTGCTTGGGCCTGTCGGGTTTGGTCGCGGGTGATGTGGGCCTGGTGGTTGCAACCTCTCTGTTGAACTTCGATATTTGGGTGATGTTGGCGGTCGCCTTGGCATGCTTGCCCATTTTCACCACAGGGCGAGAAATTGCGCGCTGGGAGGGGGCAGTGTTTGTCGCTTACTACGCTGCTTATGTGGCGTACTTGATCCTGGCTGCACAACAGCATGACGCACTGGGCACCTTCTCCAGCGTGATGATGGGTTTTGTGATCCCACTGACGGTGGTCACTTTGGTGGTGGTGCTGCTGCGGCGAGGGAAACCCGAGGCCACTTCATGAGCCACGGTGAGTTGCTGGCCTGCCTGGCCGCCCTGCCCTTTGTGGGCGCCCTGCTGCTGTCGTTGATGCGCAATGACCAGCCACGGCGTGTGGCTTGGGTGGCGGGCTTGACCACTTTATTGGGCTGTGGCTTCTTGGCCGTATTGGCCCCGCACGTATTCGCAGGTGAGGTGCTTCGCTGGTCGGTCGAATGGCTGCCGGCGCTGGACCTGCGTTTGGGTTTTCGGATGGACGGTCTGGCCTTCTTGTTTGCCCTGCTGGTGCTGGGGATCGGCGCTTTGGTGGTGCTGTACGGAGCCTACTATCTGGATCCGAAAGATCCACCCGCCCGCTTCTTTTCCTTCTTGCTGCTCTTCATGGGCGCGATGCTCGGGGTGGTGCTGGCCGACAACCTGATTTTGTTGGTCGTGTTTTGGGAGCTGACCAGCCTGTCCTCCTTCTTGCTCATTGGTTACTGGCATGCCGATGCAGACAAAGGCAAAGAAGCCCGGCAAGGCGCTCGCATGGCACTGACCATCACGGGTGCGGGCGGTTTGTGCTTGCTGGCCGGAGCCTTGCTGATCGGCCACATGGTGGGCAGCTTTGAGCTGGACCAAGTGCTTGCCTCGGGCGAGTTGATTCGTTCTCATGCGCTTTACGAAGTGGCTCTGGTACTGGTGTTACTGGGCTGTTTCACCAAGAGTGCGCAGTTTCCTTTTCACTTTTGGCTGCCTCATGCCATGGCCGCCCCCACGCCGGTGTCGGCCTATTTGCACTCGGCCACCATGGTCAAGGCCGGGGTGTTTTTGCTGGCACGCTTGTATCCCGCTCTGGGGGGATCTGAGCCCTGGTTTTGGATTGTTTCGCTCACGGGTTTGGCCACCTTGCTGCTGGGGGCCTACATGGCCCTTTTCAAACACGACCTCAAAGGACTGCTGGCCTACTCCACCATCAGCCACCTGGGTTTGATCACGCTGCTGTTTGGCCTTGATGAACCCCTGGCGGTGGTGGCGGGTGTGTTTCACATCATCAACCACGCCACCTTCAAGGCCTCGCTCTTCATGGCAGCCGGCATCATCGACCACGAAACCGGCTCGCGCGACATGCGCAAACTCAATGGTTTGTGGAAGTACATGCCCATCACCGGTGCTTTGGCTGTGGTGGCCTCGGCAGCCATGGCCGGTGTGCCACTGATGAACGGTTTTCTGAGCAAAGAGATGTTCTTTGCCGAAGCCGTCAACAAAAGCACTCATGTGGTGATGGAGTGGCTGTTACCGCTGGTCGCGACTTTGGCTGCGGTGTTCAGCGTGGCCTACAGCCTGCGTTTCATCCACGATGTATTTTTCAACGGCGAGCCCGTCGGCTTGCCGCGCACGCCCCACGAACCGCCGCGTTTCATGCGGGTGCCGGTGGAGTTTTTGGTTCTGCTGTGTTTGGCGGTGGGTCTGCTGCCCAACTGGGTAATTGGCGATCTGTTGGCCGTGTCCGCCAAGGCCGCGCTGTTGGGGCCGCTGTCGGGTGAGTTGCCTGTTTACACCTTGTCGCTTTGGCATGGCCTGAACCTGCCTTTGGCGATGAGTGTGGTCGCCTTGGTGGTCGGTAGTTCGCTTTATTTTGTGCTGCAAAAACGGGTGAATCTGCACCGCTTGGACAAGGTGCCCGCAGCACCGCGTCGAGGCGGACAAGACCTTTTCCTGGCGGCTTTGGCCCGTGGCGTCACGCAAGCCGTGCGCACCACCTTGGGTTTGCAGACCGGGCAGTTGCAGCGCTACCTCGCGGTGTTGGTGGGCATGGCCGTGTTGGCAGGTGCTTGGCCTTTTGTGAACGCCTACCTCAACCACTTGCCGCAAAAAGGGCCGACCGAATCTGGTCAGAATGTGAGCGTGGCCTTTGCAGTGGTGTGGTGCATCGGCATGGCGGCCACGCTTTCCACGGTTTATTTTTACCGGCAGCGTTTGGTGGCCTTGTTGCTTCTCGGCGTGGTGGGTTTGGTGGTCAGCCTGACCTTTGTGTATTTCTCGGCCCCTGACTTGGCCTTGACCCAACTGCTGGTCGAAGTGGCCACCATCGTCTTGATGATGCTGGCCCTGCACTGGTTGCCCGAGGAGTCGCCCAAGCCGCTGGACGACACCCAGACCCGCCGTGTTCGCGACGGCCTCTTGGCACTGGCTGCCGGCGTCGGTGTAGCGGCTCTGGCGTACATGGTGTTGGGCCGCCCTTTCAACTCCATAGCACCTTACTTTTTGGCCAACACGGTGCCCCTGGGCGGTGGTGCCAATGCCGTCAACGTCATCATCGTTGACTTCCGGGGTTTTGACACCCTGGGTGAGATCACGGTGATGGGCATTGCCGCTTTGATCATCCACGCCATGTTGTCCGGCTTCTATCCGGCAAACACCAAGGCTTTGCCACCGGCGCCCCAAGACAGCCACCCTTTGATGCTGGCCGTGGTGAGCCGCTTGTTGTTCCCACTGGCCGCGATGGTGTCGGTTTACCTCTACCTGCGAGGCCACAACCTGCCCGGAGGTGGCTTCATTGCAGGCCTGTTGCTGGCCATCGCACTGATGCTTCAGTTTGTTGCCAGCGGCCAGGCCTATGCGAGCCAGCGTTTGCAGGTGGACTACGCGCCTTGGGTTGGCTGGGGGTTGCTGATCGCTGGCGGCAGTGGTTTGGCCAGTTGGTACTTTGACGCCCCCTTCCTGACGACCACCTATGACTACCCCGTTTGGCCCTTGGTGGGTGAGGTGCCCTTGGCCAGCGCCTCGGTGTTTGATCTGGGTGTTTTCCTGACGGTGACGGGCGCCACCATGGTCGCGTTGTTGTCCATGGCCAAGTTGTCCTCCGCCACGCCTACGGCACCAGGAGCTGCGCCATGATGGCCGCCTTGATTTCCATCGCGCTGGGTTGCTTGTGTGCCGCCGGTGTTTACCTGATGCTGCGGCCACGCACTTTTGATGTGGTCTTGGGCCTGACGCTGCTGTCTTATGCCGTGAACCTGTTCATTTTTTTCATGGGCCGCGCCAAGACCAATGCGGTGCCGCTTGTTGATGGCATCAAAGCGCCTGACCTCACACAGTACGCCGACCCCTTGCCCCAGGCCCTCGTGCTCACTGCCATCGTCATCAGTTTTGCCATGACGGCGGTGATGCTGGTGATTGCACTGCGCACCCGTGCGCAAACCGACAGTGACCATGTGGACGGCCAAGAGCCCAGCGCCGACCATGACTCAAAGGGCAAGCCATGAGCTACTGGCCCCACCTCATCATTGTTCCCATCGTCCTGCCCTTGATGACCGGCGCCTTCCTGTTGCTGCTGGACCGCTGGGCACCCCGGCTTGTTCCGGTGGTGGCAGGCATCAGCACCATGCTCGGCCTGTGTGTGGCCGTGGCTTTGCTACGCCAAGCGGACAGCGGCGCAGTTCAAGCGTATTTGCTGGGCAATTGGGCTGCACCCTTTGGCATTGCGCTGGCACTGGACCGCCTGGCGGCCTTGATGGTGCTGCTCACCTCGTTGGTGGCCTGTGCCACTTTTTTGTACAGCTTGGGCGGTGATGCACAGCGCGGCCGCCATTTCCACAGCCTGTTCCAGTTCCAGATCATGGGACTGTGCGGCGCCTTTCTCACTGCCGACCTGTTCAATCTTTTTGTCTTTTTTGAGGTGCTGCTGATCGCCTCCTACGGTTTGCTGTTGCATGGTGCCGGTGCGCCTCGGCTCAAGGCATCCATTCACTACGTGTCGTTCAACCTCACCGGCTCTGCCCTTTTCTTGATTGCGGTGAGTTTGCTCTACGGTTTGACCGGCACCTTGAACATGGCCGACCTGGCGGTGATGATTCCTCAGGCCGACGCCGACCGCCATGTCCTGCTGCAAAGTGCCGCCTTGTTGCTGCTTGTGGTGTTTGGCGTGAAAGCGGCGCTGCTGCCCCTGTATTTTTGGCTGCCCGCAACCTATGGCTCGGCCAGCGCACCGGTGGCGGCTCTTTTTGCCATCATGACCAAAGTGGGTATCTACGCCATCCTGCGCGTCACGACCTTGATTTTTGGTGACCACGGTGGCCCTACGTTTCAAGTCGCCACGCCCATGCTGGAAATATTGGCCCTGGCGACTCTGGTGTTGGGCGCGGCGGGCGCGCTGGCCGCAAAACAGCTGCGCACGCTCATTGGCAATGTGGTGGTGGCGTCTGCAGGTACCTTGCTGCTGAGCATTTCATTGGCGCGTGTTGATTCAATCGCCGCAGGTCTTTTTTATTTGGTGCACAGTACCTTGGTGGCTGCAGCCTTCTTCTTGCTGGCAGACCGGGTGCGTGCCGCCCGCCTGTCGGCCCAAGCCAACGACGCTGCGGGCGACACCCTGCTGCCCTTCACACTCGGCGTCGCCCGTTTGCCCTTGGGATTGGTCTTTTTCGGTTTGGCCATTGCCGCCGCCGGCTTGCCGCCGCTGTCGGGCTTCCTGGGTAAAGCCATGCTGCTGCAAGCGGCGGGCCTGACCGCGAATGCGGGTTGGATCATCTTTGGCGTATTGGCCAGCAGCCTGCTCATCATGGTGGCCTTTGCGCGTTGCGGCAGCACCTTGTTTTGGAAGTCGGCGCTGGACACCAGCACGCCTTGGACGCCTGCTGCGCGGGACGCATCGGATATGCCTTGCGCCGGCCACGCCGTCCACCGCATCAGCCTCGGTCTGCTGGGCGTTTTGATCGTGGCATGCACGGCGCTGGCCGGCCCCGTGGCGCGTTACACCGCGGGCACCGCAGACCAACTGCTGGAACGCCAAAGCTACATCTCTGCCGTGCTGTACACCGCCCCGGTGCCCGCTGCCATCGACGTGCGTCGTGAAATGCGTGAGCGCAAGACACAAGCCGTCGACGAGCACCATCAGCCTGCCCCAGGCAACGAGGTGAAACCATGAAAACCTCCACACGGCGCTGGCTGCCTTCACCGCTGCTGAGTTGCGTTCTGTTCATTGTGTGGCCGGTGTTGAACCAGTCCTGGTCGCTGGGCCAATTGTTGCTGGGACTGATACTGGCCGTGGTGATCCCCTGGTTCACCGAACCGCTGCGCGACGACAAGCCGCGGCTGCGTCGTCCTTTGCTGGCAGCCAAGCTCGTGCTGCTTGTACTCAAAGACATCATCACGTCCAACATCGATGTGGCCAAGCTTATTCTGGGCCGCGAGTCGCGCATCCAACCGGCTTTTGTGTGGGTGCCCCTGACCATCACCGACCCTCACGGCATTGTGGCGCTCGCCGGCATCATCACCATGACCCCGGGCACCCTGTCGGCAGACCTCAGCGCTGACCGCCAACACTTATTGGTTCATGCTTTTAATGTGGACGACGAGGCCGCTTTGATCGACTCGATCAAAACCCGTTACGAAAAACCGCTGCTGGAGATTTTTCAATGAGTTATTTGGCGGTCGTATTGCCTTGGGCCATCGGCGGGTTTGCACTTGCTTTGTTGCTCAACGCCTGGCGGCTGTTTTGTGGCCCGGGTGTGGCCGACCGCATCCTGGCGCTGGACACTTTGTACGTCAACACCCTGGCCTTGCTTGTTTTGCTGGGCATCCAATGGGGCCATGATGTGTACTTTGAAGCAGCCCTGATGATTGCCATGGTTGGGTTTATCGGAACCGTCGTGCTGTCCAAGTACCTGCTGCGTGGAGACATCGTGGAATGAACGCTGCGCAAGAATTTTTACACGCCCTTCCCGTGTGGCTGGATCTGCTCTTGACCATTTTGGTGGTACTGGGCACCGCCTTCGCGCTGGTCGGCTCTTGGGGTTTGGCCAAGCTTGGCAGTTTTCTCAAACGGCTGCATGGCCCCACCAAAGCCACGACTTTGGGCGTAGGCTGTGTGTTGATTGCCTCCGCGCTGTTTTTCAGTGTGGCGCGAGGCACCATCAGCTTGCACGAGTTCCTCATCACCTTGTTTTTGTTTTTGACCGCACCTGTGTCTGCGCATTTACTGATCAAAGCCGCCCTGCGACTTGATCCGTCCGAGCGACCTGCTGCACCCTCCACTTCATCATCATCTTCCTGAAGGTTACTTTCATGAGCACCATCCACCAAAAAGACCTGATCGAAAGCGTGGCCGCCGCGCTGCAGTACATCAGCTACTACCACCCTGCCGATTACATCAGCCACTTGGCGAGGGCCTATGAGATTGAGCAAAGCCCGGCCGCCAAGGATGCCATTGCACAGATCCTCACCAACTCCAAAATGTGCGCCGAAGGCCGACGCCCGATTTGTCAGGACACTGGCATCGTCAATGTTTTCCTGAAAATCGGCATGGACGTGCGCTGGGAAGGTTTCACCGGCAGCATCGAAGACGCCATCAACGAAGGTGTGCGTCGCGGCTACGACAACGTGGACAACAAACTGCGCGCCAGCATCGTGGCCGACCCCCAGTTCGAGCGCAAAAACACCAAAGACAACACACCCGCCGTGGTCCACATGAGTGTTGTCCCAGGCAACACCGTGGACGTGCAAGTGGCAGCCAAAGGCGGCGGCAGCGAGAACAAATCCAAATTCGTCATGCTCAATCCCAGCGACTCCCTGGTGGATTGGGTGATGAAAACCGTGCCCACCATGGGTGCTGGCTGGTGCCCGCCCGGGATGCTGGGCATCGGCATCGGAGGTACCGCTGAAAAAGCAATGCTGATGGCCAAAGAATCGTTGATGGAGTCCATCGACATGTTTGAACTCAAAGCCCGTGGCCCGAGAAACAAAACCGAAGAGCTGCGTATCGAGCTGTGTGACAAGATCAACGCCCTGGGCATAGGCGCGCAGGGCCTGGGGGGCCTCACCACCGTACTCGATGTGAAGATCGCCATGTACCCTACCCACGCGGCGAGCAAACCCGTGGCCATGATCCCCAACTGCGCGGCCACCCGCCATGCCCACTTTGTGCTGGACGGCTCCGGGCCTGCTTACATCGACCCGCCATCACTCGATTTGTGGCCCGACGTGAAATGGGCACCGGACTACAACAAGTCCAAAAAGGTGGACCTCAACACGCTCACCAAAGAACAAGTGGCCGCCTGGAAACCCGGGGACACCTTGCTGCTGTCCGGCAAGATGCTCACCGGCCGCGATGCTGCGCACAAACGCATTCAAGACATGCTTGCCAAGGGTGAGAAGCTGCCCGTCGACTTCACCAACCGCGTCATCTATTACGTTGGCCCGGTCGACCCGGTGCGCGACGAAGTGGTCGGCCCCGCCGGCCCCACCACCGCCACCCGCATGGACAAGTTCACCGAGATGATGTTGGCCCAAACCGGTCTCATCGGCATGATCGGAAAAGCCGAACGTGGCCCCGCCGGCATCGACGCGATCAAAAAACACAAGAGCGCCTATCTGATGGCAGTGGGCGGCGCGGCCTACCTCGTCTCCAAAGCGATCAAACAGGCCAAGGTCGTGGGTTTTGCCGACCTGGGCATGGAAGCGATTTACGAGTTCGACATCGTAGACATGCCTGTCACCGTAGCGGTGGACTCAGAAGGAATCTCGGTACACAACACCGGACCCAAAGAGTGGCAGGCCAAGATTGGGAAAATTCCCGTATCGGTGGCTTGATTTCGCGACGGCTTCTTCGGCGGTTCCAATCGATTGTCCTGGTCGCAGCATCCATTGGTCTTTGATCACCGCTACCTTTGGAGCTCGGCCTTCGTGCGAGAGGTTTTACGCGCGGAGCGGCTGCCGGAGGCCGCGGTATTTCGTTACTTTCTGGCCGTCATGGCCTTCGACTGGTTGCAATTCACATGGATTGCAGTGACGCCGAGCCCGCAAATTTCCAACTGGTCCACGGCGAGTGCCTGGACCACCTTCATCATCACCCTACTGGGGCTGCTTTACCTTTATCGCCAGAACGGTGGTGGCAAGGGCCAGCAGTTTCTTTGTCGCTACTTCCCATTGTCGGTCACGGTCGGATGGAAGTTCGTCGTGGCTATGCTGATCGCAGTGTCACTCATTCCCTGGGTGTTGTCGACACAAAACGAAGAGCTTGTGGGTTGGAGCACGACCGCCGCGCTTGCGGCCATCAACACCGGCATGATGTGGCGTATCGGTACGCATCTGCGGTCACTCTCCGGTGAGACAAACAGCCGATCCGTGTCGTCACCGAACGGAAATTCCTCCGGCGTGCAGTCGGAGGCACCGCCCAGATAAAGACCCACGCGAAACTGAAGCTTCATACCTGAAGCCAAGCGTTGGCGACAGTCTAGATCTTTGGCTCGTCACCGCACAAACTTCCCAGTCGGCCCAATGATGGACAAGTCGGCGAAGTCCAAGCCGGTGTGGTCGGTTTCGCTGAAAGACACTTCCAATCCACCAATATCTACCTTACGCATGCTGTTCAGAGCTTGCTGCAAACTGGCACGGGTGGGGGTGTTGCCGGCACGGCGCAAGCCTTCAACCAGCACCTTGGCACCGGCGTACCCCTCCAACATGGCGGGCGTCACTTCCTGAAAACCTTGTGCCGCCGCCAACTCCATGGCCTCTTTGACCATGGGCGTCGCAATGGATCGCTCAAACGGAAACACCTGAGAGACGATGGTGCCACGCGCATGTTCACCCATGAGTTTGATGAAACCGCTCGAAGCATTGTTCGACACCGTCACCACCTGGGCACGCGAACCTGTCGCGCGGATCGCCTTGGTGGCCTCCGCAACCGCGCCAGCACTCCCAACCAGAAAAATGGCCTGAGCATCGTGTTTGGCTGGCAAGCCAGCGATAGGGGCGAAATCGGGTTTACTGCGATCAAACTTTTCCAGAAAAACAGGTTTCAACTGGGCTTTCTCGAAACCCCTGTTAGCGCCTTCATAGACATCGGCACCGAATGAATCATCCACATGAATGACACCGATGCGGGACAGGCCGATGGTCGTCAGATGCGTGATCGCTTTTTCAGCTTCTCGCTGGTATGACGCGCGAACGTTGAAGACCCAAGGGTGCACCGGCTTGTGTAGCACCATGGCACCGGTGGAGGGAGCCACCAGGGGCACTTTGTACTGAGTCAACAACGGCAGCACCGCTTGGCTATGTGGCGTGCCACGGATCATGAACAAGGCCAAGACATTCTTTTCGGTGATCAATTTGCGGGCGTTATCGGCGGTGAGTTTGGCGTCGAACTTGTCATCCAAGGTGACGAGCTCAATGCGTTGCCCATTGACACCACCCCGGCTGTTGATGTGTTTGAAGTAGACCTGTGCGCCATCAATGTTCTCTTTCACACCTGCAGCCACGGGGCCGGTGACGCCACTGCTTTGCCCGATCAACAGTTGCGCCCAACCTGCTGGCGCTGCCAACGCCAGCACCCCCATGACCGTCGCGCACAGCAAGCGCCGACAGGCGGCGTGACTCAGTTCAGTGGCAACACGAAACAAATCAATGGAAGTTTGCTGTTGCATCTGTGTCTCCTTTTAGCGGAATGCCAAAGCTGGATTGGAGTTTGGTTCAGATGGTTATCGGTCGCTATTGTGGGAAACCGAAGTGCGCCGCCCCATTAAGTTGAAAAAATCACACACGAGGACCAGTGACTCTCTCGTAAACCCTCGGTCACAGCGGAATCCAACTCGATGACTGGGAGATAAATCGTTGGCGAAACGGCCCCTAACCTCGCGGGTGATGCAATGCATGCAGACTCTTCAAACGCTCGCGGGCCACATGGGTGTAGATGGTTGTCGTCGAGATGTCGGCATGCCCCAGCAACATTTGCACCGCTCTGAGGTCAGCCCCGTGGTTGAGCAAATGGGTGGCAAAGGCGTGGCGCAAAGTGTGGGGTGACAGCGGCGCCTGAATGCCCGCCCTCAAGGCGTGCGCTTTGATGAGTTTCCAGAACATCTGCCGGGTCATGGCGCCACCCCTGGCAGTCACGAACATGGCGTCTGTGCTTTGATGCTTCAAGATCGCACCACGTGCTTCGTTCAAGTAACGCACCAACCAAACCCTGGCCTCTTCACCAAAGGGCAACAAACGTTCTTTGCTGCCTTTGCCGGTGACCTTCAGGGCGTTGTCACTCAAACTCAGGTGCACAGTTTTCAGAGTGACCAGCTCGCTCACCCGCAAACCACTGGCATACATCAATTCCAGCATGCTGCGGTCGCGCAGACCCAAGGGTGTGTCGATATCGGGGGCCTTCAGCAGCGCTTCAACTTGCGCCTCGCTCAATGTCTTGGGCACCCGCTGCAAGGGTTTGGCCATCAGCAGTTTCAGCGTCGGGTCGGCATCCACCAGTTTTTCGCGCAAAGCCCAGCGAAAGTAACGTTTGAAAACCGTTAGTCGGCGGTTGGTGCTGGTGGCTTTGCTGCCTTCGTGGCGCGCTACAGCGTAACTTTTCAAGTCTGATTCGCTGGCCTGGTTCAGGTGTTTGCCTTGTTCACCGGCCAACCAACGACTGAACAGTGTCAGGTCGCGCCGGTAGGCGGCCAAGGTGTTGGCTGCCAAACCGTCTTCCAACCACAGGGCGCTTGCAAAGCCATCAATGGCTTGCTCGCTGATTTGCATCACATTCATCGAAGAAGAAAAAAGGGGAGCCTGATTGACTCCCCTGAATTGTGCGCGGCCGGTGGCCAAACCAAGTAGCTTTACTCCAAGGTCAGTTTTTGCAGAAAGACCACGCGTTTGTAGGTAAACAGTTCGTCTTTCATTTGCTTCGCGAATTCGGCCTGCGTATTGCCAATCACGATGGAGCCCGTATCCTCAATGCGCTTTTTGACACCGGGATCGGCCAAAGCCGTTTTGACGGCTGCGTGGATCTTGTCCACAATTTCTTTTGGTGTGCCGGCAGGCGCCAAGATGCCATAAAACGCCATGCGGTTCACAGGCTCCAACCCCACCTCGGCAAAAGTCGGCACATTGGGTAAGGAGGCAACACGCTGGGATGAAGCCACCACGATGGGCACCAAACGCCCGTCCTTGATGAAGGGCAATGCCGAAGGCAGGTTGTCAAAAATGATGGGGATTTGCCCCGCCACCGCATCGTTCAGCGCCGGACCCGCACCTCGGTAAGGAATGTGGGTGGGGAAGGTTTTGGTCATGCTCTTAAAGAGCTCCATCTGCATATGCCCAATGCCACCCGTGCCAGAGCTGCCATAGCTGTACTTGCCGGGGTTTTTTTGCAAGGCTTCCAAAAACGCTTTGTAGTCTTTGGCGGGAAATGACGGGTGAACCGCGATCACATTGGGTGTGGCCGCCATGTTGATGATGGGCACAAAGTCCTTGGCCGGATCGTAGGGAATTTTCGGGTTGATGGCCGGGTTCGACGCCACTGTGGAAACCGTGGCCACGCTCAGCGTATAGCCATCCGGCGGCGACTTCACCACCTCCATCGCACCCACCACGCCGCCCGCACCGGCTTTGTTTTCCACCACCACCACCTGCCCAAGCGCGGCGCCCATTTTTTCAGCCACGATGCGAGCGATGATGTCGGTGGTACCACCGGGGGCAAAAGGCACCACCAAACGAACGGGTTTGGCCGGGTAAGCCTGGGCCCAGGCATTGCCTTGTGTGGCGGCCATGGCCGCCAAGCTCAGCAGGGCCAAAGTGAGGGGTCTGCGTTTCATTGAAGTCTCCAGTGAATGAGGGTGGTCAACAACACGGTTGCGACAGTCCGCAATCACGCATCGTGGGCCACGATCTTCAGGCAAGTCAGCGGCCTTGCCATTGTGGAAACTACGCAGCAAAAATCCACACATCAATCGGGGCGATGGGCTGGCTGAGGGAACTGCCGCAAGGCCCAGTCAATGTGCTCTTGGACCAAGGGCGTCGCGTTCTGGCGCCGTCCCAGTAAAGCCTGTCGGCATTCGTGCGGAGGCATCAATGTCTCTGGACTCGCCAGCGCATTGCCCAGTGCCACCGCCAAATTCCGTTGCCAGCGTTCAAACCCGATTCGTCGTATGGCACTGCCTTCGGTGTGTCGCAGAAACTCTTCTTCGGTCCACGCCCACAGCAGCAACAAGGTGGGCGCAGTCAATGGTGCTCGCACGTCAAAGTCCGGCAAACCGCTCACCTGGGCATATTTATTCCAGGGGCAAATCAGTTGGCAGTCGTCACAACCGTAAATGCGGTTGCCTATCAAGGGGCGCATCTCCACAGGGATGGCGTCCTGGTGTTCGATCGTGAGGTAAGAAATGCAGCGCCTGGCATCAAGTTTGTAGGGTGCAACGATGGCCTGTGTAGGACAAACGTCAATGCAGGCCCGGCAGCTGCCGCAGTGTTCACTGCTCGCAGGCGTCAATGGCAAGGGAAAGTCGATGTAGATCTCACCCAGAAAAAACATGGACCCTGCGTCGCGACTCAAGGTCAGGGTGTGTTTGCCTCGCCATCCAATGCCGCTGCGGCTGGCGAGCTCCACCTCCAGCACCGGCGCGGAGTCGGTGAATACACGGTAGCCCAGCGCACCGACCTGAGATTCCAACCACGCGGCAAGTTGCTGCAGTCGTTGGCGCAATACCTTGTGGTAGTCCCGCCCGCGTGCGTACATCGACACCACCGCCTCGTCTGGTCGCTTCAGGCGCTGCCACTCAACCGCCTGCCAATCGCTGGGTCTGTTCTTCGCAGGCAGGTAGTTCATCCGCGCCGTGATGACCCGCACCGTTCCCGGAACCAAGTCCGCCGGACGAGCCCGTTTGAGGCCATGGGCGGCCATGTAGTGCATCCCACCGTGAAATCCGGCCGCGAGCCAGTCCATCAGGCCAGCCTCAGCGGAACTCAAATCCACGTCGGCGACACCAATCTGGGAAAATCCGAGAAAACGCGCCTGTGCGTTCAAGGCGTCCAGCAGCCCTGCTTCGTTGACCACCCGAGGTTGATTCATTTGCCGATTCTAGAAACCCGCCAGCTCAACTGGCCCGATGAAGAACATACCGCCGCCTCGGCCGCGTTGTTGGCGGGTCGCCCTGGACTGAACAACGCCACCGTCGCTTTGTACGGTGACCTGGGGGCAGGTAAGACCACCTTCGTGCGACACCTTTTGCGTGCCTTGGGTGTAGTGGGCACTATTAAAAGCCCCAGTTACTCGGTGATGGAGGTGTACGACCTGCCCGCTTTGCGTGCCTGCCACTTCGATTTTTACCGGTTCAATGATCCCCAGGAGTGGGAGGACGCTGGCTTTCGTGAGGTGTTCGCTGATCCGGGACTCAAGCTCGTCGAGTGGCCAGACAAAGCTTTGGGATTGATGCCTGAACCGGATCTGAGCATCACCCTGCGTGTCATTGCCGCCGGCCACAGTGTCGAGTCTCGGCACGTGGTCTTCGATGCGTTTTCCGCCACGGGACAAAGCCTGTTGCCATGACACATCTTCCATTCAAACTTTCCAGGCGCCAGGCCGTGCGCCGCATGGGCAGCTTGGTGTTGACGCTCACCGCCGCTGATTTGGCTTTTGGCGCCAGCATCGTGGCCGTGCGTTTGTGGCCTGCGGCCGACTACACCCGCGTCACGCTCGAAAGTGATGTGGCGCTGACCGCTAAACATTTCGTGGCAGATAACCCGCCTCGTTTGGTGATTGATGTGGACGGCCTGGAGTTGAGCCCTGCACTGCGTGAGCTGGTGGGGAAAGTTCGGGCCGACGACCCCTACATCGGTGGCTTGCGCATCGGACAGAACCAACCGCGTGTGGTTCGACTCGTGGTCGATCTCAAACAACCAGTCGATCCAGATGTGTTTTCCTTGGCCCCGGTGG
>Ga0315907_10002725_pt1 | contig 21812 bp, 20 predicted proteins | sample LakEriMetagenome_3_FD_203525 | JGI IMG/M metagenome (GOLD analysis project Ga0315907, IMG submission 203525) | Freshwater fungal communities from buoy surface, Lake Erie, Ohio, United States - Buoy 12 MA123 | ecosystem: Environmental > Aquatic > Freshwater > Lake > Lake biofilm | place: USA...
AATAACGATTTCTCGGCGATCATTTTTTTTCTGTAGTGAAAATGTATTTCCATAGAAATGATTATCAAGCCATAATTGGCGAATCAGATCAGTACGTCTTATGGTATCTCTTCCTGTAATATAATTTGGAAGGCCATAACGATTTAGACGTTGATTTGCTTTGTATTGTTCATAGTAGCCTGCGCCTCTGGTATAAAATGTGGCTAGGTTAACGTTCCATCCTTTTTTTAAAGTTTGATTAAAAAATAATTGATAATGTGTCTGTTTGTAATTGTCTGTTTCATTATCATAAGGAACTCCTGGTTTATCTGTACCAGCACTATTAAATCGGCGATTTGTTGTTAACATTGATTCTGGTACTCCATACCAAGCCTGATACGTTTTTTCTTTTCCTGAAAATACATTCAGTCGCAAAGAAGATTTTTTTGTCAGGTAAGCCCCTGAAACATAGAAAGATTGCATATCTGATGACGCGCGATCAATGAAGCCATCACTTTTAATTTGAGACAAGCGCGCATCGAAAGTGAAGTGGTTATTTAACAATCCAGTTCCGAGTTTGATAGTATTTTTCCAGGTATTGAAGGATCCTGCACTATTATTCAATTCTGAATAAGCTTGTTCACGAACTTCGTTTGTCATAAGATTCATGGTTGCACCAAATGCACCAGAGCCGTTACTGCTGGTTCCAACACCTCGCTGAATTTGCAAGCTATTTACGGATGACATGATATCTGGAAGATTGACAAAAAATAGCCCTTGTGATTCGGCATCGTTGTATGGAATACCATTGATGGTCATATTAATTCGGGTAGCATCCGTTCCTCTAATACGGATACCCGTATATCCTACACCATTTCCTGCATCAGAGTTAATCACCACCGAAGGTGTTTGATTTAATAGAAATGGGATGTCCTGCCCTAGATTTAACTTTTGTAACGCTTTTGCATCAAGGGTAGTTTTGGTGAAAGGCGCTTTGTCAGAAGCTCTTACGGCATTGATCTCAATCGGTTTCATAAGATTGGCTGAAGGCGTCAAGCCAATCATATCCTCTTTCTTAGCATTAAGTAAACCAACCCAGGTTTGATAACCTATAGCCGTAATCTCCGCGTTTACATTGGATTGTTTTGCCTTGAAGGAAAATTTACCCTGATCATCTGAAATAGTGGATTGACCAGAGGATGTGATAATTGTTGCCCGGGCAACTGGTTCTTTCGTAACTTGGTTGATAATCTGTCCTGAAAATGACTCTTGTGCAAACAGGTAGGTTACAGGTAGCCATAGAAGGCTGGTAAGTAAAATTTTTTTCATCTGTTTTTGTTAGTGGTAGCCGTCTCACCGGACTACCGGGTTTACAAAAACAGGAAAGGAGAGGATGTGAGAACTCTTGCCTTCCCTGCGCAGGCATTACCCTGATCAGGTTCTACGGGTATTATCTCAGCTTCAGCAAATAGTTGCCTTAGCACCCCGGGAACGAACCACAAATGTAAATAATATGAAATGATGCGTAACTTTTTTTTCCATTACACGTCACACAAAAAAAACAAAATGATGAGAATTTGGTTCACCTGCGTTTTACTACTATTTATAGTTAATGGTTTTAGCCAGCAAAAGATTATCCTGGATAATAATGCTGAGGTAAGGCAAGTTGCCCATTTTTCGGAGATTGAGGTAGAAGGAGGTATAGATGTATATTTTTCGCCAGATGTCAAACGACAATTAGTAGTGAGTGCGACTCCTGTTGTAATTCGAAATTTGATCAATACGGAAGTGATTGGGAATCGGTTAAAAATATATTCATCACCGGATCGACGACATGTTGCATGGGGTAGAAAAATGATAGTATATGTTTCTGCTCCTTATGTAGAGAAGATTATTGCCAATGGTGCATCAGATGTACATATTCAAGGCATTTTAAAAGTTGAAAAATTGACCATGCAGTTAAGTGGAGCGAGTGATTTTTTTGGTTCAGTGAAGGTTGAAGATTTATCAATCCAACAAAGCGGCAGTTCTGACGTTACGATAACCGGAGAAGTTAAATCAATGAAGGTTGTTCTATCAGGAGCCAGTGATCTGAATGGTTTTCAATGTCAGGCTGATTATTTAAACGCCAATGTCAGTGGAGCGAGTAATTTGCAGATTACGGTAAATGAGGAATTGGATGTATCGGCAAGTGGAGCCAGTGATGTTCGGTTTAAAGGAAAGGGGATCCTGAAAAAGCAAAGTTCCAGTGGAGCTTCAAGTATAAAAGCTGTTGATTCTGAACGACTTTAAAAGTAATTTTGCGGGATATCCTTTTTGAGTTATCTTTGCACTCCAAATCGCGAAGTAGAGCAGCGGTAGCTCGTCGGGCTCATAACCCGAAGGTCGGAGGTTCGATCCCTCCCTTCGCAACTAGCAAACCCGCGATAGCGGGTTTTTTGATTTAGAACATGTTCAAGTCTGGATTTGTAAATATTTTCGGTAGGCCTAATGCAGGCAAGAGCACATTGTTAAATGCGCTTACTGGAGAAAAATTGGCTATTATTTCTCCAAAAGTTCAAACCACCCGACATAGAATAAAATCCTTTATAAACGGAGACGATTACCAGATAATTTTATCCGATACCCCGGGTATCATCACCCCGGAATATAAGCTGCATGAAAAAATGATGCAAGCTGTAAAAAGTAGTTTGGAAGATGCGGATGTGGCTATACTACTGGCTGATGTAAATGATGATCCGGAGAAAATGGATAATGTATTCAGTTCATTGAAACTTAAAGTGCCTGTTTTGCTTGTCTTAAATAAAGTTGATAAAGTTTCGGCATCAAAACTTCAAGGGGTACATCATTTTTTTAGTTCCCGCCCTTACGGGAAAACCATTATTGAGATATCAGCATTGAATAATACAGGCACAGATAAATTGATCAGTGAAGTATTAGCTCGTTTGCCAGAGGGAGATCCATTTTATGATCCGGATGAATTAACTGATCTACCACTACGTTTTTTTGCAGCGGAGTTGATCAGAGAAAAAATTTATGCGTTTTTTCAGGAAGAACTTCCTTATCAAGCAACCGTTATTGTTCGGGCATTTGAAGAGAAGACAACCTTAACTAAAATTGTAGCGGATATTGTGGTGAGCAGGGAGTCTCAGAAAGCGATATTCCTGGGTGAAAAAGGATCCATGATTCGGAAGCTGGGCACTGAATCCAGATTGTCTCTTGAGGCATTTCTTGGAAGAAAAGTATTTTTGGAGTTGTTTGTGAAAGTGAGACCGAAATGGAGAGAGAATGAAGGTTTCTTGAGGGAATATGGATATTAATTTTTAAAAGATCTTTAGTGGTTAATTTACTCAACATACATTAGCCACCATAAAATTATCGATATGGGATATACAGTAGCCATAGTAGGACGCCCCAATGTAGGTAAAAGTACCTTGTTCAATCGTTTGCTGGAACAGCGAAAGGCAATAGTTCAGGACACACCTGGCGTTACCAGGGATCGCCAGTATGGTGAAGCGGAATGGGCGGGTAAGGCATTCAACGTAATCGATACGGGAGGTTTTGTCCCTGATACGGAAGATATATTTGAACGTGAGATACGCAAGCAAGTACATATCGCTATGGAAGAGGCTAATGCCATCATTTTTATGTGTGATGCTGCTACCGGGATCACAGATCTCGACGAAACTATGGCGGATGTTTTGCGCAGAACACGTAAACCCGTGTTGTTAGCGATAAATAAAGTGGATAATCATGATCGATTCCTGGAAGCTCAGGAGTTTTATCAATTGGGCTTCGAGAATATCTATTTCCTTTCTTCTATGACGGGCAGCGGAACGGGTGAGCTTTTGGATGAATTGGTAAAACATATTGAAGAAGAAAACGAAGAGGGGGGAGAAAAATCTGAATTACCTAAAATCGCGATTATCGGCCAACCTAATGTAGGAAAATCATCATTACTGAATGCATTAGTAGGCGAGGAGCGAACAATTGTAAGTGATATTGCGGGTACCACTCGTGATACCATCCACACTCATTATAAATTGTTTCAAAAAGAGTTCGTTCTTATAGATACAGCAGGTATTCGTCGCAAAAAGAAAGTGAATGAAGATCTGGAGTTTTATTCCGTCATTCGGGCAATCAAAGCATTAGATGAATCTGATATTTGTTTACTCTTGCTTGATGCGGAAAAAGGCATTTCGCAGCAAGATCTGAATATTTTTAGTTTAGCAGAGAAAAAAGGTAAAGGAGTGGTTATCCTGGTGAATAAATGGGATCTTATGGAGAAAGAGACGAATACGGCCCGTGATTATGAGCGTGAGTTGAAAAAACGAATTGCGCCTTTTAGCGACGTACCTATTCTGTTTATTTCTGCAAAAGATAAAACCAGGATATTTAAAGCGGTAGAAGTGGCTCTGGAGGTCTATGAGAATAGAAATAGAAAAATCCCTACGTCCACATTGAATGAAGTGATGTTGAAGGCCATAGAGTCGTATCATCCTCCGGTAGTAAGGGGAACACCCATTAGAATCAAGTTTGTCACCCAACTCCCTACCGCGGTACCAAGCTTTGCTTTCTTCTGTAATTTCCCGGATGATATCAAACAACCGTATAGAAATTACCTGGAAAATAAACTAAGAGAAAATTATAAATTAAGCGGTGTTCCCGTTCGAATATTTTTTAGAAAGAAATGATACTCAAAACTTAAAGTTTGAAATTACTGTTTTTACTTTCAAAGTATTAACCCTTTCAGAAATGCATAGGCGCAACTGAAGTATATAACCAAACCGGTTACATCCACAAGCGTTGAAACAAATGGGGCTGACGAAACTGCAGGGTCAGCTCCTAATCTTTTCAATAAGATAGGTAACATAGAACCGGTAAGTGTTCCCAAGAGCACTACACCTAATAGAGAAAGACCTACGGCGGATCCGATCATGAGATAATGATGGCCATATAAATTAGGAAAGATGGCATTCCACACTATAATCCGGGAAAAGCCAATTATTCCGAGAACAGAGCCTAACAAGAGTCCGGATACGATCTCTCTGCGCATCACTCTCCACCAGTCGGCCAGCGTTATCTCCCCCACAGCCATGGCTTGAATGATCAAGGTAGAGGCCTGTGATCCACTGTTTCCGCCACTTGAAATAATCAATGGAACAAATAGGGCTAAAACAACTGCTTTGGCAATTTCATTTTCATAGTAACCCATAGCTGTTGCGGTTAGCATTTCACCTATGAATAAAACGATCAGCCAAACAATTCTTTTTTTGAAAAGCTTTAAAATGGGGATCTCCAAGTAAGGTTCATTCAGTGCTTCAGTACCTCCCATTTTTTGCATATCCTCGCTAAACTCTTCATTAGCTACCCATAAAACGTCATCGATAGTTACAATACCTAACAAAATATCATTGTCGTTTACAACAGGCAATGCCACTCGGTTATTCATTTTGAATACCTGATTGGCCATTTCCTGATCGTCTTGAACGTGAAGGGTTATGAAACGACCATCTATAAGTTCTGAAACTTTTTTCTCTGGAGGAGCGAGTAGGAAGTCACGTATTCTTACATCATCAATTAGTTTACCATGTTCATTAACCACATAAAGAACGTCAAGTGTTTCAACATCTTTCCCATATTTGCGGATATAGTTCAAAACCTCCAATACCGACCATTCCAGATTCACCGCCAGATAATCGGGTGTCATCAGTCGTCCTACACTTCCTTCCGGGTATCCTAATAGGGCAAGCGTGATCCGACGTTCCTCCGGTTCTAGCATTTTGATCAGCTCTCTAACCACTTCTACGGGAAGTTCTTCCAGGAATGCGGTACGATCGTCAGCAGGAAGGGCATTGAGTAATTCAGCGGTTTTAATAGGCGGGAGTTCCTGGATGATCCTTTTCTGAACAGGAAAATCGAGGATCTTAAACGTACTGGCAGCACGATTGCTGGAAAGATTGGAAATAATGCTTACCTCATGATCTTCATTATCGGCTATAAGTTCACACACATCACTGATATTCTGGTTATTAAGGAATTCCCGAATCTCCAGTTTATCATCCCTAGTGATGATCTCTTCAAATTGTTCCTGAAGGGAAAGTGTGTTTAATTCCATTACCGTTTTGTTCTAAAGTGCAAAAATACTTTATTTGCCCTAGGATTACTATATGATATTACCAAGTTTATTTATAGCGCAAACAGATAGCAAAGGAAGGGGGGTATTCACCGCGGATCCTTTGCTAATGGGTACAATAGTGGAAATAGCACCGGTAATCGTTCTGAAGGCATCCGATCGTGCCTTGTTGGATCAGACCCTTCTGCATGATTATATATTTGAATGGGAGGACGAGAAATGCTGCATGGCCTTAGGATATGTTCCCATCTATAACCATGCCCCTACGTCTAATTGCGATTATGAGATGGACTTTGAGCATGCTATTATCCGAATTAAGACTGTATGCGATATACATGCAGGAGAGGAACTCACCATTAATTACAATGGGGATTGGAATGATCCCAAACCTGTGTGGTTTGATATACGATAGCTAGGGTATCGCACCAAATAATACTGATGAATTAAACAAAAGGAGATAGAAACTATTATCTACCTTTATGTATTCATTTCTAAATGCATGTATTATGGCCAGTAAAGATGTATTTCAGAGTCCCGATTATTATCAGTTAGACGATTTATTGAATGGGGAGCAAAAGATGGTCAGAGATGCTGTTCGTTCCTATGTAAAACAAGAAATATCTCCAATCATTGAGGATTATGCTCAACGGGCTGAATTTCCGGTACAAATTGTAAAGCAACTTGGTGAACTTGGATGTTTCGGTCCAACTATACCTCAGGAATATGGGGGAGGTGGTTTGGACTATATCAGTTATGGATTGATGATGCAAGAGCTGGAAAGAGGAGATAGTGGCGTTCGCTCCACTGCTTCAGTGCAGGGTTCATTGGTTATGTTCCCCATATATGCATACGGTAGTGAAGAACAAAAAAGAAAATATCTGCCCAAATTAGCTTCAGGTGAATGGTTAGGATGCTTCGGCTTAACGGAGCCGGATCATGGAAGTAATCCTGCGGGTATGATCACCAACTTTAAGGATGCAGGAGATTGTGTAATTCTTAATGGTGCTAAAATGTGGATCAGTAATGCACCCTTTGCACAGGTTGCGGTAGTATGGGCGAAGAATGAACAAGGGGAAATACATGGGGTAATTGTGGAAAAAGGGATGGAAGGATTTACGACTCCTACAACAAAAGGCAAGTGGAGCCTTCGTGCTTCTGCAACAGGAGAATTAGTTTTTGATAACGTAAAAGTTCCAAAGGAGAATATTCTACCTAATATTAAGGGCATGAAAGGGCCGTTGAGTTGTTTGACCAAAGCCCGGTTCGGTATAGCCTGGGGAACATTGGGGGCAGCTATGGATTGTTACGATACTGCACTGCGTTATTCAAAGGAACGTCAACAATTTGGAAAACCAATCGGTGCATTTCAGCTACAACAAAAAAAGCTGGCAGAGATGATCACGGAGATCACCAAAGCTCAACTTTTGGTATGGCGGTTAGGCATATTGATGAACGAGAACAAAGCAACACCCCAACAGGTAAGTATGGCAAAACGCAATTCTTGTGAGATAGCCGCACAAATTTGTCGTGACGCCCGACAAATACTTGGTGGAATGGGTATAACTGGAGAATATCCGGTAATGAGGCATATGATGAATCTGGAAAGTGTGATCACCTATGAGGGTACACACGACATCCATCTTTTAATAACCGGATTGGATATTACCGGACTTAATGCATTTAGTTGATCGTTATCCATCATGTATGAGGATTTTTTTATTAGGATTTATGGGATCGGGTAAAACAACCTTGGGCAAGCAGTTGTCAGGATTGATGGGATTGCCATTTATTGATCTGGATGAACGAATTGAATCTGCAGCGGGCGCTACAATCGGTGATATTTTTAAAAGGAAAGGAGAAGATTTTTTTCGTAAGATAGAGGCAGTTAGGTTGAGGGAAATTATAGCTGCGGAAGAGAATATGATTTTGGCTTGTGGAGGAGGTACACCTTGTTATCATGATAACATCACCTTCATTAATGCATCTGGAATTTCTATATGGTTGAATACCCCTAAGGAAATCATGTCGGAGCGATTAATAAAGGAATCAGGTCATCGCCCATTGATAAATGGATTGTCTTCAACTCAGTTGGAGGAATTTATCGAAGACAGGTTAGAGCAGCGATTAGCGTATTATAGTCAGGCGAAATTCATTTTTAATCCAACTGCTGAATCCCTTGATGAATTAGTTAAACAATTGAATAACCATGTATAAGGTTTATATCAGGATAGGAGCTATTTTGGGAGCATTAGCCGTTTTATTTGGAGCTTTTGGGGCTCATTATCTTAAATCGATTTTGGGTGATACTGCAGTTAAAACATTTAATACTGGGGTTGAATATCAGTTTTATCATTCGTTAGCCTTATTGTTAACAGGCTTATTGATTTCTTCTACTCCTTCAAACGGTTTGAAATGGGCGGGAAGGTTGTTTATCGGTGGGATAATACTATTTTCTGGATCACTTTATTTGTTAACTATTTTAAAAGCGACCGGTGACGTAGGGTTAAAATCAATTGGATTGATAACACCGTTAGGGGGGCTACTCTTTGTTGGGGGCTGGATTAGCCTGGCATTAGGAATTTCCGGATATACACATAAACATAGAGATAATAAGTAGTAAATCAACTGAAAATCTTAGGTTTGCATAGCATTATGGCAAACTTGAAAAAAAGCTCAAAGAAAAGTTCGTCGAAGGATGACCTTTCCCAAGAAAAAGAACAAACAGCTGATTTAAAAGAAGTTGTTCGTGATGAACGTACCCATAAAATTGTGGGTGCATTTATTTTGCTTTCTTGTTTTTTTGTTTTTGTTGCATTTATATCTTATTTATTTACCTGGAAAGAAGATCAGGATAAAGTTTTTAATTATGGTTGGCAACTGCTAAAGCCCAATCAATTAAAAATCAGTAATCTGATCGGATCTTTTGGAGCGTATATTTCGCACATCTTCTTTTTCAAAGGTTTTGGTATTGCTTCTTTTTTGATCTGCTCCTTTCTCTTTGTTATCGGCGTTAATCTTTTGTTTACACACAACATATTTTCAATACCTCGCCATATCAAGTATTTGTTGACTGGTTTGGTAGTTATTAGTTTGACGAGTTCTTTTGCATTAGGTCGTTTTGATTTTCCTTTTGGTGGTGAAGTGGGTGATCTCATGTCAACCTGGTTATCAGGCTTTATTGGTCCGTTGGGAACAGGTGCGTTGATCTTCATTGTATTGTTTTCTTATGTAATCTGGTGGTTCAATCCGGTTTTCAAATGGCCTTCAAGAAACGAGAAAGCCACAATACCGCCATTGGTTCAAGATGAAATGGATGAAGTAATAGATGCACAGGAAGATCATGCAGGGAATGATAATTTACCTGTTGGACCGATGCAAGTAAAACAGGTTTTGTATGATCAGGAGGAAGAGAAATTGGATATGACCATTGTTGAGAAGCCCGAAGAGGAAACGTCTAATATGCCTGCAGCCGAGGTAATGGCTGATTCCGTTGTGGAGGCTTCCAAAGAAGCATTACAACCTACTGTGCAGCATCCAGGGGGAAGTGAGTCTGGGTTAGCCTTAGAAATAAAAAAAGTTGAACCTGAAACGCCAGAAGAAGAATCACCCGCTAAAAAAGTGGCGAAATTAGCTAATTACGATCCTATACTTGATCTCAGAGATTATAAATATCCTGCACTTGAATTGCTTGATGTCCATAAAAACGAAAAGATCGTTATGGATGCCAATGAGCTGGAAGCTAATAAAGAGCAGATTATTAAAACACTGGGCAATTATGATATATCCATACAAAAAATATTTGCCACGGTTGGTCCAACTGTAACACTATATGAAATTGTGCCTGCTGCTGGTGTTCGTATTTCCCGAATAAAAAATCTGGAGGATGATATTGCCCTAAGTTTGTCGGCATTGGGAATTCGTATCATCGCACCTATACCTGGTAAAGGAACTATTGGTATTGAAGTGCCAAATGTGAAAAAAAGTATTGTGGGAATGCGAACAGTGTTATCATCAGAAAAATTCCAGAATAATGCTTACAGTCTTCCCATTGCATTAGGAAAGAAGATCGATAACGAATTATTTGTTGTGGATCTGGCAACCATGCCACACTTGTTAATGGCTGGCGCAACGGGGCAGGGTAAATCAGTTGGATTAAACGCTATTTTACTATCCTTATTATATAAAAAGCATCCCTCTCAGCTGAAGCTGGTATTAGTAGATCCGAAAAAAGTTGAACTTAGTTTATATCGTATGATTGAAAAACACTTCCTTGCTAAGCTGCCAGGAGAAGATGAGTCGATCATAACAGATACTAAAAAAGTGGTGAACACTTTGAATGCTTTGTGTATTGAAATGGATAATCGCTACGATCTGCTGAAAGATGCGGGTTGCAGAAATATAAAAGAGTACAATGAGAAATTTGTCAAGCGCAGTTTAAATCCGCAAAATGGACATCAATTCTTGCCTTTTATTGTATTGGTGATAGATGAGTTTGCCGATTTGATCATGACAGCCGGTAAAGAAATTGAAACACCTATTGCTCGTTTAGCTCAGCTAGCTCGGGCGATAGGAATTCATTTGATCATCGCTACCCAACGTCCTTCTGTGAATATTATAACCGGTACTATTAAAGCAAATTTTCCTGCACGCATAGCATTCAAGGTTTCAAGTAAGGTTGACTCACGTACCATACTTGATGCAGGTGGAGCAGAGCAATTAATAGGTAAGGGAGATATGCTCGTTTCGCACGCAGGTGAATTGACACGTCTGCAATGTGTTTTTGTTGATACCCCTGAAGTAGATCGCGTAGTTGAATTCATTGGCGATCAAAGGGGTTATCCTGATGCCTTCCTTTTACCTGAATATATTGATGAAAAAGATATGGAAGGTAGGGGTGATCTTGATTTTGGAGACCGTGACCCATTGTTTGAGGAAGCAGCTCGGTTGATTATTTCTTCTGGTGTAGGATCTACTTCCATGATACAGCGCCGGATGAAATTGGGATATAATAGGGCCGGGCGTTTAATGGATCAGATGGAAGCCGCCGGAATAGTTGGTGGTAGCCAGGGAAGCAAGGCCAGAGAAGTGTTGATCAAATCCGAAATGGAGTTACAGCAAATCCTGGATTCTATGAATGGTTAACGGTATTTTAGTTAATTTTCTACATACAAGGATGCTTTCTCCTTTAGCTTTTCCTGCATAAACGTATATTTGCAGTCGCATAACAAAACCATAATGAAGCATTTAACCATTATCATATTTTCTCTCTTATCTATCCTTTTTGCGCAGGCGCAGACAAAGAATGATCCTGAAGCTAAAAAAGTGTTGGACGCAGTGAGCGCAAAATTCAAAACATTTAAATCTTTAAAAGGAAATTTTACGCTTGAAGTTAAAGATGCAAATGGAAAAACCCAGGGTAAAAAGACAGGTGTAGTGTATATGAAAGGAGTGAAATACCGAATTAGTATTACAGGACAGGAGATTTTCTGCGATGGGAAGAATGTATGGACTCTAGACAAAGATGCAAAAGAAGTTCAAATTTCAGAATTTGATAGTAATAGCGGTAGTTTAACGCCACAGAAACTTTTCACTAACTTCTATGATAAGGATTTTTTTTATAAGTTAAACGGGGATAAAGCGGTTTCCGGAAAATCGGTGAAAGAAATTGAATTGACTCCAACGAATAAGTCGAAACCCTTCTTTAAAGTTTTACTGAATATCGATAAGGCAACTAATATGATCAACTCTACACAGATCTTTGAGAAGACCGGCAATCGTTACCAGTATGCTTTGAGCAACATTTCTACAAATGCTGCTATCGGTGATGATATGTTTGTTTTTGATTCAAAGAAGTTCCCTGGTGTGGAAATTATAGATCTCCGATAATCGATTAATCTTAATCATTTGCACCACCCCAACGGTAGGATCTGATCTGCATTCCCGCCAGATCCAGTACGCGATCCACCACTGTTGATGCTACTTGCTCTATGGATTGAGGCTTACTATAAAAAGAAGGAGTGGCAGGACAAATTATTCCTCCGGCCAGTGTAACGGATTCCATATTACGGATATGGATCAGATTATAAGGAGTTTCTCTTACGACACAGATCAGTTTTCTTCTTTCCTTTAATACTACATCTGCTGCCCGTGTGATCAAATCATTGGAAATGCCACTGGCTATTCTTCCAAGTGTACCCATCGAACAGGGGATGAGGATCATAGTATCGTATTGACCAGAACCTGATGCGAATGGAGCTGAAAAATCAGTTTTGGAAAAAATCTTAAAACCATATTGTTCATAAGCTTTATTCTCCAATTCCGTTTCCCAAACCTCTTTGGCATTGTCGGACATAACAAGTGCAATATTGCTCCATTGATCCGGTATCCTGTTCAATTTATCCAGTAAGAGCTTGGCATAAATAGATCCACTTGCTCCGGTGATGCCAATGACGATTTTTTTCATTTGATTTCCTATCGGTTATTATCTTAACAAATGATGTGGGAAAAAGTTAGTCATTTTACCATATAAAAAGCGGGGTTATGGCCCCGCTTTACAAAGAATATTAATTGGCTTATTTCACTTCAGCCATGTCAGGAATGGCTTCTACTCGATAAGCACCTGCATCTAATTTTTTCTTGGTCTCATCAAAAGCATTCAATGTGATCTGGATATCCTCATCTGTATGCGTAGCGGTTGGAATCAAACGGAAAATAATATGCCCTTTAGGGATAACCGGATACACTACGATCGAGCAGAAAATATCATAATTCTCACGGAGATCCATAACCATTGCTGTAGCTTCTTCAACACCACCTTTCATATAAACAGGCGTTACAACAGAGTCTGTTTTACCGATGTCAAAACCTTTTGATTTCAGACCTTCTTGAAGTTTTAGAGCGTTAGACCAGAGTTTATCTTTAAGTTCGGGATGATTGCGAAGCATTTCCAAACGTTTCAAATTTCCCACTACCAACGGCATTGGTAGGCTCTTGGCAAAAATCTGGCTTCTGATGTTGTAACGAATAAAGTCGATCACGTTTTTCTCACCAGCAACAAAGGCGCCGATTGAAGCCATTGATTTGGCAAATGTTGAGAAATACAGATCGATTTTTTCTTGCATGCCCTGCTCTTCACCTGCACCAGCACCCGTTTTACCTAAAGTTCCGAAACCATGCGCATCATCTACCAATAAACGGAACTCATATTTCTCTTTTAATGCGGCAATCTCTTTTAATCTTCCCTGATCACCAGCCATCCCAAAAACACCTTCAGTGATCAATAGAATACCACCATTACCTTGTTTTTCAACAAGTGCAGTAGCACGTTGTAATTGCTTCTCACAATCTTCCACATCATTGTGCTTGAACACAAAACGATGACCTGGATGTAATCGGACCCCATCTATTATACAGGCATGACTCTCCGCGTCGTAAACAATAACATCATGGCGACTCATCAACACATCAATCAAACTCACCATGCCTTGGTATCCAAAGTTGAATAGAATAGCATCTTCTTTACCTTCAAAAGCGGCCAATTCAGCTTCAAGTTGTTCGTGCAGATCACTGTTCCCACTCATCATACGGGCACCCATAGGAAGCGCAAGGCCATATGTTGCTCCAGCATCAGCATCGGCTTTTCGTATTTCAGGATGATTAGCTAATCCAAGATAATTGTTCAGGCTCCATACGATTTTCTCTTTTCCCCTAAATTCCATGCGGTTACCTATGTCACCAACCAGCTTTGGAAAAGCAAAATATCCATGTGCTCTTTTACGGTGTTGACCTAACGGCCCCTGGTTTTTAAGGAATTTTTCAAATATATCTGCCATGTCTGAAGATTTAAATCTGCTATATTGCAGTCGCAAAAATACGGCATTTAGGTAAATGCTATGTACTTGTCCTTGATATCCATTCCTTAATGTTTATAAGATATGAAAAAAGTGTTGTCCGTTTTTGCCTTAACATTAATCAGCCTTTCCTATGGAATAGCCCAACCAGCCGCTGCTATTGCATCTAAGCCCAAAATTGTGGTTGGCATTATGATCGATCAAATGCGATGGGATTTTTTACACCGGTATTCCGATCGCTATGGGAATGATGGTTTCAAAAGAATGATGCGCGAGGGATTTGCTTGTGAAAATACATTGATCCCTTATGCACAAACGATAACCGCTTGTGGGCATTCAACTGTTTATACAGGAACAACTCCTGGCTTGAGTGGTATTTATGGAAATGAATGGTATGATGTACAAAAAGGGAGGCAGGTGTATTGTACAGAAGATGAAAGCGTTAAAATATTGGGAGGAGGAGCAAAATCAGCGCCAATGTCCCCCCGAAACTTGAAAGTAACCACGGTTTCAGATGAGCTTCGGATGGCTACTAATTTCCGGTCTAAGGTGGTAGGCGTGGCTATTAAAGATCGTGGTAGCATCCTGCCAGCTGGTCATTCAGCCAATGCTGCGTACTGGTATGATGGTCAAACGGGCAATTGGGTCAGCAGCACCTACTATATGGAGGAACTGCCATCTTGGGTAAAAGCATTCAATGCAAGAAAAGTTACCGATTCGCTTTACGCACTGGACTGGAATACTCTTTACCCTATTCAAACATATGTACAGAGTGATGCTGATGATAAAGTATATGAGGGTAAAATGCCAGGTGCCACTAAGCCCGTTTTTCCTCATTCTCTTAAATCCTATGTAGGGAGAAATTTTGGAGTGATTTCATCTACTCCTTATGGAAATACGTTGACGCTGGAGTTTGCCAAGCAAACAATCCAATCTGAAAATATGGGAGAAGATCAGTTTACTGATTTATTGGCAGTAAGCTTATCCTCTCCCGATTATATAGGGCATCAATACGGGCCTAACTCCATTGAGGTTGAAGACACATATCTACGACTGGATCAAGAATTAGCAGCATTCTTTTCTTTTTTGGATAAAAAATTTGGTAAGGAGTATATAGTTTTTTTAACCGCAGATCATGGTGTGGCACATGTTCCGGGTTATGCTGCTGAACATAAACTTCCAGGGGGAAGAGTTGGTACGTCGTCTTTTGCAGCGTTTAAAAATGCAGAAGCGAAGTTTAACGTTAAGAAACTTGTAGCTAATGTCAGTAATTTTCAGGTTTACCTAAATCATAAAGTTATTGACAGTGCAAAATTGGATGTAAATCAAGTAAAGGAGTATCTGGTAAAAGAATTACGCAAGGAATCATTCTTGCACACGGCATATGATAATGCTGATATAGCAAATGCCCCTTTGCCTTCTGAAATAAGAGAGAAATACTTGAAAGGGTATCATCCTAAATTGAGTGGAGATATACAAATGGTAGGACTTTCGGGCTTTATAGGGCCAGGTATAACCGGCACTACCCATGGTTCATGGTACAATTACGATGCGCATATTCCACTTGTATTTATGGGCTGGGGTATAAAACAGGGTAAATCGTATAGGGGAACCTATATGACCGACGTTGCGCCAACAATCGCCGCATTATTAAATATCCAGATGCCAAGTGCCTCCGTCGGACATGTCATCAGTGAAGTGATAAAGTAATCCACATTTTAGTACATTTTTGTTCCGGCCTCCCTGGTGCTCACCTTGGAGGTCGTTTGTTTTTTTAATACTTTGCATACGTATGAAAGCTTATCATGATCTTCTAAACCATATTCTTCAAAAGGGGGCACAAAAGCATGATCGCACCGGAACAGGAACAATAAGTGTATTTGGATATCAAATGCGCTTCGATCTTTCAGAAGGCTTCCCTTTGGTAACTACAAAAAAAGTCCATCTAAAAAGTATCATTCATGAATTGCTTTGGTTCTTGAAGGGAGAAACCAATATCGCATATCTTAAAGAGAATGGGGTAAGCATCTGGGATGAGTGGGCAGATGAAAAAGGGGAATTAGGACCTGTCTATGGGAAACAATGGAGAAGTTGGGAAGGGGCAGATGGACAAGTTATCGACCAGGTCAGTTGGCTAGTAAAGGAGATTAAAAAAAATCCGGATAGTCGCCGATTGATCATAAGTGCCTGGAATGTAGCCGATCTACCAAAGATGGCCCTCATGCCTTGTCATACCTTGTTTCAATTCTATGTAGCTAATGGTAAATTAAGTTGTCAGCTTTATCAGCGGTCTGCAGATGTTTTTTTGGGTGTTCCATTTAATATCGCATCTTATGCATTATTAACATTAATGATCGCACAGGTTTGTGGTTTAGAACCTGGAGATTTTGTTCACAGTTTTGGTGATGTCCATTTGTATAATAATCATATTGACCAAGCCAAACTTCAATTGAGCAGGCAACCATTCCCGTTACCCGTAATGAAAATTAATCCAGAAGTGAATGATATTTTCGGCTTCAGCTTTGAAGATTTTGAATTGCAAAATTATCAGTGTCATCCAGGCATTAAAGCACCGGTGGCTGTTTAAAAAATGGGTATGATCATATCGCAAATAGTTGCCGCTGGTGAGCAGAATGAAATTGGGAAATCAAATCAATTATTGTGGCATTTACCCAATGATCTTAAATTTTTTAAGAATACCACATGGGGAATGCCGGTAATTATGGGGCGAAAGACTTATGAATCAATTGCCGGTGAACCACTGCCTGGTAGAATGAATATTATCGTTACTAACCAAATTGGATATAATACAAATCATGAGAAAGCAATTGTAGTAAATAGTTTTGACGCAGCTTTGCAAAAAGCGAAAGAGGCGGATGTGAAAGAAGTTTTTATTGCTGGCGGTGGTGAAATTTATCGAAATACTTTAGCGCTGACGAATCGGATTTACATGACCCGTGTGCATGATCTTTTCCCGGAAGCTGAAATTTTTTATCCAGAGATCAGAAATGGAGAATGGAAAAAAATAAAAGAGCTGGCATTCCCCAAAGATGATAAACATAAGCATTCTTATACCTTTGAAATTTGGGAACGCTGATGCATGGATCTTTTACCATGTTCACAAAGTATCTACATTATCTGCTTACAGCATCTAATGGACAAGGACATGGCATCCATTCACCTTTTGTTTATGATTTTATCCGAAATGTGCTCATCGATAAAAAGCACTATCCAGCCTACAATATAGCCGAGCAACAGAGAAGGAAATTATTGCATAATCATACTTTTATTGAAATTCAAGACTTTGGTGCCGGTTCAAGGATCAATCCAAATAAGAGTCGTAAAGTTGCGGATATAGCTAAACGTTCAGTCAAGCCAGCCAAATTTGGGAAATTATTATACCGCTTAGCGGGTTATTGTAATTATAAAAATATTTTAGAACTAGGTACTTCATTAGGAGTTACCACTTCATATATTGCCAATTCAGCAAAAGATACTCGAATATTAACTCTGGAAGGAGCGGATACCATAGCTGATCTTGCTGAGGAGTATTTTAAATCATCAGGTTTTGACAATATCAAATTGATCAGGGGAAATTTTGATCATACCTTATCTGCGGCTATTGCATCTATGCCCTCTATTGATCTGGCTTTTATAGACGGAAATCATCGGTATGAGCCCACGATCACCTATATATCAACTATATTGCCTCATTTGAATGAATTTTCTTGTTTGATCCTGGATGACATTCACTGGAGTACAGAAATGGAGAAGGTTTGGGAAGATGTTAAGAAAGTGCCGGAAGCAACACTTACTATTGATCTGTTCTTTCTTGGACTAGTTTTCTTCAGAAATGATTTTTATCAAAAGCAACATTTTACTATTCGCTTTTAAACTCCGTAATATCATTCGATAGTCTCTAGAGGATTCGTTACCTTTATCCTACTAATTCACTATATGATTATAGGTGTACTCAAAGAGCCGTCATCCGAAGCACGTACCTCTATGGTACCAGAAACGGTTTCAGCGCTGGTAAAAAAAGGTCATCAGGTTTGGGTAGAATACGAAGCGGGATCATCAGCTTACTGCTCCAATTTTACTTATGTCGAAGCAGGAGCAACGCTTACTGACCGAAATAATATTATACAACATACAGATGTTTTATTATCCATCCAAATTCCATCGGATATAGAAAGCTTTCCTTCTGGAAAAGTATTGATAGGGATTTATATGCCGCTATATAATAAGGAATTAATGGGTAAACTAGCGTTGAAAGGCTTGTCCATATTTAGTTTAGATATGTTACCACGTACTACCCGTGCTCAATCTATGGATGTACTATCCAGTCAGGCTAATATAGCGGGTTATAAAGCAGTTTTGTTGGCGGCCTCATTATACCCCCGTTATTTTCCGATGTTTATGACTGCAGCGGGAAGTATCCCACCTGCAAAAGTATTGATCCTGGGGGCGGGAGTAGCCGGGCTTCAAGCTATTGCTACTTCAAGAAGATTAGGAGCGGTAGTAGAGGTGTTCGATACCCGTCCGGCAGTCAAAGAGGAAGTCATGAGTTTAGGAGCAAAATTTGTGGAAGTAGAAGGTGCAGCAGATGCGTCGAAAGCAGGAGGATATGCTGTTGAGCAAAATGAGGAATATCAGCAAAAGCAGCGAGAACGTATTGCAGAAGCAGTTAAAAAGGCGGATATCATAATCACTACAGCACAGATCCCAGGTAAAAAAGCTCCTATATTAATTACAGATGACATGATTCAAACGATGCGTGAGGGGTCGCTAATAATTGATCTGGCTGCTGCAACAGGAGGAAATACGCCACATACTATAAATCAGCAAACAATAGAAGTTGAAGGAGTTCGAATTATTGGGAATAGTGAACTTCCAGGTTCTGTTCCATTTGATGCGAGTAAGTTGTATGCCAAGAATGTATCCAATTTTCTATCGTTGATCATGACAAAGGAAAATAATCTGGATCTGAATTTTTCTGATGAATTGGTAGCGGGAAGTTGCATCACACACAATGGTGCTATTGTTCACGAACGCGTTAAATCATAAACTATGATGATACTTGATTTTATTCAGCAGCATCAGCAAATGATCTATATCGTAGTACTTTCTATATTTCTGGGAGTAGAAGTTATTGGAAGAGTACCCAGTGTGTTACATACTCCACTGATGAGTGGAGCTAATGCTATACATGGAGTAGTGATCATTGGTGCAATCATCGTAATGGGGCAGGCAAGTGAACAGAACTATCTGGCGCTTATTCTGGGATTTTTAGCAGTGGTATTAGGTACATTAAATGTGGTGGGTGGATTTGTAGTAACCGATCGCATGCTAGACATGTTTAAAAAGAAAAAATAGGCGACATGGGAATTAGTTTGCTAACAATTGCATATTTGATAGGTTCAGTTACGTTCATTCTTGGATTGAAAATGTTATCGCACCCATCTTCTGCTCGAAATGGAAATTTACTGGCAGCGGCGGGTATGGCTATCGCTATTCTTGGTACTATTTTCCTGTATGAAAAAGATGGTCAGCAATTAGGTAATTATGGATGGATATTCGGAGGATTAACTGTAGGTACGGTGATCGGTACATTGGCTGCTAAAAGAGTGAAAATGACCGCCATGCCGGAAATGGTAAGTCTATTTAATGGTATGGGTGGAGCGTGTGCTGCTTTGATTTCTATGGTAGAGTATGATCATTTGGCGCACCAGGGATTTATGGAAGGAGGAGAACCGGTACATGTGGGAACCCTGCTTGCCATAGTCATGGGTTTGATTATAGGGACTATATCGTTTTCGGGTAGTATAATAGCCTGGGGTAAATTGAATGGCAAGATCAAAGACTTTGCTTTCTCCGGTCAGCATATTGTAAACCTATTATTATTTGGATTGATCTTGATGGTTGGGGGGTATATTATTTACCAGGGTAGCGATAGCAATATTATTTTTTTCTATCTCCTTTTTATAATGTCCGTTATTTATGGCGTATTCTTTGTACTTCCTATAGGTGGTGCCGATATGCCGGTAGTAATTTCATTGTTGAATTCGTTCACGGGTGTAGCTGCTGCTACTGGTGGTTTTTTGTACGATAATCCCGTGATGCTGACCGGTGGTATTTTAGTTGGTGCAGCGGGAACATTGCTAACCATTTTGATGTGTAAGGCGATGAATCGTTCATTGGCCAATGTTTTGATCGGATCATTTGGTGGCTCTACAGCAGCTCATCATGCGGGTACATCTGCAGCCGGTGGTACATATAAGGAGATAACTCTAAGCGATGCTGCAATGGTGATGAGTTATGCAAACAAAGTAATGATAGTTCCGGGTTATGGTTTGGCTGTTGCCCAGGCACAACATATTTGTCATGAATTGGAAAAACTTCTGGAATCCAAAGGAGTGGAAGTAAAATATGCGATTCATCCTGTTGCCGGACGAATGCCGGGTCACATGAATGTATTATTAGCAGAAGCGGATGTTCCTTATGATAAGCTATTGGAAATGGAACAGGCTAATGATGAATTCAAAACTACAGATGTGGTGTTGATTTTGGGTGCCAATGATGTAGTGAATCCTGCGGCGAAATCAGATCCATCTTCTCCAATTTATGGTATGCCTATCCTAGAAGTAGAAGAAGCTAAAACTGTTATTGTAAATAAAAGAAGCATGAAACCTGGTTATGCCGGAATTGAAAATCAATTATTCTTCCAACCCAAAACATCCATGCTGTTTGGGGATGCTAAAAAAGCATTGCAGGATCTGGTAGCAGAGATTAGATCTGTCTAATGATTTTATAGTATTTTCACTAGCTACATGGTATTGCCTTCTTCATTAATGACCGCTCTACAAAAGGTAGAGGGATTTGATGAAACTTCATTTATAGAAGCACATCAACAACCACCTCCTGTATCCATTCGGTTTAATCCTTCCAAATGGAATGAGAAATTCGCTGAAGCTCGATTGAAAGGTGGGGATCTACAGGTAACATCCGCTGTTCCTTGGTCATCCCTTGGCAAATATTTATCCTATCGTCCCATTTTTACAGTAGATCCATCTCTCCATGCAGGAGCGTATTATGTTCAGGAAGCGTCGAGCATGTTTCTTGAATATCTGTTGCAACATCTTTTAGGTAAGGCGTCTGAGTTGAAATGTCTCGACCTCTGTGCTGCTCCCGGTGGCAAGACAACCTTACTTGCTTCTATGGAGCAGTTTGGTCTGGTGGTGGCTAATGAAATTATCAAAACAAGAGTTTCCATTCTTTTAGAAAATGTAGTGAAATGGGGAGATCCAAAAATATTTGTAACAAATGATGATCCTTCGCACTTCAGCAGAGTACCCGGTTATTTTGATGTATTGATTGTGGATGCTCCTTGCAGTGGTAGTGGATTATTCAGAAAGGATGAGGCTGCATTGAATGAATGGTCAGTCTCGAATGTAATGCATTGCGCAGAAAGGCAAAAACGTATTTTAGCAGATGCTATACCATCACTTTCATCCGGTGGAATTTTGGTATATTCCACATGTTCCTATTCACCAGAAGAAGATGAGGCCATTATAGAATGGCTGATGGAGAAATTCCCTTTACAGAATTTAACTGTCCCTGTACCTGAGGAGTGGGGCGTTACGAGAACCCAAACTACTGCAGGGGCAGAAGGCTATCGTTTTTTCCCTGGAAAAACAGCTGGAGAAGGTTTTTTTGTTGCTGCCTTTCAATTGAAAGAGCAAATAGGAGGTTCTATTTCTATTTCCAATAAGTCAATGGCAAAGCGTAAATCAGCCATATCGCCACCTGAAGAATGGATCAATCCAAATTATCCTACACAGGCGATT
>Ga0315907_10002727_pt1 | contig 21793 bp, 20 predicted proteins | sample LakEriMetagenome_3_FD_203525 | JGI IMG/M metagenome (GOLD analysis project Ga0315907, IMG submission 203525) | Freshwater fungal communities from buoy surface, Lake Erie, Ohio, United States - Buoy 12 MA123 | ecosystem: Environmental > Aquatic > Freshwater > Lake > Lake biofilm | place: USA...
GTTCAAGGGAAGGTGGTTAACAAGAAATTTGTGCCTAGTTATTTCAAACTACTTCCAAAATAAGTTAAGGCCAACAAAAAAGCCCCTAACTCATTGAAAGTTAAGGGCTTTTGCGGACCGGACGGCGTGATTGAACCTCATTCTATCTAATCCTAAATGACATAAATGTCTGAATATAATGGTGTTAGTGTTATATTGTTATCACTTTAACTTATCTAAAATGATTAAAATATAGGGTAGTAGCTACACTTTCTGCTACCCTTTAAGATGAAAATTCAAATCAAGAGATTTATGCTTATACCAATAAGTTGTTGTTATAAAAAATTGCTTCAAATCCATAGATATTGAATCTTATTAAGTGATAATTCCTATTAGAATACATTATTTTTATGGAGGCTGAAATTTACTATCTGTTCTAAGATTAATAATCGATAACAGTTAATTATTTCAGTTGTAATTTTTTTATGATTTTTTACGTCGACAATGAAACCTATATTATTCGATTACTTCAAGAAGACTGCTAAGGTATTAGATGCGAATTACGAAAGAAGTACTGAACAAAATGCATCATCCAATCTTGGAAAAAACAGAGAGAGTTTTTGTAATTTATTTTTAAATACTGTATTGCCTCCAAAACTCAAGACAAAATCTGGAGAAATTTGGGACAGTAGAGGACTTAAAACAGGACAACTTGATTTAATTATAATTAGAGATGATGCACCCTCGTTAGAATTTGGCTCAGACAACACTTATTTAGCAGAAGGTGTTTTTTCGGTTTTAGAAATTAAATCAAATTTAGACCGGACAAAATTGAATGAGGCAGCTAAATCTATGCTTAATGTCCAAAATCTAACGATAAATCTAGGAGCAACTATCTCAGCCGGCCAACCACTTACACGACCATTGAGAATTGTTTTTGGATACGAAGGTGCTACTTGGGACACTTTAATTGACGAGATAAATAAAAATGGATGGCAAGACTTATTTGACCTTGTATGTATTTTAAATCGTGGAGTTCTTGTAAATAAAGACCGGATGCTAAATTGGGAGGGCCATCAACAATTTGCAGTTATAAATGGCTCTGCTTCAGCTATTGGGTTTATTTACTATTATTTAACATCATACGGAACATCTTTTTTAGGAAGAAGCTTAAATATAAATTCATACTTTGAACCATTTTCGAATTGGAACGAATAAAAAATTAAATTTATGTCAGTAATAATAGCTGTTTACACACCAACCGGAATTGTTATTTCCGGTGATAGCAGGACGACTGGAACCTTAAACCATTCAATTCCAAATCCTGAAAATCCACAGCATCAAATAAATATTCAGACAATGATAACACTGTCTGATGCAACTTTGAAAGTATTTAAACTATTTGACAAATATGGGGTTGGCACTTTTGGAGATGCCCAAATTGATAACTTACCTATTGCCCATTATATAAAACAGTTTGAAATAAATAACTCTGAAAACCCTCCACAAACAACCAATGACTTTGTGACCGAGTTACTTAATTATTTCAGACAATTTAATCCAATACCTAAAACTGGTTTTGTTATTTGTGGTTATGACCATAATGAACCATTTGTATTTGGAGTTGATACTTTCAATAATACTAGTCAAAGGTGGAATTTTCTTCAAGAGCAAAATAGAATAGATTATGGAATAGTAAGAGGAGGTGATACTGATGTAATAAATAGACTCCTAAATAATCCTCAAAGGCTCCCGATTTTCCAAGCGATGAACTTACAAGATGGAGTTGATTTTTCAAGACATTTAATCAGAACAACTATTGACCAAATGAGATTTGAGCCAGCTGTCCCGACAGTTGGTGGAGAAATTGACACTCTAATTATTACAAATAATAAAGTAGAATTCTTGTACAAAAAGAAACTTATTTGTAGATAAAAAAATTAACTTAAAAAGATGTTTCGTAAGGATAGTTGACTTAGAGAAAATAATGTATTTAAAGGTTAAACTTTGATACAATTATCGTTTAATTCAATCTTTAATTAATCTTTTAACAATCTCAGGGGAAAATGAGCATCCTCTTCTTGTCCTGTATCCGTTTAGATTGAGCTGCTTCGATATTTCAGTCAAAGAAGTATATCCATTTTTCATTTGAAAGTGTTCTATGAATGTCTTTGCAAGTTTCCAGTTCTCATTTTCAATTCTATTTCTAATGATGGATTCAACTCCTTTCTTTTTTGCCTCACTGGTTAAATTTGAAGGGGTGCCAAGTTTACGAGTCTTTGCCAGCTCTTTTAAGCCTCTCTTGGTGCGGGTTGAAATAAGTTCTCGTTCCCATTGAGCTACACTCCCAAAAATCCCTAGCGTCAATGTATTTAGCTCTGGTAGGTCAATACACCTGAGTTTAATTCCTTTATTTCTTAATGTAAAAAGAAACTCAACTTCTCTTGATAAGCGGTCTAATTTGGTAAATAATAAAGTATAACCGTTTTTTACACATTGGTTGAGGGCTAAGTTTAATTTCTCCCGGTTATTATTCTTACCAGTTTCCTGTTCTGAAATAATTTCAATAAGTTCTCCTGAACTAGATTCAATAAATTGGTGAATCCTGGACTTTTGTTCTTCAAGCCCTAATACTTGACGACCTGTTGAAGTTCTAATATAACCTATATATTGTTGCATAAATGGGTGTTTAGGCTAATGTAAGCGCCAATTTCACAAATGCCAAACGTTCGTTCAAGTTTTGTTAAATTCTTTAAAATCGGTCTTTTAAACTAGCAGATGCTAATAAATTTGATATTAGGAGGTTCCATTTTTATCAAAAAAGGAACTTTTTGACGATTCTGCACGAGGTATAAATTTTTTATTCTCCTAATATTGAGATTGAATAGAAGGGCTATTAAATCTATGAAGTCTAAGTGCTAGTATTTTGTTAAAACAACTGGCTTTTGAAAAAACGAGCTTCACGAATCGTATATGACAGTAAATTTAAGAAGTCAGATACAGTACAATTAATAACAAGTAAATCTGAAGGATAATCAAGATGGCCGATTCTTTGTGTAATGAGTAACAGGAGTTCTTTTTCTTCAAGGTTGAAATCGTCAATAGGAGGAGCAACCAACTTAACGGTCTGTATTGTAAGACCGGTTTCAGAATTTTTCAAATGTAGCTTGGTAAACTCAGGGGGGATTGATTCCTTAGACATCATCTTTTTGAAATAATCACTTCGAATTAGGGATTCGAGGGTATCTATCAATGATATTTGACTTTTAGACAGTTTCTTCATTCTGGTGGTGTTTTACGACAAATAACCAGTGAATCTTATGAGGTCTACCATCATTAAAACCTCCGGTGAATCGTAATCAATTTTTTGTTCAGGTAAAATTCTCAACTTCTCTCTAAAGTACTTTTCTACCAGAAGTTTCTCCGAATCATTTATATTCATTGACCTGCCGTATTGCAAATACTTTGAATAATAATCAACATTCAAGTGTTCTTTCCCTTTAATCATTTCTTCTTTTTTAATTTCTCTTTTATTGCCTCTCTAATAAATTGAGAGATTGATTTTTCTTCTTCAATTAGGTTACCGGTTAATCTTTTGAACTGAGATTCAGTAATTCTAACTACAACCTTTCTCTTCTTGAATTCTTTCTCCATTGACTTTTATTATAAATATGTTGAGTAAGACAAAAAGTTTACAATAGTTTACAAAATGGGTTGACTTTTCGAAATATTTTGTGTATTTATTAGTATGACTTATTGGATGGGATATATAAAGCCGGTGGCGATAAGTTTAGTTGGACTACCACAGGAAGAGATAAAAGTCCAACGCCAGCACAAAGACGGAAGGTGTTATTATCTCAGGGTGAGTGACCACTCTAAAGTAGCCGTCAAATGAAGTTTTCACTGATACTTCATCGAAACTCCACCTAACAAGATTAGGATTATACGGAGTGGGAGTGTCCAACAGAGTAAAATCTGTATAGGACATTCTCACGCCAAATTTCTCTCCAACAGAGATTTAAATAAAGTAATAACTAGTACTAGAATATTAAGATAAACACCAGGTAGTACTGGAAAATAATGAATATATATTAGCTTCACTAGCACACTACTAGAATTAATATTCATTCATATACCACCTATCGTACATATTATTGACTTTAGTGTTTATTCAAAAGAATAGTTGCTTCAAATCAGATAATCATATGATGTCATTAGTGATTTAATAAAGCTACTAAACCGGTTCTTTCCTCAAAGATTCTCTCAATATCTGTTGTAGTAATTGTTCATTTTGTAATTGACTTTGTTTGATACTTGCTTCCAATTCGTTACAATAATTCATCAGTTCATCTAATTTTTTGATGATTCGATTTTGTTCTGACAATGGAGGAAGAGGTATTCGAAATGAACGTAAATGACCTAAATTATAATTTCCAGCAGAACTACCTTTACTTGAAACATTGCCCTTAGAATAAGCATTTCCGTACGGCGAATTAATTACTAATTCTAAGTATTTTGAATTTACAAGTTTGATAAAGGGTTGTATTAGGCCTACGCTAACATAAAATGCAAAATCTAAATTTTGGTCTATGACCGCAGCTTCACCGATTGCTCCAACTCTCGTAATTAGAATGTCTCCAATTTCTGGCTTTTTATTTTTTACGCACTCTAGATATGCCTCATATGAAACATATTTTCTATTATCTGGTATGAATTTAAATGGTTTAACGTGTTGAGCTGATATAAATGGAATTCCTTCTTTAGTGTATACTGGGGTTTGATGTGTTCCATCAGTTATGTTTCTACATAATTCATCAAGGCTGCACCAAGTCCAATTGTCAGGAATTTTAAAGATTAGCTCATTTTGTTTTTCTGACTCTTGTAATTTTCCTTGTTTAATTTTCTTCTCTGAAATAAGTTTTAACTTTTCAGCATTTATCTTTTTTAGCAATTCACTTGCCGGTTCATCTTTAGAGTTTTGAGGAACTAATTTACCCTGAACAGCATCTTGCAATAATTGCTGACGGAGTTTTTTTGCCAATGTGAGTTGGTGGGTGACTTCGGAGGATATTGAACTTGTCATTAATTGCTTTTCCTGTAAAGCAATAATTTCATTTTCAATTAATTCATTAAAATATACATTATCCTCTTTTAATTCATTATTCTTTAAATCATTTAAAAAGTCAATAATACCTCTTTGAATCCCTTTTGGGGGGAATGGGAACTGCAACTCTTCAATTTGTTTCGGACTTACATTTGGTATAGCTGCACCCCAAGCTAAATTTTTAATAATACTTTGTATGCTTCTTGCTAACCAGTAAATATATTCAACTTCAAACTCATCTGGTTTTAATGCTTGAAATTTGCCTACACGCTGGTTCAAATATATTTTACCCAATTCTTTCTGTACTATTGCAAGTTTTGCAATAGTACCACCAGTTAATGCAATAATTATATCGCCTTCTAGTAATTGGTATTTATCTAATTCTTTTGATTCTTGATAATAAACTACGTCATTCAAAACGATTTGTTCATTATTAAAATCTGAAATTCGAATTATTGGAATACCTTGATTTTTATACTCTGCTGTTTTAAATGCATAACCACCAACAATCTTAAGGTGATTTGACAATGGTTCTAGTTTATATTCTTTTGATAATTGAATATTTATGTACTGTACATATGTTCCCACAGAATTGTAAAAGACTTTTTCCCATTCTGAGCCATTTAAACTTAATATTGGTTTTCTTCCTCTACCCATTATAACGCTTCTTTTATTTGGTTTAGCAAAGCGTTACTTTTCTCAAAGCTCTTAGAAAGCATTTCAAATAATTCGGTACTGCCATATTCTTTTTCTTCCTCAGGTTTGGTTGGGTTTTTTATATCCAAATCATACCCTCGTTCAATTATTGTATTGATGTTTACCTTCCAAGCAACATCACTTTCTTTACGATTATTCCACCATTTTTTTATAGGGTCAAATTCTTTTAATTGAATCGGTCTTGTTTTGCTGTATGCTTTGTAATCATCAGGCATACGATGCTCATAATACCAAACATCCTTGGTAGGCTGACCCTTTTCGAAAAAGAATAAATTAGTGGCTACCGTAGCATATGGTTGAAACACAGAGTTAGGCAATCTTATTATTGTATGAAGATTACAATCCTCCAATAATTTCTGACGCACACGTTGCTTAACACCATCTCCTGTTAAGCTTCCATCTGGTAATACTATTCCTGCTCTACCACCTTGTTTTAGTAAATGAATCATCAATATTAAAAACAAGTCTGCGCTCTCCTTGGTACGGTATGTCTGAGGGAAGTTGCTTTCATTACCATTAGCAACTATCCCTCCGAACGGGGGATTTGCGAGTATCACAGACTTTCTGTGTTTCTCAGTGAAATTACTTAAAGGTTGTTCTAATGCATCACCAAATTTAATATTAGGAATCTCAATGTCGTGTAGAATTAAATTAGTTGTTGCAAGCAAATAAGGCAATGGTTTGTATTCCCATCCCTCAATGTTTTCTTCTATACTTTTTCGTTCCTCAACATTTTTCGCTTGTTTTTTCAGATGTTCAATGGCACAAGTTAAATATCCGCCGGTACCACAAGCAGGGTCTAGTACTTTTTCCCCTAATTGAGGATTGATTATTTCTGTTATAAATTGAGTGATAGCTCTTGGAGTATAAAACTCGCCGCTTTTTCCTGCGCTTTGTAATTCCTTTAGTATGGTTTCATACAACTCGCCAAAAGCGTGTCTGTCTTTAGCAATATTAAAATCAATTTCATTAAGCTTATTCAACACTTTTCGAATGTTGATACCACTTTTCATATAGTTGTTATTCCCTTCAAAAACCTCACGTACAATGACAGCCCTTTGATTGCCGGTGCTTAAATCCAAATTGCGAAGTGCAGGGAATAATTGTCTGTCTACAAATTCTAATAATTCATCTCCAGTCATTCCCTCGTCATCTCCAGCCCAATTACCCTTTTCTTTCACCCAATGAAATTTATCAGGAATAGGGGACTTATACTTGTCGTCGAGTAATTCTAATTCTTTATCCTTGTCAGAAAATATCTTTAAAAATAGCATCCACCCCAATTGCTCAATACGTTGCGCATCACCATTCAATCCAGTGTCTTGCCACATTATGGTTTGAATACTCTTTACAATTCCTCCAATGTTACTCATTATCTTATGCTATTTTGTATAATTCGGTTTCAAGTTCTCTTACTGCTTGCAGATACTTTTCTTTACTTCCAAATTGGTTAATGATTTCAATAGGTGAACCTAATTGGTCAAATGGATTCACTCTCAATACTTCTATACTTTCTATGTTAGTTATCCCCTCGTCAGCATATTTGTCCAATAGAGCTTCTAATACTTTTTTAGATTGTTCACCATATTTTGTAAAGTAGTTTCTTTTCTTCACATTATTAGCACGTTCTTTTCTTGTCAGCGGTGGCTGGTCGTAGGCTACGTGACAAATTAGGTCAAATAAATCAACCTCTTTGTTTACAGCATCATATAATGCTTCAACCATTACTCCCTGGTCTTGAAGTTCTGCAATTATTGCTTCTTTTCTATCAGTCTTATTCCATAGGTTGATGAACTCATCAAGCGATGAATATTTCCCTAAAATAATTTCTTTCGTATGGGATTTTAAACTGGTAGTAATAGGTTTGCCGTGTTGGTCAAAGTGGAGTTCTCTGCTTATCAATACAGAAACATCTACACCATTTACATATACCTTTTCCCTTGGTTCGTTTACTACTTGAGGTTCTGTATTTGGTTCTGGGTATCTAATCTCTGGTGGTGTCATTATCACTTCTTCACCCGATTCTATATCAATTACTGGTTCAGTATTATCTTCTTCCTCTTCTACAATACTTGTTAAATCAGTTTCCTCCGTTACTGGTTTAATCCTAATTGGGTCACCATCAAATGCAGGGTCGGCAAATAAGTCCGTCGCATTTCTGAAGTCTAAAATGGTAAAGTATAGTTTTCCATACTCTTCATTAATCCTTGTTCCTCTACCAATGATTTGCTTGAACTTAGTCATCGAATTAATATTCGAATCGAGCACAATTACTTTACAAGTCTGTGCATCAACACCGGTTGTCATTAATTCGGATGTGGTCGCAATAACAGGATACTTTTCTTCAGGGTTAATGAAATTGTCCAATTCCTTTTTCCCTTCGTCATTATCACCTGTAATCTGCATAACATACTTGTAATTCTGAGCCACTAAATCAGAGTTATGTTTTGCAATTGCAGTTCTCATTCGTTCTGCGTGGTCGATATCGACGCAGAAAATAATTGTCTTTGCGAATCTATCGTAACCTTTAAGAAACTCTGTAAGCTTCTTAGCTACCAAATCTGTCCTTTCGTCAATTACAAGATTCTTGTCAAAATCCTTTCTATTGTATATTCTATCTTCAACCTCGTTACCATCTTTATCTTTCTTGCCTTGTTCTGGTCTCCAACCCTCTGCATCAACATTTAATCCTACACGAAGCACCCTGTAAGGAGCAAGAAATCCATCATCAATTCCTTGACGTAAAGAATAGGTGTAAACCGGTTCACCAAAATATTCAAGATTACTTGCAGTCTCTGTTTCCTTCGGAGTTGCTGTTAGACCTATGTGTGTTGCATTTTGAAAGTAGTTTAATATCTCTCTCCAACTACTATCTTCCTTTGCACTTCCTCTGTGGCACTCATCAATCACAATTAAATCAAAAAAGTCTTTTGAAAACTGTTTATAGACATTCGCAGCATCATCTGTTCCCGATAAACCTTGGTATAGAGCAAGATAAATTTCAAAGCTTTTATCAATTTGTCTGTGCTTCACCACAGTCATTTTATCTTTAAAGTGTTTGAAATCGCCTCTTCGTGTTTGGTCTATTAAAGCAGTTCTATCAGCCAAAAAAAGAATCCGTTTTTTAGCTCTGTTTTTCCAAAGTCGATGTATAATTTGAAATGCAGTATAAGTTTTACCTGTACCGGTAGCCATTACCAAAAGAACTCTATTCTGACCTTTTGCAATTGCTTCAACAGTTCTGTTTATAGCAATTTGTTGATAGTATCTTGGTTTTCTATTGGTGCCATCAAAGTAATAATCTTGAGAGACAATACTTTCTGCTTCAGTTGTTACAATACCTTTAAATTTTTTGTATCGTTCCCAAAGCTGTTCAGGGGAAGGAAAGTCGTCTAATCCAATTTCAGTTTCAATATCACCATCAGTGGCAGTTCTATCGTGAAATAGAAATCCATCACCATTACTACTGAACACACAAGGGATGTCTAATATTTTGGCATAATCGAGACCTTGTTGAATTCCTGACCTAATTGAATGATTGTTATCCTTTGCTTCAATAATTGCAATTGGGATATTGGGCTTGTAGTAAAGAATGTAGTCGGCTCTTTTTCTTGTCCCCCGAGCGGTCATTTTACCTCTGACATAAATTTTCCCATCTGTAAATGAAACCTCTTCTAATACTTGGAGCTGAGTATCCCAACCTGCTTTTTCAATTGCAGGAGTAATATATTTGGTGCAGATGTCTCTTTCGGAAAGGCTTTTTTTATTCATTTATTTCTAGCAGAACGTTATTACTTGCAACTAATAACACCGGGGGTGAAGTGGAATAAGTTGTATGATTAATTTATCTATATAAAAGTAGCAAACAATGAGCGAATTCGCAAACCTGCTTTACAGCTCGATATATTAGCTGTTTTCAGAATTTTCTGCAGAACTTTTTATTTAGAATTCGCAGTCAACTCGGTTTTTCTAAAATTTTGGCCAGAAATTTTTATCGTAGTAGTGTCCTCTTATATAATGGACGTTAAAGCACCTAGTTAGACGGGGGATACGGCCGGGGGGCTATGGGAATGGGGGGCTGGTAGCCTAATTAAAAGGCCACTTCGTGCCGTATTGATAAAATAGTTGAAAAAAAAGTGAAAAATATTTTGTGTATTCGAAAATTGTACTTTTCTTTGTATCCACAAAATGAAAATTGATTATTCCATAAAGCATTCAGTTCCGAGTTTTAACTTAGAAACCTGGTTGAGCCAAAACGAACCAAAGATGAATAAGACTCATCTCGAGAAAGTTAAATGGCTTTTTAACCATTATGGAGAGCTTCTTGATGATTTCAGAGAGTTTTTGGATACAAAAGAGTCTATTGTTGATTCGGAAGGTAAAACCCTATCAGCAGTTGAAATTTATAACGCAATTGAATACTATAAGATAAGGATTGAAAAATTATGGTTGATTTTCAAATTGAGACTTTACAGGACTACAAATATAAACAAGGAAACACAGGTTAGATATATCGTGATGCGTGCGTTTTGGATTGACGAGAAGGGCAAACCATTTAGAAAGTTTTCAAAGAATTTAGGTGCAGAGAACAAAGTATTGGTAAGAGGGCAAATCCCAAACAGTGACATCAAAGCGGTGGAGGATTATATTTTGACCTTAATGCAAGACTTGTATTATTTTGAATACGTGAACAATGATGAAGCTGGTATTGATGAGGAGGGTAATATTAGAAAAGTAGACTAGAAACTATTTTTTAAAATTCAGGCCAATAATGGTCTTTTTTTTAGCAAATAAATTTGGATAAAATAAATAGGTACAAAATAAAAAGACATTTTATAATTTAAAAACAAACAAGAATGCAAAAATTAGCAGCAGTAAGTTTAAGTGAATTGCAAATTCACCCTTTAGTATCAGGGATAACAAACAATACCCTTTACGCTCCAATCCAATTTTCTATGAAACACGATGGTCAGAAGACACCAATCGTTGTGGTAAAAAGGGAAGTTGGTTATTTGATTGTCGATGGTGTACTCAGATACAACGCGGCAGTTGAACTTGGTAATATTGAGACTCTGGAATGTAAAATTTTAGACATTGCAGATGGACAAGTTTTAGACACCAGAATTGTCTATAATCAGAAGTCCAAGGTTCACACACTAGAGATTTGTCGAAACATTGAGCACATATTAGGTTTGATTGGAAGCGAACAAGGTAAACGCAATGATTTATTGGGCAACAAAAATTTTGACAAAGAAGATGAATTTGGGACATCAAGACGGAACAGGTATGAGAAAGCTTGCGCGTATTCTGGTCTTCCTTTCTCTCCAAGAACTTTGTATAAATTGATGAAGGTGCACGATTTTGAAAAAACGGACAAGAGCCTTGGTTTAATTGATGGTATAAATTCAGGAAAATTCAAAATCGATGGTGCTCATAAATTAATGAAGAGTATATCTGACAAACAATCAAAAAAAGCACTTAGAAAACAAATAGAAATCGAAAGAGTCACTTCCAATGTTTGGTTTGAATTATTTGAACAAAACGCAACTGATTTATCAAATCTAAAGCACTTGAAACCAAAATTTGCAATGTTCTCGCATTGTTATTATGAGATGAGGGATTACAGAAATCAGGGTGATATGAAGTTTGGACAAGAACCCACAGTGAAAGGTTATCTTAATAACTGCAGAAAATTTATTGATGCACTTGTTGATATTATGGATGATAATGGCGTGATTGTAAGTGTTATTGGTGAACCATACAAAGGTGGCTATAAGAGTATCACCTCACAATATGAATTAATGCTTCTTGAAGCTGGACTTGAAATTGTAGGGGTCTGTGAATGGGTTAAGCTTAATCCAACACCGGCAGTACCTAAATATTTCTTTCGTCCTGCAAACGAAAAAATATTCGTCTTTAAAAAGAAAGGTGCAGAAATCACATTCAATCCAAAAATGAGACCTACAAAAGATGGTAAGCCATCTATAAAAAAATGTAGTTCGTCCAAGGCCGGTAATGAGAGATATTTTGTGGAGGATGATTCAACCATCATTTCAAATGTCATAACTACTGCTGCGTTTAACCATAATGAGTATAAGAAATATGACCCCAATTTCCACCACGATGCACCGTGTCCAATGGAGATTTATGACATTTTAGTGTCAAGTTACACTATGCCTGGTGACACTTGTATCGATATACATTGTGGTTCTGGGCAAGGTTTAGAATCATTTGCAAGACACGGCTGCAACGCTTTAGGGGTTGATATTGACCCAGAATCAATTGAGTTCTGTAAAAAAAGAATGAGTATGGTATTGGGTCACGAAAATGAACTTGAGTTACAAGTTGCCGCTTAACATTTGATGAGAATCCATCTAAATTGATGTCGCAGTTGAACTTTATTGTTACTGGTTGGCAAACTGCATATAACATTTAGATTGTTTCAATTATTTAAGCACAATATTAGCATTTGCTAGTTGAATCATTTTTTAAATTTATAATATGCAAAACGAGAATCAATCGATGTTTTTAATCAACGTAGAAAACTTCGAATACCTACTTCGGAAGATAGTTTCAGAAGAGATTGAAATTCTATCCAAAAAAATAAATAAAATTCCAAAACTTTTGACGAGAGACCAAGCGGCGAAGGCTTTAAATGTCTGCCCCAATACTATATCAGAGTGGGTCAAATCTGGTCGACTTGAAAATAGAGGTATTGGCAGAAAAATTCTTTTACAAGACACTGATATAGAAGGGTTAGCAGCACGTACATATACACGATATAAAATAGCGTCCTGATGGTATCATTCTATGTGCGAGATAAGAGTAAGGAAAGCACTAGTATAATGTGCTCCATTCAAATTAAAGGAGTTGATAGGATTTTACTGCCGGTCAAAAATATCAAAATATCACCCAAAGATTGGGACAACGGCAGGATGAAAACAGGTAAGGGGCGTCAAGAAAATGGAAGAGTTCAAAATAGATTGAATAATCTAGTAATAGAAATTGAATCATTCATAAATGAGTTCATAATTCTAAACAAGAAACCGCCCAAACAGCTGCAAATAATAAAATTTTTAGAGTCCGAAAAATCAATAAGTGAATACTTTAATTCTGGTAGTAAAATTAAAATTGTTGATTGGGTTGAATCTATTATAAAACGAAGAAGGTGCGGAAAGGAATTAACAGGAAAGAATACTAGGTATAGTGAAGGGTCATTTCACGCTTACCAGTCAACATTGAATGCGATAAAGGGATTTCAATCATATTCGAATCGAGCTTTTTTTTACGTGAAGGAGTTTGAAGATAAAAAGTTGATTGCGGAGTTCGAGATTTATATGATTAACGAACTTGATTTTTCGGTCAATACGATAGCAAACAAAATGAAACGTTTGAAATCGTTTTTAAATCTTGCATACGCTGAAGACATAATTAGTTTTAGTCCCTTTAAGAAATTTGGAATTAAAATTTACGAGGAAGAATCAGACAATATTGTGTTTACAGAGCAAGAAATGGTAGTGTTGGAAAATTTAGATTTATCGGATAACTCATTGTACGATTTGATTCGAGACCAGTACTTGATTTATTTGTGGAGTGGCATTCGAAAATCTGATTTACCATATTTGCTCGCAGTTGTTAATCCAAATTCACAATTCTTTACTTTTCGGAGTAGTAAGACAGGAGAGGTTTGTACAATTCCAGCATTTGATGCGTTGAAAAGAGTGGCAGCAAAATATAATTACAATTTTCCGGTGCCAATACACGATACCATCGTTTTGAAGGAAATTAAAAATATCTGTAAACTGATTCCGACTATGAATGAGGTGGTCGAAAAAAACATCACTAAAGGGGGTAATAGGTTGAAGCATCTAAAAAAGAAGTATGAGATGGTTCATATACATACAGCCAGAAGGACTCTTGCCACACGTCTTTTCGAGAGGAATTTAGACACTATTCAGATTATGAAGATAACGGGTCATAAAAAGCTTTCAACGTTGCAGAAGTACGTTAAAAGTGATATTAACATACAGCGAATGTTAGAGGTGGGTAATAGTATTGGAAATTGATGATTTTGGAATCTGCTACACTTTTTGCTACAGAAAAAACAAAACCCCTTGATTATCAAGGGGTTAATTGTTATTTAAGCGGACCGGACGGGACTCGAACCCGCGACCTCCGCCGTGACAGGGCGGCATTCTAACCAACTGAACTACCGATCCAAACCTCCAAAAACTACCTTTACAGGTCGTTTTCAGGACGGCAAAGATAAGGGTAAACACATTTCATAAACAAATCTTTTAAGAAAAATATTTGAACCCCTAATTTTACCGAAATTCGCAGCTATTATGCCACAGTACCCGAATAGACAATTTTTAGAATTTGAGACGCCCATTAAGGAATTATTTGAGCAAATCGAGGATACTAAAAAGTTACAAGAGAAGAACCCTAAAATAGATTATAGTAAAACGCTTGCACAACTAGAAGCATCTATTCTTGAAAAAAGAAAAGAACTGACTGTTTCATTAACACCATGGCAGCGTGTGCAATTAAGTAGACATCCGGACAGGCCGTATACTTTAAAATACATCGACAAAATGTTTACCAATTTTGTTGAATTACATGGCGACCGCAATGTAAAAGACGACAAAGCAATGGTGGGTGGTTTTGCGCAACTCAATGGTGAAACCGTAATGGTAATTGGCCAACAAAAAGGAGCCAATACAAAAATGAGACAGCTCCGTAATTTTGGTATGGCCAATCCGGAGGGATATAGAAAAGCATTGCGTTTAATGCGCCTCGCAGAAAAATTTAATAAGCCAGTTATTGCACTTGTAGATACCCCAGGTGCGTTTCCCGGGCTTGAAGCAGAAGAGCGTGGACAAGGTGAAGCCATTGCCCGAAATATTTATGAAATGATCCGCTTAAAAGTGCCCGTAATTGTGGTTATTATTGGTGAGGGCGCAAGTGGTGGTGCATTAGGTATTGGTGTGGGAGATAGGGTGCTGATGATGGAAAATACTTGGTACACGGTAATTTCTCCAGAAAGTTGTAGTTCTATTTTATGGCGTTCATGGGATAAAAAGGAACTTGCCGCCGAGCAATTAAAACTAACGGCCACAGACATGAAAGGTTTTGGCCTTGTGGATGAAATTGTGCATGAGCCTTTAGGTGGAGCACATTGGGATTACACCGAAGCTGCCGAACTTTTAAAGACAGCTATTGTTAAAGAACTCGAGGTAATAAAACATATTGCCCCACAAGACCGAATTAACCAGCGCATCGATAAATATTGCAAGATGGGATTCTGGGAAGAAACAACCGCACAATAATAGATAATGACAGTACAGCAACAATTGAGAGGGACAGGCGTAGCACTTGTAACGCCATTTGCAAAAGATGGTAGTATAGATTTTACAGCTTTGGGTAAAGTTATTGATCATGTTATTAAAGGCGGCGTTGAGTATTTAATTACGCTTGGCACAACCGGTGAAACACCTACTTTAACCAAGGAAGAAAAAATTGAAATTATCAATTTCACCTTTAGCCATGTTGCTGGAAGGGTGCCTATTATTGTTGGTGTGGGTGGTAATAGTACCGCCGAAGTGGTAAGTGATTTACAAAAGTTTCCATTAGATAAAGCGGTTGCTGTTTTAAGTGCAGCACCTTATTATAACAAACCTTCTCAAGAAGGTATTTACCAGCATTATAAGGCTGTTGCGGCGGCTAGCCCTAAGCCAGTAATTTTATATAATGTACCTGGCCGAACAGGACGTAATATGTCTGCTGCAACTACGATTCGTTTGGCAAAAGATTGTCCCAATGTAGTGGCCATGAAAGAGGCCAGTGGCGATATGGCGCAGTGTATGGAAATTTTGCGTGATGCACCTTCTGATTTTGTGGTTGTTAGTGGCGATGATTTATTAGCACTCCCTCAAATTGCTTGTGGTATGCAAGGCGTAATTAGTGTTGCAGCCAATGCGTATCCTGCGGAGTTTTCAAATATGGTTCGTGCATGTTTAGCGGGCAATTTTGTAGAAGCAAAAAAAATCAATGATCCTTTAATTGAAGGATATGATATTATGTTTGCCGAAAATAATCCTGCAGGTGTAAAAGCATTTATGCATGAAATGGGATTATTGGAGAACGAAGTTCGTTTACCAGTGGTGCCGTTAAGTGAACCAGTTTACAGCCGTGTTAAAAACTACTTAGCGAAGTAATTATTTTAATAAAGCCTTAATTTCATTGAGTTTCATAAGTGCTTCGACAGGCGTTAGCTGATTGATGTCGATACTATTGAGCACCGTTCTAATGCTATCAAATGTAACGGTATGCTCATCAAAAATAGATAGCTGCACTTTAGTTTGTTTAGCCCCAGATTCTGCTAATTTTTGTGTTAGTGTATTTTCTTGTTGATGTTCTGTTTTGGCTTCTAATAGCGCAAGTATTTCATTGGCTCTATTAATGAGTGCAGGAGGCATGCCAGCCATGGTGGCAACATGAATACCAAAGCTGTGCGTACTTCCGCCAGCTGCCAATTTGCGTAAGAAAATTATTTTATTACCAACTTCTTTGTGTGTTACGTGAAAGTTTTTGACACCTGTTAATGAAGTTTCTAATTCATTTAATTCGTGGTAGTGCGTGGCAAATAATGTTTTTGGTTTTGCGGCGGCGCCATGTAAAAATTCTACAATACTCCATGCAATAGAAATACCATCGTATGTGCTGGTGCCTCTTCCAATTTCATCCAGTAGTATTAAACTGCGACTAGAAATATTATTGACAATACTAGCCGTTTCATTCATTTCCACCATAAAGGTAGACTCACCACCACTTAAATTATCGCTAGCGCCAACACGGGTAAATATCTTGTCCGTTAAGGGGATTTTAGCGGCTGTGGCAGGCACATAAGAACCCATGTGTGCAAGTAGTGTAATAAGCGCCGTTTGTCTTAAAATGGCACTCTTACCACTCATATTGGGTCCGGTTAAAATAATAATTTGCTGTGTTGTGTTGTCAACAAAAATATCATTTGAAATATAGGGTTCACCCGGTGGTAAATTTCTTTCAATAACAGGGTGTCTGCTCTCTGTGAGATGTAGGTCGTAACCTTCGTGGATGCTAGGTTTGCAGTAATTTAATTGAATGGCATTGTTTGCAAAACAACAAAGGCAATCAAGTTGTGCAATGACCTGTGCATTTAACTGAATAACCGCAATATAATTTTGAAGGGTAGATAATAGGCTGTCAAATAATGCAATTTCAATCGCAATTATTTTGTCTTCGGCGCCCATTATTTTTTCTTCATATTCTTTAAGCTCGGGTGTAATGTAACGCTCGGCATTGGCAAGTGTTTGCTTGCGAATCCAAGTGTCAGGCACTTTGTTTTTATGAACGTTGGTAACTTCTAAGTAGTAACCAAATACATTGTTAAAACTTATTTTTAAAGAAGAGATACCGGTAGCAGCAGCTTCTCTTTGTTGGATGTTTACTAAAAAATCTTTACCACCCGTTGCAATGTTTCGAAGACTATCAAGCTCTGCATGAAATCCATCTTTAATAACGCCACCTTTGTTTGCAGCAACTGGAGGATTCTCTGCAATTTGCTGATAGATGGTTTCAACAATACTTGGAATGGGATCTAGTAGGGCAGCCGCGTCTGTAATTTTTTTATTGTTACTTTTTGATGCGGCTTCTTTTATGATACTAATTTGTTCAAGACCTCTTGCGAGTTGAACAACTTCTCTTGGATTGATCTTTTTTAATGGCACTTTACTCACTAGTCTTTCCATATCACCGCATGCTTTAATAGCAGCAGATAATGTGGTACCAAGTGGTTGGTCTTTTATGAGCGTTTCAACGGCGTCTAATCTATCATTGATAGCCGCCGTATTTTTTAACGGGAAAATTAACCAGCGGCGCAGAAGCCTGGCGCCCATGGGGCTAACCGTATTATCAATAACTTTTAATAAATAATTACCCTGATCTACACCAGCGCCTAGTAATTCTAAGTTTCTAATGGTAAAACGGTCCATCCATAAAAAGTCTTCACGTTCCATGCGCTGCACGCCTGTAATGTGTTGTAGGTTTGGATGTTCAGTTTCTTTTAAATAATGTAAGATGGCGCCTGCTGCAGTAATTGCATGGGGTAGGGCCTCAATACCAAATCCTTTTAACGAATGGGTGTTAAAATGTTTGAGTAAACTTTCGGTAGCAAAAGCTTCATCAAAAATCCATGACTCCATGGTATAGGTATAAAACTTTGGACCAAATTTTTCAACAAATTGTTTTTGACAATTGCGTTGAAAAATAACTTCGGCAGGTTTTAAACCTTGTAAGAGTTTGTCTATATATTCGGTGTTACCTTCTGCAACAAAAAATTCGCCAGTAGAAATATCTAAAAAGGAAGCACCTAAACTGTCTTCTTTATCTGAAAAATGTACAGCCGCTAAAAAGTTATTGCTGCCTTGCTCTAGTAATTTATCGGAAGTGGCAATACCTGGTGTCACCATTTCTGTAACACCTCTTTTTACAATACCCTTTACCGATTTTGGATCTTCTAATTGATCACATACTGCAACACGGTGACCGGCCTTAACGAGTTTATGTAAATAGGTATCAAGTGCATGGTGCGGAAAACCAGCCAATTCATTTTCTGAGGCGGCCCCGTTATTTCTTTTGGTAAGTGTGATGCCCAAAACTTTTGATGCAACAATGGCATCTTCACCAAATGTTTCGTAAAAATCGCCTACTCTAAATAACAAAACAGCACCAGGATATTTTTGTTTAATAGCCCGGTGCTGTTGCATTAAAGGAGTTTCTGAAGCCGCTTTTGCCATAGGGGCAAATATAAGAAGCTACGGCTAATTTTTGCCTTTTCTAGGGAGCTTAGCGTCTCTTTGAGCGGTATTATAAGCAAAGGCAGCCACAATGGTTGCAATTTGTTTTAAATCGTCTTCTATTAAGTGGTCATAGACGTCCATATTGCTATGGTGCGTTCTCGTATTGTACTCGATAGGGTCTTGAATAAATTGAAAACCAGGAAGGCCAATGCCATCAAATGCTTGGTGGTCGGTTCCGCCGGTGGTACTAATAGTAACCGTGTTTGCGCCAAGGTCTTTAAATGGTGCTAACCAACTACTAAAAATAGGGCCGCAAGCTTCGTTGCCCTGTAAATAAATACCTCTAATTTTTCCGGTACCATTGTCAATATTAAAATACCCCGAAAATTTATCGGCAGCAGCAGCCTGATCACCCGTAAAGGTTTTTTTAACGTAACCTCTAGAGCCCAACAGGCCTTGTTCTTCACCACTCCATAAACCAATACGAATGGTACGGCGTGGATTAACACCAATGGCTTTTAAAATGCGCATGGCTTCCATCATTACTGCAGATCCTGATGCATTATCTGTGGCACCTGTTCCTGCTTGCCAAGAATCTAAATGCGCACCAATCATTACCACTTCATCTTTTAAGAGTGGGTCGGTTCCTTCTATTTCTGCAATGACATTATAGCCCTGTAAATCTTTATCCTGAAAACTTGATTTTACATCGAGGTCAAAGTTTACAGGCGTTCCAGATTTAGCAAGTCTTAAAAGTGTATTGTAATCTTCTACGCCAACAGCCATATCTAAAAAATTAGCTGGATCTGTTCCTTTATAGGCGCCACCGCCTTGTGCAAAAATGGTTCCGTCATGATTTCTGGTAGAAGTTGAAATCATGGCGAGTGCACCTTCATTAATAGCCATTGCTTTTAACAAGGCCATAACGCGTGCTGCACCACCACCGCCACCTGCGCGCATGGCATCACGCATTCTGCGCTGTGCTGCGGTATCGGTGGGAGCCGCTGCAGCTCTTGGTGCTGCTGGTTTTGCCGCTGCCATAGCAGCTAATTCTTCGTCGGTGTATCTTTTAGCATCAGCAGTAAAACTATGCTTGTACACATTTTGCTGATCCAGTATAATTATTTTTCCTTTGAGTTGTCCGCGGTATGCTTCTAATGCTGCAGTGTCTTTTGCATCTACTAAAAGTAAAGTTCCTTTTTTTAATCCTTTGGTTCCTGCAGTCCATGTTTTAGGCCAGGCCATTAAGGGTTTATAATAAGGTGCTGTTACAGCGAAATACATTTTTTCTAATTCCCAACCTTTACCAAATTCACCCCATGGTTCAATGGCTGCTTTTGCAACACCCCAACTAGTAAGTGTTTCTTTTGCATAATTGGCAGCTCTACTAAAGCCTGCCGAATTGGTTAAGCGACTACCACTTTTATCGGTTAAATTAAAAGCGATATCCATGACTTTAGAATGTTGTAATCCTTCTTGTCTAATTTTTTGCATCATGGCCTGGTCTACGGTTTCTTGTGCATGAATAGCCATTGGAAAGGCCAAGGCAACAAGGCAGCCAAGTTTAATGAGTTGTTTGTTCATATCAATTGTTTAAGGTTTTGCAATTAAAGTAGTTTCAATATAAGAAATCTTACGCTATACATTCACTTCTCTATTTGAGCGGTTAAAACTACCTTTGTGGCATGCGAAAACTAAGCATGGACGAGTTAGGCCGAAAATCCCTAACCGAATTTAAAGCGGCCCAAAAACAGCCCATTGTGGTAATTCTGGATAATATCAGAAGCATGCACAATGTTGGGAGCGTTTTTAGAACTGCAGATGGGTTTTTATTGGAGGGCATTATCCTTTGTGGTTTTACCCCGCAACCGCCGCACCGAGACATTCAAAAAACAGCCCTAGGCGCTACTGAGTCGGTAGATTGGTGGTATGTGCAAAATACCCTCGATGCTGTAATCGATTTAAAAAGCAAGGGGTATAAAGTATATGCGGTAGAACAGGCACAGGGTAGTATTTCACTAGAAAAATTTTCTGGCATGAACAATGCGCCACTCGCACTTGTTTTTGGTAATGAAGTAGAAGGGGTTGCTTCAGAAGTGATTGCTGCCTCTGATGGATGTATCGAAATTCCACAAGAGGGCATGAAGCACTCTTTTAATATTTCGGTGGCAGCAGGTATTGTACTTTGGGAAATGGTGAGAACGAAACAATCAAAAATTTAACGCAGGGATTCCGATGGTAAAAAAATATTTAAGTCTAGTAAAATTCTCGCATACCATTTTTGCGTTGCCATTTGCATTTATTGGCTTTTTTATGGGCGTATTTTTTGAAGCGCAACAAAAAAGCCTTGCCATGTTGGATGTGCTTTTACAAAAACAAATGTTGCAATTATTTCTTTTGGTACTCGTATGTATGGTTACTGCTCGTAGTGCTGCAATGGCTTTTAATAGATACCTCGATAGGCATTTTGATGCAAAAAATCCGCGCACAGCTATCAGAGAAATACCTAGTGGCGTCATTGCTGCATCTAGTGCGCTGAGGTTTGTAATTTTAAATGCGGTTATTTTTATTGCTGCTACTTATTGTATCAATCCTATTTGTTTTTATTTATCGCCGGTAGCACTTTTTGTAATTTTATTTTATAGTTACACCAAACGCTTTACGGCACTGTGTCATATGGTACTTGGGCTTGGATTGTCATTAGCGCCAATTGGTGCCTATTTAGCGGTTACAGGAACCTTTGCTACTTTACCTGTTTTATTTTCATGTGTTGTTATTTGCTGGGTGAGTGGTTTTGATATTATATACGCCATGCAGGACGTTGATTTTGACGTGTCTCAAAATTTGCATTCTATTCCTACCTATTTAGGAAAAGTAAATGCACTTCGTTTGTCGGTGTTACTGCATGTGGTAGCCGCGGTGCTAGTAGTTGTAGCTGGTGTATTAGCTGGCTACGGATATTTTTACTGGGAAGGAGCCCTTGTATTTATTGGTATGTTGTATTACCAACACTCGATTGTTTCACCTACTAATTTAACCAAAGTAAATATTGCATTTATGACAGCCAATGGTATCGCAAGTGTTATATTTGGTGTGCATGTGCTGGTGGCATTATTTTTACAATAAAATTCATTACTCTTTTGGCTAGAATACT
>Ga0315907_10002728_pt1 | contig 21784 bp, 16 predicted proteins | sample LakEriMetagenome_3_FD_203525 | JGI IMG/M metagenome (GOLD analysis project Ga0315907, IMG submission 203525) | Freshwater fungal communities from buoy surface, Lake Erie, Ohio, United States - Buoy 12 MA123 | ecosystem: Environmental > Aquatic > Freshwater > Lake > Lake biofilm | place: USA...
GTTCGGGCCCCGTCAGAAGCTCGCCCTTCACGTTCGTTCCAGTCATAAACATAGTCATACCCCTAGTCCTTATCTCTGGGGCAGACCATGTCCGGTCAATTAGGGGGCGGCTTCATCACCTTGATTTGGCGATCGGCATCGCTCGGCCACGTGATTGCAACGGAGAACGACTGCGGCATCATTGGATATGTCTCCTACTGGAGTTTCGCGAACATGGCTTGCGACCGCTCCGGAAAAGCGGCGCGCATGACCCGCTCAAGAAGCCGAAGGTTCAACCCACCTTGCCGCGCGACTTGACGCAGCCGCGCAATGACCCGCGCGTCGAGCTCGGGAACGTCGCCCGTGCGAATTCCCAGTTGCTTTGCATAACGAAACCGAACATTGGCCAGCAGAAGATCCAAATGCGTCGGCTCGATCGAACCGATCGCGACAATCCGCAACCTGCTTCGCAACGGACCCGGCAGCGGATCGATTCGGTTCGAGGAGAAGCCAAAGGTAAATCGGCTCAGATCCAACGGCACACCGAGCCCCTCGTCGAACCACTTCGCGCGCGACCCGGGCTCGAGCCATGCGAGCAAAGTATCAGCGACGAGGCCATTCGCGTGGTTTCCACCCGATTTGTCGAGCTCTGTCATCAGCACGAAGGGATTAGCCCTCTGCAATCGTTGCGCAACCTGCGCGGGATAGCTTGGGGTCCGCGAAGACCAGCCCCGTGCGGTTCCCTTTAGGGCGCGGGAATCGGCCGTGCCAGCAAGCTCGTATTCTGCGAAAGGCCGCTCCGAGAGTTCGCATGCTCGCCGCCACAGCGCGTCCTTGCCAAGGCCCGGAGCGCCAACAAGCAATACCGGTGGCTCGCGATCGGCACCACCCGCCATAACCGACCGCAAGACCGTATCGATAGCGCAGCAAAGATGCGGAAACTCCAATTGCAGCACTTTCTGGGACACTTCGTACGACGTCTTCGGCAGCCAAAGCTGCATCGGTTCGGCGAGGCTCTTGAAGGGTTTGATCTCTCGATCCTGCTCGATCTCGACCGCCAGCGCTGGGGCCAGGACCATAAGCTCGCGACTGGACTCGGGCCGGAACCGATCGGCCGTAAGTTTCTCGTCAAGATCGGCAGATCTCACCAACGCGGAGAACTCCGCCGACAATTCCTTGGCATCGTCCAGAACGTCGACCCTCGCCAAGCGACGTCGCCAATGTCGAATCGCCCGCCGCTGTTCTATCGGCAGTGCTGCTGGACTTGAAGATTTGGCGAGCAATCCGATCAAGGCTGCCGCCGCTGCAACATGGCTTCGACTTGCAGCCAGATACCAGAGCGACCCGATGACATCATCGGACAATTTCGCGCGGGAGGCTTGCCCCGCGAGATCTGCAAAAATTTCAGTGTCGATGTTGCTAGTCCCAAGTTCTCTAAGGTGATCGGAGATCAAGGGGCAAGACGCCACCACAAAGTTCCAAACCCGTCGCGATAGGTGGACATCCCAGATTCGGCCAGGATCAGCCATCCAGATCTTGGAATCGAGCGGGTCGGCGATGGGAACATCGTCGGACATAGCGATCTCCGATTTGCTGGGAACGTCGTGAGGATGAAAGCATCATAGACACCAATGATGTCTTTGTCAAGTATTTTTCTCGCATTTGAGGCACCAATGACGTATTTTGTGGAGATGAAGAATTTCGGGCCCGACGCGCTCTACAACTGGCGAATCGAAAACAACCTCACCCAAGCGCAAGCGGCCGAGGTCCTGGGCGTCGCAAAGGGAACACTCAAAAACTGGGAACAAGGCATTCGCCGGATCCCTGCAACGATCGAACTCCTGATCGAGAAGCTGAAGCCCAGCGATCTGCCAGCCGACCGCGGTGCGGCAGGAACTCGCCCTATCGGCATTCGTGCGCACAAATTACGCGGATAGAACTTTGCAAGAAACACTTTCTGCGCCTCTTCGGTAAAGAGAGGCTCGAAGTACAGCGGCGATGCGAAAGACCCGGGGCCATTGGCGTTCGTTTTGCCGCGGAGGTCGACCTGCCGGTACGAATTTTGTCGAGAGGCCAAACTACTCTCTGGAAAATGCGCCGGCGCGTCGCTTCGTCTGATCAGTTAATCAGATTGATAACTTCAACAAAGCTCTATGATATGCCCGCGTAGGTTATTAGAAGTTTTCGAATAATTTAATTTTCTGAAACACTCTTAGACTTATTTGTAATGAGGCTTTTCGCTTGCGAACAATAATTTCTACATCTTCCAAAATAGCGACCAGGGGGAGTGCGGCTTTAAGACGTGGATACGACGGAGATTGACTACGAGGGAGATTGACAGTGTCGATATCTGCCAAACACCCAGAGAAGATATTGACGCCAGCGACCATCGTTCTGGCGGGAGTAATATTGGTATTGATATTGGCTGCGATATTTTTTTTGGCTGAGCCCGTGCCCACCCCCCACTGGGAAGTGTAGAGCCCGCCCGAAGGGGGGGGCGGACGAAGAAAATAGGGCCGGTTTGTTGAAGAGAAGATCATCGAGAGCCTGAATCTGTATGTCGCTGGCGGGGATGCCGACACGCTTTGCTGACAGCACGCAATCAGCAACGCAATCCTCTACAACTGATAAGCTGTGACGGGCTCGAAACGTATTTCCGATGCTTTCCGACAATCCCGGTTCGGCAAAATCTTGGGACACTCTGGCGACCTTCAGGCACCATTTTGGAGAGCGTTCAGTTGCGTATATCGGACGCCCGAAAAACGCTTGCCTGTCACACAAACCTGTCACACACTTTGCTTTGTTTATGGGTCGTCTACGGCTGATCGCGGCATTTTATCAATAGCTTAGTCCTGGCTGCGGATCCTAGCGCCCCAGCCAATTCTCCTTCTGCCGCAGGCCATTGGCTCCAATGTCAGGCTCGGCGTCATAATTGTGACGCGGGCTGCCGCGTAAAGTTTCGGGAAACCGGAAACGACGAGGCAGGCCCCCATGAGCAGCGACCGGAACGACGCCAAAACCATCCACGAACGCGTGATGGCCGAAATGGCCGACAGCTTCGACGAGGAGCTTGAACTCGAGATCGACGATGGCCGCTTGGCCGCGATCATGGACGGCATGTCCGAACATCCGGAGCAGAACTCGATCGACCGGCGCATCTATTTCCGCGAGCTGTTCCGGCTGCAGAGCGAACTTGTGAAGCTGCAGGATTGGGTCGTCGACAAGAAGCTCAAGATCGTCGTGATCTTCGAAGGGCGCGATTCGGCCGGCAAGGGCGGGGCGATCAAGCGCATCACCCAGCGCCTCAATCCGCGCGTCTGCCGCGTGGCGGCCCTCCCCGCCCCCAACGAGCGCGAACGCACGCAATGGTATTTCCAGCGCTACGTGTCGCATCTGCCGGCGGGCGGCGAAATCGTGCTGTTCGACCGCTCCTGGTACAACAGGGCGGGTGTGGAACGCGTGATGGGCTTCTGCAACGAAGCGCAGGTCGAAGAGTTCTTCCGTACCGTGCCGGAATTCGAGCGCATGCTCGTGCGCTCGGGCATCGTGCTCGTCAAATACTGGTTCTCGATCACCGACAGCGAGCAGCATCTGCGCTTCCAGATGCGCATCCACGATCCAATGAAACAGTGGAAGCTGAGCCCGATGGATCTGCAGTCGCGCGTGCGCTGGGAGCAGTACACGAAGGCCAAAGAAGCGATGCTGCAGCACACCCATATTCCCGAAGCGCCGTGGTGGGTCGTGGAGGCCGTCGACAAGAAGCGCGCGCGCCTCAACTGCATCAGCCATCTGCTGAGCCAAATCCCGTACGGTGAGGTGCAGCACGAGCCGGTCGAACTGCCCGCCCGCGTCTACAATCCCGACTATATTCGCGGGCCCGTGCCGCGCGAGATGTACGTGCCGGCGATCTACTGACGGAAGCTTTCGCGTCAGGCGAAATTCTCGAGCGTGCGCACAACGCCGCCCGCCGCATCGGCGTCCTGGCTGTCGTGGGTCACCATCAGGCACGGCAGCTTGCGGTCGCGCACATGCGCAAACACGAATTCGCGCATCTGCGCGCGCAGATCGGCGTCGAGCTTGCCGAACGGCTCGTCGAGTAGGATCGCCGCAGGTTCGGCCAGCAACGCGCGCATGAGCGCCACGCGCTGGCGCTGGCCGCCCGACAAAGTCGCCGGATCGCGCACGGCAAAGCCAGCGAGGCCTGCGGCTGCAAGCGCTTCTTCGATACGGGCACGGCGGTCGTTTGCGTCGGCGCGCAGACCGAACCCGAGATTGGCGCCGACCGACAGATGCGGAAACAAGAGATCGTCCTGGAACAGGATGCCGATACGGCGACGCTCGGGCGGCAAGGCGCTGATCTCGACGCCGTCGAGCCGCACCGAGCCGCGCGCTGCAAGGCCCGGCGCCAGGGTGCCGCAGGCATAGGCGAGCAGGCTCGATTTGCCTGTCCCCGAAGCGCCCATCACAGTCGCGATTTCGCCGGGTGCGATGGCGAGCGAGAAATCAGCGACCAGCACGCGCGGCCCTGCCGCCAAGCGCACATGTTCGAATACAAGGCCGCTCATCTCAGCCCCCGTCGATCGCGAAACAAGAACGCGGGCACGGCCAGCGCCAAGCCGTAAGCCAGCAGCGGCAGCAGGGCCTGCAAAAACGCATAGACGCCGACGATGCGCCGATCGCCGCCCGAGGCGAGCGACACGGCCTCGGTCGCAAGGCTCGTGAGCCTGCCGCCGCCGCCCAGCACAGTCGGCAGATAAAGCCCGACGCTGACCGCAAAGCCGACGGCGGCGGCGACCAAGAGCGGGCGCAGCAGCAGCGGCAAGCGCACGGCGAAAAACACGCGCCATGGGGCTGCACCCAAGCACGCGGCGAGCTTGGCGTAGCGCGGATCGAGTGCGCGCCACGGATCGGCCAGCACCAGAAACACATACGGCAAGACGAACAGCAGATGGAACCATACGAGTGCCGCCCATGTGCCGTCCCAGCCCAGCCGCACCAAGAGGCTTTGCGCGCCGAGCAGGAACGAGATCTGCGGCACCAGCAGCGGCAGATAGAGCGCCCACAAAGCCGAAGGCCCCGCCGCACGCTGGCGGCGCGTCTCGTTTTCAAGGCACAGACAAGCAAGCACGAGTGCAGCGACGGTCGCCGCCGCCGCGACCGACAAGGTCGTGGCGGCAGGCTCGGCAAGGCGTCCGGCTGCGCGCATCCAGTTGTCGAAGCTCCAGCGTTCGGGCAATGCGTGCGGAAAGCGCCACGCCGTTGCGACCGACCACAGTGCCATCGCCGCAACGCAAACGGCATTGATCGCGGCAACGGCGACCAGCGTGGCACGGGCGACCGGTGCCGCATGTTCGAGGGTGCGGCCCCGCGTGCCGTCGGCAAGCCACGGACGTGCCAGATGCGCAACTGCCGCTTCGCCGAGCCGCCAAAGGCCGATCGCACCGGCAACAAGCAACAGCTGAAGACTGGCCGCCGCCATTGCCGGCAAAAACAGATCGAGCAGCGGATCGTTGGCCCAACGCACGGCGAGTACAGCCAAAGGCGGCGGGTTCGACGGCCCGAGGATCAACGCCACATCGACCGCAGACAGCGAAAACGCCAGCACCGCGTAGATCGGCAAACGGATCTGCGGATAGAGCTGCGGCAGAATCGCCTTTAGCCACGCGGCAAACGGCGAATAGCCAAGCGTGCGCGCCGTTGCCATTGTGGCTGTCGCCGCGATCTGCCCGTGGGCGGCAACCGCCATCAGCAGCAGATAGGGCGCTTCCTTGAGTACCAGGCCCAGCACGAGCGCAATCCCCGCTGAATCGCCCACGCTCGCGAAATCGGGCGGGCGCGTCCAGCCGGTGAGTTCCGGCGACACGAGCCGAACGAGCCAGCCCGAGGGAGCAATCAGAAACGCAAAGCCGAGTGCGATCGCCGCGTGCGGCGTGGCCAGCAGCGGTGCGAGCAATCGCTCGGCGCTGCGGAAGATTGGCCTTCCATGGGCCGCCGCACAGAAGCCCAAGGCAAGCCCAAGCGAAATCAGGCTTGCGGCAAACCCGGTGCCGAGGGTCAATACAACGCTGCCCGCCAAACCCGGCTGATCGAACAGGCGTTCGAAAACCCGGAAACCGATTTGCGTTTCGCCCAGAGCAGGCAGATAGCCGAAGGCAGGCAGCAGCGTGAAAACAAGACCCGCCGCAACCGGCCCCAAAAACAACGCAAGCGTCAGATAAGGGACGACACCAAGCGCCATGTCAGCCGGTATAGCGCCGTTCCCAATCGGCGGCGATGCGCGTCATCCAGCTTGGATGCGGCTCGGGCAACACGCGGCCAAGCTCGGCTTGCGTCGGCATGCCGGCGATCGGCGGAACGGCGGCGAAGAAACGGCGCGCTTCTTCCGGCAGCTTCGCGATGTCGAGCACGCTCGGATTGCCGAGTTGGCGCGGATCGCTCATGCGCGCCTGCGCCTCCGGCCCCATCAGAAAATCCGACGCAACCATGGCAGCCGCGCGGTTGGCGGCATTGTAGGGGATCGCCACAAAACTCGTATTGCCGATGGTGCCCGCCGCCATCGTATAGACGCGCGCGGTTTTGGGCAGCAATTCGTTGGCGATCGACACGGCCGCTTCGGCCGGATTGAACGACACCATCAGATCGATCTCGCCGTCGTTCAAAAGCTGGCGCTGGGCGGGCCCGCTGTCGGGAAATTGGCGGCCCTGGCGCCACAAAGCCGGGCGCAGCGCATCGTACCAGCGCCACAAGGGGGCAACGCTTGCTTCGTAGTCGCCGCCTGCCTCGCGCTGCAGCACTGCGGAATCGGGTGCAAGCTCGAACAGGGCCTGCTTGAGGAACGTCGCCCCAAGAAAATTGCGCACAGCCGGATGCGTGGTGCGCCCCGGGTTGGCAAGCGCCCAGTCGCGCAAAGCCGGGATCGAACGCGGCGGGTTTGCGAGCCGTGCCGCATCGTACACATAAACGATCTGCGCCATACGCCAAGGAGCCGCATAACCTTCGACGGGCACCGTGAAGTCGACGATCGTCGAGGGTTTGCCGACCGTATCGACATAGCGGAAATTCGGCAATTCCTGCGCAAACGGCCCGAACAGAAGGCCGCGTTCTTTCATGGCGACGAAATTGGGACCGTTGATCCACACAAGATCGACCGCCCCGCCTGCATCGCGGCCCGCCGCCTTCTCGGCGATCACGCGCTGCACAGCCTCGGCCGTGTCGCGCAAACGCACATGGCGCAGCTCGATGCCGAATTCGGCGCGCAAGCGGATCGCCGTCCATTCGATGAAGGCGTTCGTACGCTCGTCCCCGCCCCAGGCATTGAAAAACACTGGCTTGCCGCGCGCTTGGGCCAGCGTTTGCCCCCACGCCGCTTGCGCGCTTGCACGCGGCAATGGCAAAACGGCGGCAGAGGCGGCCGCGGCGACAAAGTGTCGACGCGTGATCCTCATTGGGCTGCCGCCATCCGTGCGACGCGCCGGCGTTCGGCGGCGGCCGCAAGGCGCGGTGCGAGCACTTCTTCATGGAAACGATCGCAGCCGATGCAAAGATTGGCGTAGGGCTTGCCAGTCGGCGTCGTGGTCGCGGATTTGGCGCGGAATTTTTCGACCGACCAGCCATCGGCGAGACCCATGCGGTCGGGCGTGCCCGCCGAGATCGCCTGGAAGGCCGGATCGTCTGCCAGCGAGTCGAGTATCTCGATCAGCGTGTCCTGCTGCAGATTGCCGATCGGCATTTTGGTTTTCATGCAGCACGGATAGACGTCGCCATTGGGCTCGATCGACACTTCAGCACCCGAATAGCCGTGGCGCAGAAAATCGAGACCGCCAGACCAGCGGCCGCAGAAATTGTCGTCGAGCGTTGCGGTCGAAAGTCCGTTGGTCCACGCTCGGCCGCGCGGCCAGATTTTGCCGATCCAGGCATCGGGTGTGGCGCCGAAGAAGCTGAAGAGCGGCCCGGTCTCGTCGAGCCAATTGCGGTTCTGGGCTGCAAGGCCCGAGACCGCCATGCCGCGCGATTCGAACAATCGCGTGAGCTCGTCCTTGAGGCGTTCGGGATCGATATTGACGTGGAAATCGTCGAGCCCAGCGCAGGAGAGCATCCAGATTCCGCGCTCAAGCAGGTCGTCGAGGATGCGCGGCGTCACGAGATCGCCGGTCGTCTGCACGACGACCTTAACGCCGCCATTGTCGCGATAGCGCGCCTGCAGCCGCTCGATGACCTTGTAGGTGACGTTCTCGCGGATCGGATCGAGCAGCGATTCTCCGCCCGAGAGAATCACGCGGCCGACTTTCTCGGGCAGGCTGCCGTCGGCGTTCGAGGCCGTTCGGTCGCGATAGACCAGGCGCTCGGGCAATGCATCGACGATGCGCGGGAAGGCCGCGACCGCTTCGGCCAGAACGCCCTTCATCTCCTCGGCATTGTAGGGCCGGAAGCGCTCTTCGTAGCAATGTTTGCAGCGCCGATGGCAGGCCCAGCTCACGACGTAGTAGATCGATTCCATTGGTCCCCCGTGGATTCCCCTTGGCGTTTCGCAACCGCGAAGCGACAAGTTACGAACGATTATGGCGGCGCCATGGCGCTGCCGCCAGGGGGCTTGGCGCCAAAACCCTATTCGGCTGCCGCAGCCGCCAGTTGGGGGAGGGGTTCGGCGACGGGATGGGGCCGTTTCACGCGGAACCAGGCCGCATAGAGGGCCGGCAGGAACGTGACCGTGAGCAGGGTTGCGACCACGAGCCCACCCATCATGGCGGCCGACATCGGCCCCCAGAACACGTTGCGGGTAAGCGGAATGAGCGCCAGGATCGCGGCCGCAGCAGTCAGCATAATCGGCCGGAACCGTGCCACGGTCGACTCGACGATCGCGGTCCAGGAATGGTGGCCGGCCGCAATTTCGCGCTCGATCTGGTCCACCAGAATGACCGAATTGCGCATGATCATGCCCGAGAGCGCAATCACGCCCAGGATCGCCGTAAAGCCGAACGGCAGCTGGAAAATCAGCAAGGCGCCTGCGGCCCCGATGATGCCCAAGGGGGCGGTCAGGAAAACCAGCATCGCGCGCCCGAAATGATGCAGCTGCAGCATCAGCAGCACCAGGGTCGCGACCGCGACCAGCGGCAGATTGACGAAGATCGAGGCTTGCGACTTGGCACTCTCCTCGACCGCCCCGCCCGCCTCGATCGTGTAGCCGGCCGGCAATTGGCGACGCAGCGGGGCAAGGGCCGCGTCGATCGCCTTGGACACGTCGGGCGGCTGCACGCTGTCCGGCAGATTGGCCTGCACCGTGATCGTCGGCATGCGATTGCGCCGCCACACAATGCCGGCCTCGCTGTCGGGCACAAGGCGCGCGATCTGCGCGAGCGGCACGGAAACGCCGTTCGCGGCGCGCACATAGACCTGCCCGAGTGTCGCCAAGGCCGTGCGCTCGTCGGCTGGTGCGCGCAGCAGAATCGGGATTATCGCATCGTCTTCGCGATAGCCGCCGATGGCGACACCGGCGGTCACGCCTGCCAGCGTGCGCCGCACAGTCTGCGAAGTGATGCCGAGGGCACGCGCACGGTCTTGGTCGATCGCGATGCGCAAGCTCGACACAGCCTCGCGCCAATCGTCGTGCACGTCGAACGTCGCGGGATGCGCGCGCACCTGGTCTTTGACGGCGTCGGCGAATTTGCGCAGCACCGCCGGATCGTCGCCGCGCACGCGAAACTGCACGGGCCAGCCGACCGGCGGGCCGCTATTGAGGCGATCGACGCGGCCGCGCACGCCTGCCGCATTGGCGCCGAGCTCGGTGCGAATACGCGCGATCACGCGCTCGCGCGCCTCGAGGTCGGCCGTCAATACGACAAGCTGGGCGAAGTTCGAGGATTGCAGCTGCTGGTCAAGCGGCAGATAGAAGCGCGGGCTGCCGCCGCCGACATAGGTCGCGATATTGACGACGTCGGGGTTGCCAGCGAGCGCGCGCTCCATCTGCTTGGCTGCCGCTTCGCTTGCGGCAAATCCGCTGCCTTCGGGGAGCCAAAGCTCGACCATCGCCTCGGCGCGGTTCGAGGCCGGAAAGAACTGCTTGGGCACGACGGCGAGCCCGGCGATGCCGGCCGCGAACAAGAAGCCCGTGGCACCGATCACGAGCCAGCGATAGCGCAGGCACCCATCGACGAAGCTGCGTAAACCCTTGTAGAAGCGCGTGTCGAACACGTTGTGCGCCCCGTGCGCCTTGCGCTCGGCGAGCAGCACGTAGCCCAGATACGGCGTGAAAAACACGGCCGCGAACCACGAAACGACAAGGGCTATCCCGACCACGGCGAAGATCGAAAACGTGTATTCGCCCGCCGTCGATTTGGCGAGGCCGACGGGGAGGAAGCCCGCGACCGTGATCAACGTGCCGGTCAGCATCGGCATGGCGGTCGAGGTGAAGGCGTAGGTCGCAGCGGCCGCCTTGTCCATGCCCTCTTCGAGTTTGCGGGCCATCATCTCGACTGCGATCATCGCATCGTCGACGAGCAGGCCAAGCGCGATGATCAAAGCACCCAGCGAAATCTTCTGGAGGGCGATGCCGAAATAATCCATCGCGAGAAACGTGATCGCCAGCACGAGCGGGATCGTGAGCGCCACGACGATGCCGGTGCGAAGCCCGAGGCTTAGAAAACTCACGACCAGCACGATCGCGATCGCCTCGAGCAGCGTGGTCAGAAACTCGCCGATATAGCGACCGACGATCTGCGGCTGGTCGGCGACCTTGCCGATCTCGATCCCGAGCGGCATTTGCGCGCCTGCCGCGGCGATCGCGGCGTCGAGGCGCGGGCCCAGTTCGACGACGTTGCCGTCGCGCGCCATGACGACGCCCAGCCCGATCGCGTCGCGATTCTGGAAACGCATGCGGAAGATCGGCGGGTCTACATAGCCGCGCGTAACCTCGGCGATGTCGCCGAGCCGGATTGTGGCGTCGCCCGCGCGCAGCCTGATCTCGGCGATCTCCGCCATGCGGTCCACCCCGCCTTCGACGCGCAAGCGCACGTCGCGCGCCGCCGTGTTGACCGTACCTGCCGGCTCGACATCGTTCTGGCCGCCGACCGCGCGCGCGATCGCATCCACGTCGATGCCAAGTTGCGCCAGACGCCGATTGGAAACGGTCACGAAGACGCGCTCCGCCTGTTCGCCGATCACGTCGATCTTCTCCACGCCGCGCACGCGCAGCAGCGCGTCGCGCAGCAGATCGGCTTGGTCTTTGAGCTGGCGGAAGCCGTAGCCCTCGCCGGTCAGCGCGTAGATGGCGCTGTAGGTGTCGCCGAATTCGTCGTTGAAGAACGGACCTTGCACGCCCGCGGGCAAGGTCGCGCGGATGTCGCCGATTTTCTTGCGGACCTGGTACCAGATGTCGGCCACCTGTTTGGGCGGCACGTCCTGGCGCAGATTGACGAAGATCAGCGATTCGCCCGGCCGCGACGAGGAGCGCGTGAAATCGAGATAGGGCACTTCCTGGAGTTTGCGCTCGAGGCGGGCCGTGACTTGGTTTTGCACCTCGTCGGCGGTCGCCCCCGGCCACGCGGTTTGCAACACCATCACGCGAAACGTGAAATCGGGATCTTCTTTCTGGCCTAGCTTGAAGAAGGCGAGGATGCCTGCCGCCATCAGCAGTACCACGACAAAGCGCGTGAACGACGCGTGCGCGATCGCCCAGGCCGACAGGTTGAAGCGTTGCGCGCTCACGGCAACACCGCGGCCACGCGCACACGCTGGCCGTCGCGCAGCAGATGGGCACCCGCCGCAACGATCCGGTCGCCGGCGGAAAGGTCACCCGCAACAACGAGATTTTCGCCGCGCGTTCCCGCGACCTCGACGATGCGCGGCGTTGCGACGTCGCTGCCGACCGGCACGATCCAGACGTATTTCTCGGGTCCCTTGGCAATCACGGCCGACAGCGGCACTTCCACGCCGCTGATCGCAGCGGGTACGGCAAACGACACGTTCGCCGTCATGCCGAGCCGATAGGCGGGCGGAGCATCGGGGATCGCGATGCGTACGCGATAGGTGCGCGTGGCCCGGTCCGCCATCGCGGAGATTTCGCGGACCCGCCCGTCAATTGCAGCACCGGCAGCGGCCCACAGATCGACCTTTACGGCACCGCCGGGGAAAAACAGATCGACCTGCGATTCGGGAACCGCGATTGCCACTTCGCGGCCATCGAGCCGTGCAAGGCGGAACACGGTTTGGCCGACACCCAAGACTTGACCGGGTTCGGCCTCGACGGAAGTGACGATCGCGGCAGCGTCGGCCGCAAGATTCGTGTAGCCGGTCTGGTTGGCGCGTTCGCGCGCTTGCGATTCGACCTGGTCCAGTGCTGCTTTGGCGGCGCGATACTGCGTTTCGAACCGGTCGAACTGGGATTGCGCGATATGGCCGCGCTCGAGCAGCGCACGCTGGCGCGCTAAATCGGCCGTTGCGAGTTCGAGTTGCGACTGGGCCGCCGCGACGCCGGCCCGGGCACTGCGTTCGGACAAGGCAAGATCGCGCGCATCCAACCGCGCCAGGATCTGGCCAGCTTCGACGCGCGCACCCAGATCGACCCGCCTTTCAATCATTTTGCCCGCAACCCGGAAACCCAGTGCCGTTTCGATCCGCGGCACGATCTCGCCCGAAAACTGCAGTGTCGTTTCGCGCGGGCTTTGCTGCAGATCGATCAGGCGCACGGGCCGAATTTCCTCCGGCCGGGCCGGTGCTTCGCCGCAGGCGGCCAACGTGCCCATTGCGGCGAAGCCCATCAGCGCAAACAAAATCCGTGGCATATTCGACCTCGCGAAAGGCTGGAGTCGGAAGAAAGTGATCGTTGTTAACTTATGTATGATAAGTTATCATTGGTAACTTATCTGTCAAGGCGCGTTTTATCGATCGAGGCGCAGGAAGTGTCCAAGGCATTGATTTTACAAAGAAAGCCAAAAGGCTCCGGGCATGAGCGGCGAGCCGAGATTCTCGATGCCGCCCAGCGCATCTTGCTGCGCGACGGCATCGAGCGCGTAACCGTCCGCGCCATTGCTGCCGAAATCGGCACGTCTTCGACGGCGCTTTACGTCTATTTCCCGACGCGCGATGCGATCCTGCTGTCCTTGTGCGACCGCACGATGGGCGAGTTGCTGGTCCAATTCGATGCGCTCGACGCCACGCACGCAAACGATCTCGAAAAGCTCAAAGGCTTCATGGCCGCCTATGTGCTGTTCGGCCAAACGCATCCCGACGCCTATCGCATGGTATTTTCGATCAAGAGCCAAGGAATTGGGGCAGCCACGCATCTCGAGGCAAGCCCGAACGAGGCTGCGGGCAATGTCGGCCCGCAGCTTTTCGGCCGTCTGCTCGCCCTGGTCGAGCGTTTGGTCGCGGCAGGCACCTTTGCCGCACGCGATCCGGTGGCGATCGCGGAGACGATCTGGATGCTTGGGCACGGCATGATCATGCTGACGGTTTCGATGCCGCAATTTCCGTGGAAAGAACCCGCCCGCGCGATCGAGGCGGCAACCGAGAATCTACTGGCGGGCCTCCTCAAGCGCGCCTGACTGGCACCATCGCCCTGCGCAGCAGCGGCTTGGCGATCTCGAGCACGACCAGAACCAACAGCCCAGCACCGACGGTCAGCAGAAGATCGTCGGCATGCAGCGGGCCGAAGCGGAACAGATCGCGCAGGGCCGGAATGGCCTGCGTGGCCCCCAGCATCAGAACGACGAAAGGCAGCACGATCGCAAGGGCGCGATTGGGCCGCCGGATCGCCTGCAAAAGCGAAGCGCTCGCCGAGCGGTTGACGAGAATGAGTGCGACAATCACCGTGACCAGCGAGAAAAAGGCAAGGGCGCGCACCTCGTCGGCCGGCATGCCGCGCTTGAACGCGACGACAAAGATGGCCGCCACAAGCCCGAACGCGAAGACGCCCTGGAGCACGCTCCAGACCACCATCGCGCGCGAGAACAACGGCTCGGCGGGATCTCGCGGCGGGCGGCGCATCAAATCGTCCTCGGCCGTCTCGGCTTCGAACACGAGCGAGCAGACCGGGTCGATCACCATTTCCAGAAACGCGATATGCACCGGCCCCAAAAGGATCGGCAACCCGAAAAGCAGTGGCAGCAAAGCGAGACCCGCGATCGGCACATGCACTACCAATATGAAACTCATCGCCTTGCGCAGATTGTCGTAGATGCGCCGACCGAGTGTGACGGTCGCGACGATCGAGCCAAAATCGTCGTCGAGAAGCACGATCGACGACGCCTCGCGCGCAACGTCCGTGCCGCGCTTTCCCATCGCGACGCCGATATTGGCAGCTTTGAGCGAGGGCGCATCGTTGACACCGTCGCCGGTCATCGCCACGACGTCGCCATTGGCCTGCAAAGCGCGCACGATGCGCAGCTTCTGCTCCGGCATCACGCGCGCAAAGACCGTGGCGGTTGCGACACGCTTAGCGAGGTCGGCGTCCGAAAGCGTTGCGAGCGCGTCGCCCGCGACGATATCAGTACCCTCAAGCCCGGCGGCCCGCGCGATCGCAAGCGCGGTTGCCGGATAGTCGCCGGTGATCATCACCACGCGAATGCCGGCGGCCCGGCATTCTTTGACCGCTGCGGGTACACTCGCGCGCAGCGGATCCGACAGGCCCAAAAGCCCGATAAAGACGAAGGCGAACCCCTTTTGCGTCTCCGGAAACGCGGCATCGGCGAATTCGGCCCGCGCCACGCCCAACACGCGCAGCCCCGCCGCTGCCATTTCCTCGACCGATTTTTCGAGACGCGCGCGCGCCTCGGCATCGAGACGGCAGAGGGCCGCGATCGCTTCCGGAGCCCCCTTTGCCGCAGCGACATACGGGGCAGAAGCATCTGTGCCGGGCCAGACATTCGTCATGGCCAAGCACTCGGACCGCAGCGCATAGCTTTTCAGCGGTGCCGACACGGCCGCTGCGTCGGCAAGCGGTGCAACCAAGACGGCGTTGTCGGCAATGTCGAAAATCGCCTTTTCCATCGGATCGAAGGGCTTGGGCGTGCTGGCGCGTGCGCCCACACGCACCAAATTCTGGAACGGTTTGCCGAGCGCTGCCGGCGTCGCAGCAAGTGTGGCGACCGTCCCGTCGGCAAGTCGCAACTCGGCGATCGCCATGCGGTTCTCGGTCAACGTCCCGGTCTTGTCGGTGCACAGGACCGTCGCCGACCCTAGCGTTTCGATCGCACTTGCGCGCCTTGTGAGCACGCGCACTTGCGAGATGCGCCATGCCCCCATCGCCATGAAAACGGCGAGCACGACCGGAAACTCCTCGGGCAGCATCGACATGCCCACGGCAATGCCAGCCAAGACAGCATCGAGCCAGCCGCCGCGCAGCGTGCCGTACAGCAAGACCACGAGCACGCTTACGACGGCACCGACCAGTGCGAAGACGCGCACGAGCTTGCGCGTCTGAATCTGCAGATGCGGGGCTGCAGTTTCAAGCTCGCCCAGCGAACGTCCAATGCGGCCGATTTCGCTGCGCGGCCCCGTCGCCAGAACCTCGGCAAGGCCCAAGCCGCGAACGACGAGCGTGCCGGAATAGACAAACGGCAGATCGTCGCCGCCCGGTCGCTTCGGCGCATCCTGCGCCTGCACGGACGGAACTTTGCGCACAGGCACCGACTCGCCCGTGAGCAGCGACTCGTCCGTCTGCAAATCCTGCGCTTCGACGAGCCGCGCATCGGCGGGGATACGATCGCCTTCGGCAAGCACAACGAGATCGCCGCGCACGACTTCGCTGCCCGCGATGCGCTGGCGCGTGCCGTCGCGGACCACGAGGGCACGCGGGCTTGTGAGATCGCGCAGGGCTTCGAGCACGCGCTCGGTGCGCGCTTCCTGCACCACGGTGATGACCACGGACATGCCGGCGAAGACGAGCAGCAGGATCGCTTCCTGGACGTCGCCAAGCACCAAATAGACCACGCCGCCGCCGATGAGCAATGCAAGCATCGGTTCGCGCAGAACCTCGGACACGATGCGCAGCGCCGTTCGGCGGGTCGTCTGCGGCAGGGCATTGGGCCCGTCTGTTGCGAGCCTCTGCTGGGCTTCGGCGGCCGTAAGGCCGGTACGTTCGGCGGCAGATGCGGCAGCCATGGGCGGAATGTCCCTTCGAAATCTCGGCGCGAAGCGTGTGAAGCTTGCCGAATTCGCGAAGGCGGCGCATTGCTCTAGCGCAATGCAAGCGTGGGACACAATACGGATTGGACCAGCTGGGTAGATTCCGATCCTTCAATGCCGGGCGCCAACAATCATTCGCAGCCGACTTCAAACGGCAATATCTATCCCGCAAGCTGATAGCGTCCTCAAATAAACTCCAGAGTAGCTTCAATGAGAATTCTGTTCACGGCACAGGCGATCGCCGTTGGCGGCCGCAACGGCCATTCCGAAGCAGCCGACAAGAGCGGGTCGGTCGATCTGTCGATCCCGAAGGAAATGGTCGGCCCCGGAAAGCCGGGGACAACGACGCCCGAGCATCTTTTTGCGACTGGTTACGCGGCCTGCTTCGGCAGTGCGCTTGACTATGTCGCGCGCGGCAAAAAAATAGACGTCGCCGGCGCCGCCATCACCGCGAAGACCGGCATCGGCCAGCGCGACGCCGGCGGCTTTGGCCTCGCCGTCTAATCCAAAGCCTATCTGTCAGGCCACGCCGAGACGGCGGCCAAGGCGCTTGCCGCCGGGGCACATACCATTTGCCCCTACTCGAACGCGATTCGGGGCAATGTCGACGTGGCGCTGACCACGCGGGTTTAGGCGGCCGCGACCTCGGTCAGGAACGTATCGATCCGCTGGCGGAGTGCCACAGCCTCCTGCGTCAACTCGCCGGCGGCCGAACGCACCTCGTCGGCAATGCGGCCGCTCTTGTCGGCTGCGTCGTTAACCCCGGTTATGTTGACCGATACCTCGCGCGTTCCGTCCGAGGCCTGCAGAACGTTGCGCGAGATCTCCTGCGTCGCCGAAGTCTGCTCCTCGATCGCAGCTGCGATCGCCGTGGTGATCTGATCGATCTCCCGAATTGTGCCGCCGATCGAGCCGATTGCCGCCACCGCGGATGTCGTCTCTTCCTGAATCTCCGAGATCTGCTGGCCGATTTCATCGGTGGCTTTGGCTGTCTGGCTTGCCAAGTTCTTCACCTCGGAGGCCACAACAGCAAAGCCTTTGCCGGCGTCGCCCGCGCGGGCTGCCTCGATCGTTGCATTGAGCGCCAACAGGTTCGTCTGGCTCGCGATGTTGTTAATGAGCTGGACGACCGCGCCGATGCGCTGCGCCGCCTCGGCAAGGCCCTTTACCTTGGCATTCGTCTGCTCGGACTCTTCGACGGCTTTGCGGGCAATGCCCGACGACGAGGAGACTTGGCCTGAAATTTCGCGGATCGAGGCCGTCAGTTCCTCGGTCGCCGAAGCGACGGTCTGCACGTTCGCGGACGCCTCTTCGGCTGCTGCAGCGACGGCGACCGCTTTTTGGAGCGTGTCGCCAGCGGTCGAATTCATCACCTCGGCAGACCTATTGAGGCCTTCGACCGAAGTGCCGACGATGTTGAGCCTGCCGGAAACGTCGGCGCGGAACTGTTCGATCATAACCATCAGTTTGTTCGTGCGCGCTTCGCGCTGGGCCACGTCGGCACGCTCTTTTTCTTGGGCCGCGCGTTGGTCGATCAAGCTTTGGCGGAAGACCGAAATGGTTCGGGCGATCATTCCCACCTCGTCTTTCCGTTCGATCCCTTCGGCGGACACATTCGTGTCGCCGGCTGCAAGCTTTTCGATCGTCGTGCCAAGTCGATTGATAGGGCCCGCGATCGCCCGACTGGCCGCGAACAAGGCAAAAGCAAGACCGATCGCAATCAAGGCGAGGGAACCGACGAGCAACTGGGCAAAGCGAGTTTGGTAAAAATCGGAAAGCTCTTGGTCGAGTTTCGCGATCAGGATCTGGTCGGCGCTCGCCACTTCTTCAATGAACTTGTTCAAGGCTTGGCGATTCGCCCGATTCGCGTCGTTGTCACCAAAGACGCGCGCAGCGGCAGGGCTGACTTCGCGACCAAGGCGGGCGAGTTCCGTCCGTACATCGATAAACTTTTTTGTCTCCGCGAGCGCCTTTTCGAAAATGGCGCGCTGTTCCGGCTCGACGGATTGCCGCCATTTTTCCATTTCGGTTTCAAGCGATTTCAGCACTGCAGCAATGCCTTGTCCGAAGCGGGTCGCTTCCGCCGTGGTCTGCGACATATAGACGCCGCGCGACTCCATAACAGTGGCGTTAATGAGCCCGTTCACGCGTTCGGCACTCAAGGCACGGCGCGATGCCGCGACGGTCGCGTCGTTATAATCATTGTATTTGCGCATCGTATCGACGGCAAAGCCCGCGATGCCCAATGACACCAATGCGAGGAAGCTCGCCAGCAGTGAAATCTTTGCGCGGATGCGAAGGTTGTTGAACCAATCCATTCCATATTTCCCTCGGAAATCTAATTGAAAAACGACCAGCCGAATGCGGCAGCGGCCCCAGGAAAAAGGGCTTCCTAGTATTTTGGTTATATCAAGGTAACTATTAAATCTTCATGAATCGGTTGATGAATTGTCGCGCACAAAAAAACCCGCCGATTCGCATTTGCGAGTCGGCGGGTTTGATGTGTTGGTTGCGGGGACAGGATTTGAACCTGTGACCTTCAGGTTATGAGTGGAAGGGAACGGATCATGAACAGTCACGAAGAATTTCGCTTTTCTTCGCTATTTCCGTAGGTTAGCGCCCTGGGGCGCGTACCCGATCTTCGCAGGAACTTGCTTCCAAACGCGCCTTTTCCTTTCCTTTTGCTTCCACAGTGCTTCCAGAACCTAAGCGTTTTTCCGCCGTGGAAGCAGAAGTTGCATCGACCAACAGCGCGACCAATTCAATTGAGACGCGCGTCGAGCGGCGCACGGCCGCTGCGCCAACGCGTGACCGCCACGGCGATCGCGTTCAGGTCGTCATGAAGCGCGCGATCAACAACAGCGAACATCCCGCTCAGCTCCGCCAGTATGCCCGCATCCTCGGGCCCCGGAGGCCGAGCGAAGGTAGCCTACTCAGGCCTTATAAGGCTGAGACTACATCGGTTAGGCAGAAGGATCGCGGTCCGCATCAAGGAACTTGCGAAGATTTTCCAGATCGGGAAGCAGGCGCGCCACGAATTCCGGGGGAAAGGCGGCGGCTATCCGCGCGACATCCGGAGCCAGGGCGTCGATGACTTCTGCTCGGAAGTTTCGGCCCCCATCGGTAATGTAGACCAACTTAGACCGACCATCTTGCGGGTTTTTGCGGATTTCGATCAAACTCGCGCGTTCCAGAACGGTCAGGGAATGGGTCATCGAATTCTTTGGAACCTGAAACGCTTGGGCAATTGCGAGGGGAGTGCGACCATTCCCAACCCTCACCAGATGGTTCAACACGGAAAACTGTGCCGCCACGAAGCCCGGCGGCAACCGGGCCTCCAGAAGGGTGCGCGACAACTGCCCGATAATCCCGATTTCGTTGAACAATCTGAAATAGTCAGTCACTGCGCCTTCAGGCATTGATGATCCTGGTTTCTAGGAGCCATCGTGGACTGCGTCCGACAACCGGACCGTAGCCGATGCGCGACAGCATTTGAACCGTGCCACCCTCGGGTGCAAGGCGTTCATGCACCTGTCGAAAAGGCCCGGCCATCTCTGGAAACTCCTGCAAGGCCTGGCTCAAGGGCTGGAACCCGAGGCCGAGTGCCGTCGCCGCAAGGTTGACGCGCAACCAGTCTGCCCCCACGGCGATCTGCGTTTCGCGACTGTTGTCTGTGGTTACCAGCCAGACATGCCCCATAGCGGTATCGGCATTGGCATACACCGCGTCCATTCCCGCCTTGAAAGCAAAGCTAGTCGGGTCGCTGGCCATCTCGCGGGTGAACATACCCGTCAGGTGCATGGACTCGAACATCGGGCCCGAGAAATCAATGCCGTCGGGGTTTGCATCCACTTCGCGGCGTCCGATACGGAACAGATCGACGCTTTCCCGATAGGTGTACGGCGTCACGACCTCGATCCTCAGCGCCTCGCGCGTCAGCGTCCGCCATTCCAGAACTTTGGATCGGTCGACGGTGCCACCAAACCTTGCGCCGTTGCGAACCACAGCCTCCATCTGCGACAGCATCTCAGGCGCGACGGGTCGGTTTACATCAAACGGCTCCTTATTGGATCGTCGGGAAGGCACCAGCGCGAACAGGGGATCGCGCGCGACAGCCGGATCGGGCCTAAAAGTGATGCGTGCAATGGGGCGTTGATCTAGCGCCGTCAGGCTGCTGCCCTGCGGGAAAAGCACCACCTCGGCGCGATATCCATCCTCTGCGGCGGCCATGCGAAGAAGTTCCAGAAAACACCCCAGACCGATGGTGATCTGCCGGTTGGAGGGATCGGTATGCGGCAGCAACCGGTCGCGATCCACATGTAGGGTGATGACGCCGGCTACGGATAGATCCGCCAGCCAGGGCTGGCGATTGTGCGGGTTTGGGGCGAGAAGAGCCCACGAAAGGGCCCGCATGCGTGGATCCTCATAACTGCCCGCCCTGTCCCAGGGAAGGTAAGCGGTCTGGGGCGCGCGTGTGGCCGCAAAGCCAAATACACCACCCGCCGCTAGAACAGCACCTCCGCCAACAAGGAAAATCATCTTGCGTCGTGACGGGATCATCTCGATCTCCATAGTTCGATAAAGAACCATTTTCGTTCGTCATCGAACTATTGTCAAGATTGATCGCCCCTCCAGAGCCTCCAATCGTTAACTTAAAGAGGCCCCTTAGGAGACGGAGCATGTGCGCACCATCGCGGCGGGAAATAACCTGAAGGTCGCTGCGGCTGCGCCCGCGATACGCCTACGTCCCCGACTGACGCCGAGTTTTCTGGAAGCAAGAGGGAGCAAAGAAGCGTGAAAACTGGCGCAATTCCAAAGGATTCCGCGCGATCCGTCCGCGCCAAAATCGCTACGCAGGTTTTCGCTCTGACCACCCGGAACTACGCAGGACTTCGCCCTGCTACCTTTAGCTTATGAGCGGCCCGGAAGCGACTTCGAAGAATTACGCAGATTTGCTTTTTTCTTCGTATTTTCAATGACTTGGTTGACTTAGAGCGGGACGCCCCACACTCTGATTTTCGCAGGCATGCGCCGCGACTTTCGCCCTCTTGCTTCCACAGTGCTTCCACGGGCGGGGGTAGCGGCTGCCTGGAAGCAGAGTGAGCATCAAGAGCGGATCGCGGGCCATGCCGAAACTGACCAAACGAGTGATCGACGCCGCCGAGATTCAGGCAGCCGAGTATTTCATCTGGGACAACGAGCTCCCCGGCTTCGCCCTCCGCGTCCTGCCCAGCGGTCGCAAGGGATACATCGTCCAGTACCGGGCCGGGCGACGCTCCCGCCGAATGAGCCTCGGACCCAGCTCTGTCCTGACCTGCGAACAGGCGCGCACCCGCGCCATCAGCATCATCGCGGCGGCTAGGAACGGCGATGACCCCGCCGCCGAACGCGATGCCGAAAGGAAGACGATCACCGTCAAGGAACTGGCCGAGCGCTTCGACAAGGAGCACGTCTCGGTCAGGGTCAAGGAAACGACGGCGAAGGGCTATCGCCGCCTCATTGACCGGACGATTCTGCCTGCGCTCGGGCGCCATCGGGTCACCGAAGTCACTCGGGCCGATGTACGCGGCGGTGAGAAACTCTGCCACTGAAGCGGCGCCGTATTGGCGCTGCGGGCGGCGTAAAACCCGTCCAGTGGTAAGGCTGGTCCCTTTGGGGATTGGCCAGGATGTTTGCCGTGGAAGTT
>Ga0315907_10002729_pt1 | contig 21777 bp, 17 predicted proteins | sample LakEriMetagenome_3_FD_203525 | JGI IMG/M metagenome (GOLD analysis project Ga0315907, IMG submission 203525) | Freshwater fungal communities from buoy surface, Lake Erie, Ohio, United States - Buoy 12 MA123 | ecosystem: Environmental > Aquatic > Freshwater > Lake > Lake biofilm | place: USA...
AAGAACCGCAACTTATATTTTTGGTTGATTTACCATTGCTACAGTTGACGCAACATAAGCGTAAAAATGTATGTCTCTACTACTCAACGCGATCGCTATTGCTTTAAGGCAAACTCTGTATGAATTTCCTACAAATAATCATGCTGATTCTGTTCTTTTTCCCAGCAGCACCCATACTCTATGCCCCAATACCTGCTCCTCCAAAACAACAGTCTAAAACAATAGATTTTTCTGAAAATCAAAATACGATTGTGTCACAACCAACTCCGAGCGCTGGTTTGACAAGAGAAATAACTTCCGACAAAACAGTGATCGCGCAATGCTCACCTGACGAATTCAAAAGTTTTTTTGAGCAGTTTGTGCGTAACCGTTCAGCACATTATTACATTAATTCGGAAGTCCAAATTCGTGATTATCAAGATCCTAGTAGGCTTTTGATGAAGATTAGTGGCAATGATTATGTGGATTTTAGGATTAGAGCGATCGGGATATAGATATGTTTATATTGATCCTTTAGCAAAATATCGCGGTGATGATGAGTTATTAAAGAAGCGATTAAAATTAGATTATCAAAGAAGCGATGCTTAGATTATCAAAGAAGCGATGCCAAAACATTTCGCGTAAATTACATCCGAGCCGATTTTATTAGCGATAGTAAAGATAGAGATGAAAATCTAGTCAGAACCTTCGGGAACCCAGAAGCCTATATTTTTGAGCATCGTGACGGATGTTGGCATTTAACCCAATCTTTACAGCAGTATAGGGCTTGGAAAGAATCAAATACAAACAAATTATTTGCGAAGCTCATTAAGGGGTACGGCGATAGAGTTATATTTAGGGAACAAGATGATGCTACTCGTTCTCATGATTACATCGTAGCTGCTTACACAGATTTTTTTTACTATAAAAAACTTGATGCTCAATTTGGATATGCGGAGTCAGACCAACGGGATCGTTTGCGCGAATGGAGTGTAATTCACGAAGCAGTTGAGAAAGAGCTTAGAGGGTTTTATTCGAGACTGCAATGCTCAAATAAAGCGATAGTCGGTGTACCTACATTTGCTGACTATGACGATTCGTCAGCTACATACACGAGTCAGTCGCTCGATCGCATTGCCACGGCTATTACTGAATATCATGCTTTGCACGCCAACCAGCACGTGAGTCCAGAATCGCTAAAAAATCGATGGTTAGAGATTCGCAAGAAGATATCAATCGACACAAATGTCGCATGTGTTATATCTGGAAGATAAACAAACCAATAAATCCGCGAAAAGTGTTGTAAAGCAAAACTTTTCACGGATTTATTGGGTCTGGGTTACTAAACCTGTGTCGAAACTCAAACAATTGTTAAGCCAGATTAAAATCAGCAATCCCTAACAATATTTAGTATTAAAATATACACAAGTCAGGAAAAACCCTGAATTAAATCCTAAGTCAAGTTCTCTAGAGATTCCTTCGAGGGTGATCAATATGAACGGTCTTGTAAAGAAACTAACGAATATGGTGGAATATGTGAGCGATGCGATCGCCAAAATTTTCACCCCAAGTAAAGACGATTTTCCTGCTACAGGTGAGCAGCCTTACAAGGGCGATCCTGCTTCTGAGAATTCTAAATTCTAAATAAAGTGAAGAGAGGCGATTTGCCCCTCTCTTCTTTTTTATGATAAAAGTGCATAATCTAAGGACGATATTTTAATCATGTCGTCCTTAAGTTTTTCAAGCTCTTTTATAGATGCCGCCCTATGACGCAAAATCCAGTTGCAATACCACCACTAAGATCTCAAAGCCCTTGGCAATGGGCAAAAATAAATCTATTTAGTAGTTGGTTTAATAGCTTACTAACAGTTGCTTGCCTTTATTTGCTTTATCAGTTTGTCAGTAATGTCTGGCTTTGGGCAACGACTCAAGCTCAATGGTCGGTGGTGAGTAGTAATTTGCGGCTGTTTTTAGTTGGACTTTATCCTGTCGAAGAGTTTTGGCGATTGTGGGGTGTTTTGGCGATCGCAGGGAGTCTCGCAGGCATCTCATGGGGACTATGGGGGAGATTTAGCCGCACGGTAGCGATCGGCATTAGTTCGTTATCAGTTGCCCTTGCGATCTTGCTGCCTGTGGATGGCATATCGAAAATTCTAACTTTAGCGATTAGTGCAGCGATCGCCATTGGTTTCGTGATTGGTCAACAATCTAAACGTTTAGAAGCAATTTCCATAATTTTGGCGATCGCTTGGTTTTTATCTTTACCAATTTCTATATGGTTAATTGGTGGGAATCTGGGACTAGCTGCTGTTGATGTCAATGCTTGGAATGGACTAGTTTTGACTCTGATTGTGGCAATCTCAGGGATTATATTTTCTTTTCCATTAGGAGTTTTGCTTGCATTAGGAAGACAGAGTACATTGCCCCTCATCAAATGGTTTTGTGTCTTCTATATTGAAATTATAAGAGGATTGCCACTAATTGGCATTCTATTTATGGCTCAAGTCATGCTGCCTCTATTTTTACCAGCAGGTTTAGAAATAGATCGCGTTTTGAGAGCGATCTCAGCTTTTGTATTTTTCAGCGCTGCTTATCTTGCCGAAAATGTGCGCGGCGGATTGCAGTCAATTCCTAAAGGACAAGCAGAAGCTGCTAGAGCCTTGGGATTGAATATCCCCTTAACGATCACTTTAATTGTTTTACCTCAAGCCCTCAAAGCGTCGATTCCTGCGATCGTTGGTCAATTCATCGGTTTATTTAAAGATACGTCCCTAGTGGCGATCGTTGGTCTAGTGGATTTGATGGGTGTTTCCCGCACTGTCTTATCACAGCCAGAGTTTATTGGTCGCTATGCTGAAGTTTATCTATTTGTGGCTTTAATCTATTGGATGTTCTGCTTCTCCCTGTCTCAGGCTAGTCAGAAATTAGAGAAAAAGCTCCAGACTTGATCCCAAAAATCAAAATACCCGCTATGTAAGCACCTTGATTATTTTGGATCAAATCCTATTTAAGAAATTCCATTGATTCATCCAAGTCCCTTTATTGACGACTTTAATCAGTTCTATAAAATCAGTTTCACAGGAAAAACTAACCCCATACTGCTGTGTGATCGCATGAATAACTACTTCAACATCACTCTTTCGCATTAGCCAATAATAATTAGCTGTTTCTAAAGTATCTTGCAAATTCCTCCTGACTAAATTAGTTAATTGAATATCACTTTGAGGAATAATTGCGGGTTTGCCAAATAGAGCATTTGTTTTTTCTCTAATATCTCTATACCTTTGAGCCACCTCTTCAATAAATTTATCAGTATATTTTGCTTGTAATAGTTGGTGAACCTTGGCATATTCATGTTGAAGGGATAGGAGCAATTCATTCCTATCAACTTCACGATTAGTTTTAAGTTCTAACCATTGGCTAATCAGCGATGACAATAATTCTAGATTCTCAAAAACGGTAGACTCAAAGGTATAAGCATCACAGCTAAATACCTCTAGCTGATACTTTTCTTTAAATTTAGCAATAATTGCTTGCTGATGATCATGATTTAGATAGTCTTTGTCAATCACAACACAGGATTTTTGCCATAGATTCTGACCATTTTTGATCGCAGAAAATACGGTCTTATAGGCAAGTATATTTTCAAATACTTCACTAACACCTCCTAGAACCCAAAACATATATCGCTTTCTGATCCCCAATTGCTGCTTTAGTAATACATTTAGATATCTTGCATCATCTTCGCCCTCCACAAAAATTAAGCGATCGCATTCTATGGCATTAATAAAATCCAGCCCTGTTATTTCGCCAACCGTGCGAATAATGGGATTGATTAAAGATGGATAAATCCCTTTAAAGCGTGGTTGCAACTTCTCAATTTCAGATTCATTAATTGGGTGATACTCACCGATAGATTTCCCATCTAAATGAAATAGATGCTCAACTGGAACTGAGCGAATAAAAGACTCATTATGTGTAGAAATTATAATTTGGGTATTGGCAGAGAATCTGGTGATTATTTCAATTAAACGTTTTTGAATATCTCGATGAATATAGCTGTCTGGCTCATCTAACATAACCAATCGAATTTCTTTCCCTTGCAGGTCTACTAGATAAAAATTAACTAATATTTCAATTAGTTGTAATGTACCACTACCTAATAATGAAAGGTCTTTAGGATTTTCGTTTGATTTGGTTTTATATTTGACAACAATATGACTATTCTCAGTATCCTCGAAAATAAAATCAAATGATATTTTACTTTGATTGTTAAATAGAATGTAGGCTAAATCTCTTTGAAATATATCAAAAGTGGCAGGAAATTTAGAAATTTGGAATAGTCTATTTCTAATAACTGAACTAGATCTATGATCCATACACGCCTGTTCAACTTCAGCTAAATCTATATATTTCTCAGAAGGAGCCACAGTTGCTATTGGTGAAGCAAAGTAAATACTAAATGTGTTTGGCAATGATCTAAAAAATGAATTAAATTTTACAAAATCAAAATTTGTATGTTTATCTAGTGCAATTTTGTAATTATAATTTAATCCACTAATACTAAATTTAATCTCAAGAATATCACCTTCAGCATTTTGGAATGTTACACCTAGCTTTATTTTATTTTTTATCTGGCATTCATAAAAAATATCTTCAATATAATACTTAGAACTACTCTGGAGTTGATCAAAACTACTAAATATATCTGATCTTAATCGGAATATCCAATCTTCTTTTTTATATTTTTTTTGATTTCTAATTGCTTGAATTATAAGTTTAGTAAAGCATTCATGCCATAGAGATAGAGCTTCAAGAACTGTGGTTTTGCCAGAATTATTTTTTCCTGTCAATATGTTTACATCTTTATTGAAATATAAAGTTACATCTTGAAATGATTTAAAATTTTGGATTTGAAATTTCTGGATAAACATGATTTTCGATATTTATGCTTACATTAGCCAATTTTAACAGCGCATTTTTAAATTTATCATCACCTAGTTCTGGAATTTCATATTGAGTTCCCACACCTCGAAGGTCTCTTAGTACATCGGGGATATCGCTAACATCTATTAGCTGCATAAATTTATAGGTTTGGGCTTGAAGCTAAAGCGCTGTAAGTGCTACTTTAAGCAGCCTATGGTAAGCTCTAGACATTGCGGTGAACTATTCTACCCTATCCTTCTAAGCTCTATTTATTTTTTCCTATGACAGAATTGATCGAAAATGCCGCATTTCAGCAACGCCCCACATGGGACGAGTATTTTATGCTGTTGACTAAACTTGCCGCCATGCGATCAACTTGTCTTGCCTTTCCTGTGGGAGCCGTGATTGTTAAAAATAAGCAGGTACTTGCCACAGGCTACAATGGCTCACCCTCAGGCTCAGTGCATTGTACAACTCAAGGTTATTGCTATCCAGAGATGAGTAATTGCACTGTGAATAAAGATTTTCCCTCAAGGGCGGTTCATGCCGAAGCCAATGCGATCGCCCAAGCCGCAAAACATGGGATCTCTACCGATGGCGCGAGTATTTATGTCACTTTAGAACCATGTATTTCTTGTTTAAAACTAGTGGTGTCGGCAGGTATTCGCGAAGTTTTTTATGAGACGACTTTTAATAAAGGCAATAATGCAGCGCTATGCCAATCCTTTGTAGATGAGGGATTAGTAACGCTTAAGCAAATTCACATCTCAACATCTGTTCTACAAAGAGCTAATTTATTTCTCAATTCCCCCACTTCTGAACTACGTTTGTTTTCTTAGTGAGAAGCCAATGACACCTCAAATCGCCAAAAAAGCTTCCGTAGCTAAGTTATTCGCCAAAGTGACTACCACTTCATGCGTTGTGATGGGATTGTTGATAGGTTGTAATGATACAGGGACTCTCATTAAGGAATCAAATAGCCAAAAATTAGGGGGAACTTGGGAATTTAAAAAACAAAATGGAGTGAAAACTGGTACAGCAATTTTTGAGACTCAAAATGATGTTAACGGGAATATTTACATTCTGTCTGATGATTTACCATTAGGTAAGACGGCGATCGCAGGTACTTTTAAAGTCAACTCCAGTAAAACTCCCCAGCAACTTGATATAACTTTTGACGATCTCACTACCCAAACTATCTATGAGATCAATAGCGATGGGCAATTAAAAATAGCCAATTCTGTTCCCAATCAGCCGCGCCCTAGAGCATTAGATTCCCAACCTCAACAGCTAACCAAAATTTCGGATAGTACAGCTATGGCAAGTGACATCAAAATCTTGCGATCGCCTGATTTGATTGCAACCTCAGCCTTAATTCGTGAGGCAGAGAGTAAGTCGTCCATTCGCGCCATCATGCGATCGCAGCAACAAATATTCCAAGAACAAGGACAATTCTCTCAAGATATCAATCAGTTAAAATCAGGACTATCCCTTAATTCAGAGTTCTATAATTACAAAATCACCATCTTGGGAGATCTGGTGCAACATAGTGCAATTCCTGTAAAAGATGGATTAAAAGCTTATACAGGAATTGTCTATGCGATTACTGGTTCTGAAGCAAATCCAAAAGCCACAAAATTACTTCTATGTGAAAGCAATATTCCTGCTAAACAGATCCCACCCGCGCCTCAAAATCAAGATGAAGGCTATAAATGCCCAAGTGCTTATACTTCAATCAATCCATAAAAAAGGCGCTTTGCGCCTTTTTTATGGATTGATTGAAAGTGTTGATTTGCTACCCCTTCAATCAATTTCTCGGTTTTGCTTTAAGTGCAAAGCGCTTAAAGCAAATTAGCCGTTCAGAACTTCGATCGCAGCTTTTACCCCAGCACCATAAGTGAAATTCGTGTAGCCAAGAGCCGAGATGGATGCTTCGAGTGCGGCAATGGCGGTGAGAATATCGCGATCGCCGACAAAGCCAAGATGTCCAATGCGGAAGATCTTGCCATTGAGATGATCTTGACCACCAGCCATGACAATATCGAACTTCTTCTTAATCGTGGCGCGAATCTTTTCTGCGTCCAGCCCTTCAGGGGGGACTACTGAGGTAATCGAAGCACTCGCTGCATCATCAGGAGCCAATAAGCTCAGATTAAGAGCCTTGACTGCGGCGCGAGTGGCTTCACGATGACGCAAGTGACGCGCAAAGATATTTTCTAAACCTTCACGTTGCATGATCTCTAGCGAAGCTTGCAGAGCCATTACCATATTCACCGAAGTCGTGAAAGGAGTAGAATTTTTGGCAGCATCTTTACGAGCCTTACCCAAATCGAGATAGAACCTTGGTAGATTAGCCGTTTTATATGCTTCCCACGCCTTAGGGCTGACAGCCACAAATCCCAATCCGGGGGGGATCATGTAGCCTTTTTGAGAACCAGAACCGACTACATCTAAGCCTAATTCGTCGATGGGAACATTCATTGCTCCCAAGCTGGTAACTGCATCAACGATGATCAGAGCCTTTTCATGGGCTTTGACATAGCGATTAATTGCAACTAAATCGTTAAGAACACCCGTCGAGGTTTCGCTATGGGTGATAATTACTGCTTTGATTTCTTTATTGGTATCAGCCTCTAACTTGGCTCGGAAGTCTTCGGGATCAAGTGCCTTGCCCCATTCTGCTTTGATTACTTCAGCATTGACACCATAGGCTTGACAGACTTCGACCCAGCGTTCGCCAAACTTGCCATTATCGCCAACAAGGACGCGATCGCCTTTGCTGAGGAAATTAATGATGCCTGCTTCCATCGCGCCCGTACCGCTTACGGTGAGAATTAATACATCATTAGTGGTTTGGTGTAGCCACTTGAGCTTGGCGGTCACATCTGCCATGACCTTGCTAAAATCACCGCTACGGTGTCCGATGGGCGCTTTTGCCAGAGCCAACAGCGCCTGTTCAGGCACAGGTGTCGGGCCTGGAATCATCAACATCAACTTATCTTCCATGAGTCGAAATCTTGTAATGCTTGGTTTAATACTAGATCTAGTATTGTACGCATTAAACTGCCACTAGGATTAACTAAAATATCTGTTGTTACAATCTCTGTATTGTGAAACCTAAGATCTTTGCTACAATTAACGTTTCACAATCTCTGTAGCAACAATTCCCATAACACCAACTTCAAATATGCCTGATCTCCAAGTTGATTCTGCCAAACTCTATGAACCTTTAACAGGAATCTATCGTAAGTTGTCAGCATTAGAACAGCAGATGATCCAAGTATTTGCGATCGCCTATGAGCCAATCAATCGCAGCGTATATTTTGATTGCTTGCTTCAGCTTGGACTTAAAGATAAAGAAAATAAGCACTTTACTGGCATCAGTTTAAAGGGATATGTCGATCGCTTTTTAAAATTAAATTTACTCACGCAAGACCGCTCTCAAGGGACACAATGCAATACCAATTTAATCGATATTGCTGTGCGCGATGCTGTGCAATCAGGGAATTTCGAGAAGATTGTCAGTGCGATCGAATTACAAATTCCTGTACCATCCTACGGCCGAGTTGACTCGCGTAGTTTTCGCAGTGAATCACAGTTTATTCGCGAAGTTAGGATTGGCATTTATCGCCAAGACATGAAATTTGTCACGAAGCAATTTGAAGACTTTTATCGATATGGATATCCCCAACAGAGAATCACTCTAGACATGATTTTATATCAGGTCTGTAATAATCCCTTTGATTCCAATTGGTTTCAGTCGCTAAAGCCAGAATTTTATGAAATCGCTTTGGCAACAATTTTGACGAATGGAATGCTCAAGCTAAAGCAAACCGATGAGGCTTGGACATTAATACTTAAGAATCTTCAAAAAGATGTTCCACCGCAGGTTGAAGATCAAGAACATAACTTTGCGGATGCTTTGCTATTGATTTTAATGGAGCAGGGACTTTTACGAGGGGACTTAGAAACTACTCAAGCTGCCTACGATCGCTTATCCCTTGATTATAAAGAAGCGGGGAATGCCTTATTAGCATGGCTAAACTTTCTGAAAGGCGATCGCGAGTTGGCGATCGTTCAGTTCCGCCAATCTCTGAAGATGATCAAAAAAGCCACAGGCAAACGTCAAATCTACTTTAGTGGTGAACCAGGGCTATTTTTTATCCTTGCGTTGATTCAGGAAGGTACTGCTGAGAGTATGCGAGAAGCCGAGGGCTATACCGCCATCATGGCAAAGCAGACAAACCATTGGTTACAAGTCTCCTATAGCAGGTTGCAAAAGGTTTTAAAGTTCCAATTAGGCGATATTCCACAAAAGGATTTGCTCAGCAGTGAATATATCCACAATCATACCGAAAGTCATTGTCTAGAAGCATTTTTTAGTGCGCTCTGTCTCTATTGGGTAAACCCTGAGAAAGCGCGAGTTGAACTGCCAAAAATCCTTGAGCCATTGCTAAAGCAATCAGTTAATGCTGGATATCATTGGCTATCAATGGAAACAGCAGAATTATTGGGAGATCTGTCAACCAATTCTATTCATCAGAAACATGCCCAAAAATTACGACAAGGGAACCAAATTCCCACGATTGTCAATCTGATTCGACCTCAAGAGACCTGGGAACTGAGTCTAAATGCCTTACTGAATCTCAGCAAGTCTCCACAGGATCAAACAAAATCAGCCAACAATTCACCACAACGTTTAGTATGGTTTATTACCTTTAATAAGGGTTTATGCACAATCCAACCAAGAGAACAGAAAATCAATGCCAAAGGCGTATGGAGTGCAGGGAGAAATATTGCAGTCAAGCGTTTGAAGGAGTCGGTACATGAGTTCCCCTACATGACTCCGCAAGATATTATCGTTTGCTCCCATGTGCAGGTCTATTCCTATCACGGATATTATGGACAGAGCCAGTATGAATTTGACGAAGATACTATCTGCGCCTTGATTGGACATCCGTTAGTATTTTGGGAAGATTCACCAACTACTCGTGTCGATATTGTCAAAGGTGAGCCAGAGTTACTAGTTAAGGCAGGAAAAGGCGATCGCCTATTTTTAGAGTTTTCGCCGCAATTAAAAGATGGGCAGAATTTTGTCGTCATTAAAGAAAGCCCCACGCGCCTAAAAGTCACGCAGGTGAATGAATCACATCGCCGCATCACCGAAATTATTGGCAGAAAAAATCGCCTAGAGATTCCAGTAGCAGCCAAGGATAAAGTGCTTGCTGCTATTCATGGGATTTCTTCGATTGTGACGGTGCATTCGGATATTGGTGGCGGCGTAAGTGACGCTGAGGAAGTGCCATCGGATAGTAAACCCCATGTCCATATTTTGCCTGCGGGAAATGGATTGAAAGTAGCTATATTAGCACGTCCCTTTGCTAATGCAGGTGCATACTATCGCCCAGGAGCTGGTGGTGCAACGGTGCTCGCAGAAATTGATGGGAAACGCTTGCAAGCAACGCGCAATTTAAAAGAAGAAAAAAAACTTGCCAATGAAGTGATCGCAGCTTGTGTGACATTAGAAAACTTTGAAGAGCATGAGAGTGAATGGACAATTGATGATCCTGAATTCTGTTTAGAACTATTACTAGAACTGCAAGCATTAGGCGATCGCATTGTCTTGGAATGGCCAGAAGGCGAGAAGATGAAAATTAGTCATCGTGCTGGCTTTGGTGATTTCAGGATGTCGATCAACCAAAGTCGTGATTGGTTTTCGGCTGAAGGCGAATTGCGCTTGGGCGATGACAAAGTGATAGATATGCAACGCCTATTAGAACTACTAGATAAAACTCCTAGTCGTTTTATTCCCCTTGGTGATGGTCAGTTTATTGCTTTGACTCAACAATTTCGCAATCGTCTAGATGAGTTCCGCCGCCTATCTGAGAAACATGGCAAAGGCACAAGATTCCATCCTCTCGCAGCCTTGGCTCTCGAAGATTTTGTGGATGAAATTGATGATCTTAAAGCTGATAAGCATTGGAAAGCCCATGTCAAAAGAATCAAGGAGATGCGGAACTTCGAGCCGCAGTTACCATCGACATTGCTAGCCGATTTACGGGATTACCAACTTGATGGATTCGCTTGGTTAGCAAGGCTGGCGCATTGGGGTGTTGGTGCTTGCTTAGCCGATGACATGGGCTTAGGTAAAACCTTACAATCTCTCGCCTTGATCCTCACTCGTGCTCCACAAGGAGCTACGATGATTGTCGCGCCAACTTCTGTCTGTATGAACTGGATCGGTGAAGCCGCTAAATTTGCGCCAACACTGAATGTGATTGTGTTTGGTACAGGCGATCGCCAAAAGGTGCTTGACAATCTCCAACCCTTTGACATGGTGATTTGTAGCTATGGATTGCTTCAGCAAGAAGAAGTTGGGGAAATGCTAGCCAAAGTGCAATGGCAAACGGTTGTGCTGGATGAAGCGCAAGCAATTAAGAACACAGCAACTAAACGATCGCAAGCCGCAATGAATCTCCAAAGTGGTTTCAAACTAATCACTACTGGCACGCCAATCGAGAACCATCTCGGCGAACTTTGGAATCTATTTCGGTTTATTAACCCAGGGCTACTAGGTTCCCTTGATAATTTCAATACGAACTATGCCAATCCGATCGAGCGATCGCAGGACAGAGAAGCCCGCAATCAACTCAAAAAGTTAATTCAGCCCTTTATTCTCCGTCGCACCAAAAACCAAGTACTGCAAGAGTTGCCATCGCGCACGGAAGTAACTCTGCAAGTGGAACTTACTAAAGAGGAACTCGCCTTTTATGAAGCACTGCGTCGTGAGGCAGTCGCAAAATTAACTAGTACCGAGGCAAATGCAGGACAGAAGCATTTACAAGTTCTCGCAGAAATCATGAAATTGCGTCGCGCCTGCTGCAATACAAAGCTGGTCAGACCCGATATTCCTCTTCCTAGTTCTAAACTTCAGCTTTTCGGCGAAGTGGTCAACGAGCTTCTGGACAATAAGCACAAGGCTCTCGTATTTAGCCAATTCGTCGATCATCTACATATCATTCGTGATTATCTCGATTCCCAAAAGATCAGCTATCAATATCTCGATGGCAGTACTCCTGCCAAAGACCGTAAAAAGCGTGTAGAAGCCTTCCAAGCGGGTGAAGGCAATGTCTTCCTAATCAGCCTCAAAGCTGGCGGTACGGGACTAAACCTCACGGCTGCTGATTATGTGATTCACATGGATCCTTGGTGGAATCCTGCGGTGGAAGATCAAGCTAGCGATCGCGCCCATCGCATCGGTCAAAAGCGACCTGTCACGATTTATCGCCTTGTTGCTAAGGGTACGATCGAGGAGAAGATTGTCGATTTACACACTCATAAGCGAGATCTGGCGGATAGCTTGCTGGAAGGTACGGATATGAGCGGAAAGGTGACGACTGATGCGTTACTGCAATTGATTAATGAGATTTAGGTTAAATCAATGTCAAGGAATCTCCCCCTTCCAAGTGAATAATTAGGTGTGCGTGGCGAAGCTACGCACACCTAATTATTCACTTGGAAGGGGGGATGATCTGTATGTATAGCAATGAAAGAGATAATTGCAAAACGAAATATTGAAATTTCTGAAGAATCATGATTCAAAGATTGGACACTGGTCTGTTAAAGAAGGATGAGTCGCTCAAAGTATTTCTGGTCAAGCTTTTCACGGTTTTGCAGCCAATCACCATAAATCCTTTCTGGATAAGCCTTGCATCCATTTATCACTTCTTTAGTAACCAGTGCCATATCAACAAAAAAGAGAGTGGCGGTGCGAAGCGCCGACACTCTCTTTTGATTAAAAATCTACGCCACGTTTAAGATCTACACCTTTTTCGGCATAGTGCTTGTGGCAGACCATTTCAGAATGTACAGATGCAAGGTCAAAATAAGCAGGCTGATTGAAACATCTACCCGTGATGATTATTTCGGTGTCGCGAGATTTTTTGAGCAATGCTTGGCAGATTGGCTCAACGGGCAATAAATCTAGATCAACTGTGGGATTTAATTCGTCAAGGATGATCGTTTTGTAAAGTCCCGACGCGATCGCTGCTTGAGCAATTTCCCAACCACGTTGAGCCTCAATGCAGTCCATTTCCTGTTGTTGACCACGCCAGACGATCGCATCACGTCCACAGCGCTGATGATCGATCACATGGGGATAGCCACGTTTAAGGGCAGCGATCGCCGCATCTTCGGTATAGCCCGCACCGCCCTTGAGCCATTGCATAATCAAAACACGGTGCGATAAATCGCGACTAATGCCTGTACCGATCGCCTTGAGTGACCGACCTAAAGCCGAAGTGCTTTTCCCTTTACCTGCACCCGTATAAATCTCAATTCCCGTCACATCATATTTTTCGGCATGGGCATCATTATGCGATCGCATTTCTGAATGTAAATCGGCGATATCAATTAATGCTTGAGGTGCACCGCGTCCTGTACAGATTACTTCGAGATGGGGTGATTTATGCTTTAAATCTTTGACAACGCGATCGACGGGGATTAACCCTAAATCAAGAACGGGGTTAATTTCATCTAAAACCACTACTGAGTAAAGCCCTGAAGCCATTGCACCTTTAGCGATCGCCCAACCTCGTTCGGCTTCTTGGCGATCAAAGGGTGTGACATGTTCAGCATCAAAAAACTCAGAGCGACCAGTCCGCACATGATCGATTAAGTGAGGAAATCCTTGTTGCAATGCGGAAATTGCGGCATCTTCTGAATATTCACGCTCGGAGCCTTTAAGAAATCGCAGTAATAAAATCCTTGTGCCAAAAGGTGATGAATCGGACATGCCCAAGCCAAGCGATCGCAGGACTACGCCCAATGCAGCCTGTGATTTGCCTTTGCCTGTTCCGTCGTAAACATGGATTTGTCCGATCTCACGTTCGGGACGCACCTGTGCGGTCATGATGCCTATCGCTGCCATGTTTTTATCTAAGCTCTTTCTTTTCTCATTCACTGTGATTATATCGAAAACCAAAGGATCTTAAAGATGTCACAAAGTGCCACCCTTGATCCTTTGGTACAGAATGCTAAAATCTACATCTTAGAACCAATATATTTGTGTCATGAGAAAATTTGCAACGCGATCGCTAATTACCCTTGCAGCTATGACCACCACAATGTTAGCAGTGCCTACAGCAGTGCGATCGCAGCCCAAGCCCACAACACCAAACACAACAACGTCAGTCGAGATCTCGCGACCAGCAAACCCAACACTTCCTTCAGGCAAAAAAGCTAGTTTTGTCAAAATGTTTGAAGATATTGCGATCGCCCCGAAATTTACACCCAAGGAAATCGAACTACGGGGCATTAGTGGTGGCGGAGTCGAAACTCAAACAAAATCAGGACGCAAAGTTACCGAGACAGGAGACTGCATTGGGTTTGTTGACGCAGAACCCGATCACAAAATTACCCTGACAGAACCATTTCGCTCTCTAAAAATGCAAGTCAAAAGCTCTGGCGATACTATTTTGCTAGTACGCGGACCAGGGGGCAGTTGGTGTAGTGATGATGTCAGCGATCGCAACCCAGAGATTAGCGGCGACTGGCTAGAAGGAACCTATGAAGTATGGGTTGGCTCCTACGAAGAAAACACCTCTTTTCCTTATCTACTGCAACTTACCGAACAACCATAAAACCATTATGGGCGGCGCGAAGCGCCGCCCATAATTAAATTAAATTGAACAACCTAAAGTTTGACGGCTGTCATTTTTTGTGAATGGATGCGTACCACTCGCGATCATACAAAGATATAGGCGAGTGCGATCGTCTAAGTTCCGAACACCCGTAAACTCTGTATCCGCACAGGTTCGCAAATTCTTGAAAATTGTACCCCGCAAATTTGTACCCCGTAGATTAGAACCCTTCATAATTGCGCCTGTAAAATCAGCCTCTATCAAATTTGCACCACTAAAATTAGTGACACTGAGATTAGCCCTAATAAATTTACTATTTGAAGAGTTTGACCAAGTTAAATTTGCCCAGCTTAGATCTGCATCTGAAAAATTGGCTCCCCTGAGTAAAGCTCCCCTCAAATTGGTCTCAATCAAATTTGCCCCTGTCAAATTTGCCTCAATTAAATTAGCACTACTCAAATCAGCTTTATTTAATGTCGAGCCACGCAAATCAATACCAATCAAAACAACACTGCGTAGTTGAGCGTTACTGAGATCTATGTTAAAAAAGTTACGTTGTCCCTGCCTATATAGTTCCAACAGTTGCGCGACTTCCAAAGCGGTTACTCCTAACAAAATGGTATTGCTTAATTATCTTGAGTTACTGCCAATAAAAATATAGCGATCACCAGCAGCTAGCAAATTTATTTGACAATTTCAGTCTGAGCTAAAATTTTAGCTTACTTTAAGCTTTCATCTCAAGCCAAAATCATAAAAGCCGCTTATAACAACGTGATAACAACTAGTGTCTACTCAATGCGATCGCTATTCCCAAAAATTAATCCCAAAAATCAGCATTGAGCATCGTGTCGATATCTCGTCCAAATTGCCATATATCAGGGAATTGGTATTCAGGATATTCAATCTTGAGCCGTTTTAAAGAATTTTCAAAGCAATCATCAAACATTTTCAAGAAGTGACGCTTGAGGCTAGGTGACTGTCTTAGCAGCATTTTTAGTTCATCGCGTTGCTCGAATATTGTTAACAACCAGCCTCGATAACAGTCAGGCATATCAACATAGCATCGTTTCAGAATATGTTCGAGCAACCTTTTGAGCCTAGTTTCTACCTCACGCTTGTTACTGCCTGACAAACCCTCTAACTCCTCTATTAAATTTTCGACATCAAGATTGTGAAAGTCACCCGCCTTCAATTGCGCGATCGCAGTCTCTAGCCATAGATCGAGATCGCGATCATACAAAGATAATGATGGTGCAATTGCTTGAGTCATATTGCCTCATTGGATTTTTTGGTTATAAATTCTACATGAATAGTCTTAGGGAAAATTTAGCTACTCTCTTCCCAGTCTACAACTAGACCTTAGTGATGCGGCGCTTCGCGCCGCATCACTAAGGTCTTAGGCAATACCATCAGGGGCTTTTCTATGGGCTGAAAAACACTATAAGATATAAACTAAATATAAACTTTAATTACAACGATTTCCGAGCAGACGAACCAAGAGATTTTTAGAAAGTGTTGCAAAGCAACACTTTCTAAAAATCTCTTGGTTCGAGTCTGAACGCAAAGCGCTGTGAGTTGACCTATTACTTTTGTCTAAATTTTCAGTAACCTGCTATGAGTACGACCGAACTTCCCAAACAATACAATCCTCTCGAATCTGAAGCCAAGTGGCAAAAATATTGGGAGGAAAGTGGTGTATTTGTAGCAGCTAGTCAAAGCGATAAAGAACCTTACTGCATCATGATTCCACCCCCCAATGTCACGGGTAGTTTGCACATGGGTCATGCTTTTCAAGAAGTATTAATCGATATCCTGATTCGCTATCATCGGATGCGTGGGTTTAATGCCCTGTGGTTACCAGGCACAGATCATGCCAGCATTGCTGTACAGACGATTCTCGATAAACAGATCAAGGCTGAAGGCAAAACCAATCAAGAGATTGGGCGCGAGCAGTTTTTAGAGAGAGCATGGAAATGGAAAGCGGAATCGGGCGGTACGATTGTTTCGCAGTTGCGGCGTTTAGGTGTATCCGCTGACTGGACTCGCGAACGCTTTACGATGGATGAAGGCTTATCGAATTCGGTAACCGAAGCTTTTGTCAAACTTTACGAGGCTGGTTTGATTTATCGAGGCGAATATCTAGTTAACTGGTGTCCCGAATCGCAATCCGCCGTATCCGATCTAGAAGTTGATAGTAAAGAAGTAAATGGTCATCTCTGGCATTTTCGCTACCCATTAGCCGATCGCTCTGGACATCTAGTGGTTGCTACTACCAGACCAGAGACAATGTTGGGTGATACGGCTGTGGCTGTCAATCCTGAAGACGATCGCTACAAGCATCTAATTGGCAAGACGATCATGTTACCAATCATGAATCGCGAGATTCCGATTATTGGCGATCAATATGTCGATAAAGCCTTTGGTAGTGGTTGCGTTAAGATTACGCCTGCCCATGACCCTAATGACTTTGAGATGGGTAAACGTCATCAGCTTCCACTGATCAATATTCTCAATAAAGATGGCTCGATCAATGAGAATGGAGGCGAGTTCCAAGGACAAGATCGCTTTGTAGCACGTAAAAACGTGGTAGCAAAGCTTGATCAATTGGGCTTATTAGAAAAAATTGAAGACTATACCCATACTGTTCCCTATTCAGAACGGGGCAAAGTACCTGTCGAACCATTGCTTTCAATTCAGTGGTTTGTGAATATCAAGTCTCTTTCAGACTTTGCGCTTGAACAATTTGATAAGCAAAACTCGCCCACCTTCGTACCTGATCGCTGGGGAAAGGTTTACCGTGATTGGCTAATTCGTCTGAAGGATTGGTGTATTTCCCGTCAACTATGGTGGGGACATCAAATTCCTGCATGGTATGCTCCCGATGGCACAATTTTTGTCGCCCATACAGAAGCGAAGGCTTACGAGCAAGCTAAGGCGAAATTTGGTGAAGATGTAACTTTAGAACGTGATCCAGATGTACTTGATACATGGTTCTCATCGGGTTTATGGCCATTCTCGACTTTGGGCTGGCCAGAGCAAACACAGGACTTTGAGACTTTTTATCCCACAAGTGTTCTAGTCACTGGGTTTGACATTATTTTCTTCTGGGTGGCACGGATGACGATGATGGCAGGCTATTTCACGGGCAAGATGCCTTTCCACACGGTCTATATTCATGGACTGGTGCGTGATGAAAACAATCAGAAGATGTCTAAGTCCAAAAACAATGGTATCGATCCATTAGTTCTCATTAATAAATATGGAACTGATGCGTTGCGCTATTCGCTCGTTAAGGAGGTAACAGGCGCAGGACAAGACATCCGCCTTGATTACAATCGCAAAACTGACGAATCGACTACCGTAGAGACAGCCCGCAACTTTGCCAATAAGCTTTGGAATGCTTCACGATTTGTGATGATGAATCTCAACTTGGAGCGTGGCGGAGCCATGCTCCAAGTTGAGAATTTAGAACTTGCCGATCGCTGGATTTTGTCGCGTTACTATCAAACAGTTTTACAAGTGCGCGAACAGCTTGATGCCTACAGCATGGGCGAAGCAACCAAGAGCCTGTATGAGTTCTTCTGGGGTGATTTCTGCGATTGGTACATTGAGCTAGTTAAGTCACGTTTACAGGAAACTGCCGCCCCTACCTCGCGCGCCACCGTGCAGCAAACCCTTGCCTTTGTCCTCAATGGGATTTTGCGCTTATTACACCCATTCATGCCCCACGTCACTGAGGAAATCTGGCAACTACTTACCTATGGCACGAGTGAGCCATCCAGCGATCGCCCAGTTCTCGCGATTCAACCCTATCCCGAAGTTGACACCACCCACATTAATGAAGAATTAGAAGAACAATTCAAGTTAATCATTGGCACAATCCGCACCATTCGCAATCTTCGCGCTGAAGCTGAGATTAAGCCTAGTCTGAAGGTGAAAGTGATTTTACAATCCGACAGCGATCGCGAAAGATCATTACTAGAAGCAGGACAAAGCTATATTCTCGATTTGGCAAGGGTCGAAGATTTGGCAATTTTGGCAACTGTTGATGAATCAGTGACCGAAGAGGCGATCGCAGGTGTAGTTGGAACGGTACAGGCGATCGTGTCATTAGTCGGTGTTGTCGATATCGCTCAACTGGTTGCCAAGCTAGAGCGCAGTCTCAAGAAACTAGAAGTGGCGATCGCTTCTAGTCAAGGTCGTTTAAACAATGAAGGCTATGTCAAAAAAGCTCCCCCTGACGTGGTGGCAACTGCCAGTGCAGAACTGGAAGAATCCCTGAAGCAACAAGAGATTCTCAAAGCACGTCTAGCTCAGTTGCAAAAGTAAATTAGGATTCCCTAGATCTGCCTGCCCAGATCTCCGACTTTTTCTTTGCAGCCAAAGATTACTTGTGTTAGTCAAAGAAAAAGTCGGAGACCTCAATCTCTCAGCAACTGCAAGTAATAATTAATTTATTGAGATGTTAAACGCTACCCTATCCGACAAGCTCGATCACTTACGTCAAATATTTAATGAGTCATCGCGAGTACTGGTAGCTTACTCAGGCGGTATTGATAGTACTCTTGTTGCCAAGGTTGCCTTTGATGTTTTAGGCGATCGCGCTTTAGCGATTACGGCAAACTCACCATCATTACTACCCGCCGATCTTGCTGCGGCTCAAGTACAAGCGGAATTTATGGGACTCAAACATCAAATCGTCCAAACCGATGAGATGAATAACCCTAACTACACCTCTAATCCAATTAATCGTTGCTATTTCTGCAAAAGTGAACTACACGACACCCTCAAACCACTAGCCAAAAGCATGGGCTATAGCTATGTCGTCGATGGCTTAAATGCTGATGATTTGCAAGATTATCGCCCAGGAATTCAAGCAGCAAAAGAACGCGGCGTGCGATCGCCTCTTGCCGAAGTGGGGATTAGCAAACTCGAAGTCCGTATGTTATCTCAATATCTCGGAATGCCTTGGTGGGATAAGCCTTCGCAACCATGCCTCAGTTCGCGATTTCCCTATGGTGAAGAGATTACAATCGAGAAATTACGTCGCGTAGGCAATGCCGAACAGTATCTACGAGATCGCGGCTGGAAAGGCGATATCCGTGTGCGATCAATGGGTGATACGGCGAAAATCGAAGTGTCAAGCGATCGGCTGCTCGAATTTATGAACTTTATGGCGATTGCAGATTTGACTAAAACCTTTCGTGAATATGGATTCAGTCTAATTACTTTAGACTTGGAAGGATTTCGGAGCGGAAAGCTAAATGACGCGATCGCGCAATAAATCAATAAATAAAGAAAAAGAAGCTACACATTGTGTAGCTTCTTTTTCTTTATTTATTATCTGATTTTTTCAAGACTTTTGAAAAAGTTTCTGTCAATTGATTAGAAATTCTTATGTGTTGTTCTTAAATGTTTTGCTTAACTTCTTGATTATGTTGCTTTAGTGACGACTTTTTTAAACGCGAAAATCTAAAATTAGTCTATATCAAACATGTTTATCAAAATGCTTCTAAATAGTTGCTATAAATCTCTTTTTTGTATCTATCCTAAGACTGATTTATTGCAATTTCTGATATTTTCATTCTGAGAGCATGTCTTCATAAGGTTTACAAATGAGCAAAACTCAATATAGAACATCTTTAAAACTGAAATTTTCTTGTAGGTTTAACCCTTAAGCATACAAAACTTATTTGAGAGCAAAATTACCTACGCCTAAAGATATACTTTTGTGGAGTTTTTTTTGTGTTCTTTAGTACAAAGTTCCATTTTTATAAAGGATTCTAATGAGAGAGAAGCAAAATTTTGATTTTTGACAAAAAAGAAGAGCTAAAATCTTTTTACAGTAAGGGTTTGACGGCTAAGTTATCATCATTTTAAATAACCATGTTAATCTAAATCACATGAACGAAACTATTTAAAGTTTTGTTCCCAGTTTGAGAAACTTGCAGTCGGCGATTTCATTTACAAGTCATTCCCAGACAAGTCTCTATCGATAACTTAGTCGTTTACTTCATTTTCTGTTTTACCTATGCTTAATTGGAACTGGAGCTGCACTCTATCTACCTCAGTAGTAGCTCTTGCTATCGTATCAAGTCTTGCTAGCCATAGCGCACAGGCTCAATCAGGATCTAAACTAGAAGCTAAATCTTCTAATGCATCAACTTCTCTAAAAGTTGGTGAAACCAGATCGCAATCCTTGATTAGAACTAAAGACGAAGCGATCGCTCGTATCCATACTCATAAACTAAATGGCAAAAATGCCGCTACAGTCTATGTCCGTGGCATTCCTGTAGTTACTTATATTGAAGCTAAAGAATCTCCAAAATCAGTCCAAGAAAATACTGTTTTAGATTCATCAAAAACTAAAAGTGAACCTAAAGGCGAAACTAAAAAGAACTCTGAATCAGTAAAGCTACCATCAAACACTACTACCTTAGAACCTACCAATTCAGCTGATAGTCCAGCAAAATCAGCGAATGATAGTTCTGAGAACCTGCTAACGTCATCAAATCCCATCGAACGCGCCACCGCCGCCGCTGCATTGATTAACCAACTTAATCGTGATGGTCTCGATGCAAACAAGATTATCCCTGCTTGGAAAAATGGCAACTATGTGATCAAATTGGGCGATCGCGCCATGTTGAAGTTTGATCAGCAAGCTGTTTTCTCCGAGTCTTTACAAAATCAAACCCAAGATGTTTTGGAATCCGCAAATTTATTGCGTCGTCTGCTCGGTGGTGCTAGCCCTGTCTTAGAAGTCGCCAATTCTCCAAAGCCTAAATATACTGCTAGCTCTTCTAGCCCAGCTTTAAATAGTCGCATTGTAGGTGTGATGTCTGGTATGGCTTCATGGTATGGTCCTGGCTTTGATGGAAATTACAGTGCTAGTGGCGAAATCTTTAATGCTAGTGAGTTAACAGCGGCTCATCCTAGTTTGCCTTTTGGTACTATGGTACGAGTTGTAAATATGGATAATAATCAGTCTGTAGTAGTTCGCATCAATGATCGTGGTCCATATGTCCATGGTCGAGTGATTGATATTTCTACTGCGGCTGCTAATGTAATTGGTTTAATTTCTTCTGGAGTTGCTCCAGTTAGACTTGAGGTATTGTCTAAATAAATCAAACGAAAGATCAAGGAGAAATCAAAGGTTTTTCTCTTTTACCTTTCACCCAAATAATACTAAAGCACAAAATGGCTACGCCATTTTGTGCTTTTAAAAACCTTA
>Ga0315907_10002732_pt1 | contig 21759 bp, 20 predicted proteins | sample LakEriMetagenome_3_FD_203525 | JGI IMG/M metagenome (GOLD analysis project Ga0315907, IMG submission 203525) | Freshwater fungal communities from buoy surface, Lake Erie, Ohio, United States - Buoy 12 MA123 | ecosystem: Environmental > Aquatic > Freshwater > Lake > Lake biofilm | place: USA...
ACTGCACCGATTTCGGTAATCGCAGCTCCTAAATGGGGAGCGCCGCCAGTTGTTTCAAGGTCAATAACAACAAATGTCGTATCGATAAGTTTGCGACCCAGATCCTGGAAAGTCGATTGCCACGTTGAGTCGCCCACGCCGTGAACATTAGATGATTGCTCCGACATTGATGAAGAGATAACCTCATCATCATGGGAGTCGAAGGCGCACCGCTGGAATTAATACGCGATTGGGATGCCCCAGGTTCGGGTGCTAAGAAAGGTGTTGGGGTATTACTAGTCCATGGCTTTACTGGTTCGCCAGCAGGCATGCGCCCTTGGGCCGAGTATCTCAATAAACTTGGATACACCGTTCGCGTTCCATTACTTCCGGGACATGGAACAAAAGCTGAAGATCTCAATCTCGTAAAGTGGCAAGAGTGGCCAGCGAAAGTTGAATCCGAATTAACCATTCTGTTGCAGAGCTGCGAGAAGGTCTTTATCTGCGGCCTTTCCATGGGCGGTGGAACAACACTTAATGTGGCGGCGCGGTATTCACGGCAACTTGCAGGAATCATTCTGGTTAATCCGATGATTCATGTGAAATTCGTCCCTCATCAACTTGCTTGGGTTATCTCACGCTTCCAGAAATTTCGTGATTCCGTCGGTGATGACATCAAGAAGCCTGGGGTAACTGAATACGGTTACGACCATTTACCTGCAGTAGGCGTCTATCAAATGCTGAAGATGCTGAGCTACACCCGAAAGAGATTGCACGATGTGACAGTTCCGGTGCAGTTATTTCATAGCGTTGAGGATCACACTCTGCCAGTGACGAATACCGAGATCATTCTGAAGGAGATCGGTTCCCGTGAGAAGCAACGGATAGAACTTATAAACAGTTACCACGTGGCGACACTAGATTACGATGCAGAAATCATCTTTGAAAATTCGAGAGTATTTATCGAAGCGCACTCATAACGTTTCCTGCCGCTACGAATTCACCAGCTGCTACTAATTCTGGAGATAAGTAACGATCAGGACCAGGTCCTGGAACGCTCTTGCGAAGAGCGCTAATAACCTTTGCAGATGCAGGACTTGGTGTGAGCGGTGCGCGGAGTTCTATAGCGCGAGATGCTGTCACTAATTCGATAGCGATAATGTTCGTTAGATTTGAGACTGCCTTACGCAGTTTGCGTGCAGCAGACCAGCCCATAGAGACATGATCTTCTTGCATTGCAGAAGAAGGAATTGAATCTACGCTTGCAGGAGATGCTAATCGCTTATTCTCACTGACAAGTGCTGCCTGTGTGTATTGGGCAATCATGAGGCCTGAATCCACTCCAGGATCGTCGGCAAGAAATGGTGGAAGTCCTGCGCTGCGGTTCTTATCGAGAGCCCTATCAGTTCGGCGTTCTGCGATACTGCCAAGATCTGCGACTGCAATAGCAAGGAAATCGAGAACGTAAGCAACGGGTGCACCGTGGAAGTTTCCATTTGAAGAGATTCGACCATCGGCAAGAACAACGGGATTATCAATAACGGCGCGAAGTTCGCGCATCGCAACTATCCCCGCATAATCAACGGTATCTCGAACTGCACCTGATACTTGTGGTGCACAACGAAGAGAGTAGGCATCCTGAACTCGATCATCATTGTGAAGATGTGAGGCAACGATTCCTGAGCCCTTAAGGGTTTCAAGCATGATTGAAGCTGACTTTGCTTGACCGGGATGGGCTCTTAGCGGTTCATGAAGCTCGGGAATAAAGACTTTATCCGTTCCAAGTAAACCTTCTACCGACATTGCGGCAACTACATCGGCAGAATCGAGAAGCATGCGCAGATCTTCCAGCGCAAGAATGAGCATGCCGAGCATTCCATCGGTTCCATTGATGAGGGCAAGTCCCTCTTTCTCTGCGAGAAGAACCGGTTCGATTCCTGCATCCTTCAGTAGTTGTGAAACAGGTTTCGCAACTCCATGCGAATCAACTGCTTCACCTTCTCCCATAAGCACAAGTGCGCAATGTGCAAGGGGCGCAAGATCGCCACTGCAACCTAGCGAACCAAATTCACGTACAAGGGGAGTAATGCCTGCATTAAGAATTGCAGCCATTGTTGTTGCAACTATTGGACGAACGCCTGTCTTTCCTGAACAGAGAGTTTTCAGGCGCAGCGCCATCAGAGCTCGTACAACTTCGCGTTCGATTGGTTCACCAACACCAGCTGCATGAGAGCGAATGAGTGAACGTTGCAGTTGAGTACGAAGTTCTTGAGATACATGTCGATTGGCGAGTGCGCCAAAACCGGTTGAGATTCCATAGACGGGGGTTTCGCTAGCCGCGAGTTCCTCTACATGATCGCGGGAACTCTGCATGGCAGCCAGAGATTCTTGAGAAATATTCACCTTTGCATCGCTGCGAGCAATCGAAACGAGATCTGCGAAGGTCATTCCAGTTGTCGAGATTATTACTTCTGCCATGTTGTGACTGCTCTTCCTGATTTGTAGGTATGTGAAATGAGATTTACCCCTGGGCGATATGCCAAGTGAATATATGAATCAGAGTTCAGCAGCGCCAAATCTGCCTGAAATCCAGGTGCAATCTTGCCGATATCTGCACGACGCAGCGCCATCGCTCCACCGAGAGTTGCAGCAAGAACAGCCTCTTCAACGTTAAAGCCCATCAGAGATACGGCGGCGGCGATACAGAAGGGCATCGAGGTTGTGTAACTTGAACCTGGATTGCAATCAGTTGCGATTGCAACAGTGGCTCCTGCATCGAGAAATTTTCTGCCGAGCCTTCCTTGATGTTGAGTAGAGAACTCTGCGCCCGGAAGAAGTGTGGCAACCGTTGAGCTTGCAGCAAGGGTTTGAATATCAGCATCAGTTGAGTTACTTAAGTGATCAGCAGATGCGGCACCTAACTCGATGGCTAATTGAACAGCGTTCGTTCTCTGCAATTGATTGGCGTGGATGCGGGGGATAAGCCCTTTTCCAATACCAGCTTCAAGAATTCTTCTGCTCTGATCTTCCGTGAATGCTCCTGAATCGCAGAAGACATCAATCCATTTGGCGGTTGTAACTGGAATCATCTTGTTGATGATGAGATCTACATATCCCTCTACATCGCTCTTGAACTCCAGAGGAACCACATGGGCCGCCAAGAGAGTGGTCTCAGTGGTGAAGTGGGATGCAATCTCAATAGAACGTGCCTCATCTGCTTCATTGAGACCGTAACCCGATTTGATTTCAACAGTGGTCGTTCCAAAAGAGAGCGCCTCATTAAGCAGTCGCTGTGCATTATTTTGAAGTTCTAGATTGCTAGCTTTCCGTGTTGCTTCCACAGTCGTTGTTATTCCACCTGCTGTGTACTTCTCGCCTTTAGAGCGAGCGGAGAACTCCTGGGAACGATCGCCAGCAAAGATGAGGTGTGTATGCGAGTCGACAAAGCCTGGAAGCAAAGTCTTGCCAGAGCAATTAATCTCGTTATCGACCCCTGATTGTGTGCCCGTACCAACTGATGTAATCCGGTTATCCTCAATGACAACAGTTGCTCCATGCAGTACGCCTAGTGCACCTTCTCCGATAGTCGGGTCGTTGGTGACAAGCGTTGCAATGTTAGTGAAAGCAGTTGAACTCACTTGCCGGTAACACCTTGCATCATCGGAACATGTACGCCCTTTTCAATGGCAACTTCTTGAGCATGTGCATATCCGGCATCTGCATGTCGGATAACCCCCATACCTGGATCATTGGTAAGAACACGCTCTAACTTCTGCGCAGCAAGCGCGGTTCCATCTGCAACGCTCACTTGTCCTGCGTGAATTGAGCGCCCGATACCGACGCCGCCACCGTGATGGATAGAGACCCATGAGGCACCTGATGAAATATTGATCATTGCATTGAGTAGCGGCCAATCTGCAATTGCATCTGATCCGTCATACATAGCTTCTGATTCACGATAAGGAGATGCCACACTTCCGCAATCCAAATGGTCGCGACCGATAACAATCGGAGCGCTAACTTCACCTCGTGCAACGAGATCATTAAATGCAAGACCTGCTTTATCGCGTTCGCCATATCCAAGCCAACAGATACGAGCGGGAAGTCCTTCAAATTCAACGCGGTCTTGCGCCATCTTGATCCAGCGATGGAGATGTTTATTCTCAGGGAAGAGATCGAGAACCGCTTGATCTGTTCTGTGAATATCTTTCGCATCTCCAGAGAGTGCAACCCATCTAAATGGACCTTTACCTTCGCAGAAGAGCGGACGTATATATGCAGGGATAAATCCTGGGAATTCAAAGGCTCGCTGATAGCCACCCTGACGCGCTTCGTCGCGGATGGAATTTCCGTAGTCAAAGACGACAGAGCCTCTATCTTGAAAATTCACCATTGCTTCAACGTGTTTGGCCATTGACTCTTTCGAACGCTTTGCGAAATCAACCGGGTCTTTTGCGGCTAGATCGCGAGAACCTTCAACATCGACACCTTCTGGAATATAGAAGAGTGGATCGTGGGCAGATGTTTGATCGGTGACAATATCTACAGGAACTCCCATCGCATACAGCTTGGGAAGAATGGTCGCACTATTGCCTACTAGACCAATTGATACTGCGCGTCGCTCGGTGCGCGCTTTGGTGGCGCGAGCAACAGCATCTTCTAGGTTATCTGCAATCTCATCGAGGTAACGCTTCTTTAATCTACGAGCTAATCGAGAGCCATCAACATCGATGATCAGGCATGTTCCTTCATTCATGGTGACGGCGAGTGGTTGTGCACCACCCATACCGCCGCACCCACCCGTAACGGTAAGAGTTCCAGCAAGCGTTCCGCCAAAGTGTTTCTCAGCAACGGCAGCAAAAGTTTCATATGTTCCCTGCAGAATTCCTTGTGTGCCGATGTAGATCCACGATCCAGCTGTCATCTGACCGTACATAGTCAGACCTAAATCCTCCAACCTTCTAAACTCTGGCCAATTTGCCCAATCGCCAACGAGATTTGAATTAGCAAGCAGAACTCGGGGAGCCCATTCGTGAGTGCGAAAAACTCCAACTGGTTTTCCAGATTGCACCAACATCGTTTCATCATCTTCGAGATTGGTAAGTGTCTTAACGAGCGCATCAAATGAGGCCCAGTTACGTGCAGCTTTTCCTGTGCCGCCGTAAACAACCAATTTATCGGGATGCTCGGCAACCTCTGGATCCAGATTATTTTGCAGCATTCGCAGAGCCGCTTCTTGTCCCCACCCTTTTGCGCTTTTACTTGTTCCTCGTGGGGCTCGTACTGGGCGTGGTCCGGAAGTCATCTGGCGACTATATAGCGAAGGCGTTGAAAATAGAATGAGCGGATACTCTTAGAGAATGAATTTACCTCACGATCGGCTCTGGCCTAGAGTTTCGTCGGTAATTACAGCCCACGATGGTTCTCGGGTTGATGCACTCATTGTTGGAGTACCAGCATCTGCAACAAGTATCTCCGAGACCGGAGCAGATGCAACGCCTGGCGCGATAAGAACGGCTCTTGCTAGGTATTCACTCGCGCATTCACATAGCGCAGTAAATCTAGAGAAGGTAAAGATCGCCGATGCGGGAGATGTAATTTCTCCAGATATTGATGAAGACGCGACGATTTCATTACTGCGAAGCGCCCAATTGAAAAGTACTTTGCTTATTGCTCTGGGTGGTGACAACTCAATTACTTATGCAACCCATATGGGCGCGGAAGCAACGGGCTTGATCACCCTCGATGCTCATTACGATCTTCGAGATGGCATCAGCAACGGTTCACCCGTACGAAGATTGATTGAGGCTGGTCTTTCAGGAAAGAGGGTTGTCCAAATTGGAATCGCAGATTTTTCAAATTCTCCCGAGTATGCGGCACGAGCTAAAGAGTATGGAATTACCGTAATTCCACGCAGTGAAATCAGAGGAGCCAACCTTCCAGAAATCTGGAGCCGAGCCCTTGCAATTGCTGGAGATCGAATTCATGTCGACTTTGATATGGATGTTTGCGACAGAAGCGTGGTGCCCGCATGCCCAGCTGCCGCACCTGGTGGAATAAGTGCTGATGAGATTCGCCAATTCGCTTTTCTTGCTGGTGCTTCTAAGGCCGTTGTTTCGATTGATATTACGGAGATTGATTCAACAAAAGATTCAGATGATGAGAGAACAACGCGCCTTGCAGCGCTTGTGATTCTTGAAGCAATTGCTGGACTTTCGACCCGTATTTGAAATTGCAGTAAAGCCAGTCTTGCTTAAGAATTAAGTCGTGCACAGAATCATCGGAGCCCTGGGCGGCAATAGAGCAGCTGATGCATTTCGCAAGACAGTTTCAGGCGATCCCTCTGGAGCACCGCAATGGTCGCAACAGATGTCAATTGGTGATGATGTTGGTCTATTTGGTCCCGGTAGCGCAGTCTGGGAAGTTCACGGTTCCATCTCTACCTTAGTTGGTGGAATACGAGCCCTCTTGATGCAAGCAGCACATCCGGCTGCGCTTACAGGTGTTGCTGAGCATTCACAGTACGACACCGATCCCTTGGGGCGACTAGAGCGCACAACTCGTTGGCTCACGATTACATCCTTCGGCTCAACAGAGGCAATAGCACGTGAAGCACAGCGTGTTAATGAAATTCACAAAAGAGTCAGTGGAGATTTTCACGATAAGTCAGGTCATCAAGATAAGTACTCTGCAGCGGATCCTCGTTACTTGTTGTGGGTTCATTGTGCATTTACAGATTCATTTCTGCGCACTTACGAGGAACTTGGATATCACAGCGCTGATTTAGGCGACCAATACATTCGCGAATGGGCGAAGAGCGCCCAGCCTCTGGGTCTTTCTAAGGCGCCACTTTCGCGTCAAGAGATGAGAGATGAGATAGCCCGTTTTGCATCTCAAGAGGTTGGCGCAATTGCGATGACTTCGCCCATTGTTAAATTCATCCTCAAGCCACCATTTAGCAAGGGCGGACTCTTTTTCTATGCGATTCTCCGAAATGCGGCTATTTCAACAATCGACCAACCGTTTCTGAAGATTCTTGGCCTTAAGCCTCGTTCAAATAATTGGCTTCGAGTAAGCAGAGTCCTTTTAGATTTTCTCTCGTACATGCTTGGCCATGAATCGCCTTCGCAGAAGATTGCCCGCGCCAGAATCGAGAGAATACAGTTGTCGCATGAATGACTGCCTCTTCTGCAAGATTGTCTCTGGCAGCATCCCGTCCCGCAAAGTTTATGAAGACGATGAGACTTTAGCTTTTCTAGATATCTTTCCGGCTAATCGTGGCCACACACTCGTTATTCCAAAGGAGCATTCGGTTGATATACATGACACTGATGCTGCTGTATATGGTGTTGTTGCTAGCTCTGCGAAGAAGGTCGCAGATCTTCTACAGAGAACGCTTGGTTCAGAGGGAACTTCAATTTTTCAGATGAGCCGTGAGGCTGGATGGCAGACCGTCTTCCACTTACACATCCATGTCATCCCACGATGGTCTGGCGATAATCTTCACAAGCCTTGGGATATCAAGGCAGCAACAGATGAAGAACTTGAAGAAGTACTTCGAAAGATTCAACGCTCATGAGCCAGTCTGGGAAGAACCCAGATGTGATAGTTATTGGTGCAGGAATAGTGGGTGCATGTTCTGCGCTCTCACTAACAAATGCCGGATTAAAGGTAATGATTATCGACCGCGGAACGGTAGCGAGCGGAACAACTGGCGCCGGTGAAGGAAATATTCTTGTCTCAGATAAAGATCCTGGCCCAGAGCTCGTACTCGCCCTTCGCTCTCGTGATCTCTGGTTTGAGATGCAAGAAGATGTTGGCGACACATTTGAGTTAGAAGCCAAGGGTGGAGTTGTTGTTGCTCGCAATGATGATTCCCAACTTATGGCCTTGGCGAAAGTGCAATCCGCCAACGGAGTGACTGCGCAGGTAGTTGATAGCAGAGAGCTTCATCAGCTCGAGCCTTATCTCCATCCTGAAATTTCCTCTGGCGTCTTCTATCCGCAAGATGCTCAATGCCAACCAATGCTTGCTGCAGCCAAGATCATTCAAACCGTTATCGCTCGAGGTGGAATCCTTGTCTCACGTTCAAAAGTTCTTGGATTTGATATCAAAGATGGGGCTGTAGTCGCAGTGAATACATCTACCGGAAAGTATTTAGCGCCGATAGTTATTAATGCTTCCGGAACATGGGCGGGGGAGATTGCATCATTAGCTGGCTCAAATCTTCCAGTAGCTCCACGACGAGGATTTATTCTGGTTACAGAACCTGCTCCTCAATACATCTTCCATAAGGTGTATGACTCTGATTATGTTGCAAATGTTGCAAGCAGTGATGCCGATTTACAGACAAGTACCGTTGTTGAAGGTACCCGAAGCGGCACAATACTTATCGGCGCAAGCCGCGAGCGAGTTGGTTTTGATGGGTCGATGAATTATGAAATTCTTAGAAAACTCGCACAACAGGCGGTTTCTCTCTTTCCAGTATTGCGAGATGTACAACTTCTCCGCGCTTATAGAGGATTTAGACCCTATGCGCCGGATCATCTGCCGTTGATCGGTGAAGATTATGCAGTCAAAGGTTTGTGGCATTCAGCTGGGCATGAAGGTGCGGGGATTGGGTTAGCACCTGGTTCTGCAGCGCTTATCACTGACGCAATTCTTGGACGTCAATCATTTATGGACCCCACAGCTTTCTCACCTAAACGATTTGCGGAAGTATCTGCATGAGCACACCTGCGAAGAGAGAAGTGACATTTACATTTAACGGTGAGAACTTTAAGGGCGTTGAAGGACAATCGATAGCTGCGGCGCTTATGGCTACTGGCATTCGTGAGTTACGCAAGACTCGATTTAATGAAGAGCCACGGTTGATTTTCTGTGGAATCGGCATTTGTTTTGATTGTGTTGTAGTCGTAGATGGTGTTGCAAATCAGAGAGCATGCCTTGTTGAGATTGTTGATGGCGCCAAGATTGAGAGCCAGAAATGATTGCAATCATTGGTGCAGGACCAGCGGGACTTGCTGCTGCAAAGGTAGCTTCAGAAATTGGCGCAGAAGTTATCGTTCTAGATTCTGCACCGCGCCCAGGTGGACAGTATTGGCGACATAGAGATGGTGTTCAGGGATACAAATCTCATCGCGCAAGTGGTTACTTTGATGCAGTAATTAATTCAAGAAACGTTACTTACATTCACGGTGCACAAGTGTGGAGCGCTACCCGCAATAAAAGTTCAATAACACTGAACTACCTTCAAAGTGGAGTTGAAAAAACGATCACAGTGGAGAAGTTGATTCTCACCACCGGCGCATATGACCGATCCATTCCATTTACAGGTTGGGAACTTCCCGGGTCGATGACACCAGGGGCTGCACAAGCTCTACTTAAAGGCCATGGAGTAGTCGCAGGTAAGAAGATCCTTGTCTCAGGTACAGGTCCTTTTCTTCTCCCTGTTGCTGTCGGCTTAGCCGAAGCTGGAGCCGATGTTCTTGGAATTGTTGAAGCACATTCACCACTGCGCTGGTTACGTTCACCGCTGGCCCTGATTCTCAATCCTCAAAAGGCTCTCGAACTTCTCTACTATCTTGGAAAAATCAGGAAGTACTCACTGAAGGTCTATTTTGGTAGAGCTGTTATTGGATTTACCGGAAGTACAGCAACTCTCTCAAAGGTGAAGAGAAATCTTGAGAAGAAAGGTGAAGCAACTCAGATTGAATGTGACGTCGTCGCCTCTGGTTGGGGATTTAATCCTGATGTCACACTCGGTGGAATCCTCGGCTGTGATCAAGAAGTCGATCGCGATGGTTCGGTTATTTTCTCGGTAGATAGCGAACAGAGAAGTTCAGTTGAGAATATTTGGATCGCGGGTGAAGCAACCGGTATTGGAGGCGCTGACCTTGCACTCGCAGAAGGTGAAATTGCAGCTCTCTCCGCGCTGAACGGTTCAATACCTTTCTCCTTAATCTTCAAAAGATTTAGATTGCAACTCTTCGCAACTGCTTTGCAGCGCAGCTACCCAGTTGGAAATGGTTGGCAGAGCTGGATAAAGCCGGAGACAAAGATATGTCGATGCGAAGAAGTTTCACATGGCGAGATTTGCCAATCCGTTACCGAACTTTCCGCGCAAGATTCAAGGACTTCAAAATTGTTTACTCGCGCAGGTATGGGGTTATGCCAAGGAAGAGTTTGCTCCAGAAATGTCAGCGAGATAATTGCGGGAGAAAGTGGCTGCAAAGTCTTAGATCAAGAACGGATTAGCTATAGCAATAGACCTATCGCAGCGCCAATCTCGCTAGGTCTATTAGCCGATGGAATTAAATCCCAATAGGCGATAACTTTCTCTCATGACTAAACCATGGAATGGCGTTTTAACTGCCACAGCGACACCCTTTAAATCCGACCTCTCAGTTGATTACGATAAGTACGCAGAACATGTTGCGTGGCTTGCAGAGAACGGCACACATGGTGTTATTCCTAATGGATCACTTGGTGAGTACCAAGTTTTAACTGCTGAAGAACGCGCAAAGATGGTTGAAGTTGCAGTCGCCGCTGCGCCTAAAGGTTTCAGCGTTGTTCCTGGCGTAGCCGCATATGGCGCTTCTGAATCTCGCAAATGGACAGAGCATGCACAGAAGGCAGGAGCAGGGGCAGTCATGCTTCTTCCACCAAACGCATACCGAGCCTCCGATGATGAGGTTGTTGCTCACTACAAAGAGGTTGCTAAGGTAGGAATGCCTATCATCGCTTACAACAACCCATTTGATACAAAGGTTGATTTAACTCCAAGACTGGTAGCCCGTATCGCAGATGAAGTTTCAGAAGTTGTTGCAATCAAGGAATTCTCAGGCGATGTTCGACGTATTTGGCAGATTAAAAGATTAGCGCCAAGAATTGAAGTCATTGTTGGAGCAGATGATGTATTCCTCGAACTTTCAACTGCTGGAATCTCAGGCTGGATTGCGGGATTCCCAAATGCTCTGCCTAAGGAGTCAATGGAGCTCTACAACCTTGCAACATCAGGAAACTTTAAGGAGGCAGCACCAATGTATGCAGCTCTCCATGATGTATTCCATTGGGATTCCAAGAAAGAATTTATCCAAGCAATTAAGTTGGGCATGGATCACGTGGGTCGCTACGGCGGTCCAACGCGTCTTCCACGACTACCTCTTCCAAAGCATGAACAAGAGCAGATCCATCGCGAGATGGATGTTGCACTGGCCTACTTTAAGAATCGTTAATCCATGAAGAGCATTCGCACCGTCACGACAGTTGAAACACATACCGAAGGTATGCCAACACGTGTTGTGACATCCGGAATCGGTGAGATCCCTGGTGCGACGATGTTCGATAAGCGACTTCACTTCATGGAGCATATGGATTTCTGGCGCCAGTGGTTGATGTTTGAACCTCGCGGCCACAGCGCCATGAGCGGTGCGATCTTGCAGAAGCCAACTCGCCCCGATGCTGATTGGGGAGTTGTCTACATTGAAGTCTCAGGGTGCCTTCCAATGTGTGGCCACGGGACTATCGGTGTAGCAACAGCACTTGTTGAGAAGAAATTGGTCAACGTTGTAGAACCTGTTACGACAATCAGACTCGATACACCTGCGGGATTGGTAGTTGTCGATGTCGCCGTTGTTGATGGACGCGCAAAGAATGTAACGCTCACCAATGTTCCATCATTTTCTTATGCTCTCGATCAAGAAGTTGAAGTTCCAGGTCTAGGTAAGTTGAAGTACGACATGGCCTATGGTGGAAACTTCTACGCCATCGTTCCTATCGAGCGCGTTGGTATCGAGTTTAAGCGCGAGAATGGTCAGAAACTTCTCGACCTAGGACTGATTATCTCGGATGCAATCAATGAACAGAATCGCCCAGTGCATCCTGAGAATCCTGATATTGCAATCTGTCACCATATTGATTTTATTTCACCAGGTTCTGAAGGAGCCCTGCATTGGCGTAATGGAATGGCGATTCATCCAGGTTGGTTTGATCGCTCACCATGCGGTACCGGCACATCAGCTCGTTTAGCTCAGATGGTTGCTCGCGGTGAATTTAAAGAGGGCGATGTACTTAAGAACGAGTCATGGATCGGCTCACACTTCGAAGGGCGCTTCAAAGAGCGCACCAAAGTTGGCCCCTTTGACGCAATTGTTCCGATGATCACAGGTCGTGCTTGGGTGATGGGTGAATCAACATGGATGCTCGATGAGAACGATCCATTTCCAAATGGATTTATTGTTTAGCTCGTCTGAGCTTAGTTAATAGTCTGTTCGACTTTCCAAGGGTTTGAATCTTGGAGAGCCGGTGGCAGTACATCTTGTGCAAATGATTGATAAGCCACAGGTCGCATAAATCGGTAGATCGCGTCGATACCAACCGACGTTGTATGTGTTGAAGATGATGGCCAAGGACCACCGTGCTGCATAGCTTCTGTGACTGCGACTCCTGTTGGAAAACCATTCCAGATAAGTCGTCCAGCACGTTCTGCAAGAATCGAGAGAAGCGCAGAGACGTTATCTGAGGCCGCTCCCTGAATAGTTGCAGTGAGTTGTCCCTGAAGTTTTTCTGCGATTGCAACGTAGTCGGTTTCATCTGCTGTGATGATTACAGATGTTGGACCAAAGTGCTCTTCAAGTAATTCATGGTACTTCTGAGCTGTTGCCCAATCGGTAATAAAGAGGGTTGGTGTTACACCGAAACCGGCTGCATTCTCCAGGCCTGAAAGAACTTTCACCGCACCACTTGATGCAATTTGTGCAATCGCTTTTGAATACCGCTCTGCTATTGAGGCAGAGAGCAGAGGTCCAACCTTGAGTGTTGCAAGATGCGCTGCAATTTCATCGAGAAATCCAGTCGCGCTCTTTGGCACAAACACCAGACCTGGCTTTGTGCAGAATTGACCGGAACCTAAGAGTGCTGAATCAACAAGACCTTTAGCAAGTTCGGCAGAACGCTCTGTTATTGCACCTTGTGTAATGAAAACTGGGTTAAGGCTCCCCATTTCGGCAAAGACTGGAATTGGAACTTCACGTTCTGATGAAATCTTGATAAGGATTCGACCAACTGCTTCAGAACCAGTGAAACCGATCGCCTGAATATCAGGATTAGAAGCAAGCCAGTGGGTGATCTGCGGATTGACGCCTTGTACAACGGTGAAGAGATCTTCAGAGAGAGCACACTTCTTAAGAGCTTCCTTGACCGCTGACTCAACAATTGCACAGGTGTGTGGATGTGCGGGATGTCCCTTTGCGACAACAGGGTTTCCGGATGCTAAAGCTGAAGCTGCGTCGCCGCCTGCTACAGAGAATGCAAGTGGAAAGTTACTTGCTGCAAAGATTGCAATGACCCCGAGAGGCTGATTCTGTCTACGGATATCGGGGCGTGGTGCTGGAGAGTAATTTGGGTCAGCCTTGTCGATGACAACTCTTAAATGGCGACCGGTTTCTACGAGGTTAGCAAATAACTTAAATTGCACAGTTGTTCGGGTGATCTCGCCACCAATGCGGCCTTCAGGTAATCCTGTCTCTGCACACGCTGATGCAACGAGCGCTTCTCGCTTGCCTTCAATGGAATCTGCTATCGCACGAAGCAGAGCGGCTGTTGATTGTGGTGAGAGAGACGCGAAATCTTTGGCGACCTTCTTGGCGCGAGAGATAGCTTCTCGAACTTCACTCTCGGTGTTCTCGTGGATAGCGCTTCCATAAATACTTCCATCGATTGGCTGCACGGCGTTAAATGTCATGAGGCGAATCCTACGAGTATTCTCGACCAATGCAGACCTCCTCACGCAAAATTGGAATTCTTGCCGTGCTCGGTTCTGCCCTCTGTTTTGGTACCACAGGCACAACTCAACAACTTGGCGTCCCGGATATCTCACCCCTGGCCGTTGGGGCGGCGCGCCTTCTGTGTGGCTCTCTCTTCCTCTTTCTCTTCGCATACATTCAACGTGGCAGCAGGGGTTCCTTTCGGGTCCCACGCCGAGATCTCCTAATCTGCGGTCTCGGAGTAGCCATCTACCAACTGACATTCTTCTCAGCTGTTCACATCACAGGGATAGCTATCTCAACAGTTACCGCACTGGGAAGCGTGCCAACATTTTCAGCGATAGTTGCTTACTTCGTACTGGGGGAGAGACCTCAGAAGAGTTGGTACTTAGGTACATCCGTAACGATCCTGGGGATAGTTCTAGTTGGTACGGCAAATGGCGTCGATGAATTCAATCCGTTAGGCATACTCCTTGCAGCTGTTGCGGGATTTGGATTTGCCGTCTTTAGCGTAGTTAGTCGGAAGTCGTTATCACGCGGCGCCCAAGATATTTGGCTCACTGCAACATCATTTGGGATCGCAGCGCTCTTTACTTCGCCATTTCTCTTTGCGCAAAACCCTGAATGGATTCTGACTCGTGATGGTGGTCTCTCAGTTCTCTGGCTTGGCCTAGTGCCTACGGCAATCGGGTATTTTCTCTTTACCTTCGGGCTTAAGAGAGTTGATTCAAGTACTGCGGCAACCGTGGTCTTGGCAGAACCTGCAACTGCAACCATTCTGGCTGCGCTGATTATTGGTGAAAGCCTTGTATTCCAAAGCTTTGCGGGTATTGCAATTGTTGCAGCGGGAATTCTCTACATCTCTAAATCAAAGAGTTAAGAATTTTAGAGCTAGAAATCATAAAGTGCTAAGAAGATCCCAACTGAGAACATCACGAGAGCGATAATGGAATCCAGAATCTTCCAGAAAATTGGATGCGACATGAATCGCGAAGCAGCCTTAGCTCCGAACCCAATTGCTGAGAACCATAGGAAGCTTCCAATTGAAGCGCCAATTGCGAAGAACCATCGATCTTCTTCAAATTGATTAGCGATACTGCCGAGCAGGATCACGGTATCTAAATAGACGTGTGGATTGAGAAATGTAAATCCAAGAACAGAGAGAATCGCGGTCTTCTTCGATGAAGATGCGCCTTCTCCAACTTCAAGAGATTGAGTTGAGAAGACCGAGCGAAGCGATTTCAATCCAAACCAACTCAGATAGAGAACTCCGAACCATCTAATGAATTCCAAGAGATCGGGCTTACTTTGGAAGAGAGTGCCAAGCCCACCTGTTCCGAGAAAGATGAGAAAGGCATCCGATGCAGCGCAGATAAGAACCACGAGCAAGACGTGGGAACGGGAAAGACCTTGCCTGATGACAAAGGCATTTTGGGCGCCGATGGCGATAATGAGCGAGAGGCCCGTTAAGAAGCCTGGAAGGAGCGCAATCACCCTCGAAAAGTACCTCACAAAGTGCGTGTTTGATTCAGATTACTCAGTAGTTAAGTTCTAACCTTTTTCTAACCTTCCCCGGCTACAGACACCTGTAGCCCCATTTGATTGCATCTGGAAGGAATTCAATGTCACTTCTATCTTGGAATCTCCACGGTAACGGCAAGTCTGTTAAAGATGGAGAAGTTGTAAAGCCCGATGAACGACTTTCATGGCCACTAACAATCGGTTTTGGCGTTCAACATATTGCTGCAATGTTTGGCGCTACTTTCTTGGTCCCAATCATTACCGGCTTCCCACCAAGCACGACTCTCTTTTTCTCAGGTGTTGGAACTCTGCTCTTCTTAATCATCACTAAGAATCGTGTTCCAAGCTACTTAGGTTCATCCTTCGCATTCTTAGCTCCGATCGCGGCAGCTCAAGCAAGCGGTGGCTTCGCCGTTGCGCTAGGTGGCGTTGTCGCTACCGGTGTGATGCTCGCGGTAGTCGGTCTGATTGTGAACGCAGTCGGTATTGGCTGGATCAACTGGCTCTTACCTCCACTAGTTACAGGTTCAATCGTAATGATTATTGGATTTAACCTTGCAGGTGCTGCAAATAATAACTTTAAAGCTGCACCAATCACTGCTCTGATTACCCTTGCAGCAGTTGCAATCATCGGCGCAGCATCTAAGGGCTTCCTTAGCCGTATCAGCATCTTCGGCGGAATTGTTGTCGGTTATGCCTATGCAGCTTTCATGGGTGATATCAATTTCGACGGAGTTAAAGCAGCGAAGTGGGTTGCAGCTCCTTCATTTACAACACCAACATTTGATGTCAATGCGATCTTGCTCTTCATCCCAGTTGTGCTTGTGTTGATCGCTGAGAACGTTGGACACGTCAAGGCTGTCGCAACAATGACAGGTAAAGATCTCGACGATCAGATGGGTAACGCACTCTTCGCAGATGGTGTTGCAACAACACTTGCAGGAGCAGGCGGTGGTTCAGGTACCACTACATACGCCGAGAATATTGGCGTCATGGCTGCCAATCGCATCTACTCAACAGCTGCTTACTGGGTAGCTGGCATCGGTGCAATCTTGCTCTCACTCTCACCTAAGTTTGGAGCTGTTCTTAGCGCAACTCCAGCTGGTGTCCTCGGTGGAGTTGGCGTTGTCCTCTACGGAATGATTGGTGTACTGGGTGCAAAGATCTGGATTGAGAACAAGGTTGATTTCTCAAACTCAACAAACCTATTCATTGCGGGCACAACCATGATTGTTGGTATTGCTGATATGACTTGGAAGCGTGGAGATTACTCATTCGGAGGAATCATCAACGGTACTTTGGTTGCAGTGCTTGGATATCAACTACTACGTGCACTAAACAAGGCAGCAGGCAAGGCTTAATAAATAGTCAAAAAAAGAGACCCTCTTTCGCGTAATGCGAGAGAGGGTCTCTTCTATTTAGATCTTGGTGTGAATGTGATTGGCAAGGAAGTTGGACCGGTGTTGCCGGAATCTGGAAGATAAGTTGCGCCTTCGCCAATCTTCATATCCGGAAGTCGTGCAGCGAGGGCTTTGAAAGCTTCCTTCATATCTAGGCGTGCAACGTAATGCCCGATGCAGTGATGCATTCCACCACCAAATCCAAAGTGCGGAGCTCGCTCTTTCTCGATATCAAAATCGGAATCTTCAAACTTCGCTGGGTCAGATCCTGCTGGGATTGTGAGTAGGTGAACCGTCGTTCCCTTTTTGATTGTTATCTCTTTATATTCGATATCGACAGAAGCCTCACGAGAGACCCATGTGATTGTTGGATTTACTCTCATCACTTCTTCGACAGCTAAGCGACCGAGTTCAGGATTAGCACCTAACTTCTGCCATTGTGCAGGATGTGCAGAGAAGGTCTGCATGCCAAGACCAAGTTGATTTCGAGTTGTATCAAATCCGGCGAATACGATCATGCTTACGAGCGAGAGAAGTTCGTCGTTGGTTATCTTTTGCCCATCAAGATTGGCTTTCACCAGAGTCCCAACAAAGTCATCGCTAACGGTGTCAATTCGAGAGTCGATAAGGGCTTGTGAAATATCGAGAATTCCCTTGAGCCCGTGTTCGATTACTGGCAGATCATTCTTGATAGTTACTGAGAAGACATAGCCGAGTTCTGTCGCATAATCCGCAAGTTCACGCCAACGCTCTTTGGGCAGACCTAGAAGTTCTGTGATTACCCGAGCAGAGAAGGGCTCGGCGAAATCAGACATAAACTCGCAACTTCCCTTTTCGCAGAAGCTATCAATAAGTTCGTTGGCAAGGCGAGCAAAGAAGGGAGTCATTGGCTCAATAGTGCGAGGAGAGAAAGCTGCACTTGAGAGTTTGCGAAGTCTTAAGTGATCTTCACCTTCAACACTGAGCAGCATTGTCTGCCACCAATCAGCAAGCAAGCCTTCGGTAATTCCATAGTGCTCTGGCCAGCGACGGGTACCTTGGTAGAGACGTTTATCCTTGAGTAGCGTGTTTGCATCTTCATATCTAAGGATTGCAATGCTGTATGGCGTCTTCGCATACCAATGCTCAGAACGGGCCTTCATGACTTCAGAAGATCTAATTGAAAATCCTGCTTGATTAAAATCGAGAAAAGCTAAATCTGTACTCACTTCTTAGCTCACTCTCTATTTTCGAGATGGAACTGCAGTGGACGATACTGGGATCGAACCAGTGACCCCCACAATGTCAATGTGGTGCTCTACCGCTGAGCCAATCGTCCGGGTCTTTCTTCGGTATTTCTATTCTATGAGGTTGTTGAGAAAGTATAGCCGAGGGTTTTAGCGAGCGTAATCGTCTTGAATACGCTCGATATCGTCTTCACCGAAGTACGTGCCTGTCTGCACTTCAATAAAAATTACCTCTTCTGTACCTGAGTTTCCAATACGATGAAGTTGGCCGACTGCAATATCGACAGTCTCACCTGGATTCTTCGTAAATTCTTTATCGCCTAGTACAACATCAGCTACGCCCTGGACAATGAACCAATGCTCTTGCCTCTTCTGATGACGCTGCAGAGATAAACGATGTCCCGGTAGAACCCATACTGTCTTTACCTTGTAGGTAGGAGTGTCCTGAAGAATTTCATACCGACCCCATGGTCGAGTTGAATCGTTATCTGACATTTCTACTCCATCTTTACTCTTCGAATCTTGAACTGGAGGTCGGAACGGGATTTGAACCCGTGTAGAGGGATTTGCAGTCCCTTGCCTCGCCTCTCGGCCATCCGACCAAACTCTTCACGACTGTGAAGTCTTACATAGACAAACCGCCACCCGAAAATAAATTCTAAGCGGCGGTTAATCCGAGCGGACGACGGGGTTCGAACCCGCGACCTGAACCTTGGCAAGGTTCCGCGCTACCAGCTGCGCTACGTCCGCATTTTGTGCAGGGGCAAATCTAGCGCAGCAAGGGCTCAACTGCCAAAGCGTGAAAAAGATTGAGAGGAATTTACCCTCTTATCTGCGTAGCCTTGGGCAGGTGTCGAACTTAGGGGATTGTTTCTGGATGGGTGGTCGTTTGGCGACCAATCTTCAAGAGATGAGTGATGATCCTGGAGTACTCGATGATGGAAGATTTTGGGCAGTAGTCATTACCTTTGAAGGTGAATTGACCTTTGCGAGGTTTGAAAACGTTATTGAAAGCCCATTTCCTGAAACTGCATGGAATGGATTTGCAAGTGCTTGGAATTCATCTGTTACCAAGGATGCATATATCAAATATGTTGAAGAGATTCGATCCCTGATTGCAAACGGCACGGTTTATCAAGTCAATGCCTGTTACGAGATGGTCAACAGTGCTGCAGATTCAAAGGCCGATTTATCTGGCCTCTTTACCCGACTTTTGAAGGGAAACCCTGCCCCCTTTGCGCAGTACTTGAAAATTCCATCTTTAGAGATTGCATCAGCATCTCCCGAAAGATTTCTTAGCCGAACAGGTAATGTGATTCTTACATCTCCGATTAAGGGAACTATTCGTGGAGACACTGCGACCTTTGGCGAGAAAGATAAAGCCGAGAATTTGATGATTGTAGATTTGATGAGAAATGATCTCGGAAAGATCTGCGCAGATGGATCTGTTGAAGTTTCAGAGTTATTTAGATCAGAAGTGCATCCGGGATTGACGCACCTAGTTTCAGATGTTCAAGGTACTTTGCGAGCAGGAGTTAAGTGGCGTGAAATCATTGAGGCGTTGACACCACCTGGTTCAGTAAGTGGTGCTCCAAAGAGTTCAGCGTTAAAGACGATCTCGGAGAATGAAAGTGTCGCAAGAGGGGTTTATTGCGGAGCTATAGGCTGGATTGAAGGAGATCGCGCCGAACTTGCTGTGGGGATAAGAACTTTCTGGAAGGGCTCTGACTCAAGTGTTCGATTCGGAACCGGGGCTGGAATAACTTGGGGGAGCGACCCGGTGAGCGAATGGGAAGAGACGCAATTGAAAGCGGAGAAACTCATTGCAATCGCAGGCGGTGAAATGAGATGACAATGCAACTCGATAAATACGGTTTCCCTCAAACAAGCGGACTCTTTGAAACAATCAAAACAATTGATGGAAATCCGATCTCACTTAATCGCCATATGCGACGCGCACTCGACTCGGCTCGTGATTTAGGGATTTCCATGCCAGGTGAAGAGGCTCTGAGAGATGAGTTAATAGAAGTACTCTCAAGCACCAGCTTCCCAACTGGGCGTCTTCGCATCTGTTTCTGGAAAGAAGATTTCTCGATCACGCATCACGAATATGAAGAGCTGACTGAACCCGCCCGCGTGAACTTTAAGAGCGAATCTGTTCAAGGTTCGAACCACAAGGTGTTTCCTTACGATGACAGATTTAGGATCCTCGAAGCGGCGAGAGATGAAGGCTTTGATGATTCAATTCTCTTCAATAAGAAGAATGAGGTTACCGAAACTGCAGTTTCGAACCTAGTTCTAAGAATTGCAGATCAGTGGGTTACGCCGCCAATTACATCCGGGCTACTTCCTGGAGTCGTTCGCGCAATTGCAATAGAGGAATGTGGCGTGAAAGTTCGCGCTATTCATATCTCTGAAATCGCAGATATCGAGTCGGCCTTCTTGGTCTCGAGCCTTCGTTTGGCGCAGCCAATTTCACATATCGGTGAGATGAAATTGAAGAGAGGTGAGGCATCCCTCGAGTTGAGAGAGCAAATAATCGCTTCATCGAAGCCTCATTCGGTAGGCTAACCCCATGTCTCAGATCTCGGTAACCGTGGATGGTTCAGCGGTAACTATCGATAGCGAGCAACGGCCAACACAGATTTTTGCCGAGAATAAAGAGATTGTCGTCTGCAAGATCAATGGGGTGCTCATGGATCTCTGGACCGATCTCAAAGATGGCGATCTGATTGAAGGTATTTCGATTTCATCTCCTGAAGGGCTCTCAGTCCTACGTCACTCAACTGCTCACGTAATGGCCCAGGCAGTTCAGCAAGTCTTTCCAGGTACTCGCCTTGGTATTGGTCCACCGATAACAGATGGCTTCTATTACGACTTCGATCCCGAGAACGCATTCAATCCCCAAGATCTTGAGAAGATCGAAAGTGCGATGCGCAAGATTGTTAAAGAGGGTCAGCGTTTCAAGCGTCGCGTAACTAATGAAGCAGATGCCCTCAAAGAGTTGGCGCACGAGCCATTTAAGTGCGAGCTGATTGGCATCAAGGGTGGAAGCTCGGATGAGGCAAGCGTTGAAGTTGGCGGCACAGAGCTAACCATTTATGACAATTTAGGTCGCGACGGAAAGCCCGTCTGGTCAGATCTCTGCAGAGGTCCGCATTTGCCTTCCACGAAAAATGTTCCTGCATTTAAGTTGATGCGCAGTGCAGCGGCATATTGGCGAGGTTCAGAGAAGAACCCAATGCTGCAGAGAATTTATGGAACTGCATGGCCTTCGCAAGATGAACTCAATGCATACCTCGAGCTACTCGCAGAAGCTGAAAAGCGCGATCATCGTCGACTTGGTCAAGAGCTTGATCTCTTCTCATTTCCCGACGAGATTGGTTCCGGTCTTGCGGTCTTTCATCCAAAGGGAGGAATCATCCGTCGCGCCATGGAAGATTACTCAAGAAAGCGCCACGAAGAAGAAGAGTATGAATTTGTTTACTCACCACATTTAACAAAAGCCGCACTCTTTCAAAAGTCAGGCCACCTTGATTGGTATTCAGAGGGCATGTACCCACCAATGATCATGGATGAAGAGCTCCATGCTGATGGAACTATCAAACGTGCTGGGCAGCAGTACTACATGAAGCCGATGAACTGCCCATTCCACAACCTCATCTTCCAGTCACGTCAACGTTCATATCGCGAACTTCCACTGCGTCTCTTTGAATTCGGAACTGTATATCGCTACGAAAAGTCTGGTGTTCTCCACGGAATTACTCGAGCCCGAGGCTTTACCCAAGATGATGCCCATATCTATTGCACAAAGGAGCAGATGGCAGGGGAGTTAGATTCTCTCCTTACCTTCGTGTTGAATTTGCT